>ENA-OQIG01000155-OQIG01000155.1-human-gut-metagenome-genome-assembly--contig:-NODE-155-length-38517-cov-3.876817_pt1 | contig 38517 bp, 33 predicted proteins | sample MGYA00242576_ERZ504741 | MGnify/ENA primary metagenome ERZ504741 (study PRJEB26092, sample SAMD00036436) | human gut metagenome | host: Homo sapiens | study: EMG produced TPA metagenomics assembly of... | reverse complement strand
CAAAAATAAAGGATTCAAATTCCTTTTTTATCCTTAATTACGCATTTAGTTCTTCATTTTGCGCAAATATGCAATAACTCTTTCAAAATATCATTTGCCGATGCCAATCCGTACAAGACAGAGAGCTGAAATTTAACAATTGCCATTTCGTATTTCCAAATGCGGAAAAAGAAAAGTATCCAAGCAATAACCTTAATACCTCCGCATCCCCTGTGATGAATGTTCGAACCACCGGATGATAACCCACGTAAAAGTAACAGCCAATACGGTACAAACCAGCGAACCTTCAAAACCAAATACCCCTCCATTAATCAAATTATTTGCAGGCAGGCGAAGTGAAAACAAGGTTTCACAGAAACGATTGCCACTGACTTCATAGCCAAGTACGGGCCCTTGAATCCAGTTCCAAAAGAAATGAAGCGAAACAGGAAACCAAAGATTACGGGTGTAAAGATAGGAAGCTCCCAGTAACAAACCTCCCAACACCAGATTGAGCATGGGTAAAAAAGCCACATTGGGATTCATCAGATGAAGCAACGCAAACAAAAGGGAAGAGATGAGAAGAGAAATGAATTTATTGAGACGCGTACGCAACAAACGCCCCAGAACATATCCGCGCATCATAGTTTCTTCGACAATGGCAACCATGGCGAAAAACAACCCGCTTAAGAGCAAATCGCTCCAATGCAAATGGACACCGACAACCTCAATCTGCCCGGTCAGCAGGCAAACACCAAAACCAATAGCATAAATGAGCACTGCCATCAGGAAACCGTAGAGAATATCTTTGCCACGCCCTTTCAGGCTGAATCCTAAATCGGAGAAGGGACGGCGATCCAGAAATCTCATCATCAGAAAGGTTACAATAAATACGCTCAACAACATAACCCCCTCTCCAATAAAGAAATAACCCATTCCGTACCCTCTTACTACCGAAAAAAGATTCAGAACGGAATGGAATAGGGACATGACGATAAAGAAGCTTACCAAAAAGATAATAATGCTTGCAAATGCCGGAATCCCTTTCGGAGAAAAGAATGATTCGTGATCCTGTTGTTCCATTTTGTTAATTTATTGGTTGAAGGACAAAAATAACTATATTTTTCTAAAACTCTGGACGAGATAAAGTATGATTCGCTATATTTGTCTAAACATTTATCATAAATATGAAAATAAAACATCTGTTTATAGGAATAGCCCTTACTGCCAATCTATTTGCAGCTACGGCACAAGAAGTTAAGAAAACGTATTTCGTCAGCAAACCGGGAACATTGATTTCGATGATGACGGAAGAGGAAGCGAACCAGGTCACCCACCTGACCCTGACCGGAAAGATCAATGCAGTGGACTTCAGACATCTGCGCGATGAATTTAAAAACTTACAAGTGCTCGACATAGCTAATGCGAGCATCAGCATGTACTCGGGTAAAGAAGGTACCTATCCGGATAAGTTCTATATTTATATGCCGAATTTTGTTCCGGCATACGCTTTCTGTAAGATGGAAAACGGCACTGCCAAAGGAAAATCCACTCTGAAAAAGATCATTCTTTCGGAAAAGATCAAAAACATTGAAGATGCGGCTTTTATGGGCTGCGAAAATCTGAATATATGCCAGATTAAAAAGAAAACTCCTCCTAACCTACTGCCGGAAGCATTGGCAGACAGCATCACTGCTATCTTTGTACCACTGGGAGCAAGTGATGAATACCGGCTGAAAAACCGTTGGGATAACTTTGCATTCATCGAAGGCGAACCACTGGAAGCTAAAATAGAGGTAGGAGCACTGAGCACGCTGGAAAATGAAATTCAGAAAGCAGGACTACAGCCGAAAGAAATCAACTTCCTGACCATCGAAGGCAAGCTGGATGCAGCCGACTTCAAGCTGATACGGGATTATATGCCGAATCTGGTAGCTGTAGACATTGAAAAAACCAATGCAACGGCCATCCCCGACTTTACTTTCTCACAAAAAAAATATCTGCTCCGCATCCATCTGCCACATGGACTAAAAAGCATCGGACAACGGGCTTTCAGCAATTGCGGCCGTCTCTGTGGAACGGTAGAACTACCGGAAAGCATTACTGCTATCGAATATGGAGCTTTCATGGGATGCGACAGGTTGCGGTACGTAGTTGCTCATGGAGACAAAATCACAACGATAGGAGATAACCTTTTTGGAGAAGGAAAAAATAAGTTGATTTATAAACGATAAAAAACAAGAGCTGTCAGAACTCACCACAGAGCACACAGAGTAACACAGAGTGAATTTAAATCATGGATGACCACATGAATAATCTGTGAAGAACTGCGTAATCTGTAGTGAGTTCTGACATTATCTCACTCCTCTCCTATTCATCGCTTTTTTATCCAAAAGCCTATTCCCAAAAGAATCAGTACACCGGTAAGAATAAAGGCCCAGACATTGGGTACCCGTGATCGGGCCGTCAAGGAATATTCACCCGCCAAAAGACGGTAAGCATCCACTTTCCAAACCAGATATTCGCGATCTCTGAAAGTTGTATTGGCTGAGATCATTTGTCCGGGCATTTTAAGTTCATATTGAATCACGGCTCCGAACAATTCAATCGGACGTGTCTCTTCGTCAAAGCGTTTATCTACTTCCTGTTGCTTTTCCTTATAAAGCAGAGAAAAACAGTCGGTATGATAATGCGTATCGAGCAATTGGCAAATGAGTTCCGGATCAGGATCCGGATCATCATCTTTAGGTTGATAGCCGAGATACAATGAATCCTTAACTTCATCCAGACGGGACATATACTTCCCCCGATCTATCTCAGCGATAAAAGGCCGGATAACTTCGAAACTTAATTCATAAAGACTTCGGTTGTACCAGTCGTAAAATTTCTTTTCCAACCGATCGAGCAATTCTTTCATCTCCAATCCGTTCATTCCGCGATAGGCTGTGTCGTCACCCTGGAACCAAAGCTTCTGTTCCGATTCATTCAGGTAGTTCTTTAGAGGTACGGGGCCTTTATCTGCCAATTCCGGATAGATGCCAGTATAGGTATAATAGGTGTAGAACCAACGAAAATGTTTGGTCAGTGTCTCCTGAGGAGTCACCAAAGGACGGTACATCGGATCTTTAGGATGAACCTGCTCCGCAAACATGCTGACAGAAGGCTCTTCCCTGCCGGCACATACGTTAATCTTCCCCTCTTCTCCAAAATAATTGTGAGTACGGACAGAATCGAAACGTGTCACTACCCAACCGGAATCCAAAGAAAACATAAAGGGGTTTTTCATCGGATCTCCGGCCATGAATGCAGAATCGGCAAAAGCATATACTTCCCTATGGGCCGAACCGTCAGGATGAATCCGGGTTTTCACCTGATAATAAGTGGTGCAAGACACCATTGAAACCGCCAGCAGCAATATCGATAAAAGTTTATTCGTTTTCATATGCATCTGTTTTTATAGGTTATTCATTCTTCATTATCTGTTCGTACCGGGTATAAAGCCGTTCCCGTTTAAGCATCTCCTTTTTCCGACTTCGGGACGCGGAAAAGAAGATCTCCCGCTTCTCTCCTGTCATCAATCTCTCATAGCTTCGCTCATCGGTGAGTGTTTGCTCTTGATAGGGTTTCGGTATACGAGTCACCTCTGAGGATAGAATCGGATCGACAGCAACTGCCTCTGCCACCCATAAACCGAGAAGCAGGGTTGCAGCAATAGCAGAACACCAGGCAGCAAAGTTCAATCTGCGGACGGGCCTGTTCCTGAAAGGCGCTGCTTTGACAGTACGCATAATATCCTCGGTTAGTGCGTCCGGATTTTCTAAAACAGGTGGAGTCTTCTTTAATTGCTCCAACCATTTTTCGTAATTCATTTCTTCCTTTTTCATCTTTCTTTATTTATTTCGTTCAACTTCTTACGGATACTTTTTCGTGCAAGATAGAGATTGGCCTTGATCTGGACAGATGTAAATCCGGTGATCTTCTCAATTTCCTTGATTTCCAACTCCTCGATATCCCGCAATGTAAATACAAGCTTTTGCTTAGGGTCAGTTGTTGCATGAAGTACAGGATATGGGCTTTCAGCTCCCGGTTGACTAACGTGGCTTCAATATTATCATCGGAACAGACAGGCAGTTCGGCAAATGTAATATCAGAGAGCGCACCGGCCGGAGAATGCTGCAAAGCCCGCAGACGATCATAACAGATATTACATGCTACCCTGTAAAGCCAGGTGGAGAAACGGAATTCCGGCCGGTACTTATCCAATGAAAGCCAGACACGTAAAAAAGTCTCCTGCACCATATCCCGGGCTTCTTCTTCATCGCACAACAGACGGAAAGACAAGCGAAAAACGAAAGCCTGATACTCCGCCACAAGCAAAGCAAATGCACTTGCATCTTTCCTCCTGCTCTTTTCTACCAATACCTGTATCTCATTCTGTTCCATAGCTCACACTGTATATGTTGTTTATATATGATACGCAATAAATGAAGAAAGGTAAAATAACGATGGATGATAAACTACAGTAAATGCAAACAAAAAAACGATGAACAGGCACCCATTTATGTGCAGCCTGTTCATCGTTTATCGTTCAAAAAACGTTCATCGTTACTTATACATCTTGGCTCTCAGCTCTTTGATGTGGTCGGAAGTAATGTATTCGTCATATTCCATCATCTTGTCGATGATACCATTCGGAGTCAATTCAATCACACGATTAGCAACGGTCTGAATAAATTCGTGGTCATGCGAAGAGAAGAGGATATTACCTTTGTAAGTCTTCAGATTGTTATTGAATGCCTGAATAGACTCCAAGTCGAGATGATTGGTCGGAGTATCGAGAATCAGACAGTTGGCATTGCGCAACTGCATACGGGCAATCATACAACGCATCTTCTCGCCTCCCGAAAGAACACTAACTTTTTTCAGTACTTCCTCACCGGAGAAAAGCATACGCCCCAGAAAACCTTTCATATACACCTCGTTGCCTTCGCCATATTGGCTCAGCCAGTCGACCAGATTCAGATCGGTATTGAAATATTCGGTATTGTCCAAAGGAAGATAAGCGGTAGTAATCGTCACTCCCCAGTTGAAATGCCCGGCATCGGGTTTCATATGCCCGTTGATGATCTCAAAGAAAGCGGTCATCGCACGCGGATTACGTGAAATAAATACAATCTTATCTCCTTTCTCCACGTTGAAGTTCACGTCGTTGAACAGCACAACTCCATCTTCGGTCTTCTTACTCAAACCGGAAACTTCCAGAATCTGATTGCCCGGCTCACGTTCCGGAGTAAAGATGATACCCGGATATTTGCGGGATGACGGTTTGATTTCCTCGACATTCAACTTTTCGAGCATCTTCTTACGGCTGGTAGTCTGCTTACTCTTGGCAACATTGGCACTGAAACGACGGATGAACTCTTCCAACTCTTTCTTTTTCTCTTCAGCCTTGGCCTTCTGGTTCTGCTGTTGACGAAGAGCCAACTGGCTGGATTCGTACCAGAAACTGTAATTACCGGCAAAAAGATTGATTTTTCCGTAATCTATATCGACGGTATGTGTACATACAGAATCGAGGAAGTGACGGTCGTGGCTCACAACCAACACGGTATGTTCGAAGTTGGAGAGGTACTCCTCCAACCAGGTAACGGTCTCCATATCCAAGTCATTGGTAGGCTCGTCGAGCAGCAGGTTATCGGGATTTCCGTATAATGCCTGTGCCAACATCACACGCACTTTCTCTTTACCGCTCAATTCACCCATCAATGTATAATGTTTGTCTTCTTTCACACCTAAACCGCTCAGCAACATCGCCGCATCGCTTTCGGCATTCCATCCGTCGAGTTCGGCAAACTTCTCTTCCAGTTCGGAAACTTTCAAACCGTCTTCGTCCGTAAAATCTTCTTTAGCATAAAGGGCTTCGCGCTGTTTCATGATGTCCCACAACACTGTGTGCCCCATCATTACGGTATCCATTACCGTAAAAGCGTCCCATTTAAAGTGGTCCTGACTCAACACCGAAAGGCGTTCGCCCGGACCTAATGTAATGTTTCCGGTTGTAGGATCGAGGTCACCGTAAATCGTGCGCAGAAAAGTAGATTTACCGGCACCGTTAGCACCGATGATACCATAACAATTTCCACTTGTAAACTTCAGATTTACATCATTAAACAAGACTCTTTTACCAAACTGTACCGAAACGTTAGAAACTGTAATCATTCTATTATTATTCCTTAATTTATTTATTATCAAATAACGCGGTGACAAAGGTAGACATTTTTAGTGAATAACGAACTATCAGGAATGTGTCAATCTGACATAAAAGTATTACCTTTGCTGCGTTTTTTGGCAAAACAGACAAACTGGCAAAGTTTTTGCTGCAAAGCCAGTACATCAAAATGCCGTATTGACATGAAACTAAATCCGTTTAACAAGAATAAAAACAGAATAGATATGGATCCGAAAGAAAAGAAAACCAAGCAAGAAGAAGAGTTGAAAGTAGACGATATTCAGGATACCGTTGAAGGACAGTCGCAAAACGAAGAAGCAACTGAAGCAACCGAACCGCTGACCGCAGAGGAAAAGTTGGAAAAAGAGCTAGAAGAAGCTCAGGCTCAAATCGAAGATCAAAAAGACAAATACCTCCGGCTCTCGGCTGAATTTGACAACTACCGCAAACGTACCGTCAAAGAAAAAGCCGAATTGATTCTGAATGGTGGTGAGAAAAGTATCAAAAGCATTCTGCCGGTAATCGACGATATGGAACGTGCACTGACAACTATGGAAACAGCCACAGACGTAAATGCCGTGAAAGAGGGTGTTGAGCTGATATACAATAAATTCCTGTCTATCCTGTCACAGGATGGAGTGAAGGTGATTGAAACCAAAGACCAGCCGTTGGATACAGACTATCACGAAGCCATTGCTGTGATTCCTGCCCCGACAGAAGAACAGAAAGGTAAAATATTGGATTGTGTACAGACCGGATATACGCTGAACGGTAAAGTAATCCGCCATGCAAAAGTAGTTGTGGGAGAATAACCGGAACATGAACGAACTTGCTAACATAACTAAAATCAACGAAACTAAAATATGGCAGAAAAAAGAGATTATTACGAAGTGCTGGAAGTCACGAAAGAGTCAACAGTCGAAGAAATAAAGAAAGCATACCGGAAAAAAGCCATCCAATATCATCCGGACAAAAATCCGGGTGACAAGGAAGCGGAAGAAAAGTTTAAAGAAGCAGCCGAAGCCTACGACGTACTGAGCAACCCGGATAAGCGTGCCCGCTACGACCAGTTTGGTCATGCAGGAATGAGCGGAGCAGCCGGAAACGGTGGACCGTTCGGCGGATTTAGCGGCGGAATGTCTATGGACGACATTTTCTCTATGTTCGGTGATATTTTTGGCGGCCATAGCGGCGGCGGATTCGGTGGTGGTTTCGGAGGCTTTGGCGGATTTGGAGGCGGAGGTTCTCAACAGAGAAAATTCCGTGGCTCGGACCTCAGAGTGAAAGTAAAGCTGAATTTGAAAGAAATCTCTACAGGAGTTGAAAAGAAATTTAAGCTGAAAAAATATGTGCCTTGTTCGCATTGCCATGGAACCGGGGCGGAAGGAAACAGCGGTTCTGAGACTTGCCCGACCTGCAAAGGAAGCGGATCGGTCATCCGCAACCAACAGACGATCTTGGGAACTATGCAGACGCGTACCACATGTCCGACTTGTAATGGTGAAGGTAAGATCATTAAAGACAAGTGTAAGGTTTGTGGAGGAGAAGGCATCGAATATGGCGAAGAAGTAGTAACCGTAAAGATTCCTGCCGGAGTAGCAGAAGGTATGCAACTCTCTATGGGGGGTAAAGGAAATGCCGGAAAGCACAACGGTATACCGGGTGATCTGCTGATTCTGGTAGAAGAAGAACCACATCCGGAACTGATCCGTGATGAAAATGACCTGGTGTACAACCTATTGCTAAGCTTCCCCACAGCAGCTATCGGAGGTGCGGTAGAAATACCGACCATTGACGGCAAAGTAAAAGTGAAAATAGAAGCAGGTACACAACCGGGTAAAGTGCTCCGCCTGCGTGGCAAAGGTCTGCCAAGCGTAAACGGCTACGGTACAGGAGATTTATTGGTCAACGTTAGTGTATATGTGCCCGAAACGTTGAGCAAAGAGGAAAAAAGCACTCTGGAGAAACTGGAGGAATCAAAGAACTTTAAACCGAGTACTTCAATCAAAGAAAAGATATTCAAGAAGTTCAGAAGCCTCTTTGACTAATCGGCTCCGTTACCAATTACTCTGATTTATACAGAGAGTACCCTATAAAATGTTGCCCGGACTTACATCTCCTGATGTTGCCCGGGCAATTTTATATCTGAACAAAAGAACGATTTACCTGATAAATAGACTTTTCTGCTATAATGATGGATTATCTTACGATTTAGAGACAGCCGCTTCCAACTTCCCGTCCTTGTTAGCTCAATACCCCGGATTCTGTGTCAGATTGGGGTTCATTAACCGAACCTTTTCCGGAATGGGAAATACCGTAGTATAACCATTCTTCTCACCCGAAAGTTGAGGTCTGCCCGTATAAGTGCGGGTATATTGACGAAACCGGATCAAATCTTGCCTGCGCCACCCTTCCCATGCAAACTCCAACTGACGTTCGGCCAATAGATTAGCTAATGTAGCCGTCCGGAAAGGAGCATTCACACGAGAACGGACAAGGTTCAATTCTTCATCTCCATTTTCTCCATTACGCACCTTGGCTTCGCTTTTCATGAGTAATACATCGGCATAACGATAGAGTACAATATCATTTTCCATCAGTTTACCGTCTTTGGTGGCAGTTTCATCAATCGCATACTTTTTCATCCGCGCTCCGGCAGTCTTTTCATAAGGAGTATTAGATATATCGACATCCACCTTCCAGGGGAAATATTCCAGTTGGGTACCGTCATCGAGTGTGACGACTTTTCCTTTGAGGTCATATACAATACCGGCAAAATAACATTTGTCAAAACGAGGATCGACTGCCTCTGTATCGTATCCAAACGTACGAAGGACTTCCACAGTAGCACTTGAACCATTCTCTCCTCCAACATAGCTTGGCATGATTGTAGTGACGGGAGCGAAAAAGATATTGCATCTGATTGGTATACAGAGCCTTGCTCATCGGGATGGTGAAGATATTCTCAACAGAAGATTCATTGTAAACAGCAAAGTTCGCTTCATAATTATCTTCCAGCCGATATCCCATTGCAGTGATGGCATCACAATAAGCCTCTACCGTCTGCCAGGCATTGAGCCGCTCGCCATCTACTTCAAAATAAATATCTTTTCCATCGGGAAATTGACCGTCGGTCCAATTATTATCCGTATATATTTCAGCATTCAAGGCAAGTTTAGCAAGTAAAAAACAGGCTACGGGACGTGTAATGCGTCCGTAATAATTGCCGGAACGATTGCTATATGCCGTTTCCAGCAAGGGTTCAGACTCCTGCAGCTCTTTCACTACAAAATCGAAAACTTCTTTGCGACTGTTCTGCTTCACTTCTTTCAAAGGAGTGGATGATGAAAGAACCAAAGGGACACGGGCAAACAAATCCATTAAATGATAATAATACAAAGCACGGAAAGCGCGGACCTCCGCCCGATAGACAGGCAGTTCTTCATCGTTATGGGTCTGCTGGTACGTATCGATCCGTTCGAGTGACTGATTGCAAAGACTGACCACCTTATATAAATATTCCCACGTGGCTTGAATGGCATCATTATCCACTCCCCACCGATGCAGGAAAAGTCCTTGCCAGAACCCGCCATCGTACCAGTCACCGCCACGTGTAGGCATAATAGCCTCATCAGTGGTAAAAGTATTCAGATCGTAAATTCCTCTGCCGGTCCCCTGCAAACCCTGGCTATCACTGTAACCTCCGATGTTATTGTACAAGGAGGCCACTGCATTATAATATAAATCTGTTAGATTCTTATAAGCATCTTCCTCAGGAATCTTATCTTTAGGATTCTCATTCAGAAAACCATCACATGAAAACAGAAAACCGAGTCCCCAAAGACAGGCGAACATACATATATAACGACTTTTCATAAACTCATCCTCCCATTAAAAATTAATACTTAAACCGAGAGTATAGGTACGCGCCAAAGGATAAGCCCGTTTATCATCCACACCCAAGGTAGAATTGACTGTAGAACTGTTGATCATGGGTGACAGACCGGAGTAGCCTGTGATAGTAGCCAGATTGTTGACAGTGAACGCGAGACGGAAAGATTGCACATACTTTTTCCACTTCGTTACCGGAACATTCCATCCGACAGTAACGTAATCAAAATTGATGTAGTCTCCCTTTTCCAGCCAGTAGTCTGTAGCAGTCTGATCTTTGATATTGCGTCCGGGAGCTTTCTTCATCACATTGTAATCGGGAAAAATATTCATATTCATATAGGTCAGTGAAGTGCCGTTATAGATTTTATGACCGAATGCGCCGTTCACCTGTACCGACAGATCGAAACGCTTATAGCGGAAACTGATATTGGAACCGAGTAAAGTTTTAGGGACAGCCTGTCCTGCTACATAACGATCCTCACCATCTTCAAGACTTACCCCTCCCCCATTCAGGTCGGCAATGTCATAGGTATATCCGCCATTTCCATCGGCAATAAGTCCCTTGCAATGGGGCAGATAGAAAACACCTAAAGGTTGACCTACCATTGATAGACAATATGGTTGTATCCACCATGAAATCCGGCTCCGTCGAGACTTGCCAGACTTTTGTATTCAGGCGCCGAGATATTTTCTCCACCGTACATCCCACTTAAAGAGAGTAACTTGTTTTGCTGAAAAGTAACATTGACATTAACATTCAGTTCCATATCCTGAGTCTTCAAGGGGGTGAGGCCGACAGCTATCTCCGTACCGCTATTACGCATGGAACCAATATTGGCCAAAAGAGTGTTATAGGTGAAAGGCGGTACACTGACGTTGTACAGATAGAGCATATCAGAGGTTTTGGAATTATAATAATTAAGAGAGAAAAGAAGCCGGTTGCCAAACATACCAAGATCTACTCCCGCATTGAAAGTGCGTTTTACTTCCCACTTCAAATCGGGATTGGTATTACGCATATTACCCAAAGTCACCACTTGTGAACTACCGACAGGTACCACTCCATTGGGTTTCACCAAATTAAGTGTCGTATAGGAGTCAATGCCACTCTGATTGCCGGCTAAACCGTAGCCAATGCGAAGTTTCAAATTATCGACCAACGGAATACGCTTCATGAACTTTTCCTCGCTGACAACCCAAGCGCCCGATACGGATGGAAAAAATCCCCATTTATGATTGGCACCAAATTTAGAAGAAGCATCGGTACGTGCATTCACCGTGAAGATATACCGGTCGGCAAACGTATAGTTGAAACGTCCGAGAAAAGATGCCAGTCGGGGCTGTTCAAAATAAGAATTTGTTCCTTCCCAAAGCCGTATGGCACCTGCCTGAAGATTATTGTAACCAAACTGATCGGTATTGAAATTGGTCACAGTAGTATAAAAGCCGCTATAAGTTTCTTTTTGCAGTTCGGCCAGTGCCAGTACATCAAAATAATGCTTGTTCCATTTCTTTTTGTAAGTCAGCATCAGATTGCCAAGCAGTGACTCCATTTTCCTGGTCCCCTTGTATGCCTGTCCATGAGCCCACACAGCCGTAGGCAAATATTGGGAGTTTTCTACAATATTATAGGTATAAGAACCGAAAAGAATCAGTTTCAGTTCACGAAATAAATTAAAAGTCAGCCGGGCATGGGTACTGATATGTGATGTAGCATCATGATCTTTCACTTCCATCCAAGCCAGTGGATTAGTGATCTGGCTGGCATTGGTAATCTGATCCCAGGAATCAGTCTCCGGATTTCGGTGATTGGGATAAGTAGGATTAAAAGTAGCAGCCGAATAGAACGTTTTTTGAAGGTCAAACAAATTATGATTCTTTTGAATAGAGCCAAACATACCTAGTTCACAGACTAAAAAATCGTCAAACACATGTTGGGTCATGTTCATATTCGAAGTGAAGTTTTTCATATCTTCATTCAGAATGATACCTTGACGATCCATAAAGCCCAACGAAACACGATAACTGGAAGCATCCGTCCCGCCATAAAATGCAACATGATGATTCTGCTGCAAACCAGTCTGCTCTATCTCTTTCAGAAAATCCGTTTCATTTCCTTTGTCGAGTATGGCAACACCTTGCTGCCGGGCCAGATTGCGAAATTCATTTCCGGAGAGCATTTCCAGATTTTTATAGACAGAAGAGATACCAAAACTCCCATTGTAGCTAACCCTGGTTTTACCCCGGATTCCTTTCTTTGTCGTGATTTCAATAACACCGGAAGCACCGCGGGAACCATATTGAGCTGTCTCGGAAGCATCTTTGAGAATAGTGAAACTCTCTATATCGGTAGGATAAATAGAAGTGAGCATACTGAGGTCACCAAATACACCATCGACAATGATCAAAGGGTCGTTACCACTGGTCAATGAAGTAGTTCCCCGCAAACGTACGGCATCCAAAGCTGCCGGTCCGTTGGTTCCTTTTTGTATGGTAAGTCCGGGAACACGTCCGCGAATCGCCTCCAGCGGATTGGTTATCTGATCTTTATTCATGCCCAACTCCGTAATTTTTTCTACTGAACCGGAAATGTTTTTCTTATTTCCGGTAGCATATCCTACTGTAATAAGTGAATCAATGGGAAAAACGGGCTTATCCTGCGCCTGCAAGATAGAGGGAGTAAACATCAGAAGCAGGGCAAAAGTCAATGTCGGTATACAGATGATCCGGTGTTGTTTCATACTATTAACATTTGAAGGGTTCGCATATAAAATATAACAAAAAAAGAGAGCATCTGGTTGCCCGGATGCCCTCCTTTCTTACTCTATCTGAACAGATTATTTGCTTTCGATCAGCAATGTACCTTTTTTCAGGCCTTTTCCTGTTGCTTCAAGTGTGATCTTTCCTGCTTTTTCAGTAGACTGCACAATCGCTGTCATCATACCGCTGAATACTTTCATCTTCGGGGTCTGGAATGACTCAAGAGAAGCCGGATTACCATTGGCTCCTGCACGATAAGTACCTGCTCCCTTCACCTTGAAACTGATCTCATTGTCTGCCAGCGGACAAAGATTACCCTCTTTATCGACTACCTTCACTGTCACAAATGAGAGATCTTTACCATTGGCGTCAATCACGCTACGGTCTGCCACCAACTCAATGTGATCGGGCTTTCCGGCTGTATGAATTTCCTTCTCAGCAACGGCTTTGCCATCTTTATCGTAAGCAACCACTTTTACAGTACCCGGCTCGTATTTCGTATCCATCCACATCAGGCGATAACGTTGCTGACGTTTGAAGTTGGCCACAGAAGTAGAGTCACCGCTATTGTTTACCGTAACGGAGAGATCCTTTGTACGCTTACCCTGACTTTTGCCGTTAATAAACAGTTCAGCCGAAGGATAATTGGTATATACAAATACCGGGGTAACTTCACCCTCACGTCCTTCCCAATTCCAGTGAGGCAAGATATGCAGCGTTTCCTTATCTTTATTCCAATGACTGCGATAGAGATAATAACGGTCTTTCGGAAGTCCGGCAAGGTCTATAATTCCAAACAACGAAGAGTGGCTGGGCCAATCGGTATAGTACGGAGTCGGTTCGCCTAAATAATCGAATCCGGTCCATACGAACTCACCAATGCAATAAGGCAAATCCTCATGCTGGATAAAATCGTCTTCCGGAAGATTGGACCAACCGCAATGCTCTACATCATATGATGAAGACTGATGATCGTCATACTTCTGCATCGCACGACGGACAACAGGGAATTTATAAACGCCACGTGAACTAACGGTAGAAGCTGTCTCGCTACCCAGGATGATCTGTTGCGGAAGTTTCTTGTAGTTTTCCTGATATTTGTGAGGACGGTAATTAAAACCGGCTACGTCCATCACAGCCGCCATATTATTATTGACTACTGCATCGGGAGCATCCATACCCTGAGTAACAGGACGTGTAGGATCTTCACGATGGCAGATATCCTGCAAGAAGCGTGACAGTTTCGGTCCACGGTCACCGTTCCACTGGTCGGGCACCTCATTACCGATACACCACATAACCACGCTCGGATTATTGCGATACTGATGAATCAGATTCACCAGATCTTTCTCTACCCATTCATCAAACACTTTGTGATAACCATTCTGTACTTTGGCTGCTTTCCACTCGTCAAATGACTCGGCCATTATCATCATGCCCATTTCATCACAAGCTTTAATCAATTCGGGAGCAGGCATATTATGTGAAGTACGGATGGCATTGCAGCCCATGTCTTTCAGGATACGAATCTGACGGCGAATACCGGCATCATTGGCAATACCTCCCAACGGTCCGAGATCATGGTGATTGCACACACCTTTGAACATGGTTTTCTTTCCATTCAGGAAGAAACCTTTATTCGGAATAATCTCAATGGAACGAATACCGAATGAAGTAGTATATTCATCCTTCAGAGTATTCCCCTCATATACTTTAGAAACGGCACTATAAAGATGCGGAGTATCCGGAGTCCACAAAGCCGGAGAAGTCACTACGAAATCTTGTTCGAAAACATTGTCATCGAACGGACCTCCCTTCTTTTCGTTGGCTGCCACCACTTTACCATCCTTATCCTTCAGTTCGGTAACAATACGATATCCTTCGAATGCTTTTCCGGCTGGTACATCGAGTTTTGTTTTCAGGTTTACCTTTGCAAATTCATCTTTCACTACAGGAGTAGTCAGCTGAGTACCCCAAGTAGGAATATGGGCATCTTCGTTCACTACCAGATGTACATTGCGATACAATCCGGCACCGGGATACCAACGTGAAGATTCGTTCTCGTTTTCAAGACGAACCGCCAATGTGTTCTTTTCACCCGGTTTCAAATAAGGAGTGGCATCCACATAAAAACTATTGTAACCGTAAGGCCAATAACCGGCCTCTTGTCCGTTGATATAGACATGTGCATGACTCATGGCTCCATCGAAAACCAGAGTAGCCTTTTTGCCCTTACTGAATGAAGGAGCATCAAAATTGAGCCTATACCATCCCACACCGACAAAAGGAAGTCCCCCGGTACGTCCAGCATGCTCCATCGCCTCTTTCTGTCCATCCTGAGAAATGGCTACGTTCTGTTTATCATTATTAATACTGAATGGTCCGTAAATAGCCCAATCATGCGGAACGGTCACAGATTGCCACTTCGCATCATCATACGTAGAGTTACTAAAGTCTTTACTATCCTCACGAGTGAACTTCCATCCCTTCTCAAAGGTTTGTTCCGTACGGACTTGCGCACACGCCAACAGCGGCACAGCGAGCATCGAAGCAAATGCAATTTTGATTTTCTTGTTCATGATTGATTTGTTTTTATTTTAATATAAATTCTATCTTCCGGCATGTACCAACTCCTCATGACTGATACGATAACCTGCATGTTTCTTTCCATTCAATTTTACCTCCTTAATCAGATCGGCATTATCTCCCGGACGGACAGCTAGTAATGACCAGCTTCTTTTTCTTTATAATATTTCGGATTCCAACTGAATGGTTACTTTGTCAAACGTAGGTGTAGTCAGCGTATAATCAGGCATTCCCGGACAATCAGGATACAAACCGATCATACTGAAAATAGCCCATGCTGACATCGTACCGGTATCATCATTACCGGGAATACCGTCAGGCCGGTCAGTGAAATATTCGGCAAGCAAACGCTTCACCTGTTTCTGGGTACGCCATTCTTCTCCTTTGAAGTAACTGAATAAATAAGGATAGGCAATATCCGGTTCGTTGGCAGGATCATACAAGCCTTCATCAAATACTTTCTGCAGTTTATCCACAAACTTCTTCTTACCTCCCATCAATCGGGTCAAGCCTGCAATATCATGGGGAACATAAAATGTATAATTCCAGGAGTTCCCCTCATGAAAACCGGGACTCGGAGCAAAATTGGCTCCTTCCATCGGATCGAATGGAGAATAGAATGTTCCGTCGGGTAAAATGGGACGTAATGTACCGAACTCCTTGCAGTAGTAATGTTTATATCCCAGCGAACGGTCGTAGAATAACTTCGCATCTTCTTTCTTTCCCAGCGCCTGGGCAAAACGTGAGAGCGCATAATCGGCTATATAATATTCCAGTGCATGCGATACAGAATTATCATACTGCTCTGTCAGGGGCACATATCCTTTCGCAATGTAATCATCTATGTCGGGACGCATTAAATTATCTTTGCCAGGTGTCGTAGCAGACTTATACATAGCTTCATAGGCTGCTTGTACATCAAAGTCACGCAACCCTTTCATCCAGGTATCCACGATAACGGGAATACTCGGATCACCCTCCATGGTAAGTGTCTCACGCCCGTAAAGCTCCCATTTGGGTAACCATCCGTGCTCCTTGTACATATCTACCATTGTACGAACCATATCCAACTGCCGATCGGGGAAAAGCAGTGTCATCAACTGATGTACATTACGGTAGGTATCCCAAAGCGAGAATACAGTATAACGGTTGCCTTTTGTCGTAAGAATCTCGCTACCTTCCATAGCCGGATATTGTCCGTTCACGTCCTGCAAAATATTCGGATGAATCAACAAATGATACATGGCGGTATAGAATACTCTTTTCTGCTCTTCGGTACCACCTTCTACAAGAATCCGTGAAAGATCATTCTGCCACATGGCACGCGCTTCGGCACGAATCTGATCAAATCCCTTTCCGGCCTGCTCTTTCTCTAAATTCAGACGGGCATTGGCTATGCTGACAAACGACACTCCCATACTGACTTCGATCGTTTCACCTTCGTCGGTATCAAACGTAAACCAAGTACCGATATCATCACCACTCATCTCTTTGGTATAAGCAGTATACAGCTTATTTTTACCGGAAGTATTATCCCACTGCGCTTCCACCGTCATCGGACGCATCTTCTTCCAATAGCCACGTGCACGAGGAGTTTTGTTAATACGCATCACAAAATAAATGGGAAATACGGCCTGCGGATTATAACAGAATGTACCGAGCAGCTTACTCCCCTCTATCTCGGTGTCACTGACAAAACGAACGGTAGCCCCGGTTTCATTGGTCAATCCTTCACCCAGATTCAAAAGGATATTACTTTCTCCTTTGGGAAAAGTAAAACGGCTGATTCCGGTACGCAAAGTAGCCGAAACCTCATTCTTAATCCCATATTTAGTCAGAACATTTGAGTAATAACCCGGAGTGCTTTCTCGTCTTTATAGGCACTTCCGTATTGTAAATAATCAACGTTCAATTTTCCGGTTGTGGGCATCAAAAGTAAGGAGCCCAGCTCCGGACATCCTACTCCACTCAGATTAACATGTGAGAATCCGGTGAAATAGGTATTGGTATGTTCATAAGGTGTAGACCACCACTGGCTGTCTTTATCTATTTTATTACCAACGGATTTGTCCCCCATCACATTAAAAGGAACAACCGACATCATTCCCTGCGGACAGATAGCTCCGGGGTTCGTTGTTCCGTAATTCGTCGTTCCGACGAACGGATTTACATAATCTACCGGATTCTCTTGCGCAGAAGCCACTGCTATAAATAGCCAGGCAGCTGCAAATGATACAAAATAAGGTAGTTTCTTCATTCTTTCAATACTATTATTTATTAATATATACGTTTGGTTTCACCCGCTCTGTGAGGAAGGTTATTCTACAACGATTTCGTCGGTAAACACCCAGCCTCCAAACTCTTCTCCGGCACGAGCCTGATAGCGGATGTATCGTCCTTTGGCTTCCCCATTCCATGCGTAGTTTTTAAAGACCACAGCATCCGACTTCACTACTTTATGTGTCTGACGACTCAATTCGGTGAAGTTCTTGCCATCCTCCGAAACAGAAATTATCACTTCGGTAGGCAAAAAGACTTCCGGACCTACTACCTGCATAAAATCTGCGCCAATCGAATGCAAAACAGTCGACTCACCCATATCGATAGTTACATCCAAACGATCACGGGAAATAAAGCCCTGCCATACCCCATCACTGTAAGTCCAGCTACCCCGGATTCCGTCAGTCAGGGTTTTATCGCCTTGCGCCGGATAAGACGCATTGTAAGGAGCATTATATTTAACCGTTTTGCCCAAGGCAAGATGCTGAACCGGTTTTGACGCTTCAGCCGATTACCGATCTCCTTTTTCAAATCAAACGGATGATATCCCTTGGATTGTAGATATGCTACGGCTTTTAGAGCACGCGGGCGAAAATCAGTCCATGATTTTCGTTCGGGAGCAGACCAAGCCACTTCGGCCAACGCAAGAATACGAGGATAAATCATGTATTCACAATGCTCGTCAGTCTGGATGTATTCCGCCCAAAGATTGGCTTGGACACCATAAATCAGCTTCGCTTCATCAGGTGTAAGTGAGGCAGGGATCGGATTATAAGAGTATACCTTTTCCAAGGGCAGATATCCGCCAATAGCCTCAGGTTGGGAATAAGGTGCATCTTGATAACCATCTATATAACAATGTGACCCGGGAGTCATAATCGCCTGATGACCGGATTTTACGGCATCGATACCTCCTTGTTCACCACGCCATGACATCACAGTAGCATTGGGCGCCAGTCCTCCTTGCAAAATCTCATCCCATCCTAACAGTTTACGTCCATGAGCATTGAGAAATACTTCTACGCGATGGATCAGGTAACTCTGTAATTCATCCACATTAGCCAAATGCTCATCTGCATGCGCTTTTGGCATTTAGGACAGGTTTTCCAGCTACCTTACCGGCTTCGTCGCCTCCAACATGAATATATTGAGAAGGGAAAAGCTCCATGACCTCCGTCAACACATCCTCAAGAAACGTAAAGGTTTTCTCGTTTCCGACACAAAAGTCGGCATTCTTGTAAGGCTCTCCCGAACAGGACAGTTCCGGATAAGCGGTCAGAACCTCTTCTGAATGAGCCGGCATTTCGATCTCAGGAATAATGGTAACATGGCGCTCGCGTGCATAATTGACCAATTCACGAATATCATCCTGTGTATAATAGCCGCCTGAAGCCTCCGGAGCATCGAAACGACAATATTTACGTCCACCTTCATTCCACCATTTTTTCCAGTTAGCTTCCGGACGCCAGGCGGCAAATTCTGTCAATAAAGGATATTTCTTAATCTCGATACGCCACCCCGCAGCATCTGTTAGGTGTAAATGTAAACGATTGAGTTTATAATAAGCTAATGCATCTATCTGCTTTTTTACAAACTCCTTGGAGCGAAAATGCCTTGAAACATCGAGCATCAGCCCCCGGTATTCAAATCGTGGTGAATCTTGAATCGTCGTAGACTGAACTGACCAAGTATCTCCCATTGCAGCTGTGCCATTTGCAAAAGGGTCTGTACGCCATAGAATAATCCGGCTCCGGAAGTAGCCTGCACTGTTATTTTACGGGGAGTAACTTCTAAGGTATAGCTCTCGGGAGAGGGTAACTGAGAGTTATCCTTTGTTATCAGCAACGAGACTACATTCTCTTTGGCTTGTTTTTTGGAACTTTTAAAGTGAATGGGTAATGTCTCCAGATAATCCATCATCATTTTCTTCTCCTTACCCTTCAGATTGGTATACAACAGGGTTTCACCGGAAAACTGAAAAGTTCCGCTTCCTTGTTCCATCCGGAGAGGTATGGGAATGACAGACTGCGCTTTCATACCAGCTGTTGCTATCATCAAACCGGCTGCAAGCAAGAAAGTACAAATTCTCATTGTAGGTTTTATCATGATATGATTGGTTTTAGTTTTTTGTTTTCAATGCACAAATATAAGTAAAATGTCAGATTATCTGCAATTAGTCAATCATTATCTTAGCTATTTCCGGAGTACGGATCCCCGGCTTCAACTCACCATTGATGTTAAAGAAGGTCTGTCCCTGTCCTGTCAATGCAGCACCGGCACGAGCGACATCTTGGCTCCGAACAGCCTCTTCCCATTTATCCCGACGTGTGTTGTAAATCAGGATACGGTCATTGAAACGATACCATTCAGCCGGATGCAACATATATGTTTTTGCTTCAGATTTCAAACTGTCTACAGCTGCCTGATTACCGCCGGTCACTGCTGCTTTCATCATCTCCTCGCGTTGCAGGGCAGACAAGAAATATCTTTATTAACCCCACCGGTGCAAGTATCAGACTGTCTGTCCGAGCTATACCTGCACCTCCACCTAAAGCTACAGGCACAGAATCACTCCCTATCGGAGTAGAGACGGGTTGCCATTGTTGCAAAGAGGGGGAATAACAGTATCCGTCAGTAGAAAGAGTTGCAGACCGCCCATCGAATGCCCCGGAAAAACCTCCCCACAGATATAAAAGTGTCTCATTCTCTTTACGCTGCCCCACACATACAGGCTGTACACGGGGAGCACCCGGAAAATCGGGAAGTTGTTGCCAACCGGTCTCAGGGTTGCCCAGATTGAGGCAATAAAGCCCATTCGAAGGCTTGCCATTCACATTGCCTCCGGCTACAAAAAGGGTATAATCAACAACCGAACCACTCATGTTATCCATCGTACAAGGTAAAGATGGCAGCGTATCTACAATCACAGCTTGTTTATCATCACTCAAAGAAAGGCGGTAAACGGCAGATAAGGATCCATTTTCATTCGATCCACCCACACACACTATCCCTCGAGGAGTCGATACTGAGACTCCATAAGCAGCAGCAACGGGCAGCTGACCTACTTTTCGCCACACGAACTGAATCTGCAGAAGCGTCAGCAGCATAAATACCTTGGTAGAATTTCTTCTTCCCTCCTTCAGCTGCCGGAGTTTCCGGAAAATTACATCCGCCGGCAATCAATAATTCTCCCTGATAGATGCCGGCATAACATGCCGATACACCCAAAGAAAAACCGGGTTCTCCTTCGGGGAATCCGGTCATTTTCTGCACGCTAATCCCTTCTTCATTAGGCGCAACTTGCCGGGAGCTGCACGAAGCAGCCATCCCGGCAAGTAAACATCCAATGATAGAAAGAAAACGAATCGTTTTAATTTCTGTCATTTCTATTTTTTCAATTCAACGTAATTTCATCTACAAATAAGAAGCCCGGATTACCTTTACCACCATGCCATGCCGGAATTGAGTGTTCCGATGTTGCAATCACTTTCACATAACGGGTTTTTACCGGATCAAAAGTCAATTTGTGCTCGTAAAGGCCATTACGATCTGTCTCTTTCATTTCAGGATATGCTTCAGAAGCTACCTTTGTAAAAGTCTTATCGTCATCTGATACTTCAATTGAGAAAGAACGTGCATCAAATACCCAGTCGCCCTTTTCAACACAAGTAGTGATAGCTACACTGGAGATCTCGGTAGGTTGTTGCAAGTCAATCGTTACATCCATATCATTTTTATAAAAAGCGATCCAACGACCTGTTTTATAATTGCCATTTCCTTTCAGTCCGTCTACTAATGTAGAAACACCACCAAATTCATATTGCTTGTTTACAGGCTGATTGGCCTTAATAGGTTTTGAAGTAGATTTACTGAAAGCAATCTGTTCAGTCAGCATTTTGCTGTTTCCGGTAGGACGGACAGCAACCGCTTTCAGAGTACAACTTTCCTTGATTGTAAGAATACTATCACACACAGGAGAAGCTGCCGTAGGCTCAGTTCCATCTAATGTATAATGAATGGGAGCACCGTCAATAGTAGTCATCACTACGTCTACTGCTCCTGTGGCCGAATTAGCTACAAACTCAGATTTCACATCAAATACATGTTTGGCATAATTATATCCTTCAGCATCATAAATATTAATCAACTGCGGCAAACGGCTCAGGAAGTTTCATAATTCTTCTTTTCAGGATTAGACCATTGCACCTCTGCTAAAGCAGCCCAACGCGGCAACACCATATACTGAGCCTGAGAGAAAGTAGGAATGTATTCCGTCCAAAGATTAGCCTGTACGCCAATAATATGTTTTTGTTCTTCCGGTGTCAATGAAGAAGGCATCGTTCGTAACCATAAACTCTTTCCAAAGGCACATAACCACCGATAGCCAAAGGTTCATTCTCTGTATCCTTGGTCTGATAGTAGTCAAAGTAAAGATAAGTGTTCGGGGTCATGATAACATCATGTTTCTGCTTGGCAGCTTCGATACCGCCACCTTCGCCACGCCATGACATCACTGTAGCATTCGGAGCCAGTCCACCTTCCAGGATTTCGTCCCAGCCAATAATCTGACGTCCATGTTCGTTCAGGAATTTTTCTGCATGATTGATAACAAAACTCTGCAAATACTCTTCTTTTGAATGTTTAGCGTCACTCTTGATTCCCAAGGCCTTGATACGAGCCTGGCACTTCGGACATTTCGCCCATTCAGTCTTCGGACATTCGTCACCTCCGACATGAATATATTCAGAAGGGAAGATATCCATTACTTCCGTCAGGACATCATCAATAAAAGTCAGCACACTGTCGTTTCCGGCACAAAGCACCTGATCAGATACTCCCCATATTTTCCAAACCTCATACGGTCCACCTGTACATCCCAAATGCGGATAAGCGGCCAATGCTCCCTGCATATGTCCCGGAAGGTCGATTTCAGGAATAACAGTGATATAACGATCTGCAGCATACGCTACGATTTCTCTGGCTTCTTCCTGAGTATAGAAACCACCGTAAGGTTTTCCGTCATATTCACCGGAATTACGTCCGATTACAGTTTCCGATCTTTTTGAACCGATCTCAGTCAGTTTAGGATACTTCTTGATTTCAAGTCTCCATCCTGATCTTCGGTTAAGTGCCAGTGTAAACGGTTCATGTTATGCAAAGCCATCATATCGATGTATGTCTTTACTTCGTCTACTGTGAAGAAATGGCGACCTACATCAAAATGGGCACCACGATAACTAAAACGAGGATAGTCGCTAATCTCGACAGCCGGCAATGAAGGAGTTGTACCGATAGCTACCGGAATAGACTTACGTAAAGTCTGGATACCATAGAATACACCAGCTTCAGTAGGAGCAGCAATAGTTACACCATCTGCGTTCACACTCAACTGATAAGCTTCGGGGTTTTCTGATTCCATACCCAACTTAAGCAGAATAGCACCTTTGCCCTCAGTACCTGCTTCAACGGCATAATCCTTACCTGTGGCTTTCTTCAGATAATCAGCCAGGAATTGGGCATTGCGTTGCATCTTTTCATTTCCTTCCGGATAGATGATTTTTACACTACCATTTAATGTAAATGGTTGGCTTTGAGCAGTCGTAATTTCCTGAGGTAAAGGAATTACCTGGTAATTAGCTGTAGTTTCTTTGTCGTTACACGAAGAAATAAATCCCGTGAGCGCCAGTAAACCGGCAATTTTAAAAAGATTTCTCATACAAATTATTTAATAGGTGTTAGTTATAGGTATCTCGTACATGTTTCACTGTGATATTCAAGCTTTCTCCCTTCTTAATCTCCGGAGACGTTATCGTTATTTTTTTGTTTTCACCCGGCAACAGATCGAAGAAATTATCAGTGAAACGGGCTCCTTGAACAGGAATCTGACAAAGACATCTTTTGCCAGTTTAGGAGATGACAAGGTCAGTTCACACTTCCCATCGAGTTGTTTCACTTTCATGGAAATAGCTGTCTGAGGCAGCTCCAAATTCTTGGTTTTATCAAAGAAATAAACTTCTTCAGCCACTTTCCTACCTGATTTATCTTTCAGGCTAAGTAGTAGAAAACTGCTCTTTCGCTGTTCCGGATTCACCCAAGTGTCCAACGGTTTACGCACGATACAAGAAGAAGTATTCATCGGTACCTCAACTGTCTTGATGACTTCTTTGTCTAATGTCTTGCCATTAAAATCAATGACTTTCATTTCAAGTGTAAGCTGACTCTGCTTTTCCAACATATCGGATATCAGATAAATATTCAAGCTATCGCCTTCCTGTATTGCATTGACCAGTAACGGCGCAAAAGCACGCTTTGCCTGATAATGCAACGCTTTCCAATTGCCATAATAGTCTATACTGGACCAGGAAACTACCGGCCAGCTATCATTAAGCTGCCAATATAATGTCCCCATACAATAAGGTGGTTACGACGATGTGCTTCCATCCCATGACGCATGCCGTGTCCCTGAAGCACAAGTCCGATATACACAAAGTCTTCAAATTTCTCAGGAACGATATAATCACGTTCCATATAGGTACGTATCAAGTCATTACCAATACTGCTTTTCTGATGCCCATTCATCACTTCCGATTCAATCTGATAGTCTTCCGGAGCAGCAAATGTAGCAATCGTCTTCATTTCCGGGAACGACTGGAAACCAAATTCACTCATAAATCGCGGTAAATCCGTGTCTAATGATTCGAATGTTTTTTTGCCGTACCACACTCCCCAATTATGACTGTCACCTATGCCCCATGACTCCGGACGTCCCCAATTTGCAAAATAAGGAGAAGAATGCTTGTAAAAACGGCCTTCATCGAGTTCCTGTACTTTGGCAGGAAGCAATCCCCGGAACAACTTATCATACCCCCGGAACATATTTTCATACACTTCCGGAGTATAGTTTTTCTGCCATCCCCAATATTTCAATCCTTCCAGAATCTCATTATTTCCACACCACATGGCCAATGAAGCATGGTTGCGCAGACGTTTGATATTATATTCAGCCTCTTCTTCGACCCGCTTCAAGAAGTAGGATCGCTGGGATAAGCAGTACAGGCAAACATAAAATCCTGCCAAACAAGAATACCATTTTCATCTGCCAGATCATAGAAACGATCATCCTCATAAGTTCCTCCCCCCCATATACGTACCATATTCATATTGGCCTCTTTCATGTCCCGGAACAGGTCTTATAACGCTCAGTGGTTATACAGGGAAGCAATGCATCATCAGGGATATAATTGGCTCCTTTGGCAAACATCGGGATACCATTCACTTCAAAATAAAAAGATTCTCCCTCTTTATCTTTTTCGTTTACCACCCGTATCGTACGAAGTCCGATGCGATGCTGGCGCGAGGCAATTGTTTTACCGTCACATATCACTTGTGCTGAGAAATCATATAAATGAGGTTCTCCCCATCCATTGGGCATCCAACGTACAGGGTTCTGAATATCCAACGGAATATGAATCTTATTTAAACCCGGTTTTAACGTCACGTTCTTCTTTACTGTTACTTCTTTCCCTCCTTGCAATGAATAAGAGATCAAAACCTCAGCAGATTTTTCCTTCTCTGAAATGCTATTAATTTCCAATTCATTAGAAAGTTTTGCGACTTGATCTGTCAGGCTCAACTGTTTCACATGATAATCGGCAATAGTGGCAACATCATAAAAACGAAGAGTCACAGGACGCCAGATACCGCTTGTAACCATGCGGATTCCCCAGTCCCATCCATAACTATAAGGTGCTTTTCTAGTAAATACACTAAGACGCTTTTCGTGATGATCGTTATCAGCCGGATAATTAAATCCATTAGATGACCATTGTGGAAGAGTTTGTTTTATAGGAGAATGAAAATAGACATGCAGCAAATTCTCACCTTTACGTAACACCTGTTTAACAGGAACCGCATAACCCACAAACATATTATCTGATTTCAAAACCAAAGAACCGTTCAGATAAACGTCAGCATAGGTATCCAATCCCTCAAAGAAAAGCTGGGCGGCATCCCTCTTTAATTGTTCCTCTGTAACGACAAAACAAGTTTTATATTCCCAATCTTCGTCCTCCACCCACTGAATCTTTTTTTCATTGGTCCCATAGAACGGATCAGGTAGCAGTTTATGATGAATCAAATCCTGATGAACTGTGCCCGGAACAGTAGCTGGCAGCCATTTTTCTGTTCCTACCTGTGAAAACGACCAATCGTCATTCAGCATTAACACATCCGAAGTGTCTTGGTTTTGCCCATAGGCTAAACTGCAACAACATACAAGTCCATACAATAACTTTTTCATCATAAACTGCTCACTTTTTCAAGTTTATTTTCCCCAGTCCGTACGGAACGTAGACGCCGGTAAACCGTCACCGTTGACTAGATTGGCACGGGTAAAAGGTTGCCAACCGTAACGCACGTGAAGAGGATTTTTCACTTCTTTACTATATACTTTAATTTGATTTCCTACGATTTTGGCTGTGGCCGGATAATAAATATCCTCTGTTTCTGCCACTTCGAATGTCTGTAACGGCTTTCCGTCCGATGCATGCATACCCTCGGCACAATCGAATGATACATAAGCAGCGCCATCACGAAACTCTACATTACGGAACATTGGTCCCGAAGGTGTAACATTCTTCTTTCCATAAGTTTGATTCAAAGCCCAATGAGCCAAACGCTCGCCTACCGGCTGCTTATGTTTGGGATGCACATCAAGTGAATCACCCAGGTCACTCGATACCGCCATACCCGTATGTGATATTTCATACATCATTCTACGCTGCTATCACGGAACCAAGGCCATGACGGACGGTTGATACTTGACAACTGTACATAATAAAAAGGTAAATTCTCATTTTCCCAGTTTTTACGCCAGCTCTCAACCAAGAGCTTAAACAATTTCTCGTGTGCCTCACGATTATGTGCATTCGATTCACCCTGATACCAGATGATGCCTTTAATAGGATATTGCTCTAAAGGACGAATACCTGCCTCATATAAATAACAAGGTTCGTAAGGATGACGTTGCTGCTTATTAACAGCCTTTTTCACATTAAGAGCAGCGCGACCGCGCACCCAATCCTGAATAAAGTCATTTTGAGTCCAGTTACGTAATATAGCAGGGAACTTATACTCCAATGTACTGCGATCAACCCATGCTTCAGTAGGCGAACCACCAATCGCATTACAAATCAATCCTACAGGCACTTTCAGGCTATCCTGCAGCATTTTGCCAAAATAATAGGCCACAGCAGAAAATGAACCTGCTGTTGCAGGTGAACAAACCGTCCATTCGGTATCTTTATAATACTGCAAATGATTCAACGAATCCAATACGGATGCATCCCACTCCACTGCGTCCGTACGCCAGCGTGCCTTCATATCGAACAAACGAATCTGATCATTAGCAGCCTGCGGAATATCTCTTTTAGCCGTTTTACTCCAACTCAAATAAAATTCCATGTTAGATTGTCCGGAACAAAGCCACACTTCTCCGGCCAAAACATTATTGAATGTTTGTTTCTGTTTTCCGGCAGAGACAGTCAGTGTATATGGGCCACCGGCCTTTAACGGCTGAATGGTGACAGTCCAGTCTCCATTGGAAGCAGCCTTTGCAGTCAACTTCTGTTTAGCTATTGAAACAGTCACTTTTTCACCCGCATTTGCTTTGCCCCGGATAGCCAACGGTTCTCCGTGTTGAAGTACCATGTTATCAGTATACAACTCAGATAGATGTAACCCTCCAAAATCTCCTGTAATCGCCGAATATACCGTTTTTGCAAGAATACCGGCTCCCTCTACGTTAGGATGTACAGCATCCGGAAGAAGATAGGGGTAAGGATAAAGCGGTTCATGGAAATCCATTAACTGAACTCCTGCATATTTAGCTATCGTCTCAATACTTTGTTGAATTTCTCCATGCCAATCACGGTACCTGACTCAAAACGAGGATGACGATCAGCGATCGGTGTCAAACGGGCAATAATAATATGACATTTAGGATTAGCAACTCTGAAAGAATCAATCAACGCCAGATAATCTTTCACGAAACTGTCACGATAGTTCGGCCAATCACGTGGATCCGTATCATTAATACCCAAATGGATAACAACAATATCACCGGCAAAAGCAATTGCCTTTTTAAATTCTTCTTGCTGCATGTAAGGACGATGTCCCTTATTCAATAAGGTAGCTCCTGATTTCCCGAAATTTCCAACTTCATAAGTCTCCCCTAGGAGTTGTTGCAACTGTGATGGGTAAGAGTCCGTTGCAGGATTCGGAAGAGTATATCCGTATGTAATACTATTCCCTACACAAGCCACTTTCACCCGCTTCTGTGCGGATAAAATGGTGCATACCATCAAGAACAGAGATAAGAATAGTATCTTTTTCATTTCTTATTTATATAAGGTTTAACAATATCAACCCATTTTAAGTAGCCTTTTCCCAGTAAATGTAAACCATCATTAGTATACTCAATATTCATTTTCCCGGTCTTCTCATCAACAAAATGAGAATAAAGATCGATATAGGTCACATTCTCTTTATCAGCAAGATACATCAGTCCTTCATTGATCTTTTTCACTTCCTGCCAGCGTGACGTATGTCCGCCAAACATCTTATAATGATCGGTTACCGGAAGTACACTTTGCAAATATAGCTTTGTTTTTGGAGAATCTTGTTTAATTTTTTGAGTAATCATACCAATACGGTTCACAATTGTATCTGCAGAAGTGCCCCGGCTTACATCATTTATGCCGATCAACAAGAATATTTTGGCGGGTTTTCCTTTCAAAATCGCATCCAGCCGATCATAAACACCCATACAGATATCACCACTGATTCCCCGATTCTTGACATGCTTATTATTCAATAATTCACTCCATTCTCCCCCGTTGGTAATGCTATTACCCAGAAAAATGATATCTTTTGAAGTCACAGGCAACTCCTCAAACAGAGTTGCACGTTGATAATAGAACGTAGAATATTTGCGTTCCTGTGCGTTGCCCGCCATTGAGGCGAGCAACAACATCATTAATAAAATTTTCTTCATTCGTTTTTATTTTTTCTCAATCACTTCGTTTTGTCGGGCGATAGATAAGTCCGTCCACTGCATTTTCTCCATCAGGAGTTACAAAAACTGTAGTAAACATCCACTTCACCAACCGCACCTCGGGCATATTGAATTTGCCAACCGGCAATTTCAGGAAAACTTTATTCCAGCCTTTATTCAGATGTACGGCGATAGGTGGACGTGCCACACAATTTTCATTTCCCAACGCTATTTCATTACTCTTTGTACGATGAGTAGCTGTCCATACAGGTGGCTGTATTTCTTCATTATTGATCCAGATACGGCTGCTTTATAGTCCCATTTACCTTGTAACGGAGCCAGGTCCATTTCCGAACGACCATAATTCTGGAATTCAGCCCACAGCCCTACTTCCTGATCTTTCGGAGAATAAACCCATGTATAGGCATAAGCCGTATGATTCTCTTGCGGATCTTTATAGAAAGTAGGTACCATTTTCCCCCATACATGACGAAGATAGATACCCGCACCAATGGCAGGTGTACCCCATACTCTTTTCCTTCATATAAATAAGAATCCTTCAATTCCTGTTCCGGAGGAAAGACTTTATTCAAATCTCCACCATTAGGAAATGCATCAGTAATATTCCATTTTACATTCGTCTGTTTTACATAGGCGAACGGATATCCCTTAAATGTATGCTCTTTATGCCAAAGCATACGATTCTCAAAATCAGCAAATTCTTTAAACTCCGGAGAGTCTTCAGAAGGTAAGATAGTACCATTCTTATCAAAATATTCTGTACCTCCGCCTTTCCATGCACGTTCAGCAATAGCCAGCATATTAGGATAGAAATTATTCTCAAGTATAATATTGCGTTCGTTAGCTACGTAACGGTCATTCCAGATGGCAAGAATTGTCCCTGCAATATCGTCACTTCCTTGCTCAACATTATAAATACGGCTGTTATACAATGCAATGATATCGCCAAAAGTATCAAAATGATTGAGATAATGGAACTTAGAATCAATTGCGGGAATACCTTTTTGGGCTTTTCCACGATAACTCCACAAATGCGTCATATCAATCTCGCCAGGTTTATAATGCCATCCCGGATTCCACGAAATGACTTTCTTTCCTTTGGCACGGACATATTCGACCATTTCCGGAACAAACTTTGGATTGGTAAACCGAACTTCATCCGTACCAATATGAAGATAAGGTACATCAAAAGTCTCGCAAACTTCATCTACCAGCAATTTAAGAATTTTCATTCCTTCCGGGCTCTGCATATCATGACGGAATGTACGGACAAAAGCCTCACTATGCCCCGGCATATCAAATTCTGGAATTAAAAGTATATTATGCGCTTTACAAAAATCAACTAAATCTTTCGCTTCTTCCAATGTATAGTATTTACCCGGCATACGAGTCGTGTTCACACTGTCATTCAACATCGGAAAAATTTTACTTTGCAATCTCCATGATTGATTTTCAGTCAGATGCCAATGAAAAACATTAATTTTAAATCGTGAAAGAACAGCTATTTCACGTTTCAATTCTTCAATCGACATATACGTACGCCCTACATCCTGCATAAAGCCACGTATTCGGAAAGCAGGCCAGTCAACAATTGAACAACCGTTGAATGTTGCCTTTTTCTTTTGTACATCCTGTAGCTGGGCCAAAGTCTGCATAGCCCAATACACACCATGCTCCGTCACAGCCTCAACCGTAACTTTGCCATTATTTACCACCAGGCGATAAGCTTCGTCTGCGTTCAAAGGTACCTCTCTAACGAAGGTACCAGTTTCACTTCAATACTTGCACGAGCTTTGTCATCAATCACTCCACCCCTATCAACAACAAAAGCTTCCCACTCTTGCCGAAGCACCGGAGTAGAAAGCTTTGTTCTGCCCAGCACAAAACTGGAACCTAAAGGGGTAAACTTTTGCGGTTCCGGGAGCAGGTGATATTCACCTGCCCGAACCGAAGAAATTGTGCATAAGTAAATAATGAAACTGATTAAGAAAATTTGTTTGTTTCTCATCGGTATTTATTTAGTTTATGGGGGAAATCTCTCATTTAATAATGTCTTTCAACTTCACAGCCTGGAATGTCATGTGCGCCACACTACTTTCATAAAGAATACCAATCGTCTCTTTATCAATCATAGAGAGGCAAGAATACCCCCAGTTATTGCCTTCATCCAACAACAGCTGATGTTCGGGTGACCAAGTCACACCGCCATCCAAACTTATTTTAATAGTAGTATTATAGCGTCCTTTTGTCGTATTAGGATTAGAGAAAATCAATAAATCCTTGCCCAACACATTATCTTTTGCTTTCACACTGATCAAACTAGCCATACAAACAGATTCCGGCAATGCTTACGAGAAGATTCATGTTCCGTCCATGTTTTACCCAAATCTTTTGTAATAGCCACAGCGCGGCTTCCTCCACGATTATCACGCATATTCAACATCAACACTCCGGGTTCGACCTCAGCTACCTGGGCTTCTGTAGTGTTCGTACGTGCATAATTGTGCATCTTCCAGTTCTTGCCACCATCTTTACTGTACATAATACCGGCATTGGGCACACGTGTCGAATCGATAAACTGAGTTGGGAATACCAAAGTACCGTCACTCATAGTGATACCCCTACCCGGTCCCTGCAACAAGAAATACCAAGAAGGATCTTTCACCTGCTCTGTAATATTAATAGGTGCAGACCATGTTTTACCATCATCTGTACTTTTAGCTAAAACAAGTTGTGCTGTATGGTTCATATCCATACCCGGATGTGAACTCCACCATGCCCGCTGATTACCCATACCATGTGTCCAGGCAGCAACCACCCAAACATTATTTGTTTTTGTATCAACAAGGATAGAAGGGTCTCCTACCCCATTCTGACCGGCAGGCAGACCACCGAATTCTCCAAAAGCCAAAGGCAAACGCATTTTTTCCCAAGTTTTTCCACCATCTGTACTGCGGCTTAAACCAACATCAACATGCTCCTGCAAGTCAACACTACTGTTATAACGTACATCATAAACTCCCAGTAACGTACCTTTATTAGTAGTCACCAATCCCGGAATACGGAATGCGGCAGAATTATCGTCTCCGGCATGGCGCACTCCTACCCCCATACGGTGTTCTATCCCATTTTCTGAAACTACATCCAACAGGGCTTTTTTGCCATCCAAAGTAATTGAAGCGATATCCGCAGTCACCTTGCTGGTAAGCGAAGTGCCCGGCTTCATTTGCAAACTAATCCAGAAATAATTGATTCCGGGAAACAGTTTCTGATCTCCTTTCAGAACAACCTGATTACCGGGATTAGTTACCTCCGATCTTTTGATTGAATAAGACGGATTGGCGGCAAGTGTTTTCCCCGGAGTGTTACTGGAAATATATCCAACAGGAGCAAAACGTTTTTTACCACTATCCTGCAATGCTTCAGTACCTCCATAATAAAGCTTTATGGACTGAATTTCAGAAAGATTCACTCCTTCACCCAAGTTTAACACTACATCGTTCAGGGTCTGGCTCTCTTTAGCATCCAAACGGAGATAGAATAAGACATTATCCTGCCTTTCTATCAAAATAGGAATACGTGTTTCACGAACAAAAATGGTATCTGCTGCTTGAACTACCGGTATAGCACACAGAAAACAGAAAAGCGAAAATAGAATTACGGCTTTTTTCATGGTATCGACTAATTAATATTTATGTTATCGGGAGCAAAGATAGTATTTTTTATTATATAACGGTTATGTTAATTAAATATTTTATTATATACGGTCGATTTAATAAACAAGACACTATTCGACGCAAAGCACTAAACCATCGGAAATAAACATATTCAAAGCGGTCATTGAAGACTATCCCATCAATCAGGATTTGGATTGTATTTAAAAACAAAGAGAGGGATGTTATCTCGAGCAACATCCCTCTCCTTTATCTTATTTCGGTGATCTATTGAAAACTCAATTATTCTTCAGCCACTTCCCCAATCTTAGTTGACCAATAAGGATTCTGATACAATACAGATGTCTCTGCTTTTTCATCCGGAGACAGCAATTCCATCTCACGAACCGGCACAGGATTGAGATAATGTGCCTTCTGCCAGGTATACCCATCGTATACATCATTATTGGTTTTCAAAATAGCATACGGACGCAGGTATTTAAAGGAGCGTGAAGAGATATTAGAACCTTCTTCACCAGAATCTTTAAATGTAACCTCAGCACCATTCTCATCTTTATTAGCCGATTTGTACATTTCATCCCAGAAATTACATCCTTCAGGGATATAATTTTTTGTCAGCAGATGATCCATTGAACGCCAACGTACCAAATCATCCCAACGCATCCCTTCACCAATAAATTCGCAACGACGTTCACGGCGAATATTTAATAAGGTGGCGTCTACAACTTGTCCACCCGAATATTTACCCCAATCTGTTTCCTGACTCAAATCGGTCGCATTGATTGTTTTTGTAAAATCAGGATCTACGCCTGCACGTTCACGAACGGCTCTCCAATATTGAGCTGCTTTACCTGTAACGTTACCATTCTTCATATAATAAGCTTCCAAATAATTCAGATAAGCCTCTACGCCACGATAAATAATACATCCGGTAGTCGACTCAGCTTTTCCCCATACATTCTGTGCCATATCAAAGCTGGCATATTTACGAATACGATATCCTGTCTGGTCTCTCATCTCTTCACGGTTAGATACAGGATGCGGAGCAAACATTTTCACAGTGCCCGGTTCCTCGGTCGAATATACTGGTACAAAATTGCTTTCACCAAACATAAACAACTGAAGACGGTTATCGCGATTGGCCTTCACATCATCCAATGTAGCATCCCCCTTATAAGGTGCTGCGCTACTGGCCGCATACCAAGGCAGACCATCCTGCATCAAGAAGCTTTCAACATAGCTTTTCAACAAGCCATGATTAGAACCGGACGCAATCCATGCCGGGGTGCCATGCATGATAGAGAAACTACCGGTTTTTGCATACTGACGCCAGAACAACACTTCGTCATAGCCGCTTAAATCAACATTGGCATACATTTCAAAATAAGGATTCCATCCGGATGTAATAGAAGGACTAGCAGGATCTTCAACCTTTGTATTAGGGGTCAAAGTTATTTTATCTGCAACTTCTTCCGCTGCTTTCATGGCTTCTGTCAAGAAGAAGTCAACCTCAGCTTCTACATCCAATGAGAAATTAGAATGTACTTTCTTTCCCGGCCAGTTATCATCTCCCGGTACACGCCTGTACCCTTGTGGTATCTTTCAAAAGAAGCTTCATACAGTGCCACCCGGGATTTAATCAGCAAAGCTGTCTCACGATTCAAACGGGTATTATTTTTAAATCCCTTACTGTACATCATATTGGCAGCATCATCCAAATCTTTCAGGATAAAGCGGGCAACCAGATTACGAGGTTGGCGGACACCTTTTTCCATCAGCACCGTTTTGTCATCGGGCAAAACCTCTGTTACGATCGGAAAGTCACCGTAAGTACGCAATAAATTATAGTACACAAGAGCACGCATCAGATGCATTTCGCCAATATAATGACGAATATCGGCATCTGCTCCGGCAACCTCACCCGCTTCATATTTAGGCACAGCATTCTCAAAGAAGTAGTTGCAATAACGGATATTGCTGAAACTCCAGTTACCATCACTGGAAGGAACTTTCCAAAGCCCTTTTACATAGCGACTACTACGCCCTCCGGCCACCATATTATCCGTTCCACCATCGTTATTCGCTATACCTGCTCCATAACCACCATGCGAAGGAAAATAGTTTTGATACCTCGCTATGGAATAAGCGGCAAAGTGATCCACCGTTTGAAAGTAGACTTCCGGTGTGACAGAAGAAAGAGGTTCTCTATCAAGAAAGTCATTACAGGACGTGAGCGCCATTACCCCTCCCGCAACAAAACATGCTTGTACAAACAGATTTTTATTTTAAGCTTCATAATACTTCAATTTAAAAATTAACGTTAACACCAACAGATATCACTCTTTGCAAAGGATACAACTTACCGGATCCTGTTCCGGCCAAACTTCCGGTAGCTTCCGGATCGAAAATCTTAGAAAGACTGGTTATAGTTGCCAGGTTATCACCCGAAACATATACACGTACAGAAGATATTCCGGCTTTCTCTGTCCATACCCGAGGCAATGTATAACCCAACTGAACATTCTTCAAACGCAGATATGCCCCATTCTGTAAATAACGCGTCTGAACCTTGGTATTACGATCCCCACTAAAGTTGACGCGCGGATAATATGAATTCAAATTAGCACCTAACGGGTCACCCTCCGGACGGAAGAAATCCCAATGTTCGGCAAAGCCGGTAGACTGCCACTCATTTCCTTGTCCGTTGGCTCCCCAGAAATAACATCCGTCCAGCCATAGGTCACGTTTTCCGATCCCCTGCATAAAAATGCTGAAATCGAATCCTTTCCAGGCAGCATCCAGTGTAATACCATATTTAAAACGAGGAGTCGAATTACCGATAATACGATAATCGCCCGTATCTCCTAATTTATTGGTTCCGTTACTGATTTTTCCGTCACCATCCAAATCGGCATACATAATATCACCGACACCCCAATTGGTTCCAACAGAAGATTGATCGACTTTTGCCAAATGAGCATCCATCTCTTCCTGTGATTTAGCAATACCGATTGTTGTCAATCCCCAAATATCGTTCAAATGTTCACCTTTATAATACGAACCTACATCATACGAGTCATTCGGATAGCGCAGAATCTTCTGTTGGTCATCAGAAAGTACAAATTTTGCTCCATAAGAAACTTCACCGATCCGATCTCTCCAATTTACCTCCAACTCAAAACCATACGATTTCATGTCCGAGTTGTTAATCTTCGGAACTGAAGTTCCCAACAAACTTGAAAGTTCGGGAGCCGGGCCGATCATATCATAAGTATAACGTACGAAATAGTCGAATGAACCGGATAAACGGTTATTGAAGAAAGACCAATCCAAACCGACATCCCAAGTCTCCACTGTCTCCCAAGTTTTCTTAGAGCTGACAATACCCGGATTTGTAGCATAGTTAGGACGTTCGCCATTTACTAGCCAACCGTAATTAGACCCTACAGGCATCGTTTGATAAAATGGATACCATGCATCATTGGTATTCGTATTACCCAGCTGCCCCCAAGAAGCTCTCAACTTTAAACTTCCCATATTAATTTTTTCAGCAAAGCTCTCCATGAATGGTTCGCGAGCAATATTCCAACCGGCAGAGAATGATGGGAAGAATCCCCAACGTTCTTTTCCTACGAAGCGGGAAGAACCATCATATCGACCATTAGCCTCAAACATATAACGGTCTTTATAACTCCAGTTAACACGCGCAAAGAAACCGGCTACTGAGTTGTCAGCATAACCACCATAAGCCTGCGGATCATCAGTTGCCGTATTAATAGTAGGTACCCCCGGGGTAATCAAAGTATTTTTTTCAGCCGTAATGTTTCTGGTTTTATATAACTCTGCATTAAAACCGGCCATCACTTTAAAATAATGTCCGTTATCGAACTGCTTGAAATAATCCGAATAAATATTTGTAGTATAATAATTTTCCTTCCAACTATATTCATTCACTCGAGAAGAACCTGCCGCATAAGAACCATATCCATATCCCACACTGTATAATAAGGATCTCCGGCTACATTATAAGCATAAACAGGCAATACTTCCCAATGCTGATATTGAGTAGTGGTACGTACACTACCGTCAAGATTGATTTTCCAGTTTTTAATAGGTTCGAAAACCAGTTGCAACTGATTCGTATAAAAATCTTTCTGACTGTTTTGCTTTCCACCATTTTCCATCTGCTCCACTTCACCCTCATCCATAGGGAATCCATTCGGATCATAAGCCGGATGTACAGGCCATTTACGAGCTAAGTTATGGAAAAAATTTCCGGTCAGATAAGAAGGACGCTCAAAATCCTCACGGTCCATTTAGTAGAATATGTCACCTTAAACCAATCAGTGACAGCCGTTGTAATCTTACCGTTCAGCGTGTAGCGTTGAAATTTGTCTTTTCCATGACGCATCAAACCTTTCTGATCCAGGAAACTTCCGCTGATCAGGTATTGAGTCTTATCCGTACCACCATTAATACTAAGATTATGCTCCTGAGATGGTGCCCAATGATCATAGAATTCTTCAAACCAATCCGTATCTCCATTCGCGTTAGCCCATTTTTGCCAAATGCCTGCTCCATTATCAACAGTAGTAGCTTTCAGCGTTCCCTCTTGATAAGCTTTGATACGCTCCATTACAGCAGGGGCAAAAATGTCACCACCACCCTTATTGGCAGAAGCACGATTGAAGTACTGAGCAAAAGTGTAAGAATCCATAATATCCGGTACACCAATAGCGTCTGAGAAACGAGCACTACCGCTATATGACACATTGGTCTTACCGCTCTTACCACTCTTCGTTGTTACAAGAATTACACCGAATGAAGCTCTTGCACCATAAATAGAAGCGGATGCAGCATCCTTCAATACCGAAACAGATTCGATATCATTGGGATTGACAGTATTCAAATCCCCCTCAATGCCATCAATCAAAACCAGTGGGGATGAACCCGATCCATCACCAATCGTTCCGGCTCCACGAATATTCATGTTTAACGTTCCATCAAGGCGCCACCGTTATTACCAACAGTAAGGTTCAAGCCGGGAACAACACCCTGCAATGCTTGTGAAGCATTTGCTACCGGACGCGCTTCCAACGCTTCAGCACCAACCATTCCTACAGCCCCTGTAACGTTCACCTTCTTTTGCGAACCATAACCGACTACAACAACTTCATCCAAAACCTCCGCATCCTCTTTCAGCACAATATTATAAGTGCTTTCAGAGCCAACTTAATTGTTTGTTGCTTGTAGCCAATATAGCTCACCAAGAATTGTGAATTAGGTGCCACCTTTAACGAGAACTTACCGTTTAAATCAGTAATTACTCCATTAGTGGTTCCCACTTCTACAACACTTGCCCCAATAACGGGCTCCCCAGTAACATCTGTTACCAGTCCCGAAATCGCCTTTACCTGTGCCATCACATTAAACGATAGCAAACAGCCCAACAAAATAAAAAGGACTTTTTTCATAAATTGATTTTTAGTTAATAAAAAAGGAAAATTATCTCTTCTAAACTCCATAAATATAAATACCTGAAAATGAGTACAGTCCTATCGGTACTTAGCTTTTTAAATAGTAAATACAGAATCAAGATAAAATATAATTGGCTATAATACAAGTCATTACATCTTAATAGTGAATCAAAACAACAGGGTATTTTTAGTAAAAAAACACTTATGAATTAATAATGGTGAAAAGTAGTGAAGCAATAAATATTTTTTTCTCGTCCCAATTCCTCTAAATCTACTTTTCAATAAGCCAAAAAGAGTTATCTATATTTCAACACAAAGAAACACCTTATAACATATAATAAGGTTTTTGAATATATCCTTTCGCCCTTTTCAAGTCAGTCCAATAGTATTTTAAAACAATAATATATTACATATACCTATTCTAAGGTGAATCGCTATATATATAATATAAGAAATCAATATTATATGAGAGAGGATACCCCATAAACAATCTTTTGTCGAAATCCCCAAGTGGATTATCTTAGTTTTTCAATATTATTTCGTCTATATAAAAATATATTTAAA
>ENA-OQIG01000154-OQIG01000154.1-human-gut-metagenome-genome-assembly--contig:-NODE-154-length-38648-cov-12.604709_pt1 | contig 38648 bp, 36 predicted proteins | sample MGYA00242576_ERZ504741 | MGnify/ENA primary metagenome ERZ504741 (study PRJEB26092, sample SAMD00036436) | human gut metagenome | host: Homo sapiens | study: EMG produced TPA metagenomics assembly of... | reverse complement strand
GCATCCATCGCCATGACCGGAATGAAACTGATCACATCACAAAATATGACGTTTCGCAATACTTCCATCGTGGGACTTGCGGCAGCACTGGGAATGGGAATCTCACAGGCAAGTGATTCTCTTGTCCAGCTTCCCGGACTGGTTTGTGATGATCTTCGGCAAATCACCGGTTGTAGTGGCTACATTGCTTGCAGTACTCCTCAACATTGTACTGCCCAAAGACAAAGAAGATGCAAACTGATTTGTACATTTGACAGTCTTTCTTACATAACAAAAATGTTCCCATCAGAAAATCCCGATGGGAACATTTTTGCTTTTACAGCTCCCAGAATGCAATCTTGGCATCCAAAGCTTCTATTTTTATTTCATAATCCTGCGGATAATACCTTGTAGAAAACACAGTCTCTCCATCATTGACAAACACTTCTACAGAAGAAACATCTGCAAGAATCCGGACGTTTCTGACTTCACTTACTTCCCGGAATCTAAGACTTCTTCCCGCGGATACGGACGTCTTATCCTGGCTTGTAAACTTCATCTCAAATCTTCCGTTTACATATTCCAGAACCAGTTCTTTTGCCAGTACTGCGCGGAAGTGATTTCCTGTGATATTCTGCACCTCTGCCTCAAAGACTTTTGTACCTTTCTTCTCCAGAACAGAGACTGCTCTTTCTTCTCCTCTGCGCAGTGCTTCCAGTTCTTTTACCGGTTGCTGAAGCACTTTTTTATCTTTGACATGCACTTCTCTTGGAAATGTAAAGCAGTGCTGCCATCCATCTTCCAGCGTCAGGTTTGTGTATTCCTCACAATCCGGCATTCCCATCCAACTGATGTGGATCCGGCGTCCATCCTCACTTTCAAAACTCTGCGGTGCATAATAATCAAATCCATAGTCCCAGAGTTCATAGTCAGAAAGCACATACTCGGAAAGGATATCCCCCTCTACCAGAAAATATCCGGACTGGTACACATTTCGTGCATTCCACACGCCGCCTTCCAGCCCCTGCACGGAAGTCGATAAAATCTTTCTGCCTTCTGTTTCAAAATAGTCTGGGCACTCCCACATATATCCAAATCGCTCTGCTGTCTTTACATCGCTTTTGTAGATCCAGTTCAGCTGATCCTCAGACTCAAAAATCAGCACTTTTCCTTCATCTTTCTGCGTTCTGGCTCCCTGCACCATGTAATACATGCCGTTTTCTTTCCAGACTTTCGGATCACGTACATGGCAGGTCAGATCCTGCGGATAATCACTGTTTCTCATCAGTTCTCTTTTTCTGCCAAAATGCTCTCCGTCCTCGCTGACCACCAGAACTGTGTTTGCCTCCCGGCCGGTTCGGATATAGTCAAATTCTCCGTCCTCAAGCTTCACATTTCCGGTATAATACAGGTACATCTTTCCGTCTTCAATAAACGCTGATCCCGAATACACGCCATGGCAGTCAAACGCTGATCCGGATACAGGCTGACACCCTCGTATTTCCATTCGATCATATCCCGGCTTGTATAGTGTCCCCACATCTTCAGACCACCCGTTGCATTAAATGGCGAATATTGAAAAAATGCGTGGTAGATTCCTTTGAACTGACACAGTCCGTTGGGATCATTGAGCCATCCTGTCGGCGGCATCAGATGCAGCTTCTGGCGGAAACGGTCTTTGCCGTCTGCACACGCTTCTGCCGACTTTGTTAAACCTTCCAGATCTCTTGTCAATGCATTCATATCTCTATCTCCTCGTATTTTTTATGAAGTACCATCATTTTTTCTCCACAGCTGACATGATCTGCAGAAACCTTTTCCACATCATAGTCATCTGCATTGGTAAGAATCATCATCGTTGTTGTCTCGTAACCCTCTTTTCGGATCGCATCCAGATCCATCTTAAGAAGTACATCTCCCGCATGAACATAATCTCCGTCTGCCACACACTTTGTAAATCCTCTGCCTTCCATCTTTACGGTATCAATTCCTGCATGGATCAAAAGCTCTCCACCGGATGGTGTGGTCATACACACTGCATGCCCCGTATCATAAATACTCAAGATCGTACCGTCACAAGGGGCTACAAGCTCCGCTGCTTCCGGCTCTACAGCAACAGTTGTTCCCAGGATTTCCTCCGCAAATGTGGCATCGGAAATCTCAGCTGTCGGAACAACTTTTCCGGAAACGGGACTTCCCAGCGTCTCTTCTGTGACAGCCTCTGCCTGTGAAACCGGAAGCTCTTCTGCCGGAATCACTGCTTCTGCCTGCTCTTTTATGTCTTCCTTTTTATCTTTATAAAGGATAAAGGATACCGCAAAGGCAACTCCGACTGCGATCGCCATCTCGATCAGATACTGTACCGGCTGGTTCAGGCACAGAAGGATACCAAAAATACCTGTCACTCCGGTTCCTTTTGCTCCAAGGTGTACGATTGATGCATAGAGTGCACCGCATCCTCCACCGATACATCCTGCGATGAACGGTTTGAAAAATCTTAAGTTCACTCCAAAGATTGCCGGCTCTGTAATTCCCATAAATGCACTTAAAGATGATGGAAGTGCCAGCGCTTTGATCTTCTTATCTTTTGATTTTACTGCAACTGCAAGCGCTGCTGCTCCCTGTGCCACGTTTGCCGCACTTGCCAGCGGAAGCCAGTAAGTCACTCCATACTGTGCAAGCTGTCCCAGGTCAATCGCTGCATACATCTGATGGATTCCTGTCACTACGGTCGGTGCATACAGACCTCCCATTACGAGACTTCCCAATCCCAGAGGAAGTGTCAGAAGCCACTGGATACAGTTCAGGATCGCATTCTCCGCCCATACAAAGACCGGACCGATCGCTGCCAGTGTCAGATACCCTGTCACAAATACACTTACCAGAGGTGTTACGAACAGATCCAGTACCTCCGGAACAACCTTGTGCAGCTTTTTCTCAATCACAGACATCAGCCATACGGCAATGATAATCGGAATGACATGTCCCTGATACCCAACCATATCGATCTGATAGAGTCCAAAGAATACCGACTGCGTTGCTTTCACACCTTCTGTCGCCACAGTATACGCATTCTGCAGCGCCGGGTTAATTGTGATCATTCCGATTACAGCTCCCAGGTATGGATTCGCACCAAACGCTTTTGCAGCTGAAAAAGCAATCAGAATCTGTAAAAAGGTATACGCTGTATTACTGAACAGATTTGCAAATACATACAGTGAACTGGTCGTGTCAATATGAATAAAATTATTCGTATTCATAAAATCAAGAGAGTTCATGATTCCCATCAAAAATCCACTTGCCACAATGGCAGGAATGATCGGAACAAAAATATCTCCCAGAAGCTTGATTGCCCGCATAAACCAGTTCTGCTTCTGTACCGCTGCCTCTTTTGCTTCTGCCTTGGAGCTTGCTGTCACTCCTGCAATCTCAATAAACTGATCAAATACCTTGTTGACCGTACCTGTCCCCAGAATAATCTGAAGCTGTCCTGATGCCTCAAACACTCCTTTGACTCCATCTACATTCTCCAGCGCACCTTTGTCTGCCTTCTTGTTATCTGCAATAACCAGGCGCAGTCTGGTCGCACAATGTGCCGCTGAAATGATGTTCTTGCTCCCACCAACATGATTCAAAATTTCCTGTGCGGTTTTTTTGTAATCCATACCTTCATCCCTTTCTTTTTTCTTTGCAAGACTCATGTTTCATGTAATCGATTTCATATCTTGTAAGATTATAATAGTGAAAAAATGCCATTTGTAAAGATGGCATTTTTACTAATTTATATTTTATTTTTTTGTATATTTTGCCAGATTTCTGTTTTACAGCAGTTCATATCCAAGCTTAATCTCTGTCGTGAGTGTCTTTCCTGATTCTACCATATCCAACAGCAATCTGGCGCCTTTTACACCACTTGTCTGATATCCGAAATGCACGGTTCTGATTCCGCCCGTAACCGCTTTCAAAAACTGGTTGTCCCCAAATCCCGTCACCTGAATACTCCTTTGGGGCGAAAGCTGTGCAATTGCTTCGATCACTCCTGCAGCAATGGTATCTGTGGCACAAGATATGATATCGATATCACTCTCTAATCTCAAAAGATCACATGCCTGCTCATATCCGGACTCCATTGTGAAGCTTGCCCGGCGCAGACATCCTTCCTCCAGTTCTCTGCCAACTGCTCTCAGACCATCCCGGAAGCCGTCTTCTCTGGCTGCACCTGCCGCCTTATCCGCTCTTGTCACACCGATATAAGCAATACGTCCGGACATTTCTTTTCCGATCTGTTCTGCCAGTTCTTTTGCAGCCCCATAATCATCATGGTAAATACAGCTGACCTCGTTTGTCTGCTGTCCGATCACGACGATCGGCACTCTGCACTTTTTCAGTTTTTCCTTGTGCGCACCGGAAAGGACTGTTCCTACCAGAATGATTCCGTCCACCGGATAAGATTCAAACAAATCCATGTATTCCAGCTCTTTGGACGGATCGTTATCTGTGATGGTCAGAAGCATCTGATAGGCTCTTTCTGAAAGTACCTGACCGATTCCCTCTGTAATCCTACTGATCGACTCTGAATTGATCTTTGGAACAATCACTCCGACCAGGCACGCTCGTTTGGTGCGAAGCGTTCTCGCCTGTACAGACGGGCGGTATCCTGTTTCTTCGATCACTGCCCGAATCCTCTCCTTCTTTTCTTCACTTACGTATCCCCCGTTCATATATCTCGACACTGCTGCACTGGATACCTGCGCAAGCTTTGCAATTTCCTTTATCGTCATAAGTTCTGCTCCTGTGGATTTTCTTTTGACTTTATTATAGGAGTCTCCTCTTCTGTTGTAAAGTAGAAGAACGCTAAAAAGCAGGGACATATCGCCTGTTACGCAATATGTCCCTGCCCTTTTTATCCACGATTCTTAAAATTCAATCGTTTCTGTCTGCTGCTCGATATTATGCCGTCTTGCATATCCGGTCAGAATCATAGTCAGTGCACCGTCGCCTGTCACATTGCATGCGGTACCAAAGCTGTCCTGCAATGCAAAGATTGTCAGCATCAGTGCTGTTCCTGTGGCATCAAATCCAAGAACTCCCGTGATAAGCCCAAGAGAAGCCATCACCGTTCCGCCTGGAACCCCAGGTGCTCCGATTGCAAACACGCCAAGCAGTGCACAAAATAAGATCATGGTTCCAACTGACGGCAGTTTTCCATATAAAATTTGGGAGACCGTCATCACAAAAAATACTTCTGTCAGGACGGAACCGCAAAGATGAATATTTGCAAACAGAGGGATTCCAAAGCTTACCATATCATCCCTCAGTACCGGCTCCGACTTTCTGGCACATTTTAAAGCCACTGCAAGCGTTGCAGCAGAGGACATCGTTCCCACTGCAGTAATGTATGCCGGACCATAATGCTTTACAACTTTCCACGGATTGTTTCCGGAGTAAATTCCACCCACTGCATATAAAACCGCCATCCAGATAAAGTGCCCCACCATCACGATCAGCACAACCTTGAGAAATACCGGCAGCTGCTTTGTGATCGTTCCTTCGTATGCCAGAGACCAGAATGTAAGCGCAATAAATACCGGAAGGATCGGAATGACAATCTTGGATACGATCATCAGTACGATCTGTTGGAATTCATCTAATAGCCGGATCACTGTCTCTGCCTTGGTCCAGGTTGCCGCAAGCCCGATCAAAATAGAAAATGCAAGCGCACTCATCACGGACATAATCTGCGGGATTTCCAACTGAAATACAATTTCCGGAAGTTCTTTCAGCCCGTCTACTTCCGAAACAATTGATAAATGCGGAATCAGTCCATATCCGGCTGCCATCGATCCCAGCGCTGCCAAAACGGAGGATACATAAGCAAGAAGAACAGCCACTCCTAATATCCTTGACGCATTTTTCCCGAGCTTCGTAATCGATGGCGCAATAAACCCGATCACAATCAGCGGTACACAGAAATTAATCAGTTCTCCTAATACAAACTTGATCGTGACGATCACATTCATGACCGCTTCATTTGAAATCAGCCCCAGCACAATTCCGATGATCACTCCCAAAAGAAGCTGAAACGGCAGACTTTTTAAAATCTTTTTCATTGTTTTCATCCTTTCCCTCATTCTTTATAATTCCTACTTTTTCAGTATGTTTTAAGTATACTATAAATCTGATAGAATTACTATATTTTTTCTAATTTTATGTGGGAAAAAATTTTTTAGAAGTCTTTTCGTATTGATTTGAAGGTGTTACACTATAAATAATAATCTCCATAAATTCACAGCCTTGTTTTTCTGGGACGTCTGATCTATGGAAAAGATGCCAAAAAAGTCCGTTATGTCCAAAATATGGAACAGACGATCCAGGAGCTTTCATGTGATGTGAAAGAACTGCAGTTTTACTTTTTTCCAAAAACTCCATGCCGCAGCTCAAAATGCATCTTGCAAACTCCCCGTCTCTTCGTGCTGCCTACACCGGTCAGTATGCAGAGATCTTTCATCAGAACCTCCAAAGGGGCGCTCTGACGCATCTGGCCCAATCACTTGGTATTGCAAAATCTGAGATTGCCTGCATCGGGGACTGAGAAAATGATCTGAGTATGTTTGAGGCTTCCGAAATGAAGTTTGCCATGGGCAATGCCGTTGAGATTCTGAAAAAAGAAGCCGATCATATGCTTCCGGACTGCGATCATAACGGTGTGACTGAAGGGGCTGCGTTATTGGAAATGATGACTACTTAAACCATCCTTTCTTTTTAAAAATCCAGATTTCCACTGCAATAAGAAGCAGACACACAACACAGATGATCCCGTACCCTCCCGGTGCAGTCAGTTCGGCATATGTGCAAAATTCATTCCGTACCATCCTGCAATCAGCGTCAACGGCATAAAAAGCGTTGTAACAATCGTCAGCACTTTCATAATTTCATTCTGCCGGATATCGATCTGCGTCTGATGCATTTCTCTAAGCTGCATGGAATACTCTTTGAGTGTCTGCACCATGTCATACAATCGTCCTGCCTTCTCACAGAAAAGCCCAAAAAGCAATGCTTCCTGTTCTGTTTGATGTCTCGCTGCATTTTGCTGAAGAGTTTCCCCCATATCCGATAACTGTTCATAATACGCACTCAGCACAGAAAGTTCCTTTCTGGATAACAGGATTTTTCTGTCAAAATCTTCCATATTTCCCTCCAGCAGTTCCTCTTCCAGATGGGAAAGCTTTTCTTCATAATCCTGCAGAAACAGCATGTCATCTTTTATAAGATACTCCATCCAGTCAAACAAAAGCAACAATGGCGAAGTACGCTCTTCATCCTGATATTCCCGGACTTTTTTCATCTCTATTTTGATATGATCCTGATTTTCAATAAAGATCAGCTGTTCCTCTGCAATACAGTACCCAAACGTGATCTTATCTCCTGTCAGCTTTGTTTTTCTTGGAATCGCAAATGTTCCTGTGACTGCCTGACGCAGACATTCTGCCTTACAGAAATGCACTCTGTTCAACGCAATTTCACCAAAATTTCTTTTAAAAATATGCGGATACTCCGCCTGAAATTTTTCCGGTGTCAGAATTCGCAATTTGTTTATACTCTTTTGCACAATCTCATCCTTTCTATTACAGCCTGTCCGGATATCTGCAGTTACTCTGCCTCATCCAATATTTTTTGTATGGTGTTTTTACCAGTGTAAATGCCACCGGATTCTTTCCGCTGTTGATCACAATATCTGCCATACATCTCGTCGGCTCTACATATAAATAATGCATCGGTTTTACTGTTGTCAGATACTGCTCCACAACACCTTCCATATCACGTCCCCTCTCCTTGACATCGCGGATGATCCGACGCAGGATTCGTTCATCCGCATCTGCCTCCACATAAACCTTGATGTCCAACAAATCTCTCAGACGCTCATCTGCCAGAACAAGAATCCCTTCCAGAAGAATTACTTTTTTCGGTTCCACCCTCACAACCTGATCCGATCTTGTATGCTGTGTATAATCGTATACCGGACAATCTACTGCCTTTCCCGCTTTTAAGTCCAGCAATTGCCGAATCAGTAATTCTGTCTCCATTGCATCCGGATGATCATAATTCGTCTTCTTTCGCTCCTCTAATGGAATGTCACTTTGATCCCGATAATAATTGTCATGGTATAAGACTGCCACATCATCTTTAAATTCTTTCTTTAATTTTCTCGTAAATGTAGATTTTCCTGACCCCGTTCCGCCTGCAATTCCTATGATAATCGTTTTCATATTTTCTCTCCATGTATTCGTTTTTCTTTTTACTATACCATATTTTCTTTCAGGAGAGTTACTCTATTTTGCAAACTCTTTTATCTCTGCTTCTGTTCTTGCAAACCGACCGACTGCTTTTTCTATTTTTCCTCCATGCCTATAATACTTTGCTTCCGTTTGCGGTTAATTTAAACCTGGCTCCCAGTACTTCTGCCGCTTTCCTACACATCATCATCCTGCCGAGAAAAATTTCAAAATATTCATACATTGTACAAATCTCCTCGTCAATCTGTAAATTCAATGCGATCAGATGCTTCTGCGCATTCACTTTTACAGCCGCACTTGTCACTGCATAATTCACACGATCGTGCTTATCAAAACTTGCTTTTTCTTTATTTCTTACACGATTTCTCCTGACATCTGTCTTATCCGCAAGAATCAACGCAGCTGATATTGCATCGATGGCCTCCCCTGTAGATTCATCATGATTTCCAATCGCTGACATAACAAGGATTCTGTCTCTCAGCGGCATTTTCAACTTTTCCAAGATTGAACATGCCAGAATTGCCCCATATTCCCCATGATTCTTTCGATTGATCACATTCCCAATGTCATGCATAGCCCCTGCAATCTCTGCAAGTTCAATCTCATGTTCTGTATATCCAAATTTTGACAAAATCATCCCTGCACGTTTTGCAACTATTGCACAATGTTTTTCGGAATGATCAGTATACCCAAGAATTCCGAGATTTTCGTTGCCCTTCTCCAAATACGCTTTTACTTCCTCATTTTGTAATATCTCTTTGTAATTCAATTCTTTCGCCTTCTCCAATTCCATTTTTCCGTCTGAAAATTTTTCTGCTATTTCTGTCTTTTTTCCGCATTTGCATAAGCAGCCTCATAAAAGCACTCCTGGGAATTCAATTTCTGTACATGAAGATTTCGATCCACATAGATTCCTTTTTCCGTCAGACATTTTCCCTTTTCATCATCCTTCATCATCGTTTCAAACATCCAGTCCAGCTGATTTTTTAATCGTTCATCCAGAACCGGGGCAGCCACCTCCACACGACGAAGCGTATTTCGTGTCATAAAATCTGCTGAGGCAATATACACATTCTCTCTTTCTTTCGTTCCAAATCGATAAATTCGAGAATGTTCCAGGAAACGCCCTACAATACTTATCACAGTTATGTTTTCTGTATACCCTTTGACACCTGGAATCAGACAGCAGATTCCTCTGACAATCATTTCAATCTTTACGCCTGCCTGAGACGCTTCGACTAATTTGCTAATGATCACCTTGTCTGTCAAAGAATTGATTTTAATTCCGATGTATCCTTCTTCTCCATTTTTCACATGTTGAATTTCTTCTTCTATCATATCCAACACTTTATTCTGCAAACATTTTGGTGCTACTAATAAAAGATGGGTTTCTTCCACTGTTTCTCCTCTTAACAGTGCTGCAAACACTTCAGCAGCCTCTTTTCCGATTTCTTGATTTCCTGTAATCAATGACAGATCCGTATACAGCGCAGATGTTTTTTCATTATAATTTCCAGTTCCGATCTGTGTCACATAGGACACTCCTTGCTCTGTTTTTCTGGAAATCAGGCATAATTTTGAATGTACTTTATATCCGTTTAATCCATAAATCACACGACAGCCGGCCTCCTCCAATTTTCTGGAATATTCAATATTATTTTCTTCATCAAAGCGGGCGCGAAGTTCTACCAGTACAACAACTTCTTTTCCATTTTCTGCGGCTTCCACCAGTGCATCTACAATCTGGCTTTTATTTGCCAAACGGTACAACGTCATTTTAATCGATACAACCGACTCATCCTCCGCTGCTTCATATAGCAGATTGATAAAGGATTTCATACTTTCAAACGGATAAGATAAAAGCACATCTTTTTCCAGAATCTGCGGAATCAAAGATTCCTTATCATTCAACTTAGGGGTTGGCCTTGGGGTTCGTCTTGGATAAAACAACTCCCCTGCATTTGTATTTTTCAGATAGCTCTGAATAGCAAAAACAAATGACAGATCCAATGGAACGTCCGACCTAAATACATGTTCCTTTTCCACGTGGATCGTTTTGCATAACGCATGCATCATTTTTTTATTCAGAGTTCCGGTAAATTCCATCCTGACCGGGTTCATCCGCTTTCTCTCTTTTATTAAATTTTCCATCGCATCTCTGTAATCCAGATCCTCGTCATAAATCATCTCTGTGTCAATATCTGCATTTCTTGTGACACGAATCAAAGATTTTTCTTTCACACTATAATTTTTAAAGAATTTCGGAAGAAATTGCAGAATTAATTCTTCTGCAAGCAGAAAGGTTCCCTTTCGAGTTGGAATATCGATCAATCTGCGGAACACATTGTTGCTGCATGGAATGATTGCAGTTCTCGTCTTCCCACCCTTCGACTCCAAAAGAGCAACAGCATAGATATCCTTATTCTTTAAAAAAGGAAAGGGCTGCTGTTTACTTACGATATTCGCTGATAAGTAGGGTGCAATTTCCCTGTCAAAATATTCCTCCAGAATTTTTCCTTCTTCTGCAGACAGCTTATTAAAATTGATCAAACGAATTCCTTTCGGCTCCAGTTCCCCCATCAATTGTTCATAAATAACCGTCTTTTTCTCCTCTAGCTCTCGTGTTGCCCTTATAATTGCTTTCACTTGCTCTTCACTTGTCATATTGGTTTTATTCTCACGAACAACTTCTGATACATCCATTTGATCCATCAGCGTTCCTACTCGAACTCGATAGAATTCGTCTAAATTTGACTGGTATATCGATACAAAAGTCAACCTCTCTGCAAGTGGGACTTTCGGATTTCCCGCCTCATTCAATACTCTCTCATTAAACTTCAACCAGGATAATTCCCGATTCATCATATATGGACTTTTCTTTATTTTTTCTCTGCTTCTTTCATCTAAACAGTTCCTTTCTATGTTTTTTACTTGCTTTTCTTCTACAAACGGCGGATAGCATCCGTTGCCAACACGGATCTTTCACATTCTTCCGGCAACAAAGTAACCTGCCAGCATAACGGACTTCCCTTCATATGCTCTGCAGCATAACTCAATCCATTGGTTCTTTCATCCAAATAAGGTCTGTCTATCTGATTTGGATCTCCCAATAAAATTATTTTTGTTTCTTTTCCGGCACGCGTAATAATTCCCTTAATCTGTGCCGGTGTCATATTTTGCGCTTCGTCTATGATCAAATATGTTTTCATGATGGATCTTCCTCTGATAAAGGTCAGAGCCTCTGTCTGGATGATTCCTCTGTCAAAAATTTCCTGTATTTTATCATTCAATTCCTGCTCATTTGAATATCGCTCACGATCACTGGAATCTACCAATTGTTCCAGATTATCCATAATCGGACGCATCAAAGGAGAAATCTTTTCCTGCTCATCACCTGGAAGAAATCCAATGTCAGAATCAAATAAAGCATTCGGACGACAGATCAGGATCCTCCGATATTCTCCAGATGGATTGTTTAACAATTTTTCCAGTCCCACTGCCAGTGAATAAAAAGTTTTGCTCGTCCCTGCCATTCCTTTTACAATGACAAGCGGAGCTTTCTCTGCAGACTGCATCAATGCTTCCTGTAAAAAATACTGTCCTACATTCCTTGGACTAACTCCATATGGAGCAGCTTTTCTATAATCAAGCTTTCGGATCATCCCTTTCTCAACCCGCCCCAACTGAGTCTTTTTCGAAGACTGATCCGCTTTTAACACAATAAATTCGTTTTCAAACAATTCCGGGCAAGTGTGATTCCCGCTCATATCACAGCAATATACACATTCTACCGGAACTCCCTTTTTCTTAAAATCTTTAAACAATTCTTCTGGTACAAACACCTCTCTCCTCCCCAAATACTGCTCCTCATGTACCGCAACCTGCTCTGTCCCAAAGTCCTCTGCCTGAATTCCAAGCAACTGTGCTTTGATACGCAAAAGAATATCTTTTGTCACCAGAATCACCTGTTCTTTCAGATCATTTGACAGCCCTACACAAACTTTCAGAATGCGATTATCCGATTTATGTTCCGGAAGATCCGGAGGCAATTCAACGTTCCGGTAATTTTTTTCTACACGCAGAATCCCTCCCCATTCCATACGCACTCCTTCCAGCAAATTTCCTTTTTCTCTGTGTGCGTCCAAAATCCGAATCACTTTGCGTACATTGGCACCTTTTTCTCCCTCTTCTTTTTTCATGTTATCCAACTCTTCTAACACTGTCATCGGAAGTACCACTGTATTTTCCTCAAAACATTCGACCGCATAGGGTGCCTGAATCAGCACATTTGTATCAAGTACATACGTTTTTTTCATAAAAGACCTCTTCACATCTTTGTTTTTATTCCATCGCACAAACAATCTGCGCAATGTTCTTTTATAGATTACCTCTGCCTCGTATAATCCAATATCACATTTATATAAAATTTGCGTTAAAAATAAAAAAAGATTTCACTTTTTATGTCTTCAAAAGTGAAATCTGAATACTTCGGCTATCCTTTTTTATTTATTCTTCTGTTTTCCTTTTCTCTCTATACCCTTTTATCCCTCAAAATAAAATCACAAAACCGCTCATCATCAACATACATACTAATTGGTCTTTTGTCTTCTCCGACATAGGGACATTGTCTATCAGTACCCGCATTCAAATCATAAATGTCTCCGACTTCACTGGCCGGTCCCCTCCCAGAACAATTTCAACTGGAAGTTGAAAGCTTGCTCTCATTGCAAAACTCTGCATGGATGCCATATAAGCATCCTCTTTCCTCATTCTTCTATTTCTAATTCTTTCACAAAATTTTAACTCCACTTTTTCGATTTGTACAGCAGTAATCGCTTTACATCAATAAATCGGGAGATATTTCCGTATGCAGAGACAGCTTTTAATTTCAAAGAAGTCGTGGTAATCTGAATATGATATTGCTCCTCCAAAACCTGATACAGGGAATTTTGTTCAAAATTCTTCTAATACATCTTTATTTTTGTTGTGGTCAAGCATTTTTGTAACACTTATGGCTAATAAAATCGGTGGATTGCAGTTTGGAATCTATCGGAACTGTCAGATTTCATCAAGGGTGTTTCACACCGCTGTCGCAGCTTTGCCCTTGACAAAAGCTAACCGTTCCGATTTTGAGTAATCAAGCAATCTGCTCGGGCAGCCCTTTTTTATCCTGCGATTCGTGCCTGATATGGCGTACGGTAACCGTTGGAGCTATGCGGGCGTACATGATTGTAGTGGACATAGGAAAATTCCTCCACTGCTTGGTAGAGTTCTTCCTCTGTTTTGAACTCATACAGATTTGTGCATTCATTCTTCAGTGTATTGAAGTAACGCTCCATCGGTGCATTGTCATAGGGATAACCTGCTTTGCTCATACTCTGCGTCACATTCACTGACTTGCAAAAATCAGTAAATGCCTTAGATGTATACTGTGAGCCCTGATCGGAATGCAGGATCAATTCTCCTTTGATAGCTGGCTGAGAATCCAATGCTTTCTGTAGAGTGCGGATGGCAAGATCACTGGTGATGTGCCGATCCGTTATGCTGGCAATGACACTTCTATCATGAAGATCAATAATACTGCAATTGTATCTCACATCATGGTTCTTCAAAAATAAGTATGTGAAATCTGTGCACCATTTTTGATTGATTTTATCCGACATAAAATTCTGCTGAAGTTTGTTTTCAAACACCTTGTGTGGTTTTCCCTGTTCATAATCTGTTTTTTGGGGACGAACGATGGATCTCAGTCCCAACTCCGCATTCATGTACTTATGTATGGTTGCAGGGCTGTAGTGATATCCCTTACGTGCCAGATAGACTGTCATGCTCCTGTAACCATCGACACCATTGTGTTCATGATAGATTTCATGAATCTGTGCCTGGACTTCTGCTTTATGGGCGTGATAATCCGCCTTCCGGTGTTTCCGGTAGTTATAGTAAGCGTTCGGATAAATTTTCAGCCGTCTAAGCAGCCAGCGGATACCGAATGTCTCATGATATTGGTCAATAAATCGATAAGCCTCTAATCGATTTCCTTTGCGAAGAATGCCGCTGCTTTTTTTAAGAAGAGATTCTCCTTTTTTGCTTCTTCCAATTCCTTACGGAGACGGAGGTTTTCTTTCATAAGTTCCAGATCATTAGGAGCATCTGGATTCTGCTGGGCTTTTGTATGGCATTCTTCGCTAAATTCAGCACACCATTTGGAGATACTGGCTTTTGATACACCATACTCTGCAGTGATGCTTTTGTAAGTACGTCCCTCTTCGATATGAAGGCGAACGATTTTCTTTTTAAATTCAGGTGTGTAACTTTGTGACATAATACTTCCTCTTTTCTCTGTAAGATGATTATATCTTATTAGCCACTTCTGTTACAACTTTATTATAGCACTTCAAATGTCTCACGCGACCAAGAAACTAGTTCGGCTAATTTATCATCTCGAACGCACTGGACAGCAATACCAAAAAGCAATCTAATTCTTCCAACATCATATCTTCTTGTCAGAGCATCATACTCGATGCTCTATTTGTCATGCAATTTTCAAGGTACTGATTGCGATGAATAAGTCATCGCCACTATACTCAAAACATCTCTGTTTTTGAAACTATTTATTGACTTTCTTTAATAGTTAGTCTTCTTTTTCTACGGTAAACCACGGTTCCCGCCGCACCGCAGGAAATGGCCAGCAATGCAGACCATAGTCCCAGTCTGTTCTCATCTCCTGTCCTTGGAGCCTTCGTTGCATTGTTCCCCGGCTGTGAAGTATTCCCTTCTACTTTCCCTGTACTGCCCGGCTTCTGCGTGCTATTGTCTAACAAAAGAATCGTGCCGAATACTCCCGGTGAGGACCACCCCTGTCCGGATTCATCATACCAGCTTACCGTACCGATACGTGTCCCGCCTTTTCCGTCATTGATCTGCATGTCAAAACCAATCTCTGTTCCTGCCTCCGGCGTTATATCCGTCCATTTGCAGGCAGCCTCCACAATATATCCGTCTTCTGTCTTTCTTGTCTGTGAGATCAGGTTATCTGCTATGCATTTTTGACCGTTAAAGCTCGGCTCATTCTCATAATTAATACGATACTGCTTGTCATCCTCTTCATAGCCGTCTGTCTTATGGTTATTCTCGTCTATAAATATCTCCACAGAATCCTGCACGTGCGCTGCTTCGGAAGACTTATCCAGAGAAGAATCCTTTACTTCCATCCACAGATACAGATAATCCTTATCCCACAATAACTTTCCTGCCGCCGAAGCTTCCGGAACTCCCGTGACAATTGTAAGAGGTACCGCGGCGACCTTCCCCCACAATGCATCTTCTTCTCCATCTATGGCAATCGTGCCATTGCTTACGGTCATATAAGGCTTTGTCATGGCAACTGCAAAATACCGGCTGCTATCCTCCTGTGACATCTTCTTATCATTAAACGCCGCCTTCTTCTCTCCATCCGTAACAACCACATCAAACGCAAACCTGTCGGCTGCTTTTAGTTCTCTGCCCACCGTGAACTCGGCAATATAACCTCCGTCTATCTTCTGGGCGTCACTGCGCATGATTGTCATCTTCTCCGGTTTTGCAGTCCCGTCAGAACCTTTCGTCCAGTCCAGATACAGGTCGGCGCCGTCGCTTCCATCTTCTGTTTCATCCTTAACCGTTACTTTTATCTTCATTTGATTCTCTTCCCATACGATCTGGAAGGAAGCATCTACATCGTCTATACCGCTTATCTGATAGGTCTTACTCTTTGCATACGGATCATCTCCCCGAGAGCCTGCATTACTACAACATTATTGATATAAGGCTCAAGTCTGGTATCGTCTGCAAACGCGTAAAACGCGGGTTTTGCTTTGTAATCATCATCGAACAAAAGAGGCACGTGTTTCTTGGAACCATCCGAACCCCCTCCCGCGGAGTTGCTGTCCTGCAGCCAGGAATATTTGTCAATCACACCCCATACTGTCATACCATTGATGTCAATACCATCCATGGCATCTACTTCCTTCAGCACATCATAGATCTCTTTATAACGATATGCCTGCTTCGTATACTCACCGGCCCGTGTGGCATCCGTTCCATCATATTCATTGCTCGACTTAAGATCCAGTTCTGTAAACTGAACCTTACCCACGATTTTTCCATAGGTGACGGCCGCATTCTTAATCTGGTTCGCCGTAGGTCCGGCCATATCATAGTGTGCCTGCATGCCCATACCGGTAATTCTGGTCGGAAGATCGGCATCCTTCTCATGCGATTTGACCTCTGTAAGAAGCTTCGCGATACCATCTACCTTATTGCCTGAGCATTCATTATAATCATTGTAATAGAGTTCCAGTCCTTTCGGCGCATAATGATTGGCGTAACGGAAGGCGTTGATAATAAAGTCCTGATCCCCATAAGCCTTCCACCAGCTGGATTTCTCATCCTCCTTCCGGTAGGTGCCGGTGCTGTCGCTGACCGCCTCATTCACTACGTCCCAGCCATAAAACATATCCTTATATGGACTATCCTTGCCAAGGAAATGATTCAGCACGCTCTGTATGTACCATTCCTGGCGGGCATCCATAACCTCTTTGGATGCATACGGCTTATCCTTGTTCCAGTCTTCGTGGAAAAACCACTCCGGCGCCTGGGAATGCCATACAAGCACATGGCCCCTGATCTTAATTGCAGACTCCGGATTCTTATCATTCCAGTCCTTTATAACAGCAAGTATCTTCTCCGCAAGTGTAAAATCCATCTTCGGAACCTGATATCCGCTCATTACTGTTCCGTCTGCGCGCGTCCAGGTAACAGATTCCATCTCAGGAGGCGCGTCATTCTGATAGCCGAACACAGCATCCATCTTCAGTTCATTTTCAAAAGTCACTGCATTAAAATGCTTTTCAACCAGTTTCATAAGTGTGCCGTCAGATAAATGTCCATTGGCAATACATGTACCTGTATAAGCATCTGCTCCCAATCCATCCGCACTTGACACTACGGATTTCAAATCAGGAATATCTGATTCTATTTCCTTCTGTTCTTCCACCTTTTCCCGCATCTCAACACCTGTTACATAGTATCTGCCCTTTACACAGTCGCCGCTTCCATAATTCGTTCCCTGTTCCAGGATACGAATCACCAGCTCCTCTGCCTCTCCTTCAAACTGTGGTTTAAAGATTCCGTTAAACTTCGTCCACACTCCGGCCTCAATCTGTCTGACACAGTTATCGTCCAGAATCCCCGAAGAATAAGAATCCCAATATGTCTGGTTACTGCCTACAGATACATATGGCGCAAAAGATATTTCTCTTTGGTCTGCCGGCGCGTCCCTGTAGTCTTCCCCGTCAAGCTTCACCCAAAAAGAATATTCATAGGTTTTCCCTGACTGCAAAATCCCTGTCATATCCTGCGCAAAACACTCCTGGCTGCTTGTCCTGTTTCCAATTGCACCATACGTGGCAATGCCGTCTGGTATAGCTTCACCGGATGTCTCTGACGTAATCGCTGCCCCGCCCGAGCCTTTTTTCCAAACAGACAGATCCTCATCTGCAAAACCCGGATTTTTCACAAGGTTATCCCCTTGATTCACTTCTGCCTTTTTTCCTCCTATTTTAAGATCGTCTACATAAAAAGTCAGATCTTTGCTGCCTTTAAATTCAATCTTCACCTGTTCATGCTTCTCATGTGCCGGAATAATGAATGTACCGCTGATGGACTGCCAGTTTTCATCCAATATAACTTTGCTGTCATAAGTTACCGCTGCTGCCTGTGAAGAAGCCCAATCCGAACTTGCACTTGTAATCTGCAGCTCCACCGTTCCCTCCGGCGTTTGGGGGTCTGCTTTTGCATAGAAAGAGAACTCATAGGATACCTCTGGTTCCAGAATAGATGCGATATCTCCGGCACATATCTGTGCCGTACCGATTCCTTCACCGTCCGGCGTCACTTCCACATAATAACCTCCGCTGTCTTCCGCCGGCTTTTGATCTCCCTCATATGCTTTCTGTGCAATATTTTCCTTTCCCCAGTTTCCGTCACTCCACCAGTATAAGCCATTACTGTCAGAGCTTTCAAAACCTGTATTATAAGCTTCAAGGAGATTCTCCTGAATGCTTTTTACGCTCTGCTGCTTCGTTTCTTCCACTTGTACATCACTTGTGCTTTCCGCTGTTTCTGCGGCGCAGGCTGTTTCCGGGAACACACCGCCGACAAACACTGCTCCGGCAATTGCAATTGCCAGAAACTTTTTACCTTTTATCCTGACCATATAAACCTCCTCATCTCTTAATATTGCTACAAAGGCCCCGTATACTCTGTTTATTATATCATGCATACCGGTCTGGAAAACCTCACAAACTATAGAAAAATACAAGAGAAATTAAAGGAAAAAAGCCTCTTGCGGCTTATACTATAGCATGCAGAAGCGTAAACACACGCCTGAGCTCTCCTGCTTCCACCTGCCCCGGCGCCGACGCCTTCCCTGCCGATCCGAACGTCACCGCAGAACCGAACGCCTCCCCGCACAATCTGCTGATAACCCCCATCCCGTCCATGGACATGGTGATCACCGGGCGGTTGGCATATTCGGAGCACATCTCCTCCGTCGCCGCAAGCAGTGTCAGCACATCCTTCTTACTTCGCAGCATAACCGCAATCTTCAGGATATCCGCATCCAGTTCCTGCATCCTGCGAAGTCTCGCCACAATCTCCTCCTTCGCCGGCGTCTTCTGAAAATCATGGTTAGAGCCCACCACCTTCACCTGACAGGCATGGGCACACCGTACAAGCGCCGACACCGTATCATCTCCTGAAAACATCTCCACATCCACCATATCAATATATCCCGCCCCGGACATTCTCCGGTTCAGCTCCACATAAGCCGCCGCTTCCCTGATCTCTGCCCTCGTTCTTCCCACGACCGGGACACAGATCTTCGGCATCCCCTCGCCTATCCTGACATTTCTTACAATTACCGGATTCATATTCATTCCCTCTTTACCCTGTTTTTCATCCTCTGCCACCTCATTATACACCACATTGCTTCATCTGATAGTTACTTTTCACACCCACGCCATCTGTATAATAAAGAAAAGGTTGCTGCTTTGGCATTAAGCTTTAGCAACAACCTTTTCCTGTTTTATTTTTGGCGGGCGTTTCCGTTCATATATTTCTGATATCTTCTGATATACATCTACATTTTGTGAGCGTAACAAATAGACTATGCTCAAGCCATCACAAATATCGTTTAAACTTTCTTGGCTTCGCAGAGTAATTGCCTGCTTCTGTTTTCGTTTATAGACTCTTGCCAATCTTTCACATAGGGAATTATTGGCTGGAACCCGTTTATCATGCAGGAACAATAATTCATTTTCTTTATATTCCCTTAACCGTAGAAACAGATTATACCCTTCCCTATAATACTCAGTCGGCGGCTCATCCTGATATTCTTTCTCCGCCTTGTTCAGGATTTCGTCATACCTTTTTTCGAATCCCTCAACAATTATCGGATCAAGTTCTTTCTCCCCCAACCCATTTCGGTAATGCAGCATCTCCTGGAACAATCCGTGCATCTCCTTGTTCCATTCCAGTTGCGGCTCATTCTGCTCGCTGCCGATCAGATAACGGCAGTCATGCTGGGTGCACTCCTGATGTTTTGTTCCATAACGGTAAAATGTCTTGTCGTGGAAATCCAAACGTTGATTTCACGAGTATCCAAACTTAAATAAAATCCAAACCTTTCCAGCTGCTGCTTATAATTGAAGGATTTTTTGCTAGAAAGGTTTGGATTTTGTTAAGGCCTTAACCTACAGAAATCAACAAGTGATCCATTCGCATTTTTCCATTTGGGAATGATTTCTTTGTCTTTCTCTTCTTCAAGTAACACCGCCCTGCGTATACATGTCATAGTACCTAGAAACTGTGATAAATAAAGAGAAAGATGCAATTTATACCCCGCAAAAAATCGGGGCATACGAAAGGAGTAATGAAGTATCGCAACACACGAAAATTTATCCGTTAAGATTGATTACATCAGCATTGTATTTGATACTGCAACCGCAGAAGATGTTATCATGCACATTTTAGGTTTACCGACTGACATTTTTAATGTCTATCCGGCAACTGTTAAATTTAAGACTTATCAAGCACGCTGGCAGATTGGAGATATTTATGTATCGGGCGACGCAAGAAAGACAGAGGACACCCCACAAGGTTAGGCTGTTATCTCGTTATGACTGGCAGAGGTTGTGATGATATTTTCCGTATTCTTGACAGTAGGATTATACCTTTGGGGATATGTTCAAACATTGTGAAAGAAGATACGGACTGGATAACTTCCACTTCACAAGGCTTGATATTGCCATTGATGATAAGAACGAAAAGCCATTCTTTACCATAGAGCAGATAAAGAAAAAATGCGAAAAAGAGGAATTTATCTCCAATAGTGAGGGCTACCACTTTGATGAAAGCAAGTTTGACGATTTCGACACCGCAAAAACTGTTTATATCGGTGCTGGAAAATCGGGATTGTCCTACCGCTTTTATGACAAGGATAAGGAAGTCTGTTCAAAATATAATAAGACGCTTGATGAAGTCGGCAGTTGGAAACGGACAGAAATGCAACTGCGTGATGATAAGGCTCATGCCTTTGCCATGACATTTAAGGACAGACCGCTGGAACTTGGGGAACTGGCTTTCGGACTATTGGCAAACAACCTACGCTTTGTCGTAGCAAACAGAAATGAGAGTAATAAGAGCAGGTGGAAAACGTATCGGTTTTGGGAACGCTTTTTAGGGGCTGTGGAAGTCTTGAAACTGCAAGTACCCAAACTGCATAATTCCCTTGAAGAAACACAGCAATGGCTCACAGAGGGTGGCGTTATTTCCGCTGTCAAAAGTTTTTACTTCTTGGAAGAACATGACGCATTAGGTGGATTGGAACGAGTGGGAACTATGCTTGACAAGGCAAGATACAGCACTTCTCTTTCCAGCAAACTGACCGCTCATTTACAGAGGATAGACCGCACCGACCTTATTCCTTATATCCAATATGATACGAAACATGGGAAAGGGGGTATCTGATGAATAACAACGCTATTCCCGTATGGGAAAAATACACCCTTACCATTGAAGAAGCGTCTAAGTATTTCCGTATCGGAGAAAACAAGTTAAGACGCTTGGCAGAGGAAAACAAGGACGCTGGCTGGCTCATTATGAATGGCAACCGCATACAGATTAAACGCCGACAGTTTGAACAGGTCATTGACAAATTGGACGCTATCTAGTGCAAATGAGCCTTGTATGTGTTATGATGAACACAAGTCATATCAAGGCTCTTTCCAACAAGGAAAGGAGCAGACACCATGAAAGAAAAAAGACGGGATAACAAAGGACGTATCCTGCATACTGGAGAGAGCCAACGAACAGACGGGAAATACTTATATAAATATGTGGACGCATTTGGAAACACAAAATATGTGTATGCTTGGAGATTGACACCCACAGACCCGACACCAAAGGGAAAACGGGAAAAACCCTCACTTCGAGAACTGGAACAGCAGATAAGACGAGATATTGAGGACGGTATCGACAGCACAGGCAAGAAAATGACGCTTTGCCAACTTTACGCCAAACAGAACACACAGAGGGCAAACGTGAAGAAAAGCACACAGAAACAACGGGAACAGCTCATGCGGTTATTGAAAGAGGACAAGTTGGGTGCTAGGAGCATTGATACAATCAAACCCTCTGACGCTAAGGAATGGGCGTTATGCATGAAAGAGAAAGGCTTTTCCTACAATACCATTAACAACTATAAACGCTCGTTAAAAGCGTCATTCTACATAGCCATTCAAGATGATTATGTGAGGAAAAACCCTTTTGATTTCAAGTTGAGTGAAGTCCTAGAAAATGATACCAAAGAGAAAGTCGCATTGACAGAGGAACAGGAACAAGCACTACTGTCATTCATCAAGACGGACAACGTGTATCATAAGTATTATGATGATGTGCTGATACTGTTAAAGACAGGACTTCGTATCTCGGAACTGTGCGGACTGACAATCATGGACGTTGATTTTATCCATGAGGTTGTGGTTATCGACCACCAGTTACTAAAGAGCAAGGAACAGGGCTATTATATTGAAACGCCTAAGACAAAGAGCGGAACAAGGCAAGTACCATTAAGCAAAGAAACGATACAGGCATTTCAAAGGGTTATGAAGAAACGCCCAAAGTCAGAACCATTTGTGATAGATGGACGGGGCAACTTCTTATTTGTCAATCACAAAGGCAAGCCGAAAGTTGCGATTGATTACAGTACTTTATTTGTCCGTATGGTAAAGAAATACAACAAGCACCATGAGAACAACCCCTTGCCACATATCACACCGCATACGCTACGCCATACGTTCTGCACAAGGCTGGCAAGCAAGAACATGAACCCGAAAGATTTACAGTATATCATGGGACATTCAAACATCAGTATCACAATGAACTGGTACGCTCATGCGTCCATAGATACCGCAAAATCAGAGGTTCAGCGTCTAATCGCATAAGAAGTATTTACCACGATTTTAACCACGTTTGATAGCGAAAATATAAGAAGATAGACCTAGATATGTGAGGTTTACCACAAAATCAAAATGCCCGTAGAGCCTATAAAATAAGGCTTTGCGGACATTTAAGAAGATATAAAAAGATAGTCAAAAAGACATATATAATTTATTATAATTCTTTACTTATTTCAATACAGATTTTTTCTTTCTGAACATTATAAAAGCATATGTAATATTTTCCATTCATACGGCATATAGTATATGGATTATATTTATCTTTTCTTCTTTTCGGACGTTTTTGCTCCATTTTCTTTCCTCCAATCTGTTTTTCTCAGATTGGAAATTGGTGGATCTCGTCCTTTGTGAAGTGACAACTTATGACAAAATACTATAAAAAAAGTCACATTTCTTTCTTGAAATATGACTTTCTATTATTCGTGATTGTAAAATAGTTAATGATATCTTATCTATATCCTAATATTCCTCTTATCAACCTTTAGAGTAAACCACTACCTCTATCAAGCTACTATAAACTTGACCATAGACTTCCAAACATTTAAATTTGATTTCTAAATAAATTGAATATCTCTTAGAAAATAATTTTATTCACTATACTTTTCAGTCGATACATCTTTTCATATCAACATTATTTGACTTTAGTACCTCAACAATTTCTTTTATCTACTTTATGATTTAGCCGAGATACGTTAGAGCATATCACCAGTTGTCCTTTACCGATATCAATAAAAATAGGAGTAGAGTAATTTTTACATCCACTCCTATTTTGTTTTTACTATTTTCAAGACATGTAAGACTAGAGGATTTCACCCTATTTTATACTTGTAGAAAATTCTACCATTAGGAGCACTGTTAGGACAATGTTTAACAGCTATCGCTGCACGCATCTCAACAAAGCATCCGCAGATCCTACATATACCATTCAACAAATTCGTACATTCTCCGCATTTTTTCAATCTGCGCTCATATTCCGAATTGGAAACTTTATCATCTTCTGGAAGATTGGAAATATAGCGATACATATTGTAAAAAAATTCTTTTTCAGACATATCTTTTAATAGACATTTTCTGCATAATCGATGTTGCTCACTCCCCACAACCATTCTACCTCACTTCCAGATGCAGGACACTGCACGCCGGAATCGTAAACCGAATTCCCTTTTCCGTAATCTGTGTTCCATCATATTTTTTTACTGTAACACACTCCGGTTCTTCAAAAGTATTTTTTGCGTGTATTTCCTCCGTAACAATTTCTCCTTTTACTGTTTTTACACTTCTATCAATAATCGTAGTATCTATATCAAAACTTTGATCGACAGAAAGATTTGTTATAGTAAGATGGAGTGTTCCATCCGCTGTTTCTGAGACAGATTCTGTCAGATTCGGTACCTTCCACTTTTCTTCCACCCCAATCATCTCTATCTCAATACTGCTCTCCACAAGATTCGAATCCTGATGTTCTTTATAGATGTCAAAGACATGATATGTAGGCGTCTTAATCATTTTATCCCCCTCAGTAAGCAGAACAGCCTGGAGTACGTTAACAATCTGTGCAAGATTTGCCATCTTCACACGATCGCTGTGTTTATTAAATATATTCAATGTGATCCCCGCTACAAGTGCATCACGCATCGTATTCTGCTGATAAAGAAATCCCGGATTTGTACCCGGCTCACATGTATACCACGTTCCCCATTCATCTACAATCATGCCTATTTTTTTCAGAGGATCATATTCATCCATAATCTTACCATGTCTGCGAATAAGTTCATCCATATACACCGCCTTATTCAACGTCTTATACCAGACATTTTCATCAAACTCCGTTGAGCTTCCTTTGATTTCAATCCCCTCTGGATATACATAATAGTGGAGGGAAAGTCCATCCATAAATCCATGCTGTTCTTCGTAAGTTCTACGGAAACAGGTTGCCATTACCTCTTTCGTCCACTCATAATCTTCGTGTGGTGCTCCGCAGCAAATCTTTTGAATATGATGTTCATTATTATAGTCACGAACAAAACTCTGATATCTGCGATACTCATTTGCATAATAATCTGGGTTCATGTTTCCCCCGCATCCCCAGTTTTCATTTCCGATTCCAAAATAATCAACTTTCCATGGAGCTTGTTGACCATTCTTTCCTCTCAGCTCGGACATAGGGGATATTCCATCAAATGTCATATATTCTATCCACTCAGACATTTCACGAACTGTTCCACTTCCCAAATTCCCATTAATATACGTTTGGCATCCGAGCTGACGGCAGAGCTCAAAATATTCGTGTGTTCCGAAACTGTTGTCTTCCACCACGCCTCCCCAATTTGTATTAATCATCTTTTTACGTGAACCCACAGGACCTATTCCGTCCATCCAGTGATACTCATCTGCAAAACATCCTCCAGGCCAACGAAGCACTGGAACTCGAATCTCTTTCAACGCTTCAACTACATCAGATCTCATTCCATTCACATTTTCAATAGGTGAATTTTTCCCCACATAAATTCCTTCATAAATACATCTTCCTAGATGTTCAGAAAAATGACCGTATATTTGTCTGTTAATCCTGCTCAGTTTCCTGTTCGGATTGATTACCATTTTAGTCATCATGATTTCCTCCTTCTATCTTTTCATATTGCCGGAATACTCTTATAAAAAGCAGTGAATTTATATATGCACAGACTGAAAATCCGCCAACCATCATAAAAATCCAAATACCTTTTGTAAAAATCATAAGCACAATTACAATTACATGGATCAGAGTCAGCAAAAATGTCTCTCTCAGATTAAAAACAGCCAGCATCACTGCATTTTTCACAGTTTTAAAAATAGTATTATCGAATCTGGCTATTAAAGCAAATACATAAAAAAGTGAAAAAATAAAAATAACTGCAAATACTCCCGTAATCACGAGAATCACCTGATTGACCGTTGAAAATTCCGGCTTTTCTATCCAAAACTTCACTCCAAAAACAAAAATTGCTCCGATTATTAAATACAAGATGGATAAGAGAAACGCCTGCTTGAAATTATTTTTAAATGCTTTGAAAAAAGGTTTGAATATATATCCACCTCATGTCTTGCCTCGCGCATAGTAATCGTGTAAAGGGCACTGACTGCCGGGCCGATCGTAATGACCGGCGCACAGCATAAAATGAACAGAATATTTAATATCATAAAATCTGCAACTGTAGTTAAAAAAACAATAACAGGACTGTCCAGATTAATCTTCATAGCTTTCTCCATCCTTAAGTTCAATCTACCTTTTTCTAAACTCCACCTTAACAGGACTCATACCCGTAAGTTCCTCGCTTTTCGCATCAGGCTGAGAGAAACCGGCATAGATTGTATAATGCTTTCCCCCTGCAATATGACGTCCTTCTTCATCCACAACAGTAAATGCTTCCCCAGGAATATGTACCTGAAGGGTTTTTCTTTCTTCCTTGTAAAGTTTTACTCTGCAGAACCCGCATAACTGCGGGTTCGGAACCGCATAAATCGAATTCTCACACTTGATATAGATCTGCAATACCTCACAAATATCTCTTTCGCCCTTATTTTCCACCTTCACGAAAACATTTGCTCCTGTTTCCGTTTCCACCACTTCTACTGAGCGGACTTCCGCCTTTCCATAAGTTAGTCCGTACCCGAAAGGATACTGAGCCTTTCCTTTCATATACCGGTATGTTCTTCCACTCATGGAATAATCTTCAAATGAAGGCAGTTCGCTCAAAGTTTCATAAAAAGTAACAGGCAGTTTTCCTGAAGGAGATTCTTTTCCGAACAGGATTTCCGCAACAGCATTTCCTCCACGGGCACCTGGATACCAGAGTTGAAGAATTCCCTCAAAATGTTTCTGTGCAAAACTCAAGTCTATGTCACTCCCTGCCATCATACATAAAATCACCGGTTTTCCAGTCTGCGCCACCACTTCCATCAATCTACGCTGGCACAACGGAAGTTGAAGATCTTCCTTATCACCAGACGCATAGCTATTTCCTGTATCTCCTTCTTCACCTTCCAGAGTCTCATCCAGGCCAAGACACAGGATAATCACGTCACTATTTTGTGCTACCGTTACAGCTTCTGATAAGCGATCCATATCCTGGGCAAGAGGTTCTGTTTTATTTTTGAAAAGATCGCATCCCTGTGAGTAAATAATCCTTATCTCATCACCCACATATCTTCTGACTCCTTCCAATACAGTTACATATTCTGATGATGTTCCGTGATAATTCCCGATCAGAGCTGCCCTGCTGTCTGCATTAGGTCCAATAATGCCTAATGTTTTTATCTCATTCTCTTTCAACGGAAGAATTCCATTCTCGTTTTTCAAAAGCACAATGCTTTCTAACGCTGCCTTGTGTGCTATCAAAAGATGTTCGCTACATTCCACTTTAGAATATGGTATTTTGTCATACTCACTTCCATCAAAAAGTCCCAGCATAAAACGGGTTGTAAAAAGACGAACTGCAGCCTCCGTAATAGCTTCCTCTGTAACCATGCCATGATGATAAGCATTAAGGATATAAAGATATGTATTTCCACAGTTCAAATCACACCCTGCATTCAATGCCATTGCTGCAGACTGCATTGGCGTACCCGTAACCATATGGTTTTCATGAAAATCCCTTATTGCCCAGCAATCAGAAACAAAATGCCCTTCAAAATTCCACTCACCCCGAAGTTTATTTTTTATAAGTGTCTTACTGCCACAACAGGGTTCACCATTGACACAATTATAGGCTCCCATAACAGCTTCCACATGCGCATCCTCTACAAGAGCTTTGAAAGCTGGAAGATATGTCTCTTCCATATCCTTTTGAGATACTTCGGCATTAAACTCATGACGTAATGCCTCTGGACCGGAATGAACTGCAAAATGTTTCGCGCAGGCAGCCGCTTTCATCGTCTCACCATTTCCCTGAAGCCCTTCCACATAGGCTTTGCCTAAAGTAGCCGTAAGGAAGGATCCTCTCCATATGTCTCGTGCCCTCTGCCCCAGCGGGGGTCGCGAAAGATATTTACATTTGGAGCCCAAAAAGTAAGTCCTTTATAGATATCTCTATCATCTTGTTTAGAAGCCGCATTATATTTTGCCCTGCCTTCTTCTGCAATAATATCTCCTATTTTTCGAACCATATCTTCATCAAATGAGGCGGCCATTCCAATTGCCTGCGGAAAAACTGTTGCAATTCCCGCTCTCGCAACTCCATGTAACCCTTCATTCCACCAATTGTATTCTGGAATCCCAAGCCTGGAAATACCTGGTGAATCATATCTGAGCTGAGAAGCCTTCTCCTCTATAGTCATTTTCATAACCAGTTCCTGTGCTTTTCTCCTGGCTTCTTTTCTGTCCATCCTTTAACCTCCGCCTATATATTATTCTTTTACGCCACCTAAAGTAAGTCCGGTAACAAAATATCGCTGTAAGAACGGGTAAATACAAATGATTGGAAGCATAGTCAGTATTGACGCCGCTGCTCGAACTGTCTCAGGAGTAACCGAACCTGTTGCATTTTTCATTGCCTCTGCCGAAGCCCCTTGATTCGTCACAGACGACAGTAATTTCATCAGCTCATACTGCAATGTTGTTAAATTTGCATTCATTCTGTTGTACAACATTGCATCAAACCATGAATTCCACTGTCCCACTGCTACAAAAAGAGCAACTGTCGCATAAACAGGTTTGCACAGAGGAGAAATGATTTTCGTAAAAATAGTGAAGTATCCTGCTCCATCAAGCTGCGCTGACTCCTCCAGACTGTCTGGAAGTCCATTCATATATGTACGTATAACAAGCATATTAAATGCACTAATCATTCCCGGAATCACATATACCCAGAAACTGTTTGTTAACCCAAGCCCTTTGTACAGCAAAAATGTTGGAATCATACCACCATTTACATACATCGTAATAACCCAGAAAAGAGACAGCTGTTTTTTAAATAAAAATCTTTTTCTGCTTACAATAAATGCCAGTATCGCATTAGTAATAAGGGCTGCAAACGTTCCGATCAGTGTTCGTGCCACAGTAATATAGGCACCTGTGATCAGATTGTCTTTCTGTAAAACAGTAATAAAGTTTTTCAATGTCCATTTTCTCGGTATCAGATATATACCGCCTCGCAATGCATCCGTTCCGTCATTAAATGCAAGAGCAAGCGTATTCAGAATCGGATACAGTGTGATAATAATAAACAGAATCATAAAAATTGTATTGCATACTGTAAACACTTTATCTGCGGGCGATGATTTTATTTTTTTTCTTGTTTCCATCTTGAGCCCTCCTTAGAATAATCTTTCGTCTCCATTACGTTTTGCAATCTGATTTGCAATAACAATTAGAACAATACTTACCACACTCTTAAATATACCTGCTGCTGTACCAATGGAAAAATCTCCCTGACTGATACCCCAATTCAGCACGTAAATGTCAATTGTCTGGGATACACTCTGAACAAGCCCGTTTCCTAACAGATACTGAATTTCAAACCCTGCATTCAACACATTTCCAACATTCATAAGAAGCAGAATCATAATAGTAGGTCTTATTCCCGGAAGTGTTACATGTTTAATCTTCGCCCACCTTCCTGCTCCGTCAATTGATGCCGCTTCGTAAAGTGACGGATCAATAGCTGTTATTGCCGCCAGATATATAATTGCATTCCATCCGGTTTCTTTCCATACGTTGGCAAAAGCGACAATAGGCCAGAAATACTCTTTATGAGCAAAAAAATTAATCGGCTGATTAATAACATTCAAATTAACAAGCAATTCATTAATAATGCCAGTTCCTGACAAAGCATCATGAATGATGCCGGTTACAATAATCCATGACAGGAAATGCGGCAGGTACGATATTGTCTGTACTGTTTTTTTCCCAATTGTATTTCGTACCTCATTGAGAAGGACTGCAAATGCAATTGCAGCAACGAAAGTAACCACCAAATTGATCACACCCATTGCAAGTGTATTTCGTATTACCCGTAAAAAAGTCGCATCTGAAAACAACTGCTGAAACTTTTGCAATCCGACAAACTCAGAGTGAAAAAGTCCGTCAATCGGTCTGTAGTTCTGAAAAGCCATCAGCCAGCCGCCCAATGGGAGATAGTAGAAAATGATACCATAAATTACAATAATTCCAGACCAGATTAGAAGGGATTTCTGTCGTTTTGCCTCCTTCCAACTAAAATGAATTTTGGGTTCAGCCACTGCTGTTTTTTTTCTCTTTATTCCTAAAGACATAGATTCACCTCATTTTTCAAACAGACAGATAAGCATGACGCATATCTGCCCGTTTTGTATGTTATATCCTATTCGAATTTAGCTGCTTCTTCCATTCTACGATCCAATTCCGCCTGCATCTCATCAAGGAAATCCTGTGGATTGCATCCCTCATAGGCTTTCATATATGTATTCCATTCACTCTCAAAATCATCTGCCATGACAACTCTCGGAAGATATTCATGTTTTATCTCTCCCATTTTTGTCCATGCCACACCACCCGGTGTACTTGTAGTCATCGTACCGGAAAATGAATACATCGGATACCATGAACCAGGAGCCTCATTCGTTCCCAGCATATCCACATATGTCTCAACGCCATATGCCTTAAAACATTTCTGTACGGCTGAGTTCAGACTGTCAAAAAATTCATCCGGTTGCTCATCAGGCCAATTTGCATTGATACCATCATCACTCGTTCCTTTATAGGATGGGAAATAAGAATATGAACAAAGGTGTGATGCTTTGTATGCCGTATCTGCTGCCTGCATTCTCTGTTCTTCTGTCCGATAAAACAATCCATCATCATCAACTTCATAATCGACACCCTCTTCTCCCCAGAATCTCAGATTATGAATATCCTGACTAAGCAAATCGTCTATAAACTGCAGTGCTCCTTCCACATCTTTGCAGCTTGTTGTAATTGCAAGTCCTGATCCTGCATTCAGAGCTCCTCCTGAATTGTGCCACTGATTTTTAATTCCTTCATCGATAGTGATCGGAAGCGGCACATAACTGCATCCTTTCTCATCAAGTCCCTGTTGTTTCAAGGAATCATTTACATTATATGCAAAGTTCCACCACTGATCGACCATTCCCAGCACACGTCCTGTAGAAAGTTTAGCAATATATTCATCATAAGTCTGTGTAAATGATTCAGGATCCACATAACCTTTCTGGTATTCTTCATTCAATTTCTGAAAGTACCGTCTTGCAGTATCTGTAGTATTATAATCAATAATCTTCAGTTCATCCGGATCAACAATCACAGATCCGTCATTTGGATAACCATCCAGAAACTGCGGTGCATTTTCCAGGCAATAATATCTCCAGTCTTCACATAGAATTGTGTAAGCAATATTCTCTGTTCCGTCTTCCATTGTAGGATTGGCTTCAATATAGCTTTCCAAAAGATCAAAATATTCTTCCAAAGTATTTACTTCAGGATATCCTGCCCACTCCAGTACTCTTGTCTGAATCCAAAAGGCTTCATCATTATGCGTCGTAGCCTTCTCTTCTCCCTTAATATTCTGAAACTGCTGAATCCAGTAAATATGACCATCATCCGTCTCAGCTTATTCCACTCTTCATCCGAATAATACGCCTTGATATTCGGATAATCATCCAGATAATCATCCAAAGGAACAAGTGCTCCTGCCTCATAGAGCTGTCCCATTGCATCTCCGCCATCAATAAAATCTGGATACTCACCTCCGGCAATCAGCGTCCCTACCGCCTCAGAAGCTGTCTGACCGGTAAGCCATGTCTCGTCCACCTTTGCACCGGTTTTTTCTGCGATAATCTGCTGAATCTCATTGTCGTCATTGATTTCAGCCCCGGGAACCGCAAAGAAAGCTGTAAATTCTTTTATTCCTCCCTCATTCTCGCTGCTTCCGCCGCCACATCCGGTAAACAGTGATACTGCAAGTGCAGATACCAGCAGCATTCCCGTCACTCTTTTTGCTTTCATAATTTTCCTCCTTAAATTTGATAACTTTATTTTAACGGATCACTACCTGAAAAAAATCAGATAAAGTATACCAAAAAGCAGGATAAACTATAGAACTTCACTCTGATAAATCTTCTGCCCCTTTCTTTTCATCCTTCGTCTTCGCCTGTTTTCGGAATTTTGCCGGTGTACACCCTTTCACTGAGATAAATCGATTCACAAAATAGTCCAGATCCCGGTATCCCACCATCTCCGCTATCTGGTATATTTTCTTATCTGTCCTCAGCAACAGATGGCAAGCCTGTTCTATCCGGCAATTATTTAGATAGTCTTTAAACGACTGTCCGAATTTTTCCTAAATAGCTGTCCCAGATACGCTCCATTCAGGTAATATTTCTCACCGAATTCTTTAAGTGTCAGATTCTCCGCATATCTCTCCCGAATCTCTTTTTCTACTTTCCCCAATATACCTCGTGAGGAATCCTTACGCATTTGAGCCAAATAATCCCCGTATTCACATGCGACCCTACACAAATGAGCTTTACTTCCCCGCAGAATCCCAGCCTCAAAAGTCCCTTCACTGATCATCCTCAATATCTCTTCCTGATTTACACTGTCATCCAGCTCCGATGCAAGATGCAGCAGCTGAAAAAGAAGATAATTAATATTAAGACGCATTACCTCGCCGGCTATCCCTCGCTCTCTCATTTCCTCATAAAATCCGTCAACTGCTTTCATAATTTCTGCATGATTGTTCTGTTCAATGGCATTCAGGAGAATATCAAGACTTTTCTTACAAAGCATGATCCGTTTGTATGAATTTGCATTTCCTCCTCATAATAATAAATTTCCTTTTTTTCCCTGAATCCCTGAAAGGATCTTACCATCCTCGTTGTACTGTATGATTTTACAATTTCTTCCAGATTTTTTACCTCTTTTCCCACAATCATAATCACTGGCAGTCCGAGTATTTCTCTCAGATACTTTATAAAATCTCCCAAATATTCTTTAATATCTGAAGATTCATACATATATCTGCATAAAATGAAACCAACATCATAGACCTTTTCCTGTATGGAGACATCCATCACACAATGCTGACTGTCATCCTGAAGATAATCCTTACAGATACTATACAGCTGTTTTTGATTTGCTAACTTTACGGAATCCTCATAGTCGTCCTCGTAATTTTTTCCATCGATCAGGATTTCAATATACCTCACCTGTTCTGATAAACGAATATGCTGTTGAACATACTCAATCGTCAGAGGATCCGATCTTCCCTGAATAACAGAGATAAGTTTCCCGGAAAGATACGCATTTTCCAGTTTTTTTGTTTCTCTTTCTTTCTCCAATTCTATATTTTTTAATCCTCTGACTTTGCGAAGTGCCTGTACAAGTTTTTCTTTCTCCACGGGTTTCAATATATAGTCATTGCATGCATATTTGATTGCCTCCTGAGCATACTGAAAATCAGCATATCCGCTCAGAATAATAAAATAAATATCTCTATATTTTTCAGAGATTCGCAGCTTACGAAGCAACTCAAGACCATCCATAATTGGCATTTTAATATCAGCAAGAATAAGATCTGCATCGTGATTCTGCAGAAAAAGAAGTGCCTCTTCTCCGTCAGCTGCTGAGCCTACAATCTCAAATCCTTCATTTTTCCAATCTATAAGCTCTTTCATTCCCCGAAGTATAAATGGTTCATCATCTACTAATAGTACTCTCAGCATCTTATCACCCTTTTTCACTTTCTATAAATGGCAGGCGTATCAGAACCGACACCCCCGTTCCCTCTTCCCCGTTTAATTCAAATTGCACTCTATCATGTGACATCATTTTCAGTCTCAGGCAGGCATTAATAATACCTACGCCTTTTTCATTTTCCAGTAGTTCTATGCTCGCATTTTCATCTTTCGCCGCATACTGTCAAACTCTTTTTCCGTCATTCCTTCCCCGGTATCTTCTACTTCAATACACATTTCCTCATTTTCTCTGTACACAGTAATAAATATCCAGCCTGGTGCTGTCTTTTTCTCTATTCCATGCACACATGCGTTTTCAGCAAATGTAACAATTGTCAGTTTCGGTATCTTCTGATGCTGGCATTCTGTTTCCACATCCAGCCTATATGACAGTCTTTTACCAAATCGGTACTGCTGAAGCTCCATGTAATTCTTGACAATCTCCATCTCCTTACCTACCTCAATAAGATCCTCTCCCCAATCCACATACTGTCTCTGCATAACAGCAAGTTTTTCAACCATTTCCGCCGTGATTTTTTCTTTTCTTATTACACTGTGCATCCGTATACTTTCAAGTGCATTAAAAAGGAAATGAGGATTGATCTGACTTCTCAGTGCAAGAAGCTCCGCCTTTTGTCTTGCCACTGTCATTTCCTGTTCCAGTATCCGATTTTTATAAACAATGTTTACTAACGTTGTTATACGTGATGCCATCCGATTGTAATTCCTCATCAGATCACCTATTTCATCTTTTGCACTCACATTTTCAATCTCAACCAGATTTTCATCTTCTGTGTTTCTGAAAATACTGCTCAATCTGCTGATTCTGGCAGTTAATGAACGGTTTAAAAGCAGTACCATGATCAGCGGGAAAAAGATGTTGATTGAAAAAAGGAGCAACAGCATAGGCAGCCTTTCCACCAGCTTTCCTATAAGATCTGTCTCTGGACGTAGCACGTATATTTCCAGTTGAGCGCCGTAAATATTACTTGTTTTCTTATATTCAACTTCTTTGTAATCTGAAAATTTTTCATACTCATCTCCGATATTTTCGCCATCACGATTTGAAAATATAATTTTTCCCTCATGGCATATATATACGGGCGTATCATAATTCAGATTTTGCAGGTTTTTATTTATCGTACTGTAATCCATTTCAATTTTAAACAACTTTTCCGACTGTCCGCCTCCATAGTAGTTCATCTTACGAACAAAGTAGACATGCCTTTCCGGATGCATTACTGCTCCTGATACCTCCGGTTCATATGCAAAATAAAGCATCTGTTCTGTTCCTTTTTCATTCAGATCCCGATACCAACCGCTTTCTCTGATCAGATCCAGATTTCTAACCGTACCTCCGCTTACAATTGTACTGTTATCTGTATACAAGGTTATCAGTGAACTTCCTGTCATATCTGAACTCTGGAACAGTGTATCTTTAAAAAATTGCTGATAACTTACTACATAATCAAAAGGATCTCCATATTCCATTTCTAGGAAATCATTGATATACTGATTCGCATATATACTTTTTGCTACTTTTGAAACAGTGTCCACATCATAAAAAATCTGATAGTTAACTGCATCTGCAATATCTTCCATTTCAGATCTGCGCAGCTGTGCTTCTGTATGCAGAACCGTATATATGATCACCCCGTCTGTCAACGTGATTGGCAAAAGCATACAGAATATGTAGATAAAAATCATTTTTTCCGGATTGAAAAATTATCTATATGTCTCACAAATTTTTCCAGTATAGATTGCATCCCTGCCCCACTCCTTTATAAATGGTATGACCGGAAGTCCCTTTTTTCCATACAGACATATATTCATAGGACAATCCTTCCAGGCATAACGAATTCCCGTTGGTTCTTCGCCATCAGACAACCATGCACAAATCTCATTTCCATCAACTGTGACATATGCTCTTTTATAATCTCCGTTCGCTTTTCTGAGTTCAACTTCACTTACTAATTCACATCCGTCTTTTTTACTTCCGGTTTGCAACGGCTGATCAAAAACAGCATGTACTCTTTTATCTCTGTCCAGTCTGATTTTCCTCACCTGCGGTCCTGTACATTCTTCCTTTTCTCCATAAACCAATTTATGTACAGCAAGCGCAGCTCGCATTCCCAAAGTCTTCTTATCCATGGGGTGGAGATCATTATACTCGCCCACATCATATGCCTGTATCATCGCCGTATTTTCAATCTCCATTGCCTGCCGCTGTACTTCCCTGAATTCCGCCCATTGCGTCCCCTGTTTCTTAATATTTCCATCGGAAAAACCAGCAAGCTGTACGTATATAATCGGCAATTGCTTTTCCTTCCAAGATTTTCTCCAATCATTGACCAGCGCACGAAATTCCAACGCATATCTATTCGGATGTCCAACATCAGATTCTCCTTGATAATAAATAACAGCACATATCTTATAAGGACTTACCGGTGATATCATACCATTAAACATAGCTGATGCCATATAATTGAAAAATGTCTTTTCCGGCAGATATTCCATTTGTTTTCTAATCTGTGCATCCCATGTTCCAGACAAATCAAGCCATCTTTCTTTCCCCTTTTTGAATCGTATTCCATATTGTTTACCTGGCATTGCTCCTCCTCTGCCACGGAATACATACAAATGTATGCAGACCACATTTTCTCCTGCCTTAGAATTCCTGGGGCTACAGGATAAATCCTTGGTGCATATCTGTCATAAGAACTACCGCAGCAGATTCCATTTATATATATTTTATCAGCGTCTGTAAACGCTCCCATAAGAATTTCTGCAGGTGTAACTGCCTGTTCTTCTGTAATAAAGAACTTCTTTTCCAGTAAAACTGTTCCACAGAAATCTCTCATGTTTCCTTTCCATATACCGGGAATACTTATTTTATAAAAACTATCTGTCCTTTGATCAAAAGACTGATCCGCTTTTTTCATCCAGTATTTTTCTCTTTCAATTTCTATTTTCTGCGTACATAAAACATAGTCTTCATTTTTACATTTTTCCAACTCATCTGTATAAAAACCCATATGCCTTATTGTCTCTTCACTACACCATGCTTTCACCGGCGTTCCCTCCACAGCAGTCTGGATCAGCCCGACCGGGACATCATTTTTTTCTCGAAGAGACAATGCCATAAACAGTCCTAAAGCGCTGAATTCAAGGACCGATTCCCCCTGTGCGCTTTCCCAGCGTCCCTGGGAAAGCCATTGTCTTTTCTCTCCGAAATCATATTCTTTCGGAACATCAAACTTTCTGATAAACGAATCATTTATTTTCTTTATTTCATCTGCAAACCGCTCTGTTACAAATTTTATTCGCAATTCCATATTGGACTGACCGCCCAGAAGAAATACATCCCCACTCATAATGTTTCTAATTACACGCTTCTCGTCACCGTTTATTTCCATACAATACGGACCACCAACCGGAAGATCCGGAAGTTCTGCCACAAACATTCCATGTGTATCTGCCTTAGTATTAAACTTCCTGCCATCGAGTATTCCCGTTACTATAATTTCAGGCTCGTCTCTCCCCAAATATAATTCCTTTTTCCTCGTTGCAATACCATCCCATCACTGAACAAATATGATAACTTCAATCCTTTTCCCCCTAGCGATATTTTATCATGCGTCTATAATTCCCCAAAAAGCTGGTTTTTCGTTACAGGCATCATCAAATGGCAACGGCATCTGAGGTCTGTTTCCATCAGATCCACCTCCTACCAAAGCAGCTTCCTGTAGCCACGAAACTGAGTCATGGGTGCCCCAGAATGTGATACCTGTAATATTAATTTTATCTTCCTTATCAAGACTATAAATTGTTCGAAACAACTCTTTATACCTTGCTCCCTCTCTCTCTAACTCCAACTCGCGGTCTGATCCGTCATAACTTTTGCTTGACTGCATATCAAATTCCGTAAACTGAATTTCATTTACAATAGATGAATACATATACACAGCTTCTCTAATCTGTTCAACAGACGGAAACTCCATATGATAGTGTGCCTGCATTCCCATCCCATCAATACGTGCTCCCTTTGTATCCTTAATCTGCCTGAGCAAAACACAAATAGCATCCCTTTTTACCGGATCCGCATCATTGTAATCATTATAAAATAACTTGATATCTTTAGGCGCATAGCGGTTTGCAAAAACAAATGACTGAGTAATGTAGCTAATGTCCCCCTGAAAAATATTATACCAACCGTATTCTTGTTATTACATGTATAGCGCACTGATCCTGGGTTTTTTTCTGGATGAAAATCGTCCGGCTCAATCTGTTCATTTACTACATCCCAGGCATATATAATACCACGATACGGGCTATTTACTCCGTCATAATGCTCTATCACTTTCTGAATATAATTTTCAAGGCGCTTCAGCATCTTTTCTTTACCCACATATGCCCCCTGAGAGTCATATTTTTCACGAAAAAACCAATCCGGAGTCTGTGAATGCCATACGAGTACATGACCCCTTACCCGTATTGTATCATCTGGATTTTTCTCATTATGTTTTTTTATAAAATCCATAATTTTATCTGCCTTGCTGAAATCAAGTGTTAAAACCGGATCGCCATTTTCATCTAAACATATACTTCCTTCAGTATCAACACTGAATACAGGAACATCTCCCAAAATTATTTCTGGTTTCATCTCGTTTTCACATGTAATACTATTATAGTGCTTTATTACAAGATTCCTTATCTTCTCGTCATTTAGCATGTCTGACATAATTGCAACGCCAGCCTTCCCATTAATTGCTGATTTCTGTTCCAGACGTTTTTTTATCGACATTATATCCTTCATATTATCCCTCCTGCTTTTTACATATATGTCTAAATAGTGTCTGCTGATTAAGCAGCTATCTGTAACTTCCAACTCTTACATCTGTTCCGGTCATGCCAGAATCGGAACAGATGCAAAAGAGCACAAAGTATTCGCCTCTGAATCCTGAACAGATTCGTCACGAATAATGCCATGCGAAGAGGCTTGGCAACATTACCCGTATCACTTGGAAACAGCTTGGCATATTTTACTTCGAATTCATCCCATGGGATTCGGTCAGCCAGTCTGACCCAGCGGTTATCCGGATTCATG
>ENA-OQIG01000152-OQIG01000152.1-human-gut-metagenome-genome-assembly--contig:-NODE-152-length-39163-cov-2.677733_pt1 | contig 39163 bp, 55 predicted proteins | sample MGYA00242576_ERZ504741 | MGnify/ENA primary metagenome ERZ504741 (study PRJEB26092, sample SAMD00036436) | human gut metagenome | host: Homo sapiens | study: EMG produced TPA metagenomics assembly of... | reverse complement strand
TTATGGTATCAGGTGAGAAAAACCCGGGCTGGAACCAGTCTTTAAGAGGAGATTTTAGTAGCATTATAATCCGGCCAAGTATGAAAGCCTGTGCAACACAGCTGATATTGTAGTAGTCAGATGTGAAGAAAACTGACCCACTGGGGACAGCCATTAAAGGTTCTTATGGTAAAGCGCAGCATCATCCAAGTATCGGTTTCTGGGCGACTCCAGGAGGCTTTGTAGAGTTGAAAGAGGACATCAGTGAAGGTGCTGCCAGAGAACTGGAAGAAGAGACCTGTGTAAAGGGACTGCCACTGCGCAGATGCGTACCTGGGAGAATGGCAGCGTGATCCAAGATGGCGTATCATTACTACCTCCTATCTGGCTTTGGTAGAAGGAGATCTGAAAGTACAGGCTGCAGATGACGCAAAAGATGCCCAGTGGCTGGATGTGGATCTGAAACGTTTAAGCACAGAGGAAAAGGAAGACCAGTCATCTGTAGAGGTGTGGGAGCTGTCTTTAACCAATAAGGAGCAGGGCATTGATGTTTCTGCAAAGGTGGAGATCACTTATTCCGGTCATCCTCTGATCAAGGAAGAGACCTATCACTTATTAGAGTCAAAGGGCATTGCCGTTGACCATGGCTGCATCGTTACCAATGCGCTTCTTTATCTGAAAAACCAGCTGGAAGGGAAGTAATACAGATTGAAAACAAATTTAATGCATGAGATACCGGAACGTTTCTGGAGCCTGTTCCGTTCCGTCAACCGCGCCACCTACATAGAAGCACTTTTAAAGATCAATGAGGAATATGAATACAGCAATTACTTTCTCAGCCGAGAAATGTGCATCCAGCTTTTAAGCAGTTACTTTGCCCAGAAGCGGTATGTGATCTGGCAGGATGAACTGGAGGAAGAGGAGGACCAGTTAGAACCTCCGGCAACCCGTGTGTTAAACTGGCTGTTAAAAACAGGGTGGCTGCGGAAAGTAGATGATTATTCTACTATGACTGTGAACATTGTCATTCCGGACTACGCGGCTGTGATGATCGAGCCTTTCACCGTCTTTCCAATGAACAGGAAGATGAGACCCAGATCTATATCCAGAACGTATATGCCATCCTGTTTTCCCTGAAAAATGACAGCCGCGCCGGGATCGGCCTTTTGGATACAGCGATCATCAATACGCGGAAATTAAACAAATCCCTTCAGGATCTGCTCCACAATATGGATACCTTTTTTGGAAGCCTTCTGGAGCAGAAGGATTATTCCCAGCTTTTAAAAGACCATTTAGAGGGATATGTACAGGAAGTAGTGAATAAAAAGTACCACATCTTAAAGACTTCTGACAATTTTTATCTTTATAAGACGGATATTAAGACCTGGATCCGCTCCATGCGGGAAGATGAACAGTGGCAGAAACGTATGGCAGAGGGAATGGCCCCTTCTATGATCCTTCAAAAACTGGATCAGTTAGAACGGGGCTTTGATGACATTGAGCACAGGATCACCAACATTGACAGGGAACATTCCCGTTATGTAAAAGCTACGGTAACAAGACTGGGCTATTTATTAAATCAGGAAGACGATATGAAAGGGCTGGTGATCCAGCTCTTAAACCGTCTGTCCGCCAATAACGGAGATGAGGATATGATCCAGGCGGTAGGCAGCCGTATGAACCTTTCCCAGACAGGCCTGTTGTCAGAAGAAGCTCTTTATAAGCGGCGCCGCCCAAGAACGGACTTTGCAAAACAGCTGCCGGATGAAAAGGAACTGCCGGAACTTTCGGAAGAAGAGATCTTAAATTACAACAAAGTAAAGAACCGTTACAGCAGGCGGGAGATTGAAGATTTCATCCAGGATCATATGGAAAATGGCACCATGAAAGTAGATCAGAATACCGTATCTTCGGACGAAGATTTTGAAAAACTGATCCTTGCCTATGACTATTCCACACGGACCAAAAGCCGTTATAAAGCAGTGGAAAGTGATGCAAAGCCCATAAAGAATGGTCCTTATACTTATCCTGAATTCCAATTTGTAAGGAGGAATACCCGTGAATGATACATCTGATCTGATCCCGGAGAATGAAACTAACTGGCAGAATGACTGGCAGATCCCCTATTTTGACAACCTGACAGAAGAACAGCAAAAGGAGATCACCGACTCCATCCGTCTGCTTTTGCGCCAGACTTTTGTATTGGAGCGCAAATACGATAAAAAGACAGAGCGGCTTCAGTATACGGCAGCTTACCGCACCATCAGTAAACATTTTCCTTTTATCCGCCATTATCTGGCTGTTGCCGGGATCGAGCTGACAGAAAACAGCCATTTAGGGATTATTTATGTACAGGTAGAGGATCTGCTTGGAGAAAAACTTCCAAAACTGGCCACTCTTTATCTTCTGGCATTAAAGCTGATCTATGACGAACAGATGGAAAATGTTTCCACCAGTGTAAATGTTTATACGACTCTGGGAGAAATCCAGGAGAAGTTAGGAGGTTACCGTCTGTTTAAACGTCAGCCTGCACCTACGGATATCCGGCGCACCATAGCATTGTTAAGAAAATATCAGATCATAGAGCCTTTGGAACTGTTAGATGATCTGAACAGCTCCAGTCCTTTTATGATTTATCCCTGTATTAATGTAGTCCTTTTAGGGGATGATGTACGGGCCCTTTTACAGGATTTTGATAATGGGGATACAGAGCGTATAGAGCTGATCTGGCAGAGGAAGGAGGAAACGAAGATGGAACAGAAGAATAATTCTCCTTTTCTAGCATTTACCAGGATCTGTTTAAACAACTGGCATTATATTTCCAGAAAGATCCTTTCCCTGAATAAGGAGATCAATTTCTTTACCGGTCACTCAGGAAGCGGAAAGTCTACGGTTATTGACGCATTGCAGCTGGTCCTTTATGCCAATACAGACGGCCGCGGCTTCTTTAACAAGGCTGCTGCTGATGACTCGGACCGTAGCCTGATCGAATATCTGCGCGGTATGGTAAATATCGGGGAAAATAATGAATTTTCCTATCTGCGCAACCAGAATTTCAGTTCTACCATTGTACTGGAAATGCAGCAGACCTGCACAGAAGAATATCAGTGTATCGGTGTTGTCTTTGATGTAAACACAGCTTCCAATGAAGTTTCCAGACGTTTCTTCTGGCACAAAGGTCCTTTATGGGAAAATGAATACAGGACACCTTCAAGGCCTATGTCCATCAGCGAAGTAGAACAGTATTTAAGGGAACATTACAGCAAGGAAGATTATTTTTCCACTTCCCATAATGAGAGATTTCGCAGGATCCTTTATGACAGCTATTTAGGAGGTCTTGACAGCGAAAAGTTCCCATTGCTTTTTAAGCGGGCCATTCCTTTCCGTATGAACATCCGCCTGGAAGATTTTGTAAAGGAATATATCTGTACGGAACAGAACATCCATATTGAGGACATGCAGGAAAGTGTTATGCAGTATGGACGGATGCAGCGAAAGATCGATGATACCTGCCAGGAGATCGATAAGCTGACTGCGATCCATGATGCATATGGGGAATATCGCCTGATCCATGACAAGTTAGAGAAATATCACTGGTTTGTAAAGAAACTGGATCTTCTGGATACCAGGTCCAAGATCCGTATGCTCCACGAAAAGACAGAACACGGCAAAGAAGATCTGCTCCAGTTAGATGAGGCCAAAAAGTCAGTGGAACAGCAGATCGGGGAGCTGACTGCAAATAGTGATGAACTTCTTAAAAGGATCGCTTCTACCGGATATGAGGAATTAAAGCAGCAGCTTACCTCTTTAAATGCCCTTTGCGAGCAGTTAGGCACAGTGAAGCCAAGTGGCAGAAGACGCTGCTGGCTTTAAAGAAGTGGGAAGAGGAAGAGATCGTTTCTAATCAGACATTATGGGATCTGGAAGAATTTGAAACACGGACGATTACCAGACCGGTTTTGGAACGTTTAAAAGCTTCCCTGGCATCCATGGCTGCTGATACGGAAAAGCTGCGTCAGGAGACAGTAAGCCAGATCAATGAATTAAAGAAGTCTGAGAAGCTGAAAAAATTGGAACTGGAACAGTTAAAGGCAGGTAATAAAGCCTATCCTTCTTATCTGGAAGAGGCAAGGTCTTATCTGCAAAGACGTCTTTTAGAGGAAACAGGCAAAGGCGTAGATGTGTATATCCTGGCAGACCTTCTGGAAGTGAAAAACGACCAGTGGCGCAATGCCATTGAAGGTTATCTTGGGGGAAATAAGTTAAACCTGGTGGTTGCTCCCAAATACGCGAAAACAGCCCTTTCTATTTACAGGGAACTGGATAAGAAGAAATTCTGGAATATTGCTGTGCTGGATACGGAGAAAGCAGCCGAATATGACAATGATGCCTTGAACGGATCCCTGGCAGAGGAAGTAAGTGTACGGGAGGCTTATTTAAAGCCTTATATGAACCTGCTTCTTGGCAAGGTGATCAAATGTAATACCATTGAGGAATTACAGGCCAATGCCATTGGTATTACCCCGGACTGTCTTTTATATCATACTTTCCGTCTCCAGTATATCAATCCGGAAATTATACCCGTCTTGCCTATATTGGAAAAGACAGTATGCGCAAGAGGGTCCGTCTTCTTGAAAAGGAACTGGAGGAGGTTTCAGAAAAGAGAAATCCGTTAGAGGAAACGTTAAAGGACTGCAAGCGGATCCTTGCTTTGGAAACCTTAAAAGAGGATACAGAGGAGTATTTCCAGTGGTTAAAGGATATAGACACCCGCAAAGAACAGTTAAAGGAAAAGCAAAAACTGTCTGAACGGCTGGAAAAGCTTCGCCAGAAGGATGTAAAGCAGTTAGAAGCCGACCGTCAGGCTGTTTTAGAACTGAGTGACGGAAAGAAACGGGAGAGAGATCTGTTACAGGAGCAGATCCTAAGCAAGAAAAATGAACTGGAACGTTTCTCCCAGACTATCTTAAAGCTGGAAACAGAGGCTGCAGGTCAGGGGAAGGAAGTACCTGTAAACGAGGAACATGAACGGGAACTGAATGCTTATCTGGCAGATAAGGATCATCCACGCTTTGACCAGGAAAAAGAGGCTTATGCGTCCAAGTGCAGATCTTAGAGCAGAAGGCAGTTCAGGCGAAGGAACATGTAATGGGCCTTAGAAGTGAATACATCCGCCGGTATCCGGGAAGGAATGTTCCTGTAAGCAGCAATGACAATGCAGCGTATGACAAGATCTTAAACCGTCTTTCCTGTGATGACCTGGAAGTTTACAGGGAACAGGCTGGAAAGCAGGCAAAAGCGGCTGTGGAGCATTTTAAGGACGATTTTATGTACAAGATCCGCAGTGCTATCAAGGACGCTCTTTTGCGCAAGGATGAGTTAAACCGGATCATCAGCCGTCTGGACTTTGGAAAAGATAAATACCAGTTTGTGATCGGCCGGTGCAAAGGGGCTGACGGACGGTTTTATGATATGTTCATGGATGAGTCATTGGAGATCAATCCCGCCAGTTTAAAGACCGGGGTGGAAAACCAGATGGACCTTTTTCCATGGAACATGAAAACCGGTATGGGGATCTGATCAACGAACTGATCAGCATTTTCATCCCGCCGGAAAATGCTACAGCAGCCCAGTTAGAAGAAGCACGGAAAAATATGGAAAAATATGCAGACTACCGCACCTATCTTTCTTTTGACATGCAGCAGCTGATCAAAAATGAGGATGAGGTGATCCGGATCGCTTAAGCCGTATGATCCGCAAAAATTCCGGCGGTGAGGGACAGAACCCGTTATATGTGGCGCTCCTTGCAAGTTTTGCACAGGCCTATCATATTAACCTGTCATCAGCTGTAAGGCAGAGGCCGTCCATCCGCCTGGTTATTTTAGACGAGGCATTTTCCAAGATGGATGCGGAAAAGGTTGCAAGCTGTATTGAGCTGATCCGTGGACTGGGCTTTCAGGCCATTATCAGCGCTACCAATGACAAGATTCAGAATTATGTGGAGAATGTAGATAAAACCTTTGTATTTGCAAATCCAAGTAAAAAATCTATTTCCATCCAGGCGTTTGAAAAGGACCGCATGAAAGATCTGGCGTCAGAAATGGATGAAGAGGCATAAAAGGAGAGATACTTATGGAACAGATGAAGATCCAGCCAGAAGACTGGAAAGAGGACTACAAAGAATTTGACGAGGCTACAGAAAAGTTTTACAAAGGGGAAATGGATGCCAAAACCTACAAGGGGATTTCCGGCGGTTTTGGAAGCTATGCGCAGCGTGGCGGAAATGCAAGTATGCTGCGTCTTCGTATGTCCGGCGGTGTAATGGACCTGGCAAAGCTTAAGTTTATTGCAGATGCCATTGAAACCTATCATATTAAGAGAGTGCATTTAACGACCTGCCAGACCTTACAGTTTCATGATCTGGATGAGGCGACTGTAAAGACTCTTGCTGTGGAAGCTTTAAAATGCGGCATTGTTACCAGAGGCGGTGGCGGAGATTTCCCGAGAAATGTGACGGTTTCTCCGTTGTCAGGCATTGAAAAAGGGGAATATTTTAATGTGCTTCCATGGGCTCTGGCTGCAGCAGATTACCTGATGACTTATATTAAAGGACCGAAGCTTCCAAGAAAGTTAAAAGTAGGTTTTTCTAATACGCCTGCTAACCTGACCCACGCAACTTTCCGTGATCTGGGCTTTGCTGCAAGAGAAGACGGTACTTTTGATGTTTACAGTGCAGGTGGTCTTGGAAATAATCCTGCTTTTGGTGTAAAGGTAGCTGAAAAAGTGGAAAAGGACCAGATCCTTTATTACATTGAAGCTATGCACCAGATGTTTTTAGCCTACGGCAATTATGAGAACCGTGCAAAGCAAGAAGCCGGTATATGCAGCAGACTTTAGGCGGTGCTGAAAAATATAAAGAGGCATTTTGGGAGAAGTTAAAAGAAGTGCGGGAAATGGGAAAGAACCTGACTTTAACGCTTCCTGAGGCTGAAGTGGGCTGTGATGCTTCAACGGCTGTATTTACAAATTCTGGAAGAAACCGGGTATATACCCAGAAACAGCCAGGGCTTTACAGTGTACACTGCCATCCGGTAGGCGGAACACCAGATCCATCTTTATTTGTAACTTATACAAGGCTATCTGTGAGATCCCAGGTGCAGAACTTCGTCTCTGTCCGGATGAGTCCTTCTATGTGATCAACTGCCGGGAAGAAGACTTAGAAGCTGTTTTACATGTAACAGAAGACAGTGCGAAGACAATTTTTGAGGAGTCAGTAGCCTGTATCGGTGCCCATGTATGCCAGCAGGGTATCCGTGACTCCCAGGGACTTTTACAGAAATTAATAGGAATGGAAAGAAACGAGCAGTTTGCTGACGGTATCCTGCCAAAGATCCATATTTCCGGCTGCCCGTCTTCCTGCGGTACCCACCAGATCGGTGTGATCGGCTTCAGAGGCGGCGCAAAGACCATTGATAAAGTATTAAAACCTGCTTTTAACCTTTATATCAACGGCAGCGATATCCAGGGCCAGGAGCGCATGGGAGAAGAAGTGGGAACTTTATTGGAAGAGCAGATCCCGGATTTCTTATGTGCCTTAGGACATGCTGTAAGCGACAGCGGAATGGATTTTGACACATGGTTTGCAAAAAATCCGGAAGGCATCAAGGCCATTGCAGCTTCTTTCCTGGTATAAAAGGCTTTTCATTTAAGCCGGGCTGTTGTATAATCTTCATATCATGCCCGATTTTAGGAGGAAACAATGGGATTATTTTCAAATAAAAAACACAGGCAGATGGATTTTCATTTGCTGTAGACGAAGTTTATGCATTAAAAGAAGGAAAAAGCGTAGTTGTCACAGGTAAGATGACAGAAGGAAAGGTGACTCCCGGTACTGCAGCCATCTGCTTGGACAGCGAAGGAAAGCCTGCTTTCCACTGCGTGATCAAGGGAATCGAACAGGGAACCCAGTTAATGAAAATGGCTTCTGCTGATATGAAGGGAACCTATGGCCCTCATTACGGCTTTAAATTAGACGGTGCTGTAAAAGAGGACGTTCCGAAGGGAGCTGTGTTAGTACCTGTTACAGATGAGCTGTTAGAGGTTGTCAGTGAGACAGAAGAGCCTGCTTTTAAGGCAACACCTGCACCAAAGGTGATCGATTTTAACAGGATCTCCGGCCTTACCATGGGGGATCTTCAGGGCGTACCAGAGGAAAATGAAAATGACCTGGAGGCTGTAAAAAAAGCAGGAGAGAGAGATGAAAACCTGGCTGCCCTTCTGCCAAAAAAGAGAGAGGATGAACTTTCTGCCCTGGTTGCAGGAGAAGGAACTCTTTCCGAGGCATTATTGGTTCCGCTTTCTGTAAAAGAATGCATCTTCATGATCTGCCGTTTACAGCAGATGAATGAGCAGGCAGAAATGCCGGATTACAATGAAAAAGGACAGCTGCTTTATGATGCGGTTGTTGAGAAGTTAAAGATGTCTTCTTCTCTTTATATTCTCTTAGATAAGGGTACCGGACTTCCTTATATCATTGAAGGAACCGTTGATGTTTACTCTGAGGAGATCCTGGCAAAGCATGCCCTTCATTTCTATGAGAACCAGTACCACAAGTCCCTGATCTTAAAAGAAGTTCCAAAGAAGAATTCCGGACTTCCAGGACGGATCAGCTGTTTGCATGGCTTTACTACCTTGGAATGGAAAAACTTCTTATTAATAACGGCTCCTATCAGCTGTTGATGAACCGTTCTGACTTCTTAGAGGATCCATCTGAGGAAAAAGGAGCAGAGCTTCCGGTTCCTGTATCCAATCCGGCTCTGCGCTTTGAAATGGCAGACCTGTTAGGAGAAGTAAGATGGCCTGTATCTTATCCGGAACGGGAGGAGAAGATCGCTGCAAAGAAGAACGCTGTATTAAATGAACTGGTAAAGAGCAAATTACTGGTTCCTGTTAAATACAACGGGTGACTTAAATGTTGGACAGAACAGCTTAAGTGCAGAGCAGGGACAGGGACTGATCCTTCCAAGAATTACAAACAAGCAGAAAAAAGCCTTCCTTCCGCTGTTTACTGACTGGATGGAATTTGAAAAGGCTTATAAGCGCAATGACTGGGGCTGTGTTGTATTTTCCATGGCTGATGCCATCCGCGCAACCGGTGGTGATAACATCGTTATCAACTCTGGCTGAAAATCTGGTCCTTGACAGAGAAGATATAAAAGAGATCATTAATATTTATAAAAACGTCAAGTAAAAATACTTGACATTCTTTCTGCCATCGTGTATGATAGCACAGGTGGTTGAAATGGAAAAGATCGTTGAACAGGGTCTGTTGTACGATTTCTATGGTGAACTGCTGACGGAACATCAGCGCCGTATCTATGAAGACATGGTGTTAAATGATCTTTCTCCCAGCGAGATCGCAAAGGAGCAGGGGATCAGCCGTCAGAGCGTTCACGATCTGAAAAAGCGGTGTGACAAGATACTGGAAGAATATGAAACAAAACTGCAGCTGGTAGCCAAGTTCATGAAGATCCGGGAGATGATCCGGGAGTTAGATGATCTGGCAGATACCTGTGCAAAAACCAGAGATATGGCTCTGATCGACCAGATCCGGAAATTATCCGGTGAGATTACAGCCACACTTTAGGAGGTTATGAATGGCTTTTGAAAGCTTATCCGACAAATTGCAGAATATTTTCAAAAACCTGCGGGGCAAAGGCCGACTTTCTGAAGCAGATGTAAAAGCTGCCTTAAAGGAAGTTAAAATGGCACTCCTGGAAGCAGATGTAAGCTTCAAAGTAGTGAAGCAGTTCATCAGTTCCATTCAGGAAAGAGCCGTAGGGGAAGAGGTATTCGGAAGCCTGACACCAGGACAGACGGTTATCAAGATCGTAACCGAAGAACTGGTAAAGCTGATGGGCTCTGAAACCACAGAAATAGCCTTAAAACCGGGAAATGAGATCACAGTCATTATGATGGCAGGTCTTCAGGCGCCGGTAAAACCACAACTACAGCAAAGATCGCTGCTAAGTTAAAAGCAAAAGGAAAGAAGCCTCTTTTAGTTGCTTGTGACGTATATCGTCCGGCTGCGATCAAACAGCTGCAGATCAATGGTGAAAAGGTAGATGTTCCTGTATTTTCCATGGGCGATAAGATCAGCCCGGTGGACATTGCAAAAGCCGCTGTAGAACATGCTTCTAAAAATGGCTTCAATGTAGTGATCCTGGATACACCGGTCGTCTTCATATTGACGAAGGCATGATGGAAGAGCTGGAGCAGATCAAGGAAACGGTAAATGTATATCAGACCATTCTGGTAGTTGATGCCATGACTGGTCAGGATGCAGTCAATGTTTCCGGAACATTTAACGATAAGATCGGTATTGACGGTGTTATTCTTACGAAGTTGGATGGCGATACCCGAGGCGGTGCAGCCTCTCCATTCGTTCAGTCACCGGAAAACCTATTTTATACATTGGTATGGGTGAGAAGCTCTCTGATCTGGAGCAGTTTTATCCGGACCGCATGGCTTCAAGAATTCTTGGAATGGGCGATATCCAGTCTCTGATCGAGAAGGCTGCTGCCAGGTAGATGAAGAACAGGCCAAAGAGTTATCCCAGAAGCTGCGCAAGGCGGAATTCGATTACAACGATTTCCTTTCCCAGATGCAGCAGATCAAGAAAATGGGTGGTATGGGAAGTATCCTTTCCATGATGCCTGGTGTGGGAAGCCAGTTAGCTGGTGTAGATATGGATGAAGGCGAGCGTTCCATGCACCGTGTAGAGTCTATTATCCTTTCCATGACAAAAGAAGAGCGGGCCAATCCGGGACTTATGAATCCTTCCCGCAAGCAGCGTATTGCAAAAGGCGCTGGTGTGGACATTGGCGAAGTAAACCGTCTGGTAAAACAGTTTGACCAGATGAAGAAAATGATGAAACAGATGCCGGGCCTTATGGGCGGCGGCAAGCGCAAAGGCATGAAAGGCCTGGGCGGTTTAGGCGGCCTTATGGGCGGAAGATGAAGCTTCCATTTTAAGCTTCTGGCAAACATTGATAGTCAGACAGGTGCTCCTGTATGTCTAATATAAAAAACGAAAACAAATAGAAAAGATTATTTTACGGAGGTATGTAACAATGGCAGTAAAGATGAGATTAAGAAGAATGGGACAGAAGAAGGCTCCTTTTTATAGAATCGTAGTTTCAGATTCCAGATCCCCAAGAGACGGAAGATTTATCGAAGAAGTTGGATACTATGATTCCACCAAGGATCCTAGCGTAATCAAGTTTGACGAAGAAGCTACCAAGAAGTGGTTAGCTAACGGCGCTCAGCCAACCGAAACTGTAGGAAAGCTGTTAAAGATCGCTGGCATCCAGTAATCTTTAATCAAAAGAGGTGGAGAGATGAAGGAATTAGTCGAAGTGATTGCGAAAGCATTAGTCGATAACCCTGAAGAGGTAGTAGTCAGTGAATCACTAAAGGGTGACGACACACTGATCGAACTTAAGGTAGCTCCTGCCGATATGGGCAAGGTCATTGGCAAGCAAGGCAGGATCGCAAAAGCAATCCGTTCCGTAGTCAAGGCCGCTGCCTCTAAGGAAGATAAGAAAGTAATCGTAGAAATTCAGTAAAAAGAGGAGGGTTGTCGCAGAATAGGCTTAGCCATTTTGCGGCAGCCTTTTTTTCATAGTTTTCATATGTTCATAGAAAGGAATTTTATTTATGGAAAACATGCTGCGTGTAGGTGTGATCACCTCTACCCACGGTGTAAGAGGCGAAGTAAAGGTTTTTCCTACCACGGACGATGCAAAGCGCTTTAAAAAGCTGAAGACAGTGATCCTGGACACAGGAAAGGGACAGACTACGTTAGAGATCGAACAGGTAAAATTCTTCAAAAATATGTCATCCTGAAATTTAAAGGATATGACAATATCAATGACGTAGAGACCTGGCGACAGAAAGATCTTCTGATCACCAGAGAACAGGCTGTTACCTTACAGCCGGATGAGTACTTTATCACAGACCTGATCGGCCTTCTGGTAAAGGATGATACAGGAGCAGAAGTAGGAACTGTAAAAGATGTACTGGAAACAGGCGCCAATGACGTATATGTAGTGGCTCTGCCAAATGGCAAGGAGCTTCTTTTGCCTGCGATCAAAGACTGTATTTTAAATGTGGATATAGAAGCTGGTGAAATGACCGTACATATACTGGATGGTCTGATGGATCTGTAGCAGAAAGATCTGTAATGGAAAGATCCAGGGAAAATATTCCACAGAAAGGATGGAAATCATGCCTACCATCTCTGTTTTAGATGAGACTACGATCAACAAGATCGCTGCCGGGGAAGTGATCGAACGCCCGGCTTCTGTTGTAAAAGAGCTTCTGGAAAATGCCATTGATGCCCAGGCAACAGCTGTAACCGTGGAGATCCGTGACGGCGGGTGCAGCCTGATCCGTATTACAGACAATGGCTGTGGTATTCCAAAAGATCAGGTTGCCACTGCGTTTTTAAGGCATGCAACCAGCAAGATCCATACAGTAGATGACCTGATGACCATTGGATCTTTAGGCTTTCGCGGAGAGGCTCTTGCAAGTATTGCAGCTGTATCTCAGGTGGAACTGATCTCAAAAACAACCCAGACCCTTACAGGTACCAGATATCAGATCGAAGGTGGAAGAGAAAAGAGCCTGGAAGAGATCGGAGCTCCGGAAGGAACGACCATCATTGCAAGAAATCTGTTTTTTAATACACCAGCCAGAAAGAAGTTTTTAAAGACACCTGTTACAGAAGGAACTCATGTGGCATCGGTTGTGGAAAAGATTGCCTTATCTCATCCGGATATCTCCATCCGTTTTATCCAGAACAACCAGAACAAGCTGTATACGTCCGGAAATAATAACCTGAAAGATCTGATCTATACAGTATTTGGCCGTGAGATCACAGCCAATCTGTTAGAGGTTTCCGCCAGCTGCCCGGGTGTTACGATCACCGGATATATTGGAAAGCCGGTAATTGCCCGTTCTAACCGGAATTATGAAAATTATTTTGTCAATGGCCGGTATGTGCGCAGCAATATCCTTTCAAAAGCCATTGAAGAGGCCTACAAGCCATTTATGATGCAGCACAAATATCCTTTTACCATGCTGCATTTCCAGATCGATCCCCAGACACTGGATGTAAATGTACATCCTACGAAAATGGAACTTCGTTTCAGCGATGGGGAGTTTATTTACAACCAGGCTATGAATGCAGTGGCGAATGCCTTAGCTCATAAGGAACTGATCCCGGATGTGAACTTAAACGAAAAAGAAGAGCGGGATGTTAAGCGCTTTGAGGAGAAAAAAGCTCCAAGGCCGGAACCTTTTGAGACAAAGAGGAAGGATGTTTTGGAGCATCAGGGAGAGCGCCCTGGTGAAAAAAGTGCGGCAGCTTTAAATACTGTCAGCTACCGCCAGATCGCACCGCCTAAACCGTCTTTGGTAAAAGAACCGGATATTTCGGATATGATGCCAGACTGGTTAAAGGAGAGGAAAAAAGCAGAAGAAGAGAACCGGAAGGCTTTTTTGCAGCCTGCAAACGGCAGCAAGATCCCGGTTTCTGCATCTGAAACAGAGAAAGAAAAAGATAGCAATACTGTCCCTGACAGTTCAAAACCGGTTTCTGATACCAGACCAGTTACAGCTCCCAAGCAGCTGGACTTTTTCGGAGAAACTCTTGGATCCGGCGTCCCGTCTGAAACACAAGCTGATCGGTCAATTATTTGACACTTACTGGCTGATCGAATACAACGATCATTTATATATCATCGACCAGCATGCGGCCCATGAAAAAGTTCTCTATGAAAAGACAGTAAAAAGCTTAAAAGACAGGGACTACAGCTCCCAGATGGTGGAGCCGCCGATCATCCTGACTTTAAATCCAAATGAGGAACTTCTTTTAAATAAGTATATGGAATATTTTACAAGGATCGGTTTTGAAATCGAGCCATTTGGCGGTCGTGAATTTGCAGTCCGTGCAGTACCTGCCAACCTGTTTTCCATTGCAAAGAAAGAACTTCTTCTGGAAATGATCGATGGTCTTTCCGATGAGATCGCAGCTCACAACCCGGACAGTATTTATGAAAAGATTGCTTCCATGTCCTGCAAAGCAGCTGTAAAAGGCGGCAACCACTTATCCGCCATGGAAGCAAATGAACTGATCGATCAGCTGTTAAAGCTGGACAATCCCTATGCCTGCCCTCATGGACGCCCCACCATCATCTCCATGAGCCGTTACGAACTGGAAAAGAAATTTAAGCGCATTGTATAAAGGAGAGACCATGACATCAGTAAAACAGCCTCTTATCATCCTTACAGGACCTACGGCTGTAGGAAAAACAGCTCTTTCGATTGAACTTGCAAAAGCAGTAGGAGGAGAGATCATCAGCGCAGACTCCATGCAGGTATACCGCCATATGGATATTGGTTCTGCAAAGGTAACGAAAGAAGAAATGGAGGGAATTCCTCATTATCTCATCGACGTTTTAGATCCTCAGGACGATTTTAATGTAGTAACATTCCAGACAATGGCCAAACAGGCAATGAATGAGATTTATTCTCACAACAAAATCCCGATCATTACCGGAGGCACAGGATTTTATATCCAGGCTCTGCTTTATGATATTGATTTTAAAGAAAATGATGAGAAAAATCCTGTTCGTGAAGAGTTAGAACAGCTGGCAGAAAAACTGGGTGAGAATGCGCCTCAGGTCCTTCATCAAAAACTGCAGGAAGTGGATCCGGAAGCTGCTGCACAGATCCATGCAAACAATATAAAGCGTGTGATCCGTGCAATTGAATATTTCAAACAGACAGGAGAAAAAATCTCACAGCACAACGAAGAAATGCACCAGAAAGACTCTCCCTATAATTTCTTATACTATGTTCTCACCAGGGACCGCAAAGTTTTATACGAGCGCATTGACCGGCGTGTGGATATTATGATGGAAAACGGTCTGGTAGATGAAGTAAAGAAATTAAAAGATATGGGCTGTCACAGGGGACAGACTTCCATGCAGGGGCTTGGATATAAGGAGATCCTTGATTATCTGGATGGTGGCTGCACGTTAGAAGAAGCCGTATATATCCTGAAACGGGATACCAGACATTTTGCCAAGCGGCAGCTACATGGTTTCGCAGGGAAAAGGATGTGCGCTGGCTGGACTTAGACCAGTATCAGGGAAATGCAGACCTTATCCTTGCAGATATATTAAAGGATTGCGAACAGGCAGAAATCGTGCTAAAATAGCAAACCGAAAAAAAAGCAATTTAATAAAGATAGGAGTTATCACATAATGGAACAGAATGTTTTAGACGGTATGTATGAACAGCTGGGTATCAGCAAAGAAGTTCTTGATTATGCCGCAGATATAGAAAAAAGTCTGAAGGAGCGTTTTGAGCGGATCGACCAGACTGCAGAATACAACCAGTTAAAGGTCTTAAAAGGAATGCAGGATAATAAAGTCAGCGATATCCATTTCGCTGCAACCACCGGTTATGGTTACAATGACCTTGGCCGTGATACATTAGAGGATGTTTATGCCAGTGTTTTCCATGCTGAAAGCGCCTGGTACGTCCTCAGCTGATCTCCGGAACCCATGCCCTTCACATTGCATTATCCGGAAACTTACGTCCGGGAGATGAACTGCTTTCCCCTGTTGGCAAGCCATATGATACTTTGGAAGAAGTCATCGGTATCCGCGACTCCGTAGGTTCTTTAAAAGAATACGGCGTAAGCTACCGCCAGGTAGATCTTCTGCCGGATGGCACCTTTGATTATGAAAATATCGCAAAAGCCATTAATGAAAAGACAAAATTAGTGACCATCCAGCGTTCCAAAGGTTATGATCCTCGTCCTACTTTTTCTGTAAAACAGATCGGCGAGCTGATCGCTTTTGTAAAGAAGATCAAACCGGAAGTTATCTGTATGGTAGATAACTGCTATGGTGAATTTGTAGAGACCATTGAACCTACCGATGTTGGAGCTGATATGATCGTAGGTTCCCTGATCAAAAACCCGGGAGGCGGCCTTGCTCCTATCGGCGGTTATATTGCAGGAAAGAAAGAGTGCGTAGACCGTGCATCTTACCGTTTAAGCGCTCCAGGCCTTGGAAAAGAAGTAGGCGCAAGCCTTGGTTTAAACCAGCAGCTGTATCAGGGATTTTTCTTATCCCCGACTGTAGTTGCAGGTGCCTTAAAAGGTGCGATCTTTGCAGCTAATGTATACGAAAGACTGGGATACGGCGTTGTTCCAAATGGCAGTGAATCCCGTCACGATATTATCCAGGCGATCACCTTCGGTTCTGCCAGGGTGTGATCTCTTTCTGCAAAGGAATTCAGGCAGCTGCTCCTGTAGACAGCTTTGTAACACCAGAGCCATGGGATATGCCAGGTTATGACAGTCAGGTCATTATGGCTGCAGGTGCATTTGTCCAGGGATCTTCCATTGAATTAAGTGCTGATGGTCCTATTAAGCCTCCATATGCCGTTTACTTCCAGGGTGGACTTACCTGGTACCATGCAAAACTGGGAATTCTTAAGTCTTTACAACAGCTTTTAGACGATGGAGTTTTGAAAAACTTAAGATGACATGAAAAACAACTTATGGTAAACTGATAACTTAAGGAGAGTGTTTATGGGACGTAAGAATTTCTGGATCCTTCTGATCATGTTACTTGCAGGCATTGTATTAGGAGGCTTTATGGGACAGCTTGCCAACGGCATTTCATGGCTGAGCTGGTTGAATTTTGGCCAGTCATTTGGTCTTGATTCACCTTTAGTCATTAACTTTGGCATACTGGTCATTACTCTGGGACTTACCATCAAGATCACTATGGCAAGTATTATCGCATTGCCATTGCCCTGATCATTTATCGTATGATTTAATGTGTGCAGCGAAAAACAAGCGGCTGCGTAAGCAGACATTTGCTTTTCGCAAACCATTAACGAACGAATCGCCTGCGTAAGCAGGCAATAGAGCACGTAAGTGCGGGATTCGTGAGTTTACGATGAATGAAAATCCTTCTGCTTTGCGTACTTGGAGAGGTGCCTTTTACAGGAGGAGAGCATATGCAGAAATTAACAATGAAACAACTTCCAAAAGAAGACAGGCCTTATGAGAAATGCCTTGAGTCAGGTGCCGCTTCCCTGACAGACGCAGAACTTTTAGCTGTTATCATACGCACCGGAAGCAGAGAGGAAACTTCCCTGGAGCTTGCCAGACAGATCCTGTCTTTGGAAGGGCAGGAAAACCGGCTGCTGGGGCTTTTGCATCATTCCCTGGAAGATTACTGCCGCATCAAAGGCGTGGGAAAAGTAAAAGGTGCCCAGCTTATGTGCATCGGTGAACTTTCCAGGCGGATCTGGAACTGCAAAGCCAGGGAAACACCGGTTTCCTTTACTCATCCGGAGCAGATCGCAGACTATTATATGGAAGATATGCGCCATTTAGAGCAGGAAGAGATCCGGGTCATGTTCTTAAATACAAAGCAGAATCTGATCCGGGACCTTCTGGTCTCAAAAGGCACAGTCAATGCTTCTGTGGTTACGCCCAGGGAGATTTTGATCGAGGGGCTCCGCTGCCTGGCAGTGAGCATGATCCTGGTCCATAATCATCCCAGCGGGATCCTTCTCCCAGTGAGTCAGATACTCCTTCCTTACCCGCATACAGGAGGCAGGCAATGTAATAGGTATTTCTCTTTTGGACCATATTATTATCGGGGATAAGCGTTTTTTAAGCTTTCGTCAGCAGCAGATCATTTAGTTATACATGTAAAGGAAAACAGATATCCATGGAATCAAATCGCAGCAAATATATACTGGCAGGTCTTACAGCCTTCTGTATCCTGCTTATTGGTATCACTTCTTTAAAAGATGGTATTATGGAACCGCTCCGTACTGGCGTGGGATACTTTCTGATCCCTATACAGTCCGGTGTCAATAAAGTAGGTACCGGTCTTTACAATGAACTTACCGATTATGGAAAATTAAAAGCTGCCCTGGCAGAAAATGAAAACCTGAAAACCCAGGTTGCCCAGCTTACAGAAGACAATAACAGGCTTCAGGCAGAGCAGTTTGAGTTAAACCGCCTGCGCCAGCTGTACAAGTTAGACCAGGAGTACATGCAGTACAACAAGATCGGCGCAAGAGTGATCGCCAGAGACTCTGAAAAATGGTTCCAGGTGTTCCGTATCAATAAAGGATCCTCTGACGGGGTTGCTGTGGATATGAACGTAGTAGCAGACGGTGGTCTGGTAGGTATCGTAACAGACGTAGGTGCCAATTATGCTACGGTCCGTTCCATTATCGATGATTCCAGCCGTGTAGGCGCTATGTCACTGGACTCTTCCTATAACTGTATTGTTGCTGGTGACCTGACCCTTTATGAACAGGGAAGATTAAACTTACAGATTTTTCCAGGGACGCAGTGCTTAGAAACGGAGACCAGATCATTACTTCCAATATCAGTACCAAATATCTTCCGGGTATCCTGATCGGCTATGCAGTGGATGTATCCATTGATCCGGATCATCTGACCCAGTCCGGTTATCTGATCCCGGCTGCGGATTTTGACAATCTTCAGGAAGTTCTGATCTTAACAGATCTTAAAAACAGTGATGAGGCGGTAGAATAGTGAATAACGGAAAAATCAAACAGATCCTCTTAAATATACTTTTGATCCTCCTGGCTTTTACTGTGCAGAACTGCGTATTCCCCCTGCTGCCTTTTCTGGCGGCAACACCCAACCTGCTTCTGATCCTTACCTTTTCCTTCGGGTTTATCCACGGACGGAACGCAGGCATGTTTTACGGCTTTTTATCTGGTCTGCTGCTGGATCTTTTCTACAGCGGGCCATTTGGCTTTTATACGCTGATCTACGTATACATTGGTTATTTCAACGGTATTTTTACCAAATATTATTATGAGGATTATATCACCCTTCCTCTGATCTTAAGTGTTTTAAATGGTTTGTGGTACAGCTTATACATTTATGTATTCCGCTTCCTGATCCGCGGACGTTTAAATCTTCCGTATTACTTTTTAAAGATCATGCTGCCGGAGATCATATTTACTGCAGTGACCACCCTTTTAGTATACCGGCTGTTCCTTTCAGCCAGCAGAAGACTGGAAGATATTGGAAAAAGGAGAGATACGACCATTGTTTAATGAATTGCTGGAAGTGACCAGGGAATTTCTTAAAAAAGTGATTACTTCACGCCTCTTTGCCCTGGCTGTTATATTTACTCTTATGTTTATAGGTCTGATCTGTAAACTGTTCCGGATGCAGATCTTAGACGGCAGTTCCTATCAGGAAAGTTATATGCAGCGAACAGAAAAACTGGTGACCACTCCCGGTACCAGAGGTAATATTTATGACCGTAATGGAAATCTGCTGGCTTATAATCAGCTGGCTTATGCAGTTGCTATTCAGGACCTGGGAGATTATCCAAAGGCAGCTGACCGCAATGCATGATCTACCGTCTTGTGACGATCCTGGAACGCCGTGGGGAAAAGATCGACGGAAAGCTGGAGATCGCCTTAGATGAAAATGGACAGCCCTATTTTACCAGTACTTCCAATGCTGCTAAAAAACGTTTTCTTCTGAATTTTTACGGTATTTCTTCTCAGCAGTTAGATGATGATACAGGAAAATACCCTTCCAACATTACTGCAAGGGAAGCCTTTGAATTAAAGAAGGGTTCCTCCCGTCAGGCTATAAACTGGCAGATATGAAAGATGCGGACGGAAATCCAATGGAACTTTCTGACCAGACGGCCCTTGATATGATCAATATCATCTATACCATGGAGCTGACCCGGTTCCAGAAATACGAGAGTACCACCGTTGCCACCAATATCAGCCAGGAGACTATGACGGAGATCAATGAAAATGCGGCTGATTTAAAGGGTGTTTCCATTGAACCGTCATCTATCCGTGTATACAATGACAGTCTGTATTTTGCTCCGATCATCGGTTATACAGGAAAAGTCCAGGAAGACCAGATCGACAGCTTAAACGAAGAGTGGAACAGTTCCAAGGAAGGACAGAAGAGCGATGCAGTCAATGGGGTCGACAAGTATGACCTTAATGATATTGTAGGACGTATTGGCATTGAAAAATCCATGGAATTAGATCTTCAGGGTGAAAAAGGCTATACCCGTATGTATGTAGATAACATGGGACGCCCGAGAGAGATCATTGAGCAGCAGGATGCACAGGCAGGAAATGACGTTTACCTGACCATTGACAGGGATCTGCAGATCGCTACCTATAATCTGATCGAGCAGCAGTTAGCCGGTATCATTACCAAATTCCTTGTAAACGAAGATATTGATCCGGCCACTGTAAGAGATGGTTCCAAAAAAGCCAATTCCTGTAAAGAATGCTTATTATCAGCTGATCAATAACAACGTGCTTTCTTTGGATGCCATGGCAGGAGAGAATGCTTCCGATATTGAAAAACAGATCTACCGCACCTACACAGCTTCCAGGGATCAGATCTTAACTGCTATAAGGGGAGAACTTTTAAGTGACCATGCGGCTGCCATGAATGATCTTCCAAAGGATATGGCAAGCTATATGAACTATATTTACAGTTTCCTTTCCTCAGATAACTCCGGCATTGTCCAGAGAGATAAGATCGACCAGAATTCCCAGGAGTATCAGGCCTGGAAAGCAGGCACCATCAGCCTGAGGGACTATATTTACAGCGGTATTGCAGGAAACTGGGTGGATACCACCAGGCTGGCAGCTTCCAGTAAATATTCCAATGCAGATGATATTTACAGCCAGTTAGTAGATTATATCATTGCCCAGCTTCAGGATGATAAAAACTTTACCAAGCGTATGTTCCGCTACCTGGTCAATGATAATGTGATCACAGGAAGCCAGCTGTGCCTTGCATTATTTGCACAGGCGTTTTACGGGATGATCCACAGGCCCGTGCCGGACTTGCAACAGGAGACAGTGCTTACACTTATAATTTTATCAAAAATAAGATCGCGGATCTGGAGCTGACACCGGCCCAGCTGGCGCTTGATCCCTGTACAGCAGGCTGTGTTGTAACAGATGTTAAGACAGGAGAAATCCGTGCCCTGGTTTCTTATCCAAGTTATGATAATAACCGTATGTCCGGAAGTGTAGATGCAGCTTACTTTGCAAAACTGCAAAGCGATATGTCCAATCCGCTTTACAACAACGCTACCCAGGCTATCAAGGCTCCGGGATCTACTTTCAAACCGATCACAGCTATTGCTGCACTGGAAGAAGGAGTGATCTCCCTTTCTGATACTATTGACTGTACCGGTGTATATGACCAGGCAAATCCGCCGATCAACTGCTGGATCTATCCAGGCAGACATGGCACCGAAGATATCATCGCAGGTATCCAGAACTCCTGTAACGTAGTATTTGCAGAACTTGGACACCGATTAAGTATGACAGCTGACGGAACCTATTCACCGGAAAAGGGACTTTCCACGATCCGTAAATATGCCAGCATGTTTGGCTTGGACCATGCCTCCGGTGTAGAACTGCCGGAAACAGAACCACACCTTACTACAGAGGACCCGGAACGTTCTGCAATGGGACAGGGTACCAACTCCTATAACAATGTACAGCTTTCCCGTTATATCGCTGCTGTTGCAAACAGGGGAACTGTATTTGAGTTAAGTCTTTTAGATAAACTGACTGATTCAGATGGAAATCTGATCACAGATTATACTCCTTCTGTCAGCTCCCATGTGGATGCGGCAGACAGTACCTGGGATGCAGTACAGGCAGGTATCCGGCGGGTTGTTACCGACGGTTCCGCAAAATCTGTATTTGCAGGAAGTCCTGTAGAAGTAGCCGGAAAGACCGGTACTGCACAGGAGGACCGCAGCCGCGCAAACCATGCATTCTTCGTATCCTTTGCACCTTACAGCAATCCGGAGATCGCTGTGACTGTAAATATTCCTTATGGATACGCAGGTACCAACGCAGCTACCCTTGGAAAAAAAGTCTATGAATATTACTACGGATATACAAGTCTGGAGCAGGTTTTGGGCTCCGGTGCTTCCAGTGTATCAAATGTAACTGTTGGAGATTAAAAAGAGGTGAATGTTTCTATGCAGGATGGAATCGTTATTAAAAGCAGCAAGGCGGGTATGACGGTGATCCTAAATCCCGACCTGCCGTTTCCGGACCTTCTTGCCAGTATTGCAAAAAAGTTTGGAGACAGTGCCCGTTTCTGGGGAAATGCCCAGATGACACTGACTCTGGAAGGAAGGCCTCTGTCCGCCGAAGAAGAATTTCAGATCGTAAATACAATTACAGAGAACTCACAGCTTCAGATCCTCTGCCTGTTAGATACAGATGCAGAGCGGATCGAACGCTGTGAAAAAGCACTAAATGAAAAATTAATGGAATTAAGTGCACAGACCGGCCAGTTTTACCGGGGAACCTTAAAAAGAGGAGATACCTTAGAGTCAGAAGCCAGCATTGTGATCATCGGTGATGTGGAACATGGCGCCAGGGTAACAGCCAAGGGAAATGTGATCATCTTAGGAGAACTAAAGGGAACCGTTACAGCCGGTGCAGCGGGAAATGACCAGGCAGTGATTCTTGCCTTTTCCATGTCTCCCCTGCAGCTGCGCATCGGAAATCACACCAGCCGGTTTAATGAAAAGAACCACAAACTGGGAAAAGGGACCATGATCGCTTCTGTAGAGAATGGAGAATTAAAAGTTCTTCCTTTAAAGAAACCATTTTTCAGCAGCCTACTGGATTTATAGGTGAATTTTTGGTTGAACTCAAAAAAATACTGGTAAATTTGCGCAATTTAATGTACAATAAATTGGTAAAGTAATATAAACTCAATTTTTCAGGAGGTTCCTATGAGTGAAGTCATTGTGATTACTTCTGGAAAAGGCGGGGTAGGTAAAACCACTACTTCTGCAAATGTGGGAACAGGACTGGCTGTTCTGGGAAAAAGGGTCGTTCTGATCGATACAGATATCGGCCTTAGAAACCTGGACGTAGTTATGGGACTGGAAAACCGCATTGTCTACAATCTGGTAGACGTTGCAGAAGGAAACTGCCGTATGAAGCAGGCCCTGATAAGAGACAAAAGATATCCAAACCTTTACCTTCTGCCAGCTGCACAGACAAGAGATAAATCCGCTGTGACACCTGAGCAGATGATCAAACTCACCGATGACCTGAAAGACGATTTCGACTATATCCTGTTGGATTGTCCCGCAGGCATTGAGCAGGGTTTTTACAATGCCATTGCCGGTGCAGACCGGGCACTGGTAGTTACCACACCTGAAGTTTCGGCGATCCGGGATGCAGACCGTATCATTGGTCTGTTAGAACACGCCCAGATCGGTGCCATTGACCTGATCGTAAACAGGATCCGTGCAGATATGGTACGCCGGGGAGATATGATGTCATTAACCGATGTACAGGATATCCTGGCGGTGAATATGATCGGAGCCATTCCCGATGACGAAAACATCGTGGTCTCCACAAACCAGGGAGAACCTTTAGTGGGTATGGGATCTGCCGCAGGACAGGCTTATTTAAATGTATGCAGACGCCTGCTTGGACAGAATGTTCCATGGAGTCTCCGGGAGAAACAGCCGGTATCCTGGCAAAAATTTCCAGGATCTTAAGAAGGGCATAAGGGGTGATGGCAGTTGAGATTACGGTGTTCCAAAGATACCGCAAAGCTCCGGCTTACCTTTCTTCTTTTATCTGATAAAGCAGGATGTTCACCGGAGATGATAGCAGCGATAAAAATGACATGATCCGTGTCATTTCCAAATACATGAAGATAGAAAAAGACGCAGTGCGTCTTACCATGGATGCAGGCAGTTTTTCAGATGGTCAGATCCATCACCTGCCTGTACTCCGTGCGGATATACCGATACGGTCCATGTCCAGCAAGGGGCTATACTAATATGTTTTTTGATTACGACTTTAGAAATTATAACTTTCGTCTTATGGCCTATATGATCGCCTGAATGTGATCGGCGTCCTGGTAGTACGCAGTGCTACCAATAAGGATCCTGATTTTGTTACCAAACAGTTGATGGGTGTTATGGTAGGTCTTGTGATCGCCATTTGTCTTTCTCTGATCGATTACCATAAGATATTAAACTTCAGTACGATCATTTATCTGCTGTGTATCTGCAGTCTGATCGCAGTACTGATCTGGGGCAAATCTGTCAACAACGCAAAACGCTGGATCGAAGTTCCGGTACTTGGACAGCTTCAGCCTTCCGAATTTGTAAAAATTGGTCTGATTATTACTTTTCCTGGTATTTTATGAAATATCAGGAAAAATAAATAATGTAAGCACAGTTGCCATTGCAGCAGCGCTTTTTGCAGTACCGGCTATGCTCATTTTTGAGCAGCCAAACCTTTCCACCTGCCTGGTTACACTGGTGATCGTGCTGGGAATCGTCTTTTCAGCAGGCATCAGCTACCGGTGGATCGTGGGAGTTTTAGCTGTAACCATCCCTATGGTGGGAACCTGTGTCTATCTGCTTTTACACGGTCTGATTCCTTTTATCAAAGAGTATCAGGCAGGCAGAATTTTAGCATGGTTCTATCCTGACAGATACGGGGAAGCACGTTACCAGCAGAATAACTCCATCATCGCCATTGGCTCCGGACAGTTAAAAGGTAAGGGACTGTTTAATACAACGATCGCCTCTGTTAAAAACGGAAATTTCCTTTCAGAAGAGCAGACAGACTTTATCTTTGCCGTGATCGGTGAAGAACTTGGTTTTATTGGCTGTGTGATCGTGATCATTCTGTTTTTGCTGATCGTTTATGAGTGCCTTATGATGGCAGCCAGAGCAAAAGACCTGGCAGGAAGACTGATCTGTACAGGTATGGCCACCCTGATCGCTTTTCAGGGCTTTGCAAATATTGCAGTTGCAACCGGCATTTTCCCTAATACCGGACTTCCCCTTCCGTTTATCAGTTACGGAAGCAGTTCGCTTATCAGTATTTTTATTGGTATGGGACTGGTGCTAAACGCAGGTCTTCAGAGAGTACCACGACATTATTGATCCAAGGAGGGTTATAGATATGACAATAGGACTGATCGCACATGATGCAAAGAAGAAACTGATGCAGAATTTCTGTATCGCTTACAGAGGTATTTTAAGCAAGCATACACTGTATGCAACCGGCACCACCGGAAGACTGATCGAGGAGGTTGCCAACTTAAATATCCATAAATACCTGGCTGGCCACTTAGGCGGAACCCAGCAGATGGCAGCGCAGATCGAACACAACCAGATGGATCTGGTTATTTTTCTGCGTGATCCTTTAACTCCAAAAACACATGAACCAGATGTAAACGACGTAGTACGCCTGTGCGATACCTACAATATCCCTCTGGCTACGAATCTGGCTACTGCAGAACTTCTGATCAAGGCACTTGACAGAGGCGATATGGAGTGGAGAGAGGTAGTACGATAATGAAAAGATGCCGTTTTTCGGCTTTAGCCGCCGGACTGATCCTGTCCGGTTCCCTGTGTCTTTCCGGCTGTTCCGTCGGCCTGAAAGACGCATATTCACTGAAGGAACGGGTTCCTTCCATTGAGGCTTCTTTTGCTGCTGAAGATGAGGCAGCAAAGGGATTTGCTTCGGATCTGTGTGTTATCTCCGATGAAGGTTCTTTTGATCCGGAAGATGTAACTTCACAGGCCGGAGCTCTTTTTGACCTTACAGACCGTGAGGTCCTTTACAGTAAAGATGCTTTTGAAAAAATGTACCCGGCCAGCATTACGAAAGTAATGACATCCCTGATCGCCATTAAATACGGCAATTTAGAGGACCAGGTTACTGTAACAGAGGATGCTGTGATCTCTGAGTCAGGAGCTACCTTATGCGGTATCAAGCCGGGTGATACCCTTACTTTAGAGCAGCTGCTTTATGGACTGATGCTTCCTTCCGGAATGATGCCGGAGCGGCTATTGCTATCCATATGGCAGGAAGCATTGATGCTTTTGCCGATATGATGAATGAAGAGGCAAAGCGCCTTGGAGCTACGGATACTCATTTTATGAATCCACATGGTCTTCATGATGAGGATCATTATACAACTGCATATGATCTGTACCTTATTTTTAATGAGGCTTTAAAATATCCGGAATTCCGTACTGTAACAGGTTCCACTGCTTATACTGCCAATTATACCAATGGAGCAGGACAAAGCGTTTCAAAGACCTGGAGAGGCGGAAACTGGTATCTTACAGGAGAGCAGGAGACGCCAGATGGCCTTACTGTATTTTCCGGAAAGACCGGTACTACCAAAGCAGCCGGATATTGTCTGATCATGGCTGAAAAAGACGATTCTGACAGAGAATTTATATCTGTTGTACTAAAATCTGACAGCCGACCTCATTTATATGACAATATGACAAATATAATTTCTAAAATTGTCAAATAGTGATTGCGTTTTGCATGAATTTATACTATAATCAAGATAATCTCAATTGATTTTTTATACAACATATATAACTCAAGGAGGAGATCGCTATGGTTCAGATTATTGCAGGAAAAAAGGGTAAAGGCAAAACAAAACATCTGTTAGATATGGCTAATGCAGCTATTAAAGGGGCTAACGGAACAGTCGTATATCTTGATAAGAGTGCTCAGCACATGTATGAGCTGAACAACCGTATCCGTCTTATCAATGTAAATGAATTTCCAGTTGCATCCGCTGAAGGATTTTTAGGATTTATCTGTGGAATTATTTCCCAGGATCATGACCTTGAAACCATGTACCTGGACAGCTTCTTAAAACTGTCCGCACTGGAGGGTGCAGATATCACCGAAACCTATGAGACTTTGAAAAAATCAGTGATAAATATCATGTAACCTTTGTTCTGAGCATCTCTATGGATGCAGATGAGCTTCCAGAGTGCGCGAAAGGTGATGTAATTATTTCATTGTAATGATACATATTCTGTGATAGAATAACAGACAGGAGCAGAAAGGCTGCCTGCCGCACAAGGGTCAACCGTATGCCTTGTGCGGAAGGTAGTCTTTTTTGAATGATACCAGGGTCAAAAGGTCGCAAATCCGATGCAAGCTTGTTTGCAGGAGGATTTTTGAACTTGGTATCATAGGGGGCAAAATACCTTTTGACCCCAACATCATAGTTTTAAAGGAGAGTCCTGGTTCCATGTCAAAAAAGAAGAACAGGAAGATAATCCCTTACAGAAGACCTCATAATCTAAATGTGGGCGTGATCATTTTCGGGATCATTTTCCTATATATGCTTTTTTAATATTTTCGCCTATTTCAGACGGGATAAAGTACAGTTCTATGAAGTAGTAGAAGGCGGTATCGTAAACAACAAACAGTATACCGGCCTGATCCTGCGGGATGAACAGGTGCGAAATGCCCAGAACAGTGGTTATATCAATTATTACCTCAGAGAGGGAAAGCGGGCCTCTGTGGGAACCCGGATCTATTCTTTAGATGAGACCGGGCGTTTGGATTCCCTGTTAAAAGAAAATGGTATAGAAAACCAGGCACTTCCTGATGAAAACCTTGCAGACCTGAAAAAGCAGTTATCTTCCTATGTGCTTTCCATGTCTGATGAAAAATTTGACTCTATTTATGACGCCAGATATTCCTTAGAGGCTTCTGTTATGGAATATTCCAGTTCAGTGCCTTAGACCAGTTAGATAAGATCTCCCAGGATTCCAGTCTTGTGTTTGAGCAGGTCCGTTCAGATACAGCTGGTGTTGTTTCCTATGGGATCGACTCCTATGAGTCCTTACAGCCTTCTGATATAGAAGCAGAAAGTTTTAACAAAGCCAATTATACAAAAAATATCCACAAATCCGGGGATCTGATCGAAAGCGGAACACCTGCTATAAGATCGCTTCCTCTGAAAACTGGTCCATTGTCTTTCCACTTTCCAATGATGACGCTTCTTTATATGCAGATAAGACATCTCTTTCTGTGGATTTTAAGGATTATGACCTGAAAACCACGGCAGATTATTCTACTTTTACTGGAAAAGACGGGGCTGTTTATGGTAAGCTGGATATGAACCGCTATATGGCCCAGTTCATTATGGACCGCTTTATTGATTTTGAGATCGAACAGCCTCAGGCAAAGGGCTTAAAGATCCCTGTAAGTGCGGTTACAGAAAAGAACTTTTACATGCTGCCAAAATCCTATGCAGCCCAGGGCGGTGACTCCATGGACATTGGATTTAACAAGGAGATTTATGATGCCAACGGTACATCCATTCTTTTTGTGCCTGCCAATATTGGCTTTGAAGATGATGAATTCTACTATATTGCAGTGGATGAAGAAGGTGATTTTAAGGCAGGAGATTATATTGTCCGTCCGGAGTCTTCTGACCGGTACCAGATCGGCCGTACATCTTCCCTGAAGGTGTATACAATATTAATAAAGGATATACCGTCTTCACCCAGGTAGAGATATTGGACTCCAACAGTGAGTATTATACCATTAAAAACAATGTAACTTATGGGCTTTCTGTTTATGATCATATCGTATTAGACGCGTCCTCTGTAGGAGAGGGACAGCTTCTTTATCAGTAATTTTTTCTATTATAAAAAGGAGGAACAGACCATGATTAAAGAACAGTTAGAAGAAGTAAGAAAGAATATAGAAGCAGCCTGCAAACGGGCTGGACGTGATCCAAAAGAGGTCACTCTGATCGCAGTGAGCAAGACCAAACCGGTACCTATGCTGGAAGAAGCATATGAGGCAGGTGCCAGGGATTTTGGCGAAAATAAAGTACAGGAGATCGTTCAGAAAAAGCCGGAGCTTCCAGAAGATATACGCTGGCATATGATCGGTCACTTACAGCGCAACAAAGTACATCAGGTTATGGGAAAAGCAGTCCTGATCCATTCTGTAGACTCTTTACGCCTGGCTGAACAGATCGAAACAGAAGCAGCAAAAAAAGATATGGTTGCTGACATTTTACTGGAAGTCAATGTGGCAAAAGAAGAGAGCAAATACGGCTTTTTCCTGGAAGATACAGAAGCAGCGATCCGGGAGATCGCAAAATTCCCCCATGTACGTATTAAGGGCTTATGACAATTGCGCCTTTTGTAGAGAATCCAGAGGAAAATCGAGAAGTTTTTAAAAAATTATATGAATTTGCTGTTGACATAGGTAAGAAAAACATCGATAATGTTACTATGGATGTGCTTTCAATGGGTATGACCGGAGATTATCAGGTTGCTATTGAAGAAGGCGCTACCATGGTAAGAGTCGGAACCGGCATTTTCGGTGCCCGGCTATATGGTGCTGCCCAGTAAGCAGCATGAAAAGAGGATTGGAGAGAGTAAAATGAGTCTGTTAGGTAAGTTAATGGATACCATGCGGTTAAGTTCTGAAGATGACGAGGACGATTACTACCTGGATGATGACTTTGAAGATGAAGCTCCTAAGAAAGGACTTTTCTCAAAGAGAAATAATACAGAACCGGAAGATGAGCCAGAGGGACAGGAAAAGCCAAAATTTTTAGGCCGTTCAAATCCAAAAGTAGTTCCTATGAGAAGAAGTATGGAAGTGACAATGATCAAACCTACTTCTATGGACGACTCCAGAGATATCTGTGATTATCTTCTCTCTGGAAAAGCAGTTGTACTTAATATGGAAGGAATTCATATGGAAACCGCGCAGCGGATCATTGATTTCACTTCCGGAGCAACTTATTCCATGAACGGAAATCTCCAGAAGATTTCCAATTACATCTTCATTGCAACACCTGATTCCGTGGAACTGTCCGGTGATTTTCAGGACATCCTGTCAGCAGGTGTCAGCTCAGGAGTGGACATGTCCAGCCTGAACATCCATTTATAATACCAAAGCATGCGGCAGACCCTTGATGAGTCTGCCGATTTTCTATGTAAAAATACGAAAAACAGGACTAAGGAGAATGATATGTCAAAACGCCTGAATGTATATAAAGACCAGAAACCGATCTACGATATTGTAATGGAACCATCTTTTGAAAAGCTGACAGAAGAGGTAAATAAATTCCATCTGTCTGAGCGCAAGATCTGTATTGTTACAGATACCAATGTGGCTCCTTTATATCTGGAAGAAGTAAAAGAACGTTTAAGCAAATGCTGTAAGAAGATCTCTTATTTTGTTATCCCGGCTGGAGAAGAGAATAAAAATCTGGATACAGTAAAAAAGATCTATGAACATCTCATTTTAGAGCATTTTGACCGTAAGGATATGTTAGCTGCTTTAGGCGGCGGTGTGATCGGCGATATGTGTGGCTTTACGGCTGCTACCTATTTAAGGGGCATTGATTTTATCCAGATCCCTACGACCCTGCTTTCCCAGTAGATTCCAGTATCGGTGGAAAAACAGGCGTTGATTTTGATGCCTACAAAAACATGGTAGGTGCTTTTCATATGCCAAGACTGGTCTATACCAATCTGAATACCCTTTAACCCTGCCAAAAGAGCAGTTCTCCTCTGGAATGGGCGAAGTGATCAAGCATGGACTGATCAAGGACGCATCTTATTATCAGTGGTTAAAAGACAACAGGGAGTCTATTTTAAAGAGAGACCTGTCTATTTGTGAAGATATGGTATATCGCAGCAATGAGATCAAAAAGCAGGTAGTAGAAAATGATCCTACGGAGCAGGGAGAGCGCGCCCTGTTAAACTTTGGTCATACCCTGGGACATGCAGTGGAAAAATTAATGAATTTCAAAGAGTTTCACGGTCACTGTGTGGGTCTTGGATGTATTGCAGCTTCTAAGATCAGCGCTCTGCGGGGAATGATCAGCGAAGAGCAGGTACAGGACATTAAAAATACCTTTGAAGCTTTTGAAATGCCTGTTACTGTAAGCGGTCTTGACTGGAAAGACGTTTACGCAACAACAAAAAGTGATAAAAAAATGGATTCCGGCGTAGTAAAATTCATTCTTTTAAAAACAGTGGGAAATGCCTATGTAGACCGTACTGTTACAGAAGAAGAGATGAAAACAGGTTTTGACCTGATCTGCGGCGGTAATGAAGGAGACAGAAAATGACAAAAGAAAAACGTTCCCTCTTTGTACGTTTTCTCATAGGGTTTGTGATCCTGGTGGGATTAGATCAGTGGACAAAGGGGCTTGCCAGCGCATATTTAAAGGGAAACTCCCCTCTGGTACTCATCCGGGGTGTATTTGAACTTTATTATTCAGAAAACAGAGGAGCTGCTTTTGGTATGCTCCAGGAGAAGCAGCTGTTCTTTTTCCTGATCGCTGTTTTAGTTCTTGCAGGAGTTCTTTACATGTTATGGCGTATGCCTGATGGAAAACATTACCGTCCTCTTGCTGTATGCCTGATGCTTATTGCTTCCGGCGCTGTTGGAAATATGATCGACCGCATTACCCAGAGCTACGTAGTGGATTTCCTGTATTTTTCCCTGATCAACTTCCCGATCTTTAATGTAGCAGACTGTTATGTAACATGCTCCGCTGTTGGACTGGTACTTCTGATCATGTTCTATTATAAAGACGAGGATATGGCTGTATTCAGCTTTAAAAAGAAAGGCGGAGATCAGTGAAACAGGAACTTTTCCCGGAAATAGCAGACAGCGGTCTGCGGATCGACAAATACCTTTCTACTGTAAATGAACAGTTAAGCCGTTCTTATATCCAGAAACTGTTAAAAAGCGGCCTGGTCTTGGTAGATGGCAAACCTGTAAAAGCCAGTTATCAGGTGGAAGAAGGCGAGGTGATCTCCTTAGATATCCCGGAAGCGGTAGAACCGGAGATCGAACCGGAAGATATGGATCTGGATATCTTATATGAAGATATGGATGTGATCCTGATCAATAAGCCTAAAGGTATGGTAGTCCATCCGGCTGCCGGTCATTATTCACACACACTGGTAAACGGCTGATGTATCACTGCAAGGACCAGCTTTCCGGTATTAACGGTGTAATGCGTCCTGGCATCGTCCACCGCATTGACATGGATACCACAGGTGTTATTATTGCCTGTAAAAATGATATGGCCCACAATTCCATTGCGGCTCAGTTAAAGGAACATTCTATTACCAGACGGTATCAGGCCATTGTCCACGGTGTGTTAAAAGATGATACAGGTACCATTGATGCTCCTATTGGACGTCATCCTACAGACCGTAAAAAAATGAGCATTAACTATAATCATGGAAAAAATGCAGTGACCCATTATAAGGTTCTGAAACGTTTCCGCCAGTATACGCATGTGGAATGCCGGCTGGAAACAGGACGTACCCATCAGATTCGTGTGCATATGGCAAGTATCGGACATCCTCTTTTGGGAGATGTGGTTTACGGACCTGGAAAATGTCCTATTGCCGGACTGGAAGGGCAGACTCTTCACGCTGGAATTTTAGGATTTATCCATCCACGTACAGGAGAGTATATAGAATTTACAGCCCCGCTTCCCGAATATTTTGAAAAGCTTTTGAATACATTACCTGAATAGCCTATTTGTCCGACATTTGTCGGACATTTTTATATTTCTATATACTTTTCTGAATTTTTGAGTTATAATACAGGTATAAAAGATAAATGCTAGAAAAAATATAACGAACGGCGAGATGAACAGACATCAGACGCTAAGCGGAAAGGGGTAGGTTTTATGTCAGGAAATCTTATTATCACCATCGGAAGACAGAGCGGAAGCGGCGGCAAGAAGATAGGAGAGATGCTTGCTGAAAAATTGGGAGTTAAATGCTATGATAAGGAGCTCCTTGCCCAGGCTGCAAAGCACAGCGGACTTTGTGAAGAATTATTTGAAAAACATGACGAGCGCCCAACCAGCAGTTTTCTTTATTCTCTGGTAATGGATTCTTATTCTATGGGTTATACAGCTACCGGTTATTCGGATATGCCGATCAATCATAAGATCTTCCTTGCACAGTTTGATACCATAAAGAAAATGGCTGATGAAGGTCCTTGTGTTATTATCGGACGTTGTGCTGATTACGCCCTGGAAGATTATCCAAATGTAGTCAGCGTATTTATCACCGGAGATGAAGCAGACAAGATCAAACGTGTCAGTGAGCTTTACAATGTAGATGAAGCAAAAGCGAAAGATCTGATGATCAAAACTGACAAGAGAAGATCCAGCTACTACAATTACTATTCCAATAAAAAATGGGGCGATCCAAAGAGCTATGATATGTGTATCAACAGCAGCGCTGTAGGACAGGAAGGTGCCGTTGATATTATCATGGAACTGGCAAAGAAGAAACAGGAATGGAAAAAGCAGAAATAAAACTGCTACATAAAACATATAGAATATTGTAAACGGAATACTGGGGATTTTTTCCCCAGTATTCTTATTTTATTCTACAGTAACGGATTTTGCCAGGTTTCTTGGCTGGTCCACATCCAGGTTCTTTCCTACAGATGCATAATATGCGATCAGCTGTAAGATAGCAGCGATCGGGAACACAGTAAAGCTGTCTGCAATATCCGGGATACGGATCTGAACATCGGCGATATCATCTTCGATCACAGCAGAGTCTTTTACAAGGAGGATCACAAAAGCGCCTCTTGCCTTTACTTCCCGTACATTGGAGATGGTTTTTGCAAAATATGCTCTGGGTAGCAATGGCGATCACAGGTACCTGCTCGGAGATCAGTGCAATGGTACCATGTTTTAACTCGCCGGCTGCGTATGCCTCTGCGTGGATATAAGAGATTTCCTTTAATTTTAAGGCTCCCTCTAAGGAGAAGGCGTAGTCAAGACCTCTTCCTATAAAGAAGGCGTCATTTTTGGAAATAATATGAGTAACAATATTTTTGATCTCATCTCTGCGGCTGATCATAGCTTCCATAGCAGGGATGGCATCTAAGAGTTCTTTCATAAAATCTTCAGCCTGTTTTGGACTGTATACGCCTCGAACAAGAGCCATACGGCAGTAGATCAGGTATAATGCAGCCAGCTGTACAGAATATGCTTTTGTGCTGGCTACCGCGATCTCAGGACCTGCGTGTGTGTAAAGAACATAGTCACTTTCTCTTGCAATGGTGGAGCCCTTTACATTGACAATAGCCAGGACCGGTGCATGATAAGACTGGGCAAGACGCATAGCTGCCAGGGTATCAATGGTCTCACCGGACTGGGAGATCACGATCACCAGGGTCTTTTCGTCAATAAGAGGTGTCTCATAACGGAATTCGGATGCAATAGACACTGTGACCGGAATACGGATACCAGGTTCGATCAGAGCTCTTGCCACCATTCCTGCGTGCATGGCGGTTCCGCAGGCGATCACATGGATGCGGCTGCAGTCTTTTAAGATAAAATCCGGAATACCGTCATCTGTCAGATCTGGAAGTCCCTTGGAAAGACGGGGAAGAATGGTATTCTTTAATGCATCCGGCTGTTCGTGAATCTCTTTTAACATAAAGTGTGGGAAACCATTTTTCATAGCTGCATCCACATTCCAGTTTACTTCCATCATATCCGGCTCGACACGGTTTAATTCCATATCATAAACACGTACCTTGTAAGGAGTCAGACGAACGATATTTCCCTCAGGAACTACAAAATATTCTTTTGTATAAGCGATCAGAGCAGTAAGGTCAGAGGCGATCATTGCTCCTGAGTGGGTATAAGCCGCTACAAGGGGACTTACATTGCGTACTGCATAAATCTCACCTGGACGGTCTTCAAACATGATACAGAAGCCGTAGGAACCCTGAAGCTCTTTTACAAAATGACGGATGGACAAAAGCGGATCATGATCCATACGCTCATAAAGGGCATTTAACACACCGGCAGCTACTTCACTGTCTGTCTGTGAAAGCAGATGATCCGCCAGATCATATTCTTCTGTAAGCTGATGATAATTTTCAATAATGCCGTTGTGGATGAGAGTTACCAGTCCCTGACGGTGTGGATGCGCATTTTCTGTTGTAACACCGCCGTGGGTTGCCCAACGGGTGTGTCCGATACCACAGTGGGAAGAGCAGTCGCTTTCCTGTTTTACCAGTTCTTTTAATGCCGCTACTTTACCGACTGTTTTGATCAGATGAATCTTGGAGTCATTTCCAAAATAAGCGATACCGGCGCTGTCGTAACCTCTGTACTCCAGACCAGCCAGTCCATTTAAAAGTATGTTATCTGCCTCAAGAGGCCCTGTATATCCAATAATTCCGCACATAATACAATTCCTTTCCCAGAGCAGCCGTAAATATCCGACTATTGCGTACGCAAAGAAAAGGGATATGATCCCCCTGATATATGACTGTCTGCTTCCATTTTAACCTTGTTTTAATTTCGTTTTGACGTTTTGCTTTTCGTATCTGTTCTGTCCGGTTATACCAGCTTTGTTTTGCAGTTACCTGCATATTTTTCCGGTATAAAACACGCCCGGACTGCATGGGAGAGCACCCGCCGAATATGTTCGATTCTCTCTCCACCTCGTTAACCTGTGTCAGCAGTAAGTTATTATTCATTCATCCGTTACTGTTCACGACCCGACCCAGGTGCATGGCGCTATAGCTTTACTATTATCTTTGTTTCCTCCAAAAACAAATCCCGTATATTATATCTCATATTTACAATATGCGTCAACTCTTAATTTTGCCGCTATTATGCTGCCTTTTTCCCAGCCCGCCTTAAAGTTTCTGTAAGAGTTTCACACTGTATTTTGCTAAAAGGGTATGTTATAATGTGATGGGCGCAGCGAAAAGTAAGCGACACCGCAGCTGGCATTTATTTTTCGCAAGCTCATCAACGAACGAACCGTCTGCGTCAGCAGACAGTGGAGCGCGTCAGCGCGGGAAACCTGAGTGAACCAAACCGCCGGGAAAAATAAACGGTATTTATTTTTAGTAAGAAAGAAGAGAATAGAGGTAACCGATCATGCGTTTACATGAAAATAAGGAAGGTGACGAACTGCAGCGTTTGCGGGCCCGCCGCCAGGGAACAGGAAGAAACTATAAAAACTGTCCAAGACAGACAAAAACTGTCGATCATACATATGACGAGGATTATTACGAAGAAGAAGATTACGACTATGAATATGAGGAAGAACCGGATCCGAACGGACTGGAAGTTCCTTTTGAAAACGACAACCGCCGCAGTGCAGGTGTTTCTCACCGATATAGCGAATATAGCAACCAAAGACAGGGGAAAAAGAAAAACCAGCAACCGTTATAGCACATCTGGAACTACAGGAAATGTGGAAGCTTCTGCATCATCAGGCAAAACGGGTAAAACCGGCAGAAACAATCCTGGTAAAACATCCAGAAAGCGGAAAAAGGCAAAATGGCCAGTTATTCTTTTAAGCCTTTTAGTGGTGCTTTGTGTATATGGAGGCTGGTCTTTCCTTCACAGAGCTACGGGATACTGGAATATTGCGGTATTTGGTGTAGACAGCCGTGACGGAAATACGAAAAACGCCCTGGCGGATGTCCAGCTGATCTGCAGTATCAATCAGGAAACAGGAGAAATAAAACTGGTAAGCGTTTACCGTGATACATATTTAAAGATCGACTCCAAGGGGACCTACCATAAGATCAACGAGGCTTATTTCAAAGGCGGTCATAAACAGGCTGTATCTGCCTGGAAGAGAACCTGGATGTGAAGATCAACGATTACGCTACATTTAACTGGAAAGCTGTTGCACAGGCGATCAATGTTTTAGGCGGTGTGGATATAGAGATCACACAGCCGGAATTTAAGTATATTAATGCCTTTATTACAGAAACTGTTAATTCTACTGGCATTGGTTCCACACAGCTGGCAAGTGCAGGTCCAAACCATTTAGACGGTGTACAGGCTGTAGCTTACTGTAGATTGCGTCTCATGGATACGGATTTCCAGCGTACAGAGCGTCAGAGAAAGGTTATTTCACTGGCCCTTGAAAAAGCAAAACAGGCAGACCTTGCTACCCGTACAAATCTGGTAAAAGCGATCCTCCCACAGATCTCCACCAGTGTGGGTGCTGATGATGTACTTCCAATGGCAAAGAATGCAAGTAAGTATCATATTGGTGAAACAGCAGGCTTCCCATTTGCACAGAAAACAAAGAAAATGGGAAAAATGGACTGTGTTATCCCTGTAACACTGGAAAGCAACGTAGTTACCCTTCATCAGTTCCTGTATGGGGAAGACGCCCTATACAGTCCTTCTTCTACAGTAAAGAAAATCAGTGATCATATTGCTGAAGAATCAGGTTTTTATGAAGGTGGTAAGGCGGCTCCGACTTCTTCCGGTTCCGGAAAATCAGATAGCAAGAGCCAGTCATCCGGAACAAGTAAAAATAATGCTCCGGCCCAGACTGCTGCACAAACAGCAGCTGAAGAAAGTTCTGAAGCAGAAGAAACAACAGAGGAGACCGGCGATACAACGGATAAAACAGCAGCAGAAGAGAGTACAGCAGCTATTATTGAAAAACTGGACGACTCCAAAACAGAGAAAGAAACTACCAGCGCATCGGAAGGCGGCCCAGGTACTGTAAAGCCAAAAGAAACAGAAAAAGCGGAAACGGCAGCGGATGAGTCCTCCAAAGGACCTGGTGTCCAGAAAACAACCGAAAATTCAGAAAATGACAATGTTTCTGGTGAAAATACAGGAAATACAGATCCGATAGGTCCGGGAGTTTAATTTCCAATATTGTATTTGTCAAAAGTCTGTGTTAAAATGCTTTCAAAAGATAAATAAATAACAAATAAACGATTTTAAAACAACATTATTGCGAAAGAAGAGATGCCATTATGATCAGCTGCCGTTATGTTATTTCTACCAATCACGGACTTCATGCAGCCAATGCCATGAGCTTAAGCCGTGCCGCTTCCGACTACCAATGCAAGATCACACTGGAAAGTGCCAAGGGAGTTGCCGACTGCAAAAACGTTTTATCCCTGATGAGCCTTGGCGCCAAACAGGGAGAGTCCCTGATCCTGACTGCCGATGGACCGGATGAGAAACTGGCTATGGGATATTTAAGCGGGATTTTGAGAACGATTTTGTGATTTGCTTTAAATGATTTTAAATGATTTTTAAATGATATTGATACTTGAGAATAATGTAAATGATCAATTGTAGTATATAATCGATAATAGAATGGATTGATTGAACAGTAATTAAAAGCCCTGGATTAAATACTAGGGCTTTTAGTCAGTTTATGCGTAGATGAAATGAAATAAAATATATGTGGAAATAATTGAAAATATTGGGATGTATGTAAGTGGTTTATTAAGAATATAATGTGAAATCGGTTCAACTATTCGTTAAAGTATTGTTTCGCGAATAGTTGAATATCACTCTCCATACCTTAATGTCTCTATATTTTTCTGAAATTTCTATATTTATTTTAATTAATATAATCCGTACATGCTAAAACAAAATCATCTTTATTAATTCTCGTTCAGAAAGGACCCACTCTCAAATGAAACTCCAACGTCTCTTAAGCCTTCTCCGCCAGGCTATTGACCAATACCAGATGATTGAAAACGGTGATCATATTGCCATTGGTATTTCCGGTGGTAAAGACAGTCTTACTTTACTTTATGGTCTGTCACAGCTTCAGAAATTTTATCCGAAGCATTTCACCCTGTCTGCCATTACTGTAGATATGGGCTTAGATACTATGAATTTAGAGCCTATAAAGGCCCTTTGCGCAGATTTTAATGTTCCCTATGAGATCATCTCCACAGAAATTGGAAAGATCCTGTTTGAAGCCCGTAAAGAGTCTAATCCATGCGCTTTGTGTGCGAAAATGAGAAAAGGTGCCCTAAACCAGAAAGCTTTGGAACTTGGCTGCAACAAAATTGCTTATGCCCACCATAAGGACGACCTGATCGAAACTGCCTTAATGTCGCTTTTATATGAGGGACGATTTTATGCCTTTCCGCCGGTTACCCATTTGGATCGTACCGATTTAACGGTTATCCGTCCTTTGATGCTGGTCTCCGAAGCGGATGTAAAAGGCTTTCGGAATAAATATCAGCTTCCTGTCTGTAAAAATCCATGTCCTATGGATGGACATACACACCGTGAATATGTGAAAAATCTGATCCGGACACTGAATATGGACAATCCCGGTGTCCGTGAACGTTTATTTCATGCGGTCATTAACGGAAATTTTGAAGACTGGCCCAGGCTTTCTAAATAATAATACAAAATAAT
>ENA-OQIG01000151-OQIG01000151.1-human-gut-metagenome-genome-assembly--contig:-NODE-151-length-39323-cov-4.558807_pt1 | contig 39323 bp, 48 predicted proteins | sample MGYA00242576_ERZ504741 | MGnify/ENA primary metagenome ERZ504741 (study PRJEB26092, sample SAMD00036436) | human gut metagenome | host: Homo sapiens | study: EMG produced TPA metagenomics assembly of... | reverse complement strand
ATTGTATTTTTTGTTAATGTTTTAAACATTATCTAATCTTCTGCTATAACTGTTATATAGATAGCGTTTGATACTTTCTTTTCGGAGTTTTCTCAAACTAGTGGGGTAGAGTTGGATCTGGCTTACTTTTTCGTAGGCGGCTACATTATTATTCAGATTCTTCAGATTCTCGTCCATGATCGTTTTTAAGTTGTCTTCGTGGTTGAGTCCTAAAGAGTCCAAAGCTTCATAATCGGCGTAGACCAGGGCAACCAGTTTTTTGTTTCGTTCGATCACGAGACTTTCAAGAATAAATGGAAGATTATTAAGTTTAGCCTCGATTTCTTCGGGGAAGATGTTCTGTCCGCTTGAACTGAGGATCATCGTCTTCAGTCGGCCGCGAATGAAGATATTGCCTTCGTCATCCATGGTGCCTAAGTCACCGGTGCGCAACCATCCGTCTTTAGTGAACACTTCCTGAGTGGCTTCCGGGTTCTTATAATATCCGGTCATTACGTTCTCTCCCCGTACCTGAATCTCTCCGGTCTCGGCTTCGGGATTCTCTTTATAGATGCGGGCTTCCATAATATCGAGTATTTTGCCCGATGAAGAGGGGACGAATTTGTCCCAAGGAGCATAACTGATAAGCGGACCGCATTCCGTCATGCCGTAGCCAATGGTGAAGGGGAACTTGATTTTGTGGAAAAACTCTTCTACTTCCGGGTTCATGGCGGCTCCACCGATAATGATTTCTTTGAAGCGTCCGCCAAGCGCATCGATCAGCTTTTTGCGGATCTGGCCATAAATCTGATTATCCAGTAGAGGAATGCTTAAGGCCCATTTCATTCCTTTTTTGCTGATGATGGGCTGGATCACGTTTTTATAGATTTTCTCGATGACCAGCGGTACCGTAATAATCAGATTCGGTTTCACCTCTTCGAATGCTTTCATGATGATTTTGGGTGAGGGCACTTTACCGAGAAGGGTTACATGCGTACCGACTGCCGTGGCTGTCAGAAAGTCGAAGGCGCATCCATAAGCATGAGCCAGCGGAAGGAAAGAAAGCACTTTATCACCCTTTTTCAGCAGTTCCGTACGGATACCGAAAGTCACGTTGCCGGCCAGGTTGTTGCCTGTCAGCATCACTCCTTTGCTGAATCCGGTGGTGCCGGAAGTATAGTTCAGCAGCATCACCTTATCGTTGGACAGGGTGGTGTAGAGCACATCTTCTTTCCGGAATCCCTTCGGATAAGTATCTGTCATGTACTGATCGATATGCTTCAGGAATTTCTGTACTGTTTCTCCGTCCCTCTGGTGCAGGCAACGGAAGTCGGTCAGTGAAAAGACAGCACGGATACCCGTCAGGCGTTCTTCTTCCAGATTCTCCCAGATGGTGTCACTGGTGAAAAGGAAAACGGATTCGGAATGATTGACAATATGGTGTACGTCGTTCGGATTGAAGTCCTGTAAGATGGGCACTATGATGGCTCCGTATGTGATGGTAGCCATGTAAGCGATGCACCAGCGGGCATTATTCTTTCCGATAACGGCTATTTTATCTCCCCGTCGCAAACTACAGTGCTTGAACAGTAAATGAAGTTTGGCTATTTCTTCGGCTACTTCACCGTAGGTATAACTTTCCGGTTCGCCATAGTTGGTGTAGCAAGGTAAATCCCAGTTTTCACGGAAACTGTTCTCGTAGAGTTTAATGAAGTTTTCTTTTATCATTGCACGTTTTTTGAAGATTTGTGCAAAAGTAGGTATAAACTTCCGGATTAAGAAACCTTTAGGTGTTAATTAGGCTTATTGTTTATTTATATCTTTACATGAAGAGGAAACGATAACTGTCCGTACTCTTCTCTAATCGGTTGAAATATAGCATTCTATCCTTCACGGAAATACCTTTTAAAGCAACGGGCTCTTGCTTTAAAAGGCAGGTGTCTTTGGCTTAAAGTCAATGCTTCCCTGGTTTTAAACCAAAGAGGGATGCCTTTTGATGCAGGCAGAAGGATTTACAAACGTGGAATGTTTCTTTCCGGTGTCCTTCACGTCCCGTACCTCTTCTTCGGTCCCCTCTAACTCCTTTTAACTCCTTTCACCTCTTTACTCCTAATAATAATGTGTAACTTTGCGCTGAATATGCGTTTTTACAGATTATGATAGATACCACTGTATTTCAAGATAAGACAGCCGTTTATTATACATTAGGCTGCAAACTGAATTTCTCAGAGACTTCGACGATTGGTAAAATCCTGCGTGAGGCAGGTGTACGTACAGCCCGGAAAGGTGAAAAGGCTGACCTTTGTATTGTCAACACGTGTTCGGTGACCGAGATGGCGGACAAGAAATGCCGTCAGGCCATTCATCGGCTGGTGAAACAACATCCCGGCGCTTTTGTGGTGGTGACAGGTTGCTATGCCCAGTTAAAACCCGGCGATGTGGCAAAGATAGAGGGAGTGGACGTTGTGCTCGGTGCGGAACAGAAGAAAGATTTGCTTCAGTATCTGGGCGACCTGCATAAGCACGAAGGAGGAGAAGCCTATACGACCGCTACAAAAGATATCCGTTCGTTTGCACCGTCTTGTTCGCGAGGTGACCGTACCCGGTTTTTCCTTAAAGTTCAGGATGGTTGCGATTACTTCTGCTCTTATTGTACTATTCCCTTTGCCCGCGGACGAAGCCGTAACGGTACCATTGCTTCTTTGGTGGAACAGGCCCGGCAGGCTGCCGCCGAAGGCGGAAAGGAAATAGTGCTGACCGGAGTCAACATCGGCGATTTCGGAAAGTCCACCGGAGAGACCTTCTTTGATCTGGTAAAGGCCTCGATCGGGTGGAAGGTATCGAACGTTATCGTATTTCTTCCATCGAACCCAATTTGCTGACGGATGAAATTATAGAATACGTATCCCGTTCACGCAGTTTCATGCCACATTTCCATATCCCTTTGCAGTCCGGTAGTGACGAAGTTCTCCACTGATGCGTCGCCGCTATGGGACAGAACTTTTTGCTTCGAAGATTGCGAAGATAAAAGAGGTGATGCCCGATGCGTTTATCGGTGTGGATGTGATTGTAGGTACCCGGGGCGAAACTGCCGGGTACTTTGAGAAAGCTTATGAATTTATTCACGGACTGGACGTCACCCAGCTGCATGTGTTCAGCTATTCGGAACGTCCGGGAACCCAGGCCCTGAAGATAGACCATGTGGTGACTCCTGAAGAGAAACACCAGCGAAGCCAGCGTCTGCTTGCACTGTCGGATGAAAAAACAAAAGCCTTTTATGCCCGTCACATCGGGCAGACCATGCCTGTCTTGATGGAAAAGCCCAAAGCGGGAGCGCTGATGCATGGATTTACGGCAAACTATATCCGTGTGGAAGTGGAGAGTGACGCCGCGTTGGATAATAAAGTAGTGAATGTTCTTTTGGGAGATTTTAATGAAGAGGGTACCGCACTGAAAGGAACTATAACACAATAAACATGAAATCGAAACTCCTCTATTTGTTGACCTATGTAGGAATGTGGCTTTTGGCTGTTCTTCCGTTTCCGGTATTGTATGCACTGTCCGATTTTATCTATTTCTGGCTGTATCATGTGATCGGTTACCGGAGGAAGGTGGTACGTACCAACCTGAAGAACTCTTTCCGGAAAAGTCGGCAGCAGAATTGAAGGCCATCGAACGCAAGTTTTTTCATTATCTTTGCGACTATATGCTCGAAGATGTGAAAATGCTGCGCATGTCGGAGAAAGAACTTTGCAAACGGATGACCTACGAGAATAAGGAAACCTACCTCCGGATGATAGACGAACGGGGCGGGATTGTCCTGTTGATACCCCATTACGCTAATTTTGAGTGGATTACGGGTATGGGAATGATTATGCGTCCGGGTGATGTGCCCGTGCAGGTATACAAGCCCTTGAAAGATGTCTATCTGGATGGACTCTTTAAATACATCCGTGCCCGTTTCGGAGGATATAATGTTCCGAAACACTCTACCGCCCGCGAAGTGATCAAGTTGAAGCGTGCCGGCAAGAAGATGGCCATCGGACTGATTACCGACCAATCGCCCAATATGCATGAAGCCCATTATTGGACTACTTTCTTGAATCAGGATACGGTATTTATGGATGGTGCCGAACGTATCGCCAAGATGATGGATTTTCCGGTTTTCTATTGCGAGCTGCGGAAGGAGCGGAGAGGATATTGCCGGGTAGACTTCGATCTGGTAACCGACCGTCCGAAGGAGACAGCCGACGGGGAGATTACCGAAATATTTGCCCGCAGACTGGAACAGACCATCCGGAAAGAACCGGCCTATTGGCTATGGTCGCATAAGCGTTGGAAACTGAAACGCCCCGAAAAGAAAAATGAATAAGATATCTGTCGTTATATTGAACTGGAACGGTTGCGAGATGCTCCGTTCGTTTCTTCCCTCCGTGCTTCGATATTCGGAGGCTGAAGGTGTGGAAGTCTGTGTGGCTGATAACGGTTCTACGGATCAGTCGGTGGAGATGCTGCGCCGCGAGTTTCCCTCGGTACGCCGGATTCTGCTGGATGGGAATCATGGTTTTGCAGATGGGTACAATCTTGCCCTCCGGCAGGTGGAGGCCGAGTATGTGGTGCTGCTCAATTCCGATGTCGAGGTGACCGGACAGTGGTTGCAACCGATGGCTGCCTATCTGGACGCCCATCCTGAGGTGGCTGCCTGCCAGCCGAAGATACGCAGTTGGCGACAAAAAGAATGGTTCGAATATGCCGGAGCTGCCGGCGGATTCATCGACCGCTACGGATATCCGTTTTGTCGGGGAAGGGTGATGGGAGTAGTCGAAGCGGACCGGGGGCAATATGACACCGTACTGCCGATATTCTGGCTACCGGTGCCGCCATGTTCATCCGTCTGGCGGACTATCGCGAAGCGGGAGCCTGGACGGACGCTTCTTTGCCCACATGGAAGAGATCGATCTTTGTTGGAGACTCCGTGCCCGCGGACGTGGAATTGTTTGCATCCCCCAAAGTGTGGTCTATCATGTAGGAGGAGCCACGTTGAAGAAGGAGAATCCACACAAGACCTTCCTCAATTTTCGTAATAACCTTGTCATGCTTTACAAGAATCTTCCGGACAGAGAACTGGCCGGAGTGATGCGTGTACGTTGCTGGCTCGATTACATCGCGGCTGCTACGTTTGCGCTTAAAGGGCAGTTGCCCAATGCGAAAGCGGTGGTTCGTGCCCGTCGCGAATTCAAGTTGTTACGTGACAGTTTCCGGGATGCAAGAGCGGAGAATCTCAGAAAAACTTCCTCACACTTTATTCCCGAACGGATAAAAAGTAGTATCTTAGTGCAATTCTATGTGAAAGGGCGGAAGTTCTTTTCACAATTATCAGATTTAAAAGGATGACGTTATGGAAAAACTAATTCGAAGAATCGGGCTGGTAGCGCACGATGCTATGAAAAAAGACCTGATTGAATGGGTTCTTTGGAACTCGGAGTTATTGATGGGACATAAGTTTTATTGTACAGGTACCACCGGTACGCTGATACAGGAGGCATTGAAAGAGAAACATCCCGATGTGGAGTGGGATTTTACTATCCTGAAATCCGGTCCTCTGGGCGGCGACCAGCAGATGGGATCGCGTATTGTGGATGGAGAGATCGATTATCTTTTCTTCTTTACCGACCCGATGACTCTTCAGCCGCACGATACGGATGTGAAGGCACTGACCCGTCTGGCAAGTGTGGAAAACATCGTCTTTTGTTTGCAACCGTTCCATCTGCCGATCATATTATTTCAAGTCCGCTCTTCCTTGATCCGGACTATGAACGGACACATCCGGACTACTCGGGCTATACGAAACGTTTCGAGAATAAACCGGTGGTGACCGAGGCGGTAAGAATGGTGAGAAAAAGAAAAGAAGAAGAAATAAGAAGCCTATTCGGTTACGAATATATTTCAACTACAGAGTATACAGAGAGCACGGAGTTTTAATTATGTAGAATCACTATATAATAACTTTGTGCTCTCTGTGTATTTTGTGGCGCGTTTACTTTGTGATGTATCGGTTCCGGCTGCTGTCTTTCCGCCTATTTTGGTCAATAGCAGATTTATGTATTGTTAACTTTCGGGACTTCATCCTTTCCGTTGTTCATTATCAATAGGAGATAAGAAATTATCTTCTGGTGAAAAACGATTTTCATGCCGGGAAATGGGAGCCGACATACCGGGAAAAGTAGCGGAAGCAACCGTGTAAATGTGGAAAACAACGGCTCTAAAGTAGGTGAACACCGGCTCTGCAAGCTTTGGAAACCGGCTCTGCGGAAACGCACTGTTAGTAGTATAAAAAATAGGGAGAAGCCAATGCTTCTCCCTATTACCGTACTTTAATTGGAATATACTTTATGATTACATAGGCAAAGATACTCTTTTTCTTTGCGGAAGTCAAGCTTTTGCCCGTTTTTCTTTTCTTGATCAGCTTATTCCGAAGTCTGTTTTTACTTGTTATAATAGGTGCTCAACTGTTCGATCACTTTTTCGGGTTCACTCGGTGCTGCGGCATGGCGAATGACTATCTTTCCCGTCTTATCAATAATGACAAAGCAGGGGATACTCAGTATTTGCCGTTCGTTTCCCAATTCGGTGTATAGCGATTTTCCTAACTTTTCGTTTACTAATAAATGATAACCTTTCAGTTGATGGTATGCGATGGTCTTTTCCCATTTCTTCCGCTCCTCCGGACGGTCTATCGAAATGTATAGGTATACAACGTCCATGTTGTGCGCTTTTTCCTTGAGGGTGGGCAGGTATTGGAACTCTTTGAGGCAGGGACCGCACCAGGTAGCCCATACATCGATATAGACAACTTACCTTTAAAGGGTTTTACCGCATCCTCCAGACTGGTGATGGTGGAGTCGCATGTCAGAATATGATAGTCTTTGTCGGTGATACGGCTATTCTGAAAGCGCAGGTTTTCTTTAACGCCCGGTTCGAGTACGTTCAAAAAAGGACTGTTGGGGAACTCTGCCTATAAGTTTCGTATAGTTGGGGGATCGAAGGAGTTTTGCTACCCTGAAATTCATCTTCGTAGATAAGCTGGGCCTGCATGTATTGCAGATTGTCTCCTGTGAAGAACTTCCGATACCGGTCGAAGAGGAAGGAGGCGTAATCCTTTATCTCTTTGAGGTCACCGTTTTCGAGGTTGGTGAACTGCATCATAACCAGGTCGTTTACAAAGAATCCGATTCCGCGGTAGGAACGCAGATAATCACCGTTGACAGATGAATTGATGACTTCTGTCAGTTCTCTTTGCCAATCTTCGGGTAGTTTTTCTTTTCTCGACAGCTGCCTTGCAATATGTATAAATATAGACCGGCGGATGTAATCGATGTGTGCACGCTGTTCCGCGAGAAACTCTTCATTGAGTCCGGAAGCATTTACAGCGTCGAGTGCCTGCCGCATTCTGGCGTCTGCCAGCCGGTGATATTGCTCCAGTGAAGTGATTCCTCGCAGTTCGTGCGGCTGCATGTACACCAGTTTATCGCTGTATTTCTGATAATCGTTCACTGTTTTCAGGCATCGGTTATAGGCCGAGTTTGTACCGCTGATGATCAGGGTATCTTTGGTCACGGTAATGGTGTCTTTGCTTCCCGGTGTCAGGTAGAGTGTAAAAGAATCACTCCCTTGGGTCCATACCTGCACCATGCCGGGGCGGTCGGTGCGGAATTGATGGACAAATTCTCCCAGAGGCCGGCTTGTGCTTTGGTTCCCAGAGCAATGCAGAACAGGTGTTCTTTGCCTGTAGGCCAATAAGCAATTTCGTTGTCCGGGGTAGTCTTGACTACAATCGTTGCTGCTTGTTGTGCGCTGATTTCTCCTGCCAGTACCAGTAGGAGGATTAATAAAAGTTTTTTCATCTTATTAGTGTTTTAATGTCGATTCAGTCTCGCGTGCAATGCATCTCTACTCCGGCAGAGTCGATGTCTGCTCCCATGGGCGGGTTTCTTTTCGCCAGTTTGATTTCTATCTCCCTGATTTTCCGAAAGTCCCGGAAGAGCCTTTTTACGATTCGTCCGCATACATGTTCCAGCAGTTTTGAAGGCAGTTCCATCTCTTCTTTCAGTGTGGCATATATGTCGGCATAACTCACGGTATCTTCCACTTCATCGGTTTCGGTCGCTTTGCCGAAGTCTGTTTTCAGTCTCAGGTTGATGATAAACTCATTGCCGATGGCGGTCTCCTGGGGGGCCACTCCGTGATAACTGTAGAAACGTACGTTTCCAGGAAGATATAATGCTGGGTAGTCATAAGTTTTATAATTGATGTATCTTCCGGCAAAAATAGGATAATTAATGCAATTATGATCCTTGTTGTGTCGATTGTTTGGTTTTAATAAAGTCTTTTTGTGCCACTGCTTGCGGAATCAGTTTCAGGAATATGGGGGTCGCAATGATGCAGACGGTCAGCGTCAGCAGCAGTAAGGCAATGGCCTGTCCCCATTCGTTGTGGATAAACCGGCTGACAACCGGATATTCAAAATGGAGTAAAGGTGCGTGTATGCCAGTGTTATGACCGAGTAACGCCCCATATACGAGATGACGGGCAGCTTCTTGAATTTCTTGCAGAAAAGCATGATCATAAATATGCCGGCAAAGGCTGAGGCCCAAAATTGGAAAATGTTGCCGGCATAATTGTTGGTGCGCATGCCCACGAATGTGGCGGTGAAGTACATCACTGCCAGGGCTGCCAGGATGCATAAGGGAATCAGCTTGTCGAAACGATGGGGAAAGAGGAAGAAATTGTAACGGCGAATCCAGAATCCGGCTACGTAGAAAGGCAGGGCGCTCATGGCTACGTCCATATAAAGGGGCAATTCTATCTGATGCTTGCCCATATAGAATCCGGCTGTCCCGATCAGCAAAGTGAGGGCAAACATGAGACCTAACCGCCGGTTGCGCAAACTGTGAACCAGATAGAACAAGATGTTGCAATTGAAGAGTGCCAGCAAGAACCAGATGGGAGGGTTGAACTTGATCAGCGCATGGTCATGAAACACAACTAGGAGTTCCGTCCAGCTGACCGGAAGCTGGAAGACTCCGGGAGCGATTTTCCATACAATGTATTTCAGAAAGAACGCGCTGAGATAGAAAAAGAGGAAAGGATGATCAGCTTGTTTATCTTTCGGATGAAGAAGCCGAAAAGGCCTTCATAGGATTTGAAGAAAATGCCTGAGATGAAGAAATAAAGAGGCATGCGAAAACTGGCAATCATCGAGTGATAATCAAGTTTTTCGAAGGCTCCACCTATGTGTGCCATTACTACCAGAATGATGCAGACTCCTTTCGTTAAGTCCACAAAATCTATTCGTTTGTTTTTGTCATCTCCCATTCCGGATGTTTGTGTAGTTGGTCTGACAAAGATACTGAATATTACTGAAAACAAAGAGAGAAGAGTGAAAAACACTTGGTTTCACTCTTCTCTCTTTGTTCTTTTTCTTCTTAAAGTGACAGGCGGATGTTACTTTTCCGGATTTCTGCCTGTCTGCTTCACCAATTCCCTGATTTTTTCATTCAGGCTTTCTGCTTTCATCAGTTGTTCCAGTGTCAGGTGCATCCGGTAGCGCCAGTAATGACGCGGATTGGCGGGGATATTGATCCGTTCTTCCTGTACATTCGGGTTGCGCCATTTTCCATCCATCGACAGCCAGTCTTGCAGGGATAGGATGCAGAGGATGGAATTGCTGTAAAGGTGATTGCGTATTACTTCTTCGCACAGCTCCGGCGTTGCTATGGCAGGAGCGGTACCATAATGTCCCAGCATCTGATTGTAGTAGCGTTGGGTCTGCTGATAGTCTTCTTCCCACCAGCCGCAGTGTCGACATATCGTGGGTGGAGAAGGTGCAGACCGAACGGTACGGATATTCGTTCAGCCTCCCGAATTCTTCTGCCGGATTCTTGGGCATCCGCTGAATTTCGAGACTCAGGATACGTAAGTCATTCATCACCCATGCCACGCAGTCGGGAATCATGCCTAAGTCTTCGCCACATACCAGCATGCGGGTAGACTGGGTAAGCTGTGGCAATTTCTTCATGGCTTGCTGTTGCCAGAAGTCATTGTGACGATGATAGTAGTACTGGTCGTAAAGGCGGTTGAATGCTGTTTTTTCCCAGTCGTTCAGGGCACGGTAGATAAAGTCGTGCTGCACGCCGATGCGGGGATGGTACAGGTTCGGGTCTTTGCGGTCGGGAACAAATAATACGTCACTGATCAGGCATATAATCCGTCTCTGACCCATATACTGTCTTCGTCGTTCTTGCCGGCAAAGAAGGCTTCTACCTTGCGTTGGGTATCAAATTCCGGACGCATACGGTATACCTCGTAAGTTTCAGTCGGTTCGATGAACGTCTGCTTTACATAGTCGGTATGTGGTCCGAACACTTGTCCGAGGAAATATTCATGGATATACGGCCGCAGGAACTCTTCACGGAAAGAGAGTCCGTAACTTTCTATCTCTTCACGGCTCATGGGAAGGGCGGGTACAAACTGTCCCAGCAATCCATGCACGGCATTCATCGGGATTTCCCAGATGCGGAAGAATCCCAGAATGTGGTCGATGCGGTAGGCGTCAAAGTATTCAGCCATCTTTTGGAAACGTTTCATCCACCATTTATAACCGTCGTTCTCCATCACATCCCAGTTATAGGTGGGGAAACCCCAGTTCTGCCCGTTGACAGAGAAATCATCGGGTGGAGCACCGGCCTGTCCGTTGAGGTTGAAATAATAAGGTTCTGTCCAGGCTTCTACACTGTTGCGACTGATACCGATGGGGATGTCCCCCTTCAGCACTACTCCATGCTCGCGGGCATAAGTGGTGGCTTCGAGCAATTGCAGGTGAAGATTGAACTGGATATAGAAGTAGATGGCGATATGGGCATAGTCCGCCGTGTCGGGGCGGCACAGTTCTTCAATCTCTTGAGCATTGTACTCCGAGTATTGGGGCCATTCGCGGAAGTTCGGTGTATGGTATAAATCGCGCAGGTAGCTGAATGCAGCATACGGTTGCAGCCAATCTTTGTTGGCTTCGAAGAAGCTGCGGAAGGCTTTCGAAGCCAGCACCTTTTCTCCTTCTTGCTTGAATATCTGATGGAAATATTCCCATTTCACCCGGTTGACAGCTTCGTAGTCGATGGCGGAAAGTGCATTCAGTTCTTTTTGTTTTCGGTTGAAGGTAGCAGCAGTTTCTTTATCCTTCAGGTTGCCCATCTGTTTAAGGTCGGCATACATCGGGTGGAAGGCATAAATGGAAATGCTGTTGTAGGGATAAGAGTCTGTCCATGTATGAGTCATGGTGGTATCGTTGATCGGTAAGATCTGTACTACCTTCTGGTTGGTACTGACCGCCCAGTCCACCATTCTCTTCAGTCTCCGAAGTCTCCTACACCGAAACTTTTTTCCGACTTAGTGAGAATACAGGGACAGCTACGCCTGCACCTTTCCAGGAAGGAATATTAAAGTAGGCATATCGGTCGGCAATGACCAATGTCTCGTTTGCTTTGATTTCGGGAGCAGCCAGATAGCGGTTGGGGTTATTCTCCCAAGCTTCGGCACGCTTCTCTTCTTTATTGTACAATACAAATTTGTATTCTAGTGGAAATTCCAGTTTGGAAGCATCCAGTTCGGCTTGCCATTCCGGAAAGTTGGCATCACTCATGGGCCATGCCTTGTCCGGGTCCCAGTTGCCGAGTGCTTTCTGGTTACCACAGATGGCCAGGCAGTACTTGCTGTTGATGCGTGGAGCATAAGCCTTGATCATCAATCCTTTTTTGTAGCTTTTGGGGATTGCGCTTCGTTCGCAGTGCGCCAGCAGTGCTTCGGTAAATGCCGAACTGTAGAAGTATTGCTGCTCCGGAAGATTCTTCCAGCAGTCATTGATGCGCAGGCTTTTCTTAACGTCGGCCGGTAGATAGATGAGTCGCGGAAAGGAGTTCCATTCGGTACGGATGGCCTTACCGTCACGATATATGTGATAACTGTATTCGACAACCCCTTCGGCCGGCAATTGAATGGATATTTCATTGCTCCAATGAATGCCGTCTACTGTGGTAAGGGCTACAGCCTGCTCCGGATTATTTTTCCCAAGTTCGGGGACAGAACCTAATATTCTGACTTCTTCTCCCCAGCTTGTGCGATATTCAATATGAAATGTAACTATCATATATATTAGATTTAATTATTGACTAATGATTTTGCAAGTATAGAAATATTCTACATATGTCGTATCTTTACTTTCGTCGAACTACTTTAAAATAGTATGCAAACGTTTGTGCTCTTTGTATGATTAAACATTGAAAGGAGCCTATGGGCTCCTTTCAACACTTTTTGCTTACATATTAATCATTTACTTGGCTAAGTTTATCCACATCTGGATGCACCGCAAGTGGTACAGATGAGGCAACCTTCCTGATAAACTAATGTCTCGTTTCCGCAGTTGGGGCACTTCTTGCCTTTGGCTTCTGTTCCGTCCTGCACATATTTTTTCAGCGCACGCTCTACACCATTCTTCCAGGTGTTGATGTTCTCGCTGTCCAATTGCAGCGAACCTACCAGTTTGATCACCTGTTCGATCGGCATTCTCCAGCGAAGTACACCTGAAATCAGTTTAGCATAGTTCCAGTATTCTTTATTGAACTTCTCAGACAGACCTTCGATGGTCATTTTGTATCCGCGTTTGTTCTCGAACTGGAAGTCATAGCGTTTGTTTCCGTTTTCATCGACGTTCTTGATGATGCGTCCGGTATTTACGCTTTTCGGAATAATGATTCCTTCGTCATCGTCTTGCAGACCGGTGAATATCTCATAAGGTCTGCCGTCGAGCAAGCCGACCAGGGCCACCCATTTCTCTTTGTTGTTTTGGAAGCGTACGACGTCGGCTTCAAGCACTGTCGGGCGTACCTCGACTACCGTTGGTGGTTTGCAAGGAGGGAGTTCCTCTTTCTTATCTTTGTCGGACTTCGCAGAGATCAGCACTCCTGAACGGGAACCGTCACGATAAACCGTACAGCCCTTGCAGCCTGACTTCCAGGCTTCCACATACAGGCGATTTACCAATTCTTCGTCTACATCGTTCGGCAGGTTGATGGTCACACTGATGGAGTGGTCTACCCATTTCTGAATTTTACCTTGCATACGCACCTTCATCAGCCAGTCCACATCGTTGGACGTTGCTTTGTAATAAGGTGATTTTGCTACCAGTTCGTCTATTTCTTCCTGAGTGTATCGTTTAGCCGGATCATAGCCGTTTGCTTCCATCCAAGTCACAAACTTGTGGTGGAATACGATGTATTCTTCAAAGGCATCTCCGGTTTCGTCAACAAAGTCGACTCGTACGTTGGTATCGTTCGGGTTTACTTTTCTTCTGCGTTTGTATACCGGAAGGAATACTGGTTCGATACCCGAGGTCGTTTGGGTCATCAGACTGGTTGTGCCGGTAGGAGCGATGGTCAGGCACGCAATGTTACGGCGACCATATTTTTTCATATCCTCATACAATGCCGGGTCGGCTTCGCGCAAGCGGTTGATAAACGGATTGTTCTTTTCTCTTTCCGAGTCATATACATCGAATGCTCCGCGTTCTTTGGCCATATCCACTGATGAACGATAAGCGCCCAGAGCGACTGCTTTGTGCACTTTCTCTGAAAACTCTGTCGCTTCTTCTGTTCCATAACGCATTCCGAGAGCGGCAAGCATATCGCCTTCGGCTGTAATACCGACACCGGTACGTCGTCCCTGACCACTCTTCTTATAGATCTTTTCCCACAGTCCGCGTTCGGTGTGTTTCACTTCTTCGTTTTCGGGATCCTGATCGATTTTCTCTATGATACGTTCTATCTTCTCCAATTCCAGATCGATGATATCATCCATGATGCGCTGAGCCAGTGCTACATGTTTATGGAAGAGATCGAAGTCGAAGTAGGCATCTTTGGTGAACGGATTGACTACGTATGAATATAGATTGATGGCCAACAGTCGGCAAGAATCGTAGGGGCATAATGGAATTTCACCACAAGGGTTTGTCGAAACCGTTTTATATCCCAGGTCCGCATAACAGTCGGGCACTGATTCGCGAATAATGGTATCCCAGAACAATACACCCGGTTCTGCTGATTTCCATGCGTTATGCACAATTTTTTTCCATAGGTTGGAAGCTTCGATCTCTTTTACCGTAGTCGGGTGATCGGAGTCAATAGGGTATTGTTGGGTATATTTTCTGCCTTCTACGGCTGCTGACATGAATGCATCGTCCAGCTTAACTGAAACATTGGCTCCTGTTACCTTACCTTCTGTCATTTTGGCGTCGATAAATGCTTCCGAGTCCGGATGCTTGATCGATACACTGAGCATCAGTGCGCCGCGACGTCCGTCTTGAGCAACCTCACGTGTGGAATTGGAATAACGTTCCATGAACGGAACCAGACCGGTAGAAGTCAGAGCGGAGTTTTTCACAGGAGAACCTTTGGGACGGATGTGCGAGAGATCATGACCTACACCACCACGTCTTTTCATCAGTTGCACCTGTTCTTCGTCTATTTTGATGATGGCACCGTATGAATCGGCAGAACCATCAATACCAATCACAAAGCAATTGGAAAGTGAAGCAACCTGATAATCGTTACCTATACCTGTCATCGGACTACCTTGCGGTACGATATACTTAAAATGATCAAACAGCTCAAACAACTGTTCGGAACTTAGTGCGTTGGGGTACTTTGCTTCAATGCGAGCCACCTCGTTGGCAAGTCTCCAATGCATATCCTTCGGTGACTTCTCGTAAATATTTCCGAAAGAGTCTTTTACTGCGTATTTGTTTACCCAAACTCGCGCAGCAAGTTCATCGCCCTGAAAATATCGTAAAGATTCTTCGAAGGCTTCCTCGTAAGAGTAAATTTGCTTTTCCACGATGCAATGTGTCTTAGATTTCTTTATTAATAAGTAAATATGTAGAAGCTTACTTATCATTAACAAACGTGCCTGCAAAGCTATGAATGTTTTTTGGTATATCAAAATAAAAACGAGATAATTTATTAACCGGTACTAAGTTATCCGTTTATAAACGATAAGCAATTGATAAACAAATGAATGATGCTTTTGTTCGACGCTTGAAGTTTCCAAAAAGAAAATTATTCTATTTTATAAATGAGGTAGAATGATTATTCTTTTTATATCTTTGCAGAAAAAAGATATGATGGATACAGTTAAGAACAGAAGGACAATCCGCAAATACCAGCAAAAAGATATTACGCCGGATTTGTTAAATGATTTGCTTGAAACTTCATTTCGCGCTTCTACGATGGGTGGAATGCAGCTTTATAGTGTGGTTGTCACCCGTGATGCGAGAAAAAAGAAATACTTTCTCCGGCTCATTTTAATCAGCCGATGGTAAAGGAGGCTCCGGTTGTATTGACATTTTGCGCGGATTTTCGTCGTTTTTGCAAATATTGTCAGGAAAGGAATGCGGTGCCGGGATATGGTAATTTAATGTCCTTTTTGAATGCCGCTATGGATACTTTATTGGTTGCACAGACTTTCTGTACGCTTGCCGAGGAAGCCGGATTGGGTATTTGCTATTTGGGTACTACTACCTATAATCCTCAAATGATCATCGATGCTTTGCACTTGCCCGAGTTAGTGTTTCCCATTACTACAGTGACTGTGGGATATCCGGCGGAATCTCCGAAACAGGTAGACCGTCTGCCGATAGAGGGCATTATACATGAAGAGAGCTATCACGATTATACCGCCGAAGATATAAACCGGTTATATGCTTATAAGGAATCTTTGCCTGAGAACAAGTTATTTATAGAAGAGAATCAGAAAGAGACTCTGGCCCAAGTATTCACGGATGTCCGCTATACAAAGAAGGATAATGAATTTATGTCTGAGAATCTGTTGAAGGTACTTCGCCGGCAGGGCTTTATGGATTAAATAACGATGAACAGTGAGCGATAAATGGGGCGAGCGATGGACGATGAACATCTTACATTATTTTGCAGTATGTCCATCGTTCATCGTCTACCGTTCACCGTTACTCACGTTTCTTTTCTTGAGTAAAGTTTCTATGTTTTCCAGATCCGATCGGAATCCTTTGTCAACCTCACATTGCCCTTTTACTGTTTTGCATGCATGCAAAACGGTGGCATGATCTTTATTGCCTATGAATTTTCCAATTTTGGAAGTAGAGAAGTCTGTATGTGTTTTAGCTAAATACATGGCTACTTGGCGTGCCTGTACGACTTCCCTTTTTCTTGATTTGGTATGGATAGCAGATGACTCCAAATCGAAGTGCTTGCAAACTACGTTGATGATATCATCGATAGTGACAGCTTTTGTCTCACAACGAACGACTTTGCGAACAATGCGTTGTGCCAGGTCCAGATCGATTTCTTTATTGTAAATGGTAGAGTGGGCCATGATGGAAATGACAATACCTTCCAGGTCACGCACGCTTTCATTAACATTCTCAGCAATATAGTCGATTACTTCCGAAGGGAATTGTAATCCATCCCGATGAATTTTATTTCTTAATATATTTTTTCTCAGTTCTACGGTAGGCTTCTCCAATTCGGCTACCATTCCCCATTTAAACCGGTCAGTAAGCGCTCTTCCATACCCTGCAATAATACAGGAGCACGGTCGGAAGTCAATATCAGCTGTTTGCCATTCTGATGTAGGTGATTAAAGATATGGAAGAAAGTGTTTTGTGTTTTGGTGACACCTGCAAATTCTTGAATATCATCAATAATTAATACATCGATTGTTTGGTAGAAGTTGATGAAGTCATTCGTTGTATTGTTACGTACGGAATCGGTATATTGTACCTGAAATAAATGTGCTGAAACATAAAGCACTCTTTTGTCCGGATACAACTCTTTGATGCGGGTACCGATGGCATTGGCCAAATGGGTCTTTCCTACTCCCGATGCTCCATGGAGGAACAGCGGATTGAAGACTGTTTTTGCCGGATTCTCGGCAACAGCTTCGGCAACACTTCTTGAAAGCTTATTACTGTATCCTTCAATAAAGGTCTCAAAGTTATAGTTCGGATTTAGATGGGGATCAAGATCCTGAACGGCCGGTGCACGCAGCAAGCCCGGAGCTTTCCTTTCATCAACACGGGGAAGTCCGGATTGGGGAATAGCCGTAGAGCGGGTAGTAGACTCCTGGTTCACGGTTGCCCCTGAACTTTTGTCCACCAGCACATTGTACATCAACTTCGTGCCGTCGCCTATAACCTTATATAACGTCTTACGTAGCAAGTCCACAAATTTATCTTCCAGGAATTCATAGAAAAACTGGCTGGGAACTTGTACGATTAACGTTTTGTCCTCATATTTTAAAGGAACAATGGGAACAAACCATGTTTTGTATGTCGACTCAGGAACATTGTCTCTAATAATTTCAAGACAGCGGTTCCATAGGCCGACATGACTCGATTCACTCATAGCGGCTGTAATACATTTATTAATTAAGCAAAACTTCTACGGTTGCAAAATTGGGAATCTTATTCGAGAAAAACAAATCTCCTTTTTCTTGTATTTCTCACTGAAAGAATAATGTGTTTACTTTCAGTGACTTATCATTTCCCTATAAAATACTTCTTATGGGAAGCTATTGCTTTTTTATAACTACTTGTTAATTAATTGCTTATCACGTGACGGCCCATCTGTTATTCTTTAACCTGATAGTTGGTGCACGTATCCTTTCTGTCTATGAATAGACTTTTAAAGGATTTCATCCTATCCTCGTTTGGTACACGCTTATTTAGATAAATTCTATTTAAGGCGTATTCTCTACTTATCTTTCTTACCAAACAAAGAGAAGTGAACATATCGTTTCGGATGTTCCTTCAGGTCTTCAAGCAGATTTGCTGCATTAATGGTTGTTTGGTTCAGGTTATTGTATAATTGTGGATCGTTTAACAGTAATCCGACAGTGTTGTCTTTGCTGTTAAGTTTTTCTGTAAGCATTTTTACGTTGCTAAGAGTGGTGTCTATTTTTTTGAATGTGGCAGCATAATCAATTTCTTTCAGATTGCCGCTGATTACAACAAAGTTATCACCGATAGTATTGAGCTTTCCTGTTAATTGTGGGATATCATTGTTCATCAATACTTTCAATTGACGCTGGTAACTTCGAGATTGGCTGTTGTCTTTTCAATAGAATGCAGAGTTGCCGGAATGCTTTGATCTGCCATGATTGTGTTCAGTGAAGTAAGGATAGAGTCTAATTTGGGCAACATCTTTTCGACAGCGGGCATCATTGCTGCAACTTTCTCCATCATGCCGTTGTTTAGCGTTCCCGGAATCGTATCGCCTACTGTATAGCGTTCGCGAGGATTGTTGGCCAATAAAATATTCATTCTTACTCCTCCCATCAGTCGGGTACCAGTTCGGCTGAGCTTCCTTTCGGTATGCGTAAGTCAGTATCTACTTCTACTTCCACTATTACATTTTCCGGTTGATTGTAATCGTAAGCAATATCACGGACGATACCTACACGGACACCATCGGCGAATACTGGACTCGATTGTGCCAGACCGTTTACATTATGGAATTTTACATAAAAATAGCTGGCAGGCTTAAACATGTTGATGCCTTCAGATAATTGATCCCGAAGACGAGTAAGCACAAGGCCGCAACACCTGCTATTCCTATCCTGACTTCTTTTGTAATGAGTTTCATGTTTTGTTATTTAGTCTTTTTATTTATTTCTTCTTTTCTTAAAATTGGCTATAGCCTCGTTGATATTCATCTTTTCTCCGTTGCGGAATGCAATGATGAAGGCATCCTTAAATAATGGAGTGACTGTATTACGGCGTGTCCGTAATACCTTATTATAATCGGACGATGCCCCGTAAGTGTATTTGTATAGTCCATTTTCCTTGTAATAATCTACATCTTTCAATCCCTTCAGTCGTTTATCATTTTTAGATAGTGGACGTGAAGAGGTCAGTATTTGTATCTTAAACGTAATTTCAGAGTCGTTTGTTGTGCTTTCTACAACAATTGGGCGTTGAGTTTTTGCTTCTGTTACAAGCTTGTCGGTGCGTGGAATATTTTGGGGTTTTTTGTTTTCGCTTTCTGTGCTGTCTATCTGTGCAACCTCAGTATCGGTTACTTCATCATCATTGGGAAGTGCAGTGCGGCTGCTGCCTGTCAAACGGATTTCGTGTTCTCTTTTATAAGAGAGAAATGCCCGATATATACCTTTTGCCAAAGTAGAACTTCCTTCTTCTGTATTAAGATAACGTTCTTCTTCAGGCGTAGAGATAAAACCGAGTTCAACCAGAATGCTTGGCATGGCACTAGCCTTCAATACAAGGAATCCGGCCTGATGTACTCCCCGGTCCACCCGTTTACAGTGATGGCGGAATTGTTTTTGAACCAATGAAGCCAGGTGTACACTCTGCTCCATATATTTGTCTTGCATAAATTCGAAGATAATATACGATTCAGCGGAATTGGGATTAAATCCGGCGTAACGAGTTTTGTAATCATCTTCATATAAGATTACAGAGTTCTCCCGTTTGGCCACTTCCAGGTTGGCGTCTGATTTGGCTAGACTAATGTCCATGTAGAAGCACCTTTTGCGGTCCGGTTATTGGCCAGAGCGTTAGTGTGGATTGAAATAAACAGGTCGGCTTTTGCATTGTTGGCAATCTCTGCACGGCGGTCAAGTGGTATAAATACATCTTTGCTACGGGTATAGACCACCTTCACATCATTGCAGTTTTGTTTGATCAGATTACCCAATTTCAATGCTACTTTCAGATTGATATTCTTTTCTTTGGATATCTTTCCGATGGCTCCGGGATCGTGACCGCCATGTCCGGCGTCAATAACTACAACGAAATCTTTTGCCCAGACGCTACTGACGTTTGATGGAGAAACGAGTAGCCAAAGGCAAATCAATATATATAATATGTGTGGTCTACGTAGTTCCATATAAAATAATGTGCAAATGTAGCAGAAATTTGTTGAAAACTCACTATTTAGTGTTAAGTTTTGAGTTTTTTACGTTACTTTGCACCTGAAATTTAAACGATATAACAATGCTGAAGTTCTTGAAAAATTGGACGCTTCCGATAGCTATGCTGGTAGGTGCTGTTGGTTATCCGGTATTTATCAGCTTTTCTTTCCTTACTCCGATACTGATTTTCACTATGTTGCTTCTCACTTTTTGTAAGGTATCTCCGCGTGACTTAAAACCGAAGCCGTTACACTTATGGCTTTTATTGATTCAGATATTCGGATCTTTGATTGTTTATCTGCTACTTTATCGTTTTAATAAAATTGTGGCAGAAGGAGCGATGGTTTGTGTTATTTGCCCCACGGCTACTGCGGCTGCCGTTATTACATCGAAGTTGGGGGGAAGTGCCGCCAGTCTGACAACTTATACATTGATAGCCAATATTGGAGCTGCAATTGCTGTTCCGATCCTGTTTCCATTGATAGAGGCCAATCCCGGTATTAGTTTTATAGATGCTTTTCTGGTGATTCTCAGTAAGGTTTTTCCTTTATTGATCTGTCCTTTCTTAGCAGCCTGGTTCTTGCAGAGGTTTATTCCCAAGGTGCATAAAGTGCTGTTGGGTTATCATGAACTGGCCTTTTATTTATGGGGAATTTCTCTTGCTATTGTTACTGCACAAACGCTTTATTCTTTGATTAATGATCCGGCAGACGGACTTACGGAGATTATGATTGCGGTTGTCGCCCTGATAGCATGTTGTCTTCAATTTTTTCTGGGCAAAACATTGGGCAGTATATACAACGATCGTATTAGTGGTGGACAGGCTTTAGGGCAAAAGAATACTATTCTTGCCATCTGGATGGCTCATACTTATCTGAATCCACTTTCTGCTGTAGGGCCGGGAAGCTATGTATTGTGGCAAAACATTATTAATAGCTGGCAACTTTGGAAGAAGAGAAAGAAAGAAGAGTGAAAAATGCAGTAATAATGTAAGCGGCTAATAAATAAGATTATAATTATGGATATCATTTCATTACGGAAAAGCCCTCAATATTTAGAGGAGGCAATTGCTTATTTCCAAAGGAAGTGGGCTGACGAAAATAGTAGAATGGTTTATGATAACTGTTTCAGAACTTGTTTGGAGTCGGAATCTCCTCTGCCACAATGGTATCTTCTGATAAATGGAGAAGGAGAAATTATAGGTTGTGCCGGACTTGCCACAAATGATTTTAATTCACGTATGGACTTATACCCGTGGTTGGTTGCTTTATTCATCGAAGAGCAGTATAGAGGGCATAATTACGGAAACTTACTAATCAAAGCAGTAGAAGAGGATACCCGGCGGTTAGGCTTCGGGAATTTATACTTGTGTACAACTCATACAGGCTATTATGAGCATTTCAATTTTGTATATATAGGAGATTGCTATCACCCTTGGGGGGAACATACACGTGTCTATCAAAAAGAAATATAAATTCCAGTTGCCTTCTATGACGGATTTTTTTGTTCTACAGAAGCGGAATCGTTATATAACTCCCACAACCGGAGAGCATCCGGATAGTCGTTCAAGGTTAACACTTTCGCCCGCAAGGACGAAGTTGTTTGAGAAAAGGCGGTCATCGATAGGCCGATCGCCCATACAAGAATGCTTAGTTTAAGTTTTATCATGATATCGATTTTTTGTGTTATGGAGCGGAACTGAATTATAATCCGTGTATCGGAGGGTGTACCTAAACTCGTATTCGCCACCGAGTACACCGATTTACACAGATAAATATCGTTTATCAATAATAGATTAAGTTCGATCTGTAGAATTCGGTGCTACTCTGTGGTGGATCATGACACACCTTTGTGTGTCATGTCAATTTATCCTTTGAACAATAATGTTAGTTTGCATATAAGTCACTTGCCGGAATTTCGTTTCCTTCAGTGCCGGTTACCGTCATTTTCAGTTGACCACCGTTTTGGTCAAAATAGCGTACTTCTATCGGATGATACCCTTTCGATAATGCTTTCTGGCCGATAACTTCACGCGGCCCGTGCGGTCCGTCGTTATCGATCACCTGTTCACCGTCTATTACCAGCGTACTGCCGTCATCCGACAAAAGGGCAAAGGTATAGATATCGTCTTTCGGCACATTAATAAACCCTTTGATAACCAGTCCTATATTTCCTTTTGCCTTTTCGGGAATCATAACTTTTTCTATCGGGTAAGTTCCGTTCAGCGGTGCTTTAGTGATGTCTGCACACTTGTTGCCTTTAAACTCATACCATTCAGCCTGCAATCCTTTGGCAGAGGGAGTGACAGTCGTAGCCGGAGCATATTCGCTCTTGATGAAGCGTGTCCGGGAGATGTCACCGGCTTTTCCGTTGGGACGGAAGGTGCGGAACGTAAAGTCCGTTGTTTCTTTTACTTGAATAGGCCCTTCGTATTTAGGCGATTGCAGAGTAGGAGTGCTGCCGTCCGTCGTATAATGAATTTCGGCATTGGGATCGAGGCAGGTTACCTTTACGGTTCCTTCACCGATAAAAGCATTGTTGCGATGGAAGCCTTCCAAGTCGGGGATGCGATAATTGATACCCATGATGTTGAGGCGTTCGAATTGGTTTGCCATGCGTTGTGCAAAGTCATTCCAGTTCTTTTGTGAGGGTTGGCTCCAACCCAGTTCGGCAATAGCAGCAAGCGTGGAACAGCCATATACTGCATGCGTTCGCGTGAAGGAATCCATTCACACCAGATGTTTCCTTGTACGCCTTTGACTAATGCCTGTTGTTCGGAAGTCAATCCTTCGATTGCCGGATTGAAGTTATAAATATTGCGTACAGAGTTTTTGTCTTCCTGATAATCCAGATAGAACTGTCCGTTTGGAGTGAAAATGATGGAGTTCCCCTGTTGAGTTGTCTTTGCGGGAGCATCTTTTGCCCAGCTTCTCCACCACATTACGGTAGCCGTCGGGCTCAGTCCGCCTTCGATGATTTCGTCCCAGCCGATCATCTCTTTCCCCTTTGCATTGAAAAATTTCTCCATATCGTGGATAAACCAGGATTGCAGCTCTTCTTCGGTTTTCAGATGATTATCCCGCATACGTTTCTGGCAATCGGGACATTTCTTCCAGTTTGCTTTTTCAACTTCATCTCCTCCGATGTGTACATATTTGTAGGGAAACAGGTCGATCAGTTCACTATATACATTCTTACAGAATTCCATTGCCGATTCTTTCCGGGGCAGACGGGTGAGGAGAAAGTGGTTCCCCAGCCTACTTTATCGGTACAGGCTACTCCGGAATAGTTGCTGACAGCAGCCAACATATGTCCCGGCATGTCAATTTCGGGAATGATATCTATCCCGCGTACTTTGGCATATTCAATCACTTCTTTGATATCCTCTTGCGTATAGTATCCGCCATATAATGTGTCGCCTTCGACGATGCGGAGTTTGTTTTCCGGAATCAGAAAATCCGGATTGTCTTCTGATTTAGCGGACTTCATACACGATCTGTCGTGTGAATTAAAGGTACGCCATGCGCCTTTCTCCGTCAGTAACGGATATTTTTTTATTTCGATGCGCCAACCTTGATCGTCTGTCAGATGCCAGTGGAACTTATTCATTTTGTAGAGTGCCATCAGGTCGAGTAATTCTTTTACCTCCTCTTTGGTGTAGAAGTGACGGGATACATCGAGCATAATCCCGCGCCACTCGAATCGGGGGGCGTCTTGAATCTCTGCCGTGGGAATGGCCCATGCCACACTGTCTACGATTTGTTTGGATTCGATTTGCGGTGGGAATAACTGGCGAAGCGATTCGATACCGGCTATCACCCCTCCATAAGAGTTGCCTGTGATGTCTATCCGGTCTGATTTTGCCGAAAGTGTATAGGCACCTTCTTTTCCTTCGATGTTGGCTTTCGCAAGAGTGATTGTCCCCTTGCCCTCTTTAACCTGAAGGTCGTAGCCCGTGGCGGCCGAAAGAATTTCTTTCAGGTATTGGGCGGCTGGCTGTAATTCCGGGTCGGTGGTACCGATTGTAGTGTTCGGGGTTAGTACAAAAGCGTTGCCGGATTGTTGAATTTGGTTAGGCAACGGTACGATTGATGCGTCTCTGGTAACGGGAGCGGGACCGCAAGCTCCCAATAGCAATGTACTCGTGAGAGTACAGGCTGCTATCCACTGTTTGTAAGAAGGTTTTGTCATAGGAATAAATATTGGATTGTTTTTAATATGATATCAGATCCATTTTCTGGGTTACTATGAAATGCACAAATATACAATCAATTCTTTTGATTATCTTCATTCCATATTAAAAAACAGTTGTTATCTTTGCCTTTGGCAGGAACCTTCGTCATTCATGACTTGTTTTCTATGTGGGAGAAGTTAATTTGTTTAGCCGGTTTGCCCTCTTGGATAAGCCTGAATGGGAGTATTAACGACTTTTGACTTGTTCATCTAGCGGGCTCGGGTATCCGAGCTGATGGGTACACGAACCGGGCCCACTAAACAAGGCCGGGAAAGAGGGGTAAAGAAGGAAAGAAATGTGCTTAAGAAACCAATCGAACACACTTGGCTTATGAAGGGGTTCCATTCCGGAAACCAATGGCAAGTGGTTTTTGAATTAATGAATAATAGAATATGAAAGTGCTTGATTTGATAGACAAATATTATCCTCAGGATAATGAACTGAAACATATTTTGAACGTGCATAGCCGGTCGGTGGCTGATAAAGTTCTATGGATCGCCGTAAAACATCCGGAACTGAATCTGGATACTGTCTTTCTGGAAGAAGCCGCCATGCTGCATGATATTGGTATCTTCCTGACACATGCTCCGGGTATTCAATGTTTTGGGACGGAACCTTACATTTGTCATGGATATCTCGGAGCCGGACTTGTCCGTAAGGAAGGTTTCCCCCGACACGCATTAGTCTGTGAACGGCATACCGGGGCGGGACTTTCACTGAAAGATATTATGGATCAAAAACTTCCTGTCCCCCATCGCGAAATGTTGCCGGTGAGTATGGAAGAACAAGTGATTTGCTTTGCCGACAAGTTTTTTTCGAAAACCCATCTCGACCGTGAGAAAACTGTGGAGGGGCTCGTAAGAGCATCGCCAAGTATGGAGATGAAGGTTTGCAACGTTTTAACAATTGGTGTAAGCTATTTCTTTAGTGCCTAAAAAAGAATTAAAAATGAAGATTCTCAAGTATATTTGGTGAAGATTGTGTACTTTTGCCCCTTCAAGCGTAAACTCTATTAGTTAATGACGCCATTGAAAGCAAATACGATAATATCATCCATACTACTGTTGATCCTCCTGATGCTTCCGTACGAAGCTATGGCTCAGCGTCGCCGTGTCAGGGAGTTGAAAGGGCCGGTGGTCTATTCACCCCCTAAGAACGATTCACTGAGAGTCGACACACTGAAAAACGATACATTGAAAGCCAATGTATTGAAGGCCGATACATTGTCGGCGGAATCGGTGAAGAAAAAGAAACAACCCCTGGACGCTCCCGTTGTATATTCTGCCAATGACTCTATTGTCTTTACACAAGGAGGATTTGCCCATTTGTATGGAGATGGAAAGGTGAACTACGAGAATATCGAGCTGGGAGCCGAAATTATCACCATGAACATGGACAGCAGTACGGTCTATGCCCGTGGAGTGATCGACTCTGTGGGAGTGGAGAAGGGGAAACCGGTGTTTAAGGATGGAGAGACTCCTTATGAAACGAAGGCTATCCGGTATAACTTCAAGAGTAAAAAAGGATTTATCAATAACGTCGTTACCAGCAGGGGGAAGGCTACGTGGTAGGTAACAATGCGAAGAAAGGCGCAAATGATGAACTGTTCATGGAGAATGGACGATATACGACCTGCGACCACCACGATCATCCGCACTTCTATATGCAGTTGACCAAAGCCAAGGTCCGTCCTAAGAAAAATGTGGTAACGGGGCCTGCTTATCTGGTAGTGGAAGATGTACCGTTGCCTTTGGCCGTACCGTTTTTCTTCTTTCCGTTTTCCAGCAGCTATTCTTCGGGCTTTGTCATGCCGAGTTATATGGATGACTCCAGCCGTGGTTTCGGTTTGACCGGTGGTGGTTACTATTTTGCTGTCAGTGATCTGATGGACCTCAAGCTGACTGCCGATATTTTTACCAAAGGTTCATGGGCCGCCAATATGGAAACCAATTATAACAAGCGTTATAAATATTCCGGTTCGTTACAGGCCGGCTATCAGGTAACCAAACTTGGGGATAAAGGTATGCCGGACTATTCGGTTGCTAAAGACTTCAAGATTGTGTGGAATCACCGGCAAGACCAGAAGGCGAGTCCCAACAGCACTTTCTCGGCAAGTGTAAACTTCGCTACCAGTAGTTACGAACGTACCAATATCAACAACCTCTATAATTCTCAGTTGATGACCCAGAATACAAAAACTTCGAGTGTAAGCTACTCTCGTAGTTTCCCGGATCAGAAGCTGACACTCGCGGGTACTTTCAACATAGCGCAAACCATGCGTGACTCTTCTATTGCTGTCACCCTGCCTGACTTGAATATTACTCTGAGTACTATTTTCCCTTTTAAGCGTAAACGTGCGGTAGGTGAGGAGCGTTGGTACGAAAAGATCTCATTGCGTTATTCGGGACGTTTGACCAACAGCCTGAAGACAAAAGACGACCGTTTGTTTAAAGCCGGTTTCAGGGAATGGGAGAATGCAATGCAGCATAACATCCCGGTACAGGCAACTTTCACTCTTTTCAAGTATTTGCAGGTGGTACCTTCATTTAATTACACTGAACGTTGGTATACCCGTAAGGTGATGAAGAGCTATGACGAAACTACCCGGAAATGGGATACACACCCCGGCGATACGATTCATGGATTTTATCGGGTGTTCAACTATTCGGCCAGCCTGGCTTTAAGTACCAAGATGTATGGTATGTACCAGCCGCTGTTTATGAAGAAAAAAGAGATACAGATTCGCCATGTCTTTACCCCGCAGATTTCATTGAATGGCTCTCCAAGTTTCGGGCAATTCTGGGAATATTATCGTGATGCAGACGGTAATGATCAGTATTACTCGCCTTATTCCAGTCAGCAGTTTGGTACAGCTCCGCGTGAAAAGTCCGGAACGGTTAGTTTTGATGTGTCGAACAACTTGGAGATGAAATACCGTAACAAGAAAGACTCTCTTGTGAAAGTCAGTTTGATTGATGAAATCGGTTTCAATCTTTCTTATAATATGGCTGCAAAGAAGCAACCATGGAGTAACCTGAATATGCGTTTGCGTATGAAGTTCAAGAAGTTTAATAACTATACGCTGAATATGAACGCGGTATTCGCAACCTATGCCTATACATTCGATAAGTCGGGTAATGTAATAGTGGGTGACCGCACCGAATGGTCTTATGGCCGCTTCGGGCGTTTCCAGGGATGGGGATCTTCCATCAACTATACATTCAATAATGATACCTGGAAGAAGTTGTTCGGGAAAGATAAGGATAACGATCAAAAGAAGAAAAAGGACGGTGTCGACGAAGAAAAAGGAAATTCTACCGGTGACGAAGCGGTTACTGAGAAGAGGGTAGAAAAAGCACAGGCGGATCGTGACGGTTATCAGGTATTTAAGATGCCATGGTCGCTGAATGTGAACTATTCGTTCCGTATTTCCGAGGATCGCAGTAAGCCGATCAATCGTAATACGATGCGTTATCCGTTTAAGTATACGCAAAATATCAACATGTCGGGTAACCTGAAGATTTCCAATAATTGGTCGTTTACATTCAATTCCGGATATGATTTCGAGGCAAAGGAGATCACTCAGACTTCTTGCACGATTACACGTGATTTGCATTGTTTCAATATGTCTGCCAGTATTTCGCCTTTCGGCCGCTATCGCTATTATAATTTTACGATTCGGGCTACGGCAAGTATCCTGCGTGACTTGAAGTGGGATAAGAGAAGTCAGACTCAAAGTAATATTCAGTGGTATTAAATATCTGATGGACGAACGATAAACAGCCGGCAATTTATGCTTAAAATTTCTATAGCATATGCCGGCTGTTTATCGACTATCGTTTGATAGTTTGCTCTGTTTACCAGTTTATTTCTGTTTTTCCATGGGCTTTCAGGTATTCGTTTGTTTTACTGAAATGCTTATTCCCAAAGAAGCCATTGTAGGCAGAGAGGGGAGAAGGATGTGCCGAACTGAGTACCAAATGCTTGTTACGGTCAATGAAGGCACCTTTCTTCTGTGCATAACTTCCCCAAAGGATGAATACCAGATTTTCTCTTTCTTCGGCCAGGACACGGATGGCAGCATCTGTAAACTCTTCCCAACCGCGACGTTGTGCGAACCGGCTGGTGGGCGCGTACTGTCAGGGTGGCGTTCAGTAACAGGACACCCTGTTCGGCCCATCTTGTCAGGTTACCGGTGGACGGGGCTGGCGTGCCGATATCTTCTTTTATTTCTTTGAAAATGTTCACCAGAGAAGGCGGAAAGGCTACTCCGTCATTCACCGAGAAACAAAGGCCGTGTGCCTGACCGGGACCATGGTAGGGGTCCTGACCGATAATGACTACTTTTACTTTATCAAACGGACATAAATTGAATGCATTGAATATCAACTTTCCCGGGGGAAAGATCTGATACTGGCTATATTCACTTCTGACAAATTCAGTCAGTGTGCGGAAATAATCCTTCTCAAATTCTGGTTCTAAATGAGTTTTCCAGCTCTCTTCTATTTGTACGTTCATAGGCTATTAAATAAGGTGTATATTAAGGGCTGTACATTCACGACGCATTTCTTCCGGCCAGATACTTGCCTGAATCTCGCCGATATGAGCTTTGCGTAAGTAGAACATGCACAAACGCGATTGTCCGATACCGCCGCCGATAGAGAGTGGAAGCGTATCATTCAATAATCTTTTATGGAAATAGAGTTCCAGTCTTTGTTCCTGATTCTCTTGCTTCACCTGGCGTAAAAGAGCCTCTTTGTCTACACGGATACCCATAGAAGACAACTCAATGGAGCGTTGCAGCACATCGTCCCAGAGCAACAGGTCACCGTTCAGTCCGGGTAGGTCGTTCAACCCTTTGCTGGTATAGTCGTCATAGTCCGGGGCGCGTCCGTCATGTTTTTTGCCATCACTCAGCTTGCAACCGATGCCGATGATAAATACGGTCCATACTTTTTACAGATGGCATGTTCGCGGCATTTAGGTTCCATATCGGGATACAACTGGCGTAATTCTTCCGAATGGATAAAGTGCAACTTCTGTGGCAGGCAAGGTTTGATTTGCGGGTACATTTCGTACACCATATATTCCGTACGGATCATAGCGGCATAAATGCGGTTTACGATCTCTTTTAAGAAGTCGGCATTACGGTCTTCGGCAGTAATTACCCGTTCCCAGTCCCACTGGTCTACATAAAGTGAATGCAGATTGCCCAGTTCTTCGTCCGAGCGGATGGCATTCATGTCCGTATAAATACCATAACCCGGTTCAATGTGATAATCTGCCAAGGTCAGGCGCTTCCATTTAGCGAGTGAGTGTACTACTTCCGCTTGTGCATCGCCCAGATCCTTGATGGGAAATGAGACAGGACGTTCTATACCGTTCAGGTCATCATTGATACCCATTCCTTTGAGTACGAAGAGTGGGGCTGTGACACGGCGCAGACGCAGCTCCGAAGAAAGATTCAACTGGAAGAACTCTTTAATTTGTTTGATGCCCAGTTCTGTCTGTTTCAGGTCAAGCAAAGGTTTATAATTCTGAGGTTTTATTAGGTAACTCATAGGTTTATTGATTGTTATTTGTCGGCAAAGATATGAATAATATCTATATCTGTATGAATAATAGGCTAAAATGTTATCAAATTGATCGTTTTATATAGCATAAGAGTTGCAAAATAATATTTGATAATATAGCGTTCGGTAGATGAATACTACAAAAAAAGGTGAATCATTAGGAAAATGCGAAGATTTTTTATACTTTTGTCGTCGCATAAAAACAATGCTCCTGTAGTTCAACGAATAGAATGTAGGTTTCCGGTACCTAAGATAAGGGTTTGATTCCTTCGGGAGTACAAAGAAATGGCTGATAATTAAACAATTATCAGCCATTTTAGTTTTATTGACCAATTAATGTAGGAGCCGGACTAATTTCTCCCAGGATTCACATAAGGATTGCATTGAAGGGAATAATAAATCGGCACCGGCATTCAGCAGTATTTCCCCGTTCAGAGGTCCGGTGTTGACAGCAATGGTGAATATTCCGGCTTTATGTCCGGCTTCTACACCTAAAGGGGCATTTTCGATCACAATAGCTTCATTAGGTTTCAATCCTCCTTTTTCCAATGCCATCAGATAGGTTCCGGATTCGGCTTTCCGTATTTGACATCGAAGGCAGTCACCATCAATTCCTGACGAAACATTCCCGGAAAGTTATGCTCGAGTCTATCCAGCAGTGAGGCTTGTCCGGAACCGGTAACCACGGTCGGGATGATACCTTCCGTTTTGATTTTTTGTAGTAATTCCCATGCACCGGCATGCGTTCGGCTTGGGGATGCTTGTTGAATTCGATGCTCTTTTCGAGATAAATACTCTCTATTTCTTCTTGAGTGGCGTCACGTCCCAATTGACGTTGACATACGATGTTGATAGTTCCGGCCCCCGTACGGCCTTCGTGCATGTAAGCTTCTTCCCGACTTAAATTCAGCCCATGGGCCTTCATGGTCTTGTGCCATGCTTCGGCATGATAAGGCATGGAGTCGAAAAGTACGCCGTCCATATCGAAAAGCACGGATTTCAGTTGGATAGATTCATAATGATTTTGCTTGAGATATTGCGCAATTGCTTCCTGAAACATGATATATACCTATTGATTTGGAGTGCAAAGATACGATTATTTTGGTGAATCGAACAGAATATGTATTTTTGCAAAATCTATTAAGTGATATGATTGCATGAAAAAACTATTTTTCCCTTTACTGTCGTTATGCTTGCTGACTACCGCTTGCAAAGATTCTGTTCCAAGTCCTACGATCGAAATGCAGGGACTGTACGTCAATGACGGAGAGATGGATTATACCCGGCAAATGGAGGCCTTACCTCCTCTCAAAGTAGATGATGAACTCGAAATTTCGTTAAAACTGGACGGCAATGGAGAGGAGTTGAATACGTTTCTGGTAAAAGAGGAAACTCCGGGTAGTAAAGAGACTGCTGTGGAGATTGATTTTAATGATTTGCCGGAAGAGACGCTCAGTGATGATAAAGAGTTTACGGATAAGGATAATGGCAAGTTAGGGTTTAAGGATGGAGTTTCTCAGACTCAAATAGGTATCAGGGCAAAGGTGCAGCAAGTGACCGAAGATGGAGTGAAACTTAAATTCTACCTTTTCTCCAAACCTGTTAATTGTGAAGGGGCCAAGTATGAATTGGAAATCAAAACTTCCGATAAACAAGACGATTGATCTGACGGATCGGTATATAATAGAAAGAGCGATACTTCCGATAGTACCGCTCTTTTCTATTATATACTTGTTTTATTGGGCTCTTACAGTCTTGCCTGAATAGCTTTTGATTCTTCTTCGTATCCGGGTTTGTTCAGTAAAGCAAACATGTTCTTTTTGTATGCTTCTACACCCGGCTGGTTGAACGGATTTACGCCCAGCAGATAGCCGCTGATACCGCAAGCTTTTTCGAAGAAATAGAGTAATTGTCCGATGCTGAATTCGCTCAGTTCCGGAATCACGATACGCATATTGGGAACTCCTCCGTCTACGTGAGCCAATTGGGTTCCCAATTCGGCCATTTTGTTTACTTCGTCTACGCGCTTGCCGGCCAGGAAGTTTAAGCCATCCAGGTTAGCTTCATCCGAAGGTACTTCTAACTTATGGTTCACTTTGTCTACAGAGATCACTGTTTCGAAGATTGTGCGTTCACCTTCCTGAATCCACTGACCCATCGAGTGCAGGTCTGTAGAGAAATCGACTGCTGCCGGGAAGATACCTTTATTATCTTTTCCTTCAGATTCTCCGTAAAGTTGTTTCCACCATTCGCTTACGTAGTGAAGCTTCGGGCAGAAATTAACAAGAATCTCTATCTTCTTGCCGTTCTTGTATAACTCGTTACGAGTAGCGGCATAAATCGCTGCAGGGTTTTCTGCGAAAGGAACATCGGCTCCACAAGCTTTCTCCATGTCGGCAGCACCGTTTACCAGTTGCTCGATATCGAATCCGGCTACTGCAATGGGCAATAAACCTACCGGAGTCAACACGGAAAAACGTCCTCCTACATTGTCAGGGATAATGAAAGATTTGTATCCTTCTTTATCTGCAGTAACGCGTGCCGCACCTTTCTTGGCATCTGTAACGGCTACGATTACTTTCTTTGCCATCTCTTTGCCGCGTTGATCTTCACACTGTTTCTTCAGCAGGCGGAATGCCAGAGCGGTCTCTGTAGTTGTACCGGATTTAGAGATATTGATTACACCGAATTTTTTATCTTTCAGAAACTCAGTCAGTTCGTACAGATAATCTTCACCAATATTGTGGCCGGCATAAATCATGACCGGTGCTGTTTTCTTTTCCTGTAACCAAGTGAAGCTGTTTGACAATGCCTCGATCACCGCACGGGCACCCAGGTAACTTCCTCCGATACCGGCTACGATCACTACCTCACAATTGTCTCTCAATACTTGTGCGGTAGCTTTCAGGTCGGCCAGGTGCTCTTTACTGATAGAAGAGGGCAGATGCAACCACCCCAGAAAGTCGTTACCTTTACCAGTGCCGTTTTCCAGCGCTTCCTGTGCGGCTTTTACCTGAGCTTCGTAGGCAGAAACCGATTCCTTGGAAATGAATCCAAAAGTTTTTTCAATGTTCAAACTAATCATATCTTTCTTTATTTAGGAGTTAAAGAGTTATTTGTCTGCTTTCTTGTTTATCTAAACGAGTCAGTCAGCAATTTTATTTCAATCATCGGAGATATGCGCTCATATAAGATGTTGTATACAGCATCCAGTATCGGCATATTTACGTGATGATGTTTATTGATTTCCTTAATACACTTTGTTCCATAATATCCTTCCGCTATCATCTCCATTTCGATTTGGGCACTTTTTACAGAGTATCCCTTACCGATCATGGTACCAAACGTACGGTTACGGCTGAAGTTAGAGTAGCCGGTCACCAACAAATCACCCAGATAAACAGATTCATCTACGTTTCTGTTTATCGGATGTACCGTATTTAAGAAGCGATTCATCTCTTGGATAGCGTTTGATATCAGTACGGCCTGGAAGTTGTCTCCATATTTCAAACCGCTACAGATGCCTGCTGCTATGGCATATACATTTTTCAGTACGGAACTGTATTCAATTCCTATCACGTCATCGCTAACAGAAGTCTTGATGAAACTGCTGCCCAGTCGGCGGGCAAAAACGCGTGCTTTATCCTTGTCCGGACAAGCGATGGTGAGATAAGAGAGACGTTCCAGAGCCACTTCTTCGGCATGACATGGACCGGCCAGTACGGCAATATTTTCGGGAGGAACGCCATATTCCTTGTTAAAGTATTCCGAGACAATCAGATTGTCATCGGGGACAATACCTTTGATAGCGGTAATAATGAACTTGTCTCTGATCCGTGTTTTCAGCTTTTTCAGGTGAGCTTTCAGATATGGAGAAGGGGTGACGAAGATTAGCGTATCAGACTCTTTCACCACATCGTTGATGTTGGAGCTGAAATTGATGCGCTTCATGTCGAACTTTACGCCTGTCAGATAGGCTGGATTATGCCCGAGCCGTTTGAAATCGGCGATGCGTCGTCGCGCCGCATATACCAATTGATAGACTCTTCCTGAGCCAGACACATCTTTGCGATGGCTGTAGCCCAGCTTCCTCCGCCCATTATCGCTATCTTACCGGGTAATTTCATTTCTATAAATTAAGAATTAAAAATGAAGAATGAAGAATGGTGCAGGGAAGGCCGGAGGTCAAATGCTCCGGCTCCTCATCGCCATTCTTCATTCTTAATTTATTTAATTTTCTGTATCCACTCGGCTACATCGTTAACTGACGGATTGGTCAGTTCCAATTTGTATTTCTTGTTGATGCCACAAATATCCTGGTGGAATTTCTGCGGATTAACCTCTTTCATGTCGGCCACCTGATTGTATCCTGCTTTCTGGATGACAGGTACCCACTCTTCGGCAATGCCCAGTTCCATAAATTTGGAAGCACTGTCTTTCGGTACGACTTTCTCCGGACGCATCTGCGGGAAGAACAATACTTCCTGAATGGTCGACTGACCGGTCATCAGCATAGTCAGACGGTCCATACCGATACCCATACCCGAAGTAGGAGGCATACCATATTCCAATGCACGGACGAAGTCTTATCGATGATCATCGCTTCATCATCTCCCTTTTCGCTCAGTTTCATCTGGTCTTCGAAACGTTCCAACTGGTCGATCGGATCGTTCAACTCAGAATATGCGTTACACAACTCTTTACCGTTTACCATCAACTCGAAACGTTCTGTCAGTTCAGGGTTGTCACGATGCTTCTTGGTCAGAGGAGACATCTCGATCGGGTAATCCGTGATGAATGTAGGCTGTATATAAGTGCCTTCGCAGAACTCACCGAAGATCTCATCGATCAGTTTACCTTTACCCATCGTATCATCGATTTCCATGTTCAGTTTCTTGCAAACTTCGCGAATCTGCTCTTCATTCATTCCTGTCAGATCGTAACCGGTGTGCTCTTTGATGGCTCCCAGCATAGTGACACGCTTATAGGGCGCTTTGAAATTGATGATGTTGTCGCCTACTTTTACTTCGGTAGTACCGTTTACGTCCAGACAGATCTTTTCGATCATTTTTTCAGTAAATTCCATCATCCAGTTGTAGTCTTTGTAGGCTACATATATCTCCATACAGGTGAATTCTGGATTGTGTGTACGGTCCATACCTTCGTTACGGAAGTTTTTACCGATCTCGTATACACCTTCAAAACCGCCGACAATAAGGCGTTTCAGGTAAAGCTCACTGGCGATTCGCATGTATAAAGGAATATCCAAAGCATTGTGGTGAGTCATGAACGGACGCGCGGCTGCTCCTCCGGCAATGGCCTGCAGGATCGGAGTTTCCACTTCCATGTATCCCTTTGAGTTGAAGTATTCGCGCATGGAACTGTATACTTTGCTGCGTTTGATGAAAATATCTTTAACGCCTTCGTTGACAGCCAGGTCGACATAGCGCTGGCGGTAACGCAATTCAGGATCTTCAAAAGAGTCGTAAGTTACGCCGTCTTTGTATTTAACAATAGGCAGTGGTTTGATCGATTTGGCGAGTACCGTCAGCTTTTGTGCATGGATACTGATTTCGCCCATCTGTGTGCGGAATACGAAGCCTTCGATTCCGATGAAGTCGCCTAAGTCGAGCAGGCGTTTGAACACAGTGTTGTACATTTCCTTGTCTTCTCCCGGGCAGATGTCATCACGGGTGATATATACCTGGATGCGGCCTTTAGAGTCCTGCAATTCAATGAAAGAGGCTTTACCCATTATGCGGCGGCTCATCATGCGACCGGCTACGGATACCTGGCGGGGTGTCTCGTCATCTTTGAATTCGGCTTTAATATCAGTTGAGAAAGCATTGGTTACATACTCTGCTGCGGGATAGGGTTCGATGCCCATCGCGCGAAGTTCATTCAGACTGTTACGTCGGATGATTTCCTGTTCACTTAGTTCTAATATGTTCATTTCGTTAGATATTAACTCAATTTTGGAGGCAAAAATACGAAACTTTTCTTAGAAATACGGCATTGTAACTCTTATTCTTTATTCTTCACCTTTAATTCTAAATAGATTTGTATCTTTGCACCCTCAAAATAATAGGTATGACAGGACAAAAGACGCCCACTGCGCTGGGCACCGAAAAGATTGGAAAACTCTTGATGCAGTATGCCATTCCGGCTATTATCGCTATGACCGCATCTTCACTTTACAACATGGTAGACAGCATTTTTATTGGTCACGGGGTTGGTCCGATGGCTATTTCGGGGCTTGCTCTGACATTTCCGCTGATGAATCTTGCGGCGGCTTTCGGTTCGCTGGTCGGAGTGGGGGCTGCCACGCTGGTTTCGGTAAAGCTGGGACAAAAAGATTACGATACGGCGCAACGTGTGCTGGGAAATGTATTGGTGCTGAATATCATCATCGGGCTTGCTTTTACGATACTTACCCTTATTTTTCTCGATCCTATCCTTTATTTTTTCGGAGGCAGCGACGAAACTGTGGGGTATGCCCGCGATTATATGAAGGTGATCCTTTATGGTAATGTCATTACCCATCTTTACCTGGGACTGAATGCCGTGCTTCGTTCGGCCGGTCATCCGCAAAAGGCAATGTATGCCACTATTGCTACAGTGGTTATCAATACGATTCTCGATCCTCTGTTTATTTACGGCTTCGGCTGGGGCATTCAAGGAGCAGCCATAGCCACTATCCTGGCACAGGTCATTTCTCTGATGTGGCAGTTCAGGCTATTCAGCAATAAGGAAGAGTTGCTCCATTTTCATCGGGGCATTTTCCGGTTGAAACGGAAAATCGTATTCGACTCGCTCGCCATCGGTATGGCTCCTTTCCTGATGAACCTTGCGTCGTGTTTTATCGTAATCCTGATTAACCAGGGGTTGAAAAAATATGGCGGAGATCTTGCTATCGGTGCGTTTGGTATTGTCAATCGTCTTGTTTTCTTGTTTGTGATGATTGTGATGGGGCTGAACCAAGGGATGCAGCCCATAGCCGGATATAATTTCGCGCCCGGCTCTATCCCCGGGTGACCCGTGTGTTGAAGCTTACCATTTACGGAGCCACCATTGTAACAACTACGGGTTTCCTGATGGGAATGTTGATCCCCGGCTTGGCCGTATCTATCTTTACTTCCCACGAAGAATTGATCCGTCAGTCGGCCGAAGGACTTCGGATTGTGGTGCTGTTTTTCCCGATAGTCGGGTTCCAGATGGTGACGTCGAACTTCTTTCAAAGCATCGGGATGGCGAGTAAAGCTATCTTTCTGTCTATCACCCGTCAGGTGCTGATACTGATTCCCTGTCTGTTGATCCTGCCCCGGTATTTCGGTCAGACAGGCGTATGGGTAAGTATGCCTGTTTCCGACTTGATAGCCAGTCTGATCTCGGCAGGGATGTTGTGGTGGCAGTTCCGCTTGTTCCGTATCCATGGCAGACAGGCTGCCTGACTTCGGTGGCAACTGCCGGAGAACGTTGCGGCGTATACCATGCGGACCGTCTTCCTTCATGCACACCTTATTCTATTCTTACGGTTGAAGCAAAAATAAGGATTGACTACTTTCATGCCGGTGGGCTAAACAAATTGCAGTCGGCATTTGTCTTTTATCTGTAATGATCAGAAACCAATGTAGTAGTCATGAAAAAGCGAATCTGTTTTGTCCTTATCCTGTGTATCAGTCTGTTTGTTTTCTCACCTGTACATGCCCAGCAGCGTAAGAGTGTTGCTGTGGTCTTGAGTGGTGGAGGTGCCAAGGGAGTGGCCCACATCGGCGCTCTGAAAGTGATTGAAGAAGCAGGTATCCCTATCGATTATATTGTCGGAACCAGTATGGGGTCCATCATCGGCGGGCTTTATTCCATCGGTTATACTCCCCATCAGCTCGATAGCATGGTCAATCATCAGAATTGGCCTCTCTTGCTCAGCGACCGTATCAGTTGGGAAGACCAGACCATGACCGAACGTCAGAACTCGGAAACCTACGTCCTCTCTGTTCCTTTAAAGAAGAATCTGAAGGCCAATGTGTTCGGAGGCGTTATCAAAGGCCAGAATCTGGCCAATCTTTTTTCGGAACTGACAGTCGGTTATCACGACTCCATCAACTTCAATAAACTGCCTATCCCGTTTGCCTGTGTTTCGGAGAATATAGTAAACGGAGATGAAGTTGTATTTCATAACGGAGTGTTGGCTACCGCCATGCGCGCCAGTATGGCTATTCCCGGCGTATTCACTCCGGTGCGCCTGGGTGATAAGATTCTTGTGGACGGTGGCATGAAAAATAATTTCCCGACCAACATAGCCCGTGCCATGGGAGCTGATGTCATTATCGGTGTCGATGTGCAGAATGATCTCCGCACTGCCGATGAACTGAACAACCTCAGTGAAATCTTCAATCAGATTATCAATCTGACCGGGCAGACCCGATACGAAGAGAATATCAAACTGGCCACTGTCTATATCAAGGTGGATGTGAAAGGGTATTCTGCTGCAAGTTTCAATATTCCCGCGCTCGATACTTTGGTGAACCGGGGCGAAGAGGCTGCCCGTGAACAGTGGACCGCTTTGCAAAAGCTGAAGAAGGAAATAGGACTGCCTGAGAACTATGTTGCCCCGCGTCATGGTCCGTTCAGTTCATTGTGGGCTTCGAAAGACATTTTTGTTAAGGAGATCACTTTTGACGGCATCGAGGATAGTGACAAGAAATGGATCATGCATCGCTGTCACCTGAAGGAAAACAGCAAGATGCGTATGGAACAGCTTTATGAAGCTCTGACCACCTTGCGCGGCAGTCAGGCTTACTCCAATGTCAGCTATAAACTGACCGACACCCCTCAGGGATATCAGTTGCACTTCATCCTGGAAGAGAAGTATGAACGTAATCTTAATCTGGGTATCCGTTTTGATTCGGAAGAGATTGCCTCGCTTCTGTTGAACGTCAGGAGCCGCTCGATACGCGTGTTCCTTCGTGGGTTTCGGTGACGGGAAGGCTGGGAAAACGTTATCTCGCCCGGGTCGAATATACATTGGCACCGATGCAGATGCGCAATTTCAATTTTGCTTATCAGTTTGAGTACAACGATATCAATATCTACGATCACGGAAGGCGTTCCTATAATACTACTTATAAGTATCATTCGGGTGAGTTTGGATTCTCGGATGTATGGTTTCGCAACCTGCGCTTTGGCGCCGGGCTGAATTTTGAGTTCTTTAAGTATAAAGACTTTCTTTACAACACCGGCGGGCAGCGTCTGGAGGTGAAGCCCCAACACTTCTTCAGCTATTTTGCACAGTTGCATTACAATACGTACAACAAGGGATATTTCCCTTCCAAGGGGACCGATGTGCAGGGACGCTACTCGCTCTATACCGATAATCTGACACATTATAAAGGCCATGCTCCTTCTCTGCCCTTGCGGCATCATGGGCCGGTGTCTTTTCACTGATCCGATCGTTTTGCCCTGACTTCCTTCTTTGTACTGGGCGGTCGCTTGATCGGTGAAAAGTATACCTTATCCGTAATCTG
>ENA-OQIG01000150-OQIG01000150.1-human-gut-metagenome-genome-assembly--contig:-NODE-150-length-39407-cov-16.734038_pt1 | contig 39407 bp, 42 predicted proteins | sample MGYA00242576_ERZ504741 | MGnify/ENA primary metagenome ERZ504741 (study PRJEB26092, sample SAMD00036436) | human gut metagenome | host: Homo sapiens | study: EMG produced TPA metagenomics assembly of... | reverse complement strand
CGGCATCCATGTCAAAAGATTTCGGTACAGTACTGAATGAAAAAGCATCAAAAATCCTTGCGAAAGTGACAGATGGAAAGTATACAAGGCTTCTGATTGAGGATTCTCTGAAACTGATCCTTTATCAGAAGGGCGGCGGATCCGGCAGAACGAGTCAGCAGGGGAACCGTGGAGCAGGTTTATTTTGCGCTTCGAATGGCAGCTCTTGAGATTCTGTATGGCGAGGAAGTTCCGGTGATCCTGGATGATGCGTTTGGATGTTATGACGAAAAAAGATTAAAATATACGCTAAAATGGTTGAGCGAACAGTCAAGACAGGTTATAATACTTAGTTGCCAAAAACGTGAACTTGAAATTTTAAATGAGATAGAAATGGAAAGACAGGGTAGACCATAGAATAAAGGGGAAGAGTTTCAATGAAAATAGAATTGCCAAGAAAAGTAGTTTTGATTATTAAAAACTTACAGAGACATGGTTATGATGCATATGCGGTGGGCGGCTGTGTCCGGGATTCCATTCTGAACAAAAAACCGGAGGACTGGGATATCACGACTTCTGCAAAGCCGGAGCAGGTGAAGCGGATCTTCCGACGTACCGTGGACACCGGGATCGAGCATGGGACGGTAACAGTTCTGATTGGAAAAGACGGATTTGAGGTGACCACTTACCGGGTGGACGGACTGTATGAGGATGGCCGTCATCCGAAAGAGGTGACATTTACAAGCCGGCTGGAGGAAGATTTAAAGAGACGGGATTCACGATCAACGCCATGGCATACAATGATGATGAGCGCCTGGTGGATGCGTTTGGCGGAATGAGGGACTTGAATTATCACCTGATCCGTTGTGTGGGTGATCCGAAGGAGCGTTTTTCAGAGGATGCACTTCGGATTCTGCGCGCAGTACGTTTTTCTGCGCAGCTGGCATTTCCAATCGAGCCGGAGACCGCAGAAGCGATCAAAAGTCTGGCTCCGAATCTGGAAAAGATCAGTGCAGAGCGGATTCAGGCAGAGCTGGTAAAACTGCTGGTATCCGATCATCCGGAGCGGATTCAGGATGCCTGTGAGCTGGGAATCACAAAAGTGGTGCTTCCGGAATGGGATGACATGGTCGGTGTGAAGCAGAATACGCCACATCATAAATATGATGTAGCTGCACACACAGTTCATGCGCTGCAGAATGTAAAGAATGATAAAGTCCTCAGACTAACCATGTTGTTCCATGATATGGGAAAACCAGTAATGAAGACCACAGATGAAAATGGAAGAGACCATTTCAAAGGGCATGCGATCGCCAGCGAGCAAATTGCAAAAACAGTGATGAAACGTTTGAAATTTGATAATGATACGATTCGAAAAGTAACAAAGCTTGTTGCGTATCATGATTACCGGATGGAACCGACCGGAGCGAACGTGCGCCGCGCCATGCATGAGATCGGGGTGGAACTCTTTCCATATTATCTGGCAGTCCGGCTTGCAGATACAAAAGCGCAGAGTTCTTATGAACGCAGAGGAAAGCTGGAAAATATCATTCAGATCAGAGAACTGTATCGAAATGCGCTGCGAAACAAAGAATGTGTGACATTAAAAGATCTGGCAGTGACAGGAACGGATCTGATCAATCTCGGAATAGCGCCGGGAAAAGAACTGGGAACGCTCTTAAATGAGCTGCTGGATATGGTGATCGAAGATCCGGCATGGAATCAAAAAGGAAAATTGTGTGATTACGTGAAAGAAAGATTTGGCTTTTAGCATACTTGCTCACCGGGATTCATAGATTAGAAAGAGTCATGAATCCGCCCTGCTTTCGGCGGGGCAAAGTGCAGGGGGCAAGTATGAGAGAATATGAGTTAGAAGTTCTGGAACAGTATGACATAGAAGTAATAAGCACCCGCAAGACAAGGGGTGCTTATTTTTGCAATACAAAGGAGGGACTGATGCTGCTTGGACCGGCAGGAATTTCGGTTGGGCGCGCACCTCTGATGTATGTTTTGCTCTGTTATCTGGAATCCAGACACGGAATGAAGGTGGACACACCCATCTTTACGAAGGCGGGAAAACTCTTTAGCGTATCCCAGGATGGAACAAAGTACATGCTGAAAAAATGGGTTTCGGGAAGAGAGTGTGAGGTACGAAGGGAGCGGGATGTGCTGGAAGCGGCACAGGCTCTCGGACTTTTGCATCAGAGAATGGATTGGGGAGAAATTCTTGGCGACGGTGCGTGGACAAAAGAAAAGATGCAGGAGATGATTCCTCAGGCTTCGGATCATGAACCTGTTTTAGAGATAGAACTGAAACCTTTTGCAGGAAGAGATATGCTGTCAGAATTAAGGCGGCATAACCGGGAATTGAAAAAAGTGCGGGCATTTATCCGTTCCAGGGTCACAAAAAATGAATTTGAGCGTCGTTTTCTGGCACATTTTGAGAGAATGTATGAGATGGCGCAAAGTGTGACAGAACGGATGGAATGCTCCGGATATCCGGAATTGTACAAAGACAATCTAAAAGCCGGAAAGCTGATACACGGAGATTATAATTATCACAACATCTGGATCAGTTCCGGCAGGATTGCAGTCACCAATTTTGAGCATTTCAGAATGGATGTACAGGTACAGGATCTGTATTATTTCCTGCGAAAGGTGATGGAAAAATATCAGTGGAAAGAAAGTCTGGGAAGAAAGATTCTGGAGATGTATGAGAGCGTCCGTCCTCTGGAGGACAGGGAAAAGGAATTTCTCGCACTTTGCCTGGCTTATCCGGAGAAGTTCTGGAAGACAGCAAATCTGTATTCGAACTCCAATAAGGCGCGGATTCCGGAGAAAAGTGTAGAAAAACTGCAGACTGCAATCGGACAGCAGGCAGAAAAAGAGCGATTTTTAGAAAATATATTCACTTTTCATTTATAGGCGGCTGTTGTATAATAGAACCATACTATATTGCAGGAGGTGCCTAAGATGGGTTACAAAGAAATATACAATGAGTGGTTGACAAATGCTTATTTTGATGCAGATACAAAAGCAGAACTGGAGCGTATCGCATCAGATGAGAACGAGATCAAAGAGCGTTTTTATACAGATTTAGAGTTTGGTACAGCAGGACTTCGGGGAATTATCGGAGCCGGAACGAACCGTATGAATATTTATACAGTGAGAAAGGCAACACAGGGACTGGCAAACTATATTTTAAAGAGTGGAAACGCAGAAAAAGGAGTTGCATCGCATTTGACTCACGCCGGATGTCACCGGAATTTGCACAGGAAGCGGCATGCTGCCTGGCTGCGAACGGAATCAAAGCCTATGTATTCGATTCTCTTCGTCCGACACCGGAGCTTTCTTATGCAGTCAGAAAACTCGGATGTATTGCCGGAATCAACATTACAGCCAGCCATAATCCACCGGAGTACAATGGTTATAAGGTATACTGGGAAGATGGCGCGCAGATCACACCGCCTCATGACAAAGGAATCATGGATGAAGTCAAGGCAGTGACAGATTATACGACTATGAAGACGATGCCGGCAGAGGATGCCAAAGCAGCCGGACTCTACGAAGTGATCGGAGCAGAGGTGGATGATGCCTACATAGCAGAGCTGAAAAAGCAGGTGATCCATCAGGATGCCATTGATGCAGTTGGAAAAGATCTGAAGATCGTATACAGTCCGCTTCATGGAACGGGAAATATTCCTGCCCGCAGAATTTTAAAAGAGCTCGGTTTTGAGAACGTATACGTAGTCAAAGAGCAGGAACTGCCGGACGGCGAATTCCCGACTGTTTCTTATCCGAATCCGGAGGCGGCAGAGGCATTTGAACTGGGACTTAAGCTGGCAAGAGAAGTGGATGCAGACATTGTGCTTGCTACAGATCCGGATGCAGACCGTCTGGGTGTCCGGGTAAAAGATAAAAACGGTGAATATCACGATCTGACAGGAAATATGTCCGGCTGTCTCCTTGCAGACTATGAGATCGGACAGAGAAACGCATTGAGAGGACTTCCTGAGGATGGATATCTCATCAAAACGATCGTTACAACAAATATGGCAGATGCGATTGCAGATTACTATAACACAGCTGATTGAAGTTCTGACCGGATTCAAATATATCGGACAGCAGATTCTGGGATTTGAGACAAGCAAAAAAGGCGAGTACTTATTTGGATTTGAAGAAAGCTATGGATGCCTGATCGGAACACACGCAAGAGATAAAGATGCGATCGTTGCGACAATGGCACTCTGCGAGGCAGCTGCTTACTACAAGACAAAAGACATGACTCTCTGGGATGCCATGATCGAGATGTATGAGAGATACGGATATTACAAAGATGATATCCAGTCTATCACACTCAAAGGAATCGAAGGACTTGCAAAGATCCAGGAGATCCTTGAGACACTCCGTAAGAATCCGCCGGCAGAGATCGCAGGCTACAAAGTGCTGAAAGCGAGAGACTACAAAGCAGACACGATCCAGGATATGCAGACTGGTGAAGTATCTTCGACAGGTCTTCCGACATCGAACGTATTGTACTATGATCTTTCTGATGATGCATGGTTATGTGTGAGACCGTCAGGAACAGAGCCGAAAGTCAAATTCTACTACGGTATCAAAGGAACCTCCCTTTCTGATGCAGATGAAAAATCCGCAGCTATGGGCAGAGAAGTGCTGGCAATGATTGATAAGATTATGTAAAAATGTTGCTGTTATTGTAAATAGTACTGCTTTGCATGGTAAATCTGTGAAACTGCTTGACAAAAGCAGTTTCACCAGTTATAACAGTACATAAGGGTATCGACATGTAAAGGGTAGAGACATGCGGCCTTTACCAATTTAGAATAATCATTCTAGCATAATAAAGAGGAGGAATTATCCATGAACAAAACAGAATTGATCGCAGCAATCGCTGAGCAGGCAGAAATTTCAAAGAAAGATGCAGAGAAAGCATTAAAAGCTTTTGTTGATGTAGTAACAGAGCAGTTAAAAGAAGGAGAAAAAGTACAGTTAGTAGGATTCGGTACTTTTGAAGTAAGCGAAAGAGCAGCAAGAGAAGGAAGAAATCCTCAGACAGGAAAGACAATGAAGATCGCAGCTTGCAAAGCTCCGAAATTCAAAGCTGGAAAAGCTCTGAAAGATGCTGTAAACGCATAATTGACGAACAGATAAAGATGCATAAGAGGATACAGTCGGACAAGCCGGTTGTATTCTCTTTTCAGTTACAGGAGAAGGAAGGAGAAAAGATTGATGAGATTGGACAAATTTTTAAAAGTTTCCAGGCTGATCAAACGCAGGACCGTAGCCAACGAAGCATGTGATGCAGGGAGAGTTCTGGTGAATGGAAAGCCTGCAAAGGCATCCGTAAAAGTGAAAGTGGGAGATGTGATCGAGATTCAGTTCGGTACAAAAACGGTGAAAGTAGAAGTGCTGGATATTCAGGATACGACCAAGAAAGAAGAGGCGAAAGACCTGTTCCGCTATTTATAAAACAGAAAAATTCGTTTTTCCGGTATAAAATAATACAACCCCTCATATATATAGAAAAGCAGAAGGAAAGGGGAAAGTGTATGGAAGAACGACAAATGCCGGCGAAGGCACATAAACTGATCGTGAATAACAGAAAGACAAGTATGGTTACCGGAGTTCTGGATGTTCTCTCGTTTGATCTGAATGAGATTCTTCTGGAGACAGAGCAGGGGATGCTTATGGTGAAAGGCACAGACCTCCATGTGAACCGGCTCAGTGTTGAGAAGGGAGAAGTAGACCTTTCCGGAAATATTGACAGTATTGCTTATTCTGGAGTGAATCAGGGCGGGCAAAATGAGAGCTTTCTGTCAAAATTATTTAAGTAGGCGTTATTATGATGCTCGGAATTGAAACAGAAGTTGTGATTTTTTTCTATGCGGCGCTTACGGGGATGGTACTTTTTTGCGGTTATCAGATTCTGCTGCTGATACGAAGACTCGTGCGGCATCATCCGCTGGCAGTCGGTGTGGAGGATATCGGCTTCTGGCTGTTGGTGAGCGCGTATGTGTTTCGTCAGATGTATTGTACGACTTATGGAAGTATCCGCTGGTTCTTTGTTCTGGGAATCGCAGTCGGGCTGCTGACTGCTGTGGGGGTGCAGCATTTGTTGAAACGAATTTTCAGGAAACTGAAAAAAACATGAAAAAACAAGGAAATCTTGATTAAAACGGCTGAATAACTTGAAAAAAGAGAAAAAAGCAGATAGAATACTTGTGTCAGGCAAATTTATTTGCAGGCAGGATGGAAATAGAAGTTAGATTTGATAGGGTGAGTATCATGGCGATTCAGAAAAAGAAAGTCGCTGGCAGATCAAAAAGCCGGAAGACGAATTCTGCATGGCGGTATCATAAAAAAAGTATGATGCTGATCAGTATGATTCTTGTATTGCTGGTAGGCGTACTTGCAGTGAATGCAGTATCTCTGCGCAGCAGAAACGCACAGTACAAGAAGCAGGAAGCAGAACTGGAAGCACAGATTAAAGAAGAGAAAAAGCGTGCAAAGGAAGTGGAAGCATACGAAGCGTATGTGAAGACAGACGATTACGTGAAAGAGATTGCAGAAAGTAAAATAGCTGGTGGATCCGAATGAGATCATTTTCAAGCCGGCAAAATAGTGACGATACGAAAGAGAAGCTCCGGGAAATTCCTGGGGCTTTTTGCATGTTCTAATATTATATACATAAGAACTAGGAGGACATCGCCATGAAAAATGGACAGGCACTGCATACCAGCCCCTATGTGACGCAGATTGAAAAATAACGCAGATTCTATCAAACAGCTTTCCCGGACATTTCTTCATCTGGAGGAAAAGAAATCCGCATTTTCCAATGAGGAGATTGAGGATATGTTTGACCGGACAAAAGAAAGAGCCTGCAAAAGCTGTGAAAAATGTTCCTGGTGCTGGGAAGAGGATTTTGTACATACCTATCAGATGGGATATGAAGTTTTATCTGCCATCGATCATTACGGGAGTGAACTGAATACAGAAACAAAAAGGAAGCTTCAGCAGAGGTGTCTGCGGTGGGAAGCGTTTTTACAGGAGATGCTGGGTGCATTTCACGATGCAAGACAGAATATGATGTGGAATAACCGGATCGTACTTGGCAGGGAAGGGTGCGCGGTTCAGATGGATACGTTTGCGGATATGCTCCGCAGTACGGCGAAAGAGCTGGAAAAAAGTTTATTTTCGGACGAGCGTCTGGAAAAAAAGCTGGCATCTCATTTAAAAAAGAGAGGGATTCGTGTACTGTACAGCAGTTTTTTCCTGAACAGAGAAGGAAAATATGAAGTACATCTTACCGCAAGAGCAGTGAAAAATACCTGCGTTACGATCAAAGCGCTCGTAAAGGCTGTTTCAGAAGTGATGGGGAGACAGTTCATTGCAGAGAGTGATCAGGCGTTTATGCTGGGGAAAGAATATCAGACGATCGTGTGCATGGAAGGCCCGGTGTTTTATACACTTTACGGTGTGGCAAGGATCGGGAAGGACTGTAACAAGATCTCAGGGGATAATTTCATGATGCGTGAGCTTGGCGGAGGAAAACTGGCAGTGGCGCTTTCCGATGGTATGGGATCCGGAGAGAAGGCATGCCGGGAGAGTACGCTTGTCATGGAATTGCTGGAAGAGCTGTTGGAAGCCGGATTTCCGGCAAAAGCGGCGATCCAGATGATCAATACGACATTGGTGATGGGGCGTGAGGAAATCCATTTTTCCACGGTGGATCTGAGCATGTTTGATCTGTATACAGGAGAATGTCGTCTGATCAAAGCAGGAGCTTCTTCCACATTTATCAAAAAAGGAAACAAAGTGGAGCGTATCAGTTCGTCCAGTCTGCCGATCGGGGTCATGCACTCTATTGAAATCGAATCTGTGCAGAGAACGCTGGAAGACGGAGATTTTGTTGTTATGATAACGGACGGTGTGCTGGATGCTCTCCCGGTTGGGGAACAGGACCTTCTGATGGAAACGATCATTGGTGGAACGACAGGCGGAAATCCCAAAGAGCTTGCGCATCACATTCTGGAGCAGGTATTAAACTGGACCGGAGAAGAACCGATGGATGATATGACAGTACTGGCAGTAGGGATCTGGAATTGTCAGGATACTTGCATTTTGGGGACGGATTCGGTATAGTTTACAGTATGGAGAAGAAAATTTTAAATTTTATTGAAAAATATCATATGCTGCAAAAAGAAGATAAAGTAATCGCAGGGATATCGGGCGGCGCGGATTCGATATGCCTGCTTTTTGTACTTTTGAGGCTGCAGGAAAAAATCGGATTTGATGTGATCGCAGTGCATGTGAATCACGGGCTTCGTGGAGAAAATGCAAAAAGAGATGAACGGTTTACGGAAACATTTTGCAGGGAGCGGAATGTTCCATGTATTGTGTATCATGAGAATGTAAAAGAAATCGCTGCACAGAAAAAGCTGTCTGTGGAGGAGGCAGGGCGTCTGGTGCGCAGAAAGGCGTTTGAGGAGGTGCGGATCCGTTATGGGGGGACCAAGATCGCGCTTGCGCATCATCAGAACGATAATGCAGAGACGATGCTTTTGAATCTGGCAAGAGGAACCGGAATCCGGGGGCTTTCCGGGATCCGGCCGGTCAATGGATATATGATCCGTCCGCTTCTTGGAATAAACAGGAAGGAAATTGAGTATTATCTGAAAGAACATCAGCTTTCCTACTGTGAAGATGAGACCAATGCCGGGGATGAATATACCAGAAACAGGATCCGGCATCAGATCCTTCCTATGCTGGAGGAGCAGGTCAACAGGCAGGCCATCCGTCACATGAATGAAACGATGGAGCAGTTAAATCAGATCAGAGATTATCTGGAGCGGGAAATCGAAGCGCATTGCAGATGTGTGGTAAGGCAGGAGGAAGAGGGGCTTTTGCTTCTGTGGGATGAATGGATGCAGTGTGATCCGGTCATCCAAAACGGGATTATTCAGAAGTGTCTGGAAAATCTGGCGGGAACAGGAAAGGATCTTGTGTCTGTACACGTTGCGGCAGTGGCGGAGTTGTTTGAAAAGCAGAGCGGAAGAAAGCGAAATCTTCCCTACAATATCTGTGCAGAGAGGAATTATGAAGGAATACTTTTGATAAAACAGACAGCGGAAAGACAGACAGAGTGCCGGGAAGAACTTATAATTCCCGGAATTACCCGATTAAAAGACAGGAATCTGCGAATATGCTGTACAATTTGGGAAAAAGATAAGAATTTTTCGATAGACAGATACCGCAAACCCCCTACACGAAATGGTTTGACTATGATATAATAAAAAATAGTCTCACCGTAAGAACGAGACAGCCGGAGGATGTTTTGGGTGTCAACAGACAGGGCGGTACGCAGAAGCTCAAATCTTATTTTATCAATGAGAAGATTCCTGCAAAAAGCAGAGAACGGATTTTGCTGATCGCCGAGGGGCATCAGATACTGTGGGTTGTCGGATATCGGATGAGCAGCAGATATCAGATATCTGAACATACAAAAAGGATAATAGAGATCAAAATAATGGAGGATAAAAAACATGGCAGAGACAATTAAAGTGTTAGTTTCAGAAGAAGAAGTAAATGAAAGAATCAAAACATTGGGAAAACAGATCAGCGAAAATTATGCAGGAAAGCAGATCCATATGATCTGTGTACTCAAAGGCGGAGTATTTTTCATGTGTGAACTGGCTAAAAGAATCAGTGTGCCGGTTTCTCTGGACTTTATGTGTGTAAGCAGCTACGGGGATGCGACAACATCCAGCGGTGTTGTCAGAATTGCAAAGGATCTGGATGAATCCATCGAGGGAAAAGATGTTCTGATCGTGGAAGACATCATTGATTCCGGACGTACACTGTATTATCTGATCGATGTTCTGAAGAAAAGAAATCCAAAGAGCATTCAGCTTTGTACTCTTTTGGACAAACCGGAGAGAAGAGAAAGAGATGTAAAAGTAGATTATGTCGGATTTGAGATACCGGACGAATTTGTAGTCGGATATGGACTGGACTACGCACAGAAATATAGAAATCTTCCATATATCGGAGTCGTAGAAGGTGTGGAATAGGAAGGAGCAGTATCATTGAATGACAAGAAGTATAAAGGCATAAGCGGCGCAACCGTGGTTGTGTTTATTGCTGTGATCTTTTTTGTGCTATGGATGACGAGCCGTGTACAGATGCGCGGGCAGGAGATAACTTTTACTCAGTTTGAACAGGAGATAAAGGATGACAACGTGACAGAGGTGGTGATCAACCAGAATAAGGCAGTGCCTACCGGAGTGGTCACACTGACATTGCGCGACAGCAGGGAAACGGGACGTGTCAACGTATCGGATGTCAATGAGACGCAGAAGCTGCTGGATAAAAATGATGTGGAATACCGCATAAGCGCGATCCCTCAGGATTCGGTGCTGAGTACGACGGTTCTCCCGGTTGTGCTGATGCTTGTCGGATTCATGTTTATTACGATGATGATGAACAGACAGAGTGGCGGTGCCAATGCAAAAGCAATGAATTTTGGAAAAAGTCGTGCCCGTATGAGTTCTGAGAATGATAAGAAAGTGACATTTGCAGATGTTGCGGGGCTGCAGGAAGAAAAAGAAGAGCTTGCAGAGATTGTCGATTTCCTGAAATCTCCGAAAAAATATGTTCAGGTGGGAGCAAGAATCCCAAAAGGAGTGCTTCTGGAGGGGCCTCCGGGAACCGGTAAGACCCTTCTTGCAAAAGCAGTTGCCGGAGAGGCCGGGGTTCCGTTTTTTACGATTTCGGGATCTGACTTCGTAGAGATGTTTGTCGGTGTGGGAGCGTCCCGTGTCAGGGATCTGTTCCAGGATGCGAAGAAGAATGCCCCATGTATCATTTTCATCGATGAGATCGATGCAGTTGCCAGACGCAGAGGAAGCGGACTTGGCGGCGGTCATGACGAGAGAGAACAGACATTGAACCAGATGCTGGTAGAGATGGATGGTTTTGGTGTTAATGAAGGTATTATTGTGATGGCAGCGACCAACCGGAAAGATATTTTGGATCCTGCATCTTACGTCCGGGACGTTTTGACAGAAATGTGGTGGTTGGACGTCCGGATGTCAAAGGAAGAGAAGAGATTCTGAAAGTACATGCGAGAAACAAGCCGCTGGGAGACGATGTAGATCTGAAACAGATTGCGCAGACAACCAGTGGATTTACAGGAGCAGATCTGGAAAACCTTCTGAATGAGGCGGCGATTCTGGCTGCAAAGGAAAACAGAGTGTATATTCAGCAGTCCGATATCCGGCATGCGTTTGTCAAAGTCGGGATCGGACCGGAGAAAAAGAGCCGTGTGGTTTCTGAAAAAGAACGCCGGATTACAGCATATCACGAGGCGGGACATGCGATCCTCTTCCATGTACTGCCGGATGTGGGACCTGTCTACAGTGTGTCCATTGTTCCGACAGGAGGAGCAGGCGGTTATACGATGCCGCTTCCGGAAGGCGATGATATGTTCAATACAAAAGGACATATGCTTCAGGAGATTACAGTGTCTCTCGGCGGACGTGTAGCGGAAGAACAGATCTTTGATGATATTACAACCGGTGCATCTCAGGATATCCGTCAGGCAACTGCGATCGCAAAATCCATGATCACCAAATTCGGTATGTCAGAACGTCTTGGTCTGATCAACTATGACAATGACAGTGATGAAGTCTTTATCGGACGTGATTTTGGTCACACATCCAGAGGATACGGTGAAAAAGTGGCGGGAACAATCGATGAGGAAGTCAAACGTATCATTGATGAGTGCTATCTGAAAGCAAAAGCAATTCTGGAGGAGCATCAGTCTGTACTGGAAGCCTGTGCCCAGTTATTGCTGGAAAAAGAAAAGATTACAAGAAGTGAGTTTGAAGCACTTTTTGAGAAGTAGGTGTAGAATGGGGCAAGCTGTTTTTAATGCCGGGCAGGCATTTTAAGGGGCTTGCCCCAAAGGAGGTTTATATGAATAAAAATGCGCTGTTCTGTGATGGGACATCGGATTATGTCATACCTGCGGAACCGGGTATCCATGAAAAAGTCAGGCTGAGATTCAGAACGGCAAGAGATGACGCTCAGGAGGTCTGTCTGATTTCAGGAGGAGAAGCACTGCAGATGCAGAAGATATCCTCCGGGGAAGTGTTTGATTATTATGAAACAGAAGTGCAGCTTACAGATACGATGTTTGTTTATTATTTTCGGATAAAAAGCGAGAGTGAAGAGCTCTGCTATCATCGATGTGGCGTATCGGAACATCCGGTGGAATATTACAATTTCCGGATCATGCCTGGATTTTCCACACCGGCATGGGCAAAAGGCGCAGTGATGTATCAAATTTTTGTAGACCGCTTCTGTAATGGAGACCCATCCAATGATGTGGAGGATGGAGAATACGTTTATATCGGAGAGCCGGTCTGTAAAGTGAAAGACTGGAATGAATTTCCGGCGGCAATGGATATCCGCAGATTTCATGGAGGAGATCTGCAGGGAGTTTTGGATAAACTGGACTATCTGGAAGAGCTTGGAGTTGAAGTCATCTATTTCAATCCACTGTTTGTTTCCCCGTCGAATCACAAGTATGATATTCAGGATTATGACTACATCGATCCGCATTACGGCGTGATTATAGAAGACGGAGGAGAGGTTCTTCCAGAGGGAGAAAAGGACAATACCAGAGCGACAAAATATCAGAAGCGGACAGGGGACATTCGGAATCTGGAGGCAAGCAACCGCCTGTTTGCAAAACTGGTGGAGGAGATGCACACAAGGGGCATGCGGGTGATCCTTGACGGAGTGTTCAATCACTGTGGCTCTTTCAATAAGTGGATGGACCGGGAACGGATTTATGAACCGCAGCCGGAATACGAAAAAGGTGCTTATGTCAGTGCGCAGAGCCCGTACAGAGATTTCTTTCATTTTTTTGATGAAAGAGAAGAAGCGTGGCCTTATAATAAAAACTATGACGGATGGTGGGGACATGATACGCTGCCGAAGCTGAACTATGAAGATTCTCCCACGCTGGAGGAATATATTTTAAACATCGGAAAGAAATGGGTATCGCCGCCGTATAATGCCGATGGATGGCGTCTGGATGTGGCGGCAGATCTGGGATACAGCAATGAATACAATCACATCTTCTGGGAGAATTTCAGAAAAGCTGTAAAAAGTGCCAATCCGCAGGCGCTGATATTGGCGGAGCACTATGGAGATCCGGGAGAATGGCTTCAGGGCGATGAATGGGACAGCGTGATGAATTATGATGCCTTTATGGAGCCGCTGACCTGGTTCTTGACAGGAATGGAAAAGCACAGTGATGAGCGCAGGACAGACTTGTGGGGGAATGCAGACAACTTTGTCAATACGATGAATCATTTTATGGCAAGCATGCTGACCCCGTCATTACAGGTGGCGATGAATGAACTGTCTAACCACGATCATTCCCGGTTCCTGACCAGAACGAATCACATTGTAGGAAGAGTGGCACAGCTTGGAAGCAAAGCGGCAGAAGAAGGGATCAATCTGGCAGTGATGCGGGAGGCAGTGGCAGTTCAGATGACCTGGGTAGGAGCACCTACGGTTTATTACGGAGATGAAGCAGGTGTCTGTGGATTTACCGATCCGGACAGCCGCAGGACCTATCCATGGGGACAGGAAAACAGAGAACTTGTAGAGTTCCATAAAGAAATGATCCGGATCCACAAGCGTGAGAAGCCTCTGCGTACAGGTTCTCTGAAGATGCTTTCCTGGTCATCCAATGTTCTTGCTTATGCAAGATTTCAGGAAGGTGAACAGATCATTGTTGTGTTAAATAACAGTAAGGAACTAAAGGAAGTGACAATCCCGGTGTGGCAGGCGGAGGTGCCTATGAAAGGAAAGATGGAGCGTCTGATGTACTCCTGGGAAAAGAGCTATACGACAGAAAGAGACATTTATCTGGTGGAGGATGGAGAGACTGTTGTCAATATGGGAAAACATTCTGTTCTGATCATGAAGCCAGTCAGAGAAATGCAGGTGGATGAGTATGGGAAAGAAAGTAGCAGTAATTAACGATCTCTCAGGATTTGGGAGATGTTCTCTCACGGCAGCAATTTCAGTGCTTTCAGCGATGGGCGTGCAGGCGTGTCCGCTCCCGACAGCTGTGCTGAGTGCACAGACAGGATATGAAGACTATCATTGCGTGAGCCTTACGGAAGAAATGGAGCAGTTTCGGCGATCCTGGGAAAAGATGGAGGCACGGTTTGACGGTATCTATACAGGATTTGCAGCAGATGAAGAGCAGATCGGTCATATGATCCATATTGCGGAGACATTTCATAAGAAGAAAGCCTTTCTGCTGGTAGATCCGATCATGGGGGATCATGGATACAAATTTGATATCTTCTCCATAGAGTTTTGCAGAAAGATGCGGGAGCTTGCGAAGATGGCGGATATTGTGACCCCAAATCTGACGGAGCTTTGTATTCTGACGGATACAGATTATCGGATGATCGAAAATATGACGGACGAAAAACATCTTCTTACGGTGATCAGGCAGCTGGCGGAAAACCTGAGGAAAGATGGACCAAGAACTGTTGTAGTGACAGGGATTCAGTTTTGTGACAATGAAGACGGGATCCAGAAGATGGGAAATCTGGCAGTGACGGGAAAAGAGACACATCTTGCAGCATTCCCGTATGTAGGTGGAAGCTACTCCGGAACAGGTGATCTGTTTGCTTCCGTGCTGGCAGGCGGACTGGCAAGAGGAGAAAATCTGAAGTCCATGATGGAACTTGCAGGAAGCTTTATCGAGAAAGCGATTACAGATGCAGTGAAAGAAGAGATTCCGCGCAATGACGGAGTCGAGTATGAAAAATATCTGCATATGCTGATGAAGTAAATAAAAAAGCTGTGTGCAGCAGGAGAGGTCCTGTGTACGCAGCTTTTTGACTATTTTGTAAGAATTTCAATTCCGTCTTCTTTTACGAGAACCATATATTCGATCTGTGCAGACAGTCCGTCATCAATGGTGTAGATCGTCCAGTCATTGTCCTCATCTACGAAGAAGTCCGGGCTGCCTTCGTTGATCATCGGCTCAATGGTAAACATCATTCCGGGTACGAGCAGCATCTCGCTGCCCTTTGGTGTGACATAGCTGACAAACGGATCTTCGTGGAATTCCAGTCCGATTCCGTGACCGCCGATATCAACAACAACAGAGTAGCCGTTTGCCTGTGCGTGGGTATTGATCGCATCTGCAATATCTCCCAGATGTCCCCATGGTTTTGCCGCTGCAAGACCAAGCTCTACACATTCTTCTGTAACACGCACCAGACGTTTGGCTCGGTCGGATACTTCGCCAATCATGAACATACGGGATGCATCAGAGAAATAGCCGTCCAGAATGGTAGATACATCGACGTTGATGATATCACCCTCCTGCAGGATGATGTTTTCATCCGGGATTCCGTGGCACACTTCATTATTGATAGAGGTGCATACACTTTTCGGGAAGCCCTGATAATTCAGAGGAGCCGGGATTCCACCGTGTGCAGTTGTAAAATCATATACGATCTTGTCAATCTCAGCAGTACTCATGCCTGCGCGAATGTGTGCGGCAACTTCATCCAGAACAGCCGTGTTGAGAGCCGCACTTTTTTTTGATCTTTTCGATCTGCGCCGGAGTCTTCAAAAGCTTTCTGGAAGGTACAATTTCCCCTCTGTCCCTGTGCAGTTTTATTTTTTCTTCGATCGGCATATGGCATTTTTTATATTTTTTGCCGCTGCCGCACCAGCAAGGATCATTCTTTCCATGTTTAGTTATCTCCTTCAAATCTGTTTTGTTTTACGATGTGTCTATTTTAACACAATGGAAAGAAAATTACCAATCGGAAAGTTTGAGAAAAATTGAGGGAGAATATAAAACTGTTCATTTTCGCCTGTTTGTGATAAGATAAAACAGGAAATAAAGTCTTTTAGCACCGATTTCTGGTGCGGAATTGATAAAATCAAAGAGTAGGAGGATACGGATATGTTACGAATCGGAATGCTTACAAGTGGCGGAGACTGTCAGGCTTTGAATGCTGCAATGCGTGGTGTTGTAAAAGGTGTTTGCACAAAACGGGATGATGTGGAAATCTATGGATTTGAAGACGGATACAAAGGTCTGATCTATGGCAACTTTCATATGCTCACATCAAAGGATTTTTCCGGAATCCTGACAAGAGGCGGCACGATCCTCGGTACATCGAGACAGCCGTTTAAGTTGATGCGTGTACCGGACAAGGACGGTTTGGATAAAGTGGCGGCAATGAAGCATACTTATCATAAGTTAAGTCTTGACTGTCTGGTGATCCTGGGAGGAAACGGAACACACAAGACAGCGAATCTGTTAAGAGAAGAAGGCTTAAATGTTGTGACACTGCCAAAAACAATCGACAATGATCTGTGGGGCACGGATATGACATTTGGCTTCCAGAGTGCAGTGGATATTGCGACAGACACGATCGACCGGATCCATACGACGGCAACCTCTCACAGCCGTGTGTTTATCATTGAAGTAATGGGACATAAGGTGGGACACGTCACGCTGCATGCGGGAATTGCCGGCGGTGCAGATGTGATTCTGCTTCCGGAGATTCCGTATGATATCGATGTGGTGACGGATGTGATCCAGAAGCGTGCGGCAGCAGATAAAAAGTTTACGATCATTGCGGTTGCAGAAGGTGCAATCTCAAAAGAAGATGCCAGGCTGAAGAAAAAAGAATATAAAGAAAAGCTTGCAAAACGGAAATATCCGTCCATCGCCTACGAACTGGCAGAGAAGATCCAGCAGAAGACAGACAAGGAAGTAAGGATTACGGTGCCGGGGCATACGCAAAGAGGCGGTTCTCCATGTGCGTATGACCGTGTATTTGCCACAAGAGTGGGAGCGGCTGCGGCAGAGCTGATCCTGAATCAGGAATACGGCTACATGATCGCCATGAAGAATCAGAAGATTACAAAAGTACCGCTTCAGGATGTGGCAGGAAAGCTGAAAATGGTAGATCCGCAGGATGGAATCATCAAAGAGGCAAGAACCATCGGCATCAGCTTTGGAGATCAATAAAAGATTTGGAAAACAGAGGTGTAATACATGTCGTATACGGCACTTTACCGAAAGTTCCGTCCCGTTGAATTTGAAGATGTCAAGGGTCAGGAACATATTATTACTACATTAAAAAATCAGATTGAAGCAAACAGGATCGGACATGCCTATCTGTTCTGCGGAACAAGAGGGACCGGTAAGACAACGGTTGCGAAGATTTTTGCAAAGGCAGTCAACTGTGAGCATCCGGTGAATGGAAGTCCCTGCGGGGAGTGCGCGATGTGCCGCTCTATTGCAGCGGGTACATCGATGAATGTGATCGAGATCGATGCAGCTTCGAACAATGGTGTGGACAACATCCGTGAGATCCGGGAAGAAGTGGCATACCGCCCGACAGAAGGAAAGTACAAAGTCTATATCATTGATGAGGTGCATATGCTGTCGATAGGGGCGTTCAATGCGCTGTTAAAGACACTGGAGGAACCGCCGGAGTATGTGATCTTTATTCTGGCGACAACCGAGGTTCACAAGATTCCCATCACGATTTTATCCCGGTGTCAGCATTATGATTTCAAGCGGATCAGTATTGAGACGATCACAGACCGGATGCGTGATCTGATGCAGGAAGAGCAGGTGGAAGTAGAAGAAAAAGCGCTGCGCTATGTCGCAAAGGCGGCAGATGGTTCGATGCGTGACGCATTGAGTCTTCTGGATCAGTGTATTGCCTTTTATCTGGGGCAGAAGCTGACGTATGACAATGTGCTGGAAGTACTGGGAGCGGTCGATACGGATGTGTTCAGCAGACTCCTGCGCAGTGTGATCAGACGAGATGTCCCAAAAGTGCTTGATATCGTCGATGATCTGGTGATGCAGGGGCGGGAGCTGACGCAGCTTGCCACGGATTTTACATGGTATCTGCGAAACTTGCTTCTTGTGAAGACATCTGATAATATAGAGGATGTTCTGGATGTATCTACAGAAAATATGCAGCAGCTTCAGGAAGAGGCCGGGATGGTGGAAGCGGATATGTTGCTCCGTTACATTCGGATTTTTTCGGAATTGTCAGGTCAGCTGAAATATGCAGCGCAAAAAAGAGTGCTTCTGGAAGTGGCTCTGATCAAGCTTTGTACGCCTGCCATGGAGACGAGCTCAGATTCTATTCTGGATCGGATCCGTGTATTGGAAGAAAAGCTGGAACAGGGCGTTATATCAGGTGGTCAGGAACGAGTTGTTTATGTAAAGGAAGATGGTCAGGCACCGGCGGAGCCAACGCCGAGACCGGAACTTCCAAACGCAGTACCGGAAGATGTGCAGCAGGTAGTAAAGAATTTCAGACCGATCGCAGATGAGGCATCGGGAATGCTTCGGACATACCTGAAAAAAGCGCGTCTAAGCCTTGCAGGTGACAACCGTCTGATGATCGTGATGCCGGATGCACTGGGGGCAGATTTTGTTGGCAGAGAAGATAGACGGAAGGAACTGGAAAGTCTGATTGAAAACAGGATCGGCAAGAAGGTGGAAGTAGAAGTACGCCACGTAGAAGAAGGACGCCGGTTTGAGGATACATTTGTAGATATTGAGAAGAAGATCAATATGGAGATTATAGTGGAGGACTGATTTATGGCAAAAAGAGGTGGATTTCCTGGCGGAGGAATGCCGGGAAACATGGCAAATCTGATGAAACAGGCACAGAAAATGCAGCGTCAGATGGAAGAACAGGCAAAAGAGCTGGAAGCAAAGGAATTTACTGCGACTGCAGGAGGAGAAGCGGTGGAAGTGACCGTTTCCGGTAAAAGAGAAGTTCTAAAGGTGAAGCTGGCAGAAGAGGTTGTGGATCCGGATGATATTGAAATGCTGGAGGATCTGATCGTGGCAGCAACAAATGAAGCGCTTCGCAAAGTGGATGAAGAATCCAGCTCTGCAATGTCCAAACTGACAGGAGGACTCGGCGGAGGAATACCGGGTATGTTCTAATCCGGACAGAGGTGAAAAAGAATGGATTATTACAGTAATCAGATCAGCAGGCTGATCGAAGAATTTTCACGCCTTCCGGGTATTGGTGCAAAGTCTGCCCAGAGACTGGCATTTCATATTATCAATATGCCGAAAGATCAGGTGGAGAATCTGGCAAAGTCGATCGTGGATGCCAGAAATAATGTGAGATACTGTGCACAGTGCTGTACTCTGACGGACCGGGAACTTTGCCCGATCTGCAGCAATCCGGAACGGGATCAGCGGACCATCATGGTAGTGGAGACTCCAAGAGATCTGGCAGCATATGAAAAGACCGGAAAATATAACGGAGTGTATCATGTGCTTCATGGAGCGATCTCTCCGATGCTGGGGATCGGACCGGGGGATATCCGCTTAAAAGAACTGATGGAACGACTGCAGCAGGATGTAGATGAAGTGATCGTGGCGACCAACTCAAGCCTGGAGGGGGAGACTACCGCAATGTACATCAGCAAGCTGATCAAGCCGACCGGGATCAAAGTGAGCAGGATTGCCAGCGGTGTTCCTGTAGGCGGAGATCTGGAATATATTGATGAAGTGACGCTTCTGCGTGCACTGGAAGGCAGAACGGAGCTTTAACAGGACAGGGAAGAGAAATCATGAACAAAAAGAAAGTGACATCTTCGGATGTGGCGAAATATGCCGGCGTTTCCCAGACGACGGTTTCTATGATTTTAAATAAGAAGTACAATGTTTCTTTTTCCAAAGAAGTGGTAAAAAAAGTGGAGGATGCAGCCCGGGAGCTGGGGTATGTGCTTCCCAAGCGCAGAACACAGAAAGAAAGCCGCAGGGAAAAGCTTCTGGTGGTTTTCTGCCCGAATCTGACCAATCCGTATTATGTCATGCTTTTGCAGGGAATCGAAGCAAGAGCAACGGAGCAGGGGTTCGGGTTGTTTGTGTGTAATACCCAGAGAGATCTGGAGCTGGAGGAGCGTTATTTAAAGATGCTTCCCTCTCTGAATCCGCAGGGGGTCATCTACACCTGTAATCCGAGCAGCTGCTTTATGGAGACAGTGGAGCAGTTGTCCAACAAGATTCCCTTTGCTGTCATCAACAATCAGAATGAACGGCTGAATGTGGATGCGGTAGAGCTGGATAATTCAAAGCTTGGCAGAATTATGGCAAAGCATCTGCTGGAACTCGGACATACCCATGTGGCATATATTGCGCCGCCGCTGACTGTAAGGCAGAAGCAGCGTTCCAAGCGGGTAGAAGGATTTTTGAAGGAGTTTCAGAAAGCAGGACTTGGAGATCATGTGGTGATCAAAGCCGCGGATGAGCAGATTGATAAAGATGTGCCGGGAATCGATTCGGAATATCGGATCGGATATGACCTGACAAAGGAATTGCTGAAAGAGCATACGGATCTGACTGCGATCGTGGGGCTCAATGACATGATCGCCTTTGGTATTTTAGATGCTCTGTACGAGGAGAAATACAAAGTTCCGGGAGAGATGTCCGTGATGGGATGCGACAACACATTGTTTGCGAGAATGCATCATATTGCGCTGACAACAGTCGAACATTTCGTGATCTATAAAGGCAGAGACGCCTGCGATATCATCATGAAAAAGATCAAAGCCCGCAGTGAGCCGTATGCCGGGATCGAGCCGGTGAGCATCTATCATGTGGAGTATGAGCCACAGATCGTGATGCGGGGAACAACCGGATATCCAAATCTGAAAAAAAGAAAAATTAGTACAAAAAAGTAAATTATTAGTAATAAAAATTAACAGTAAAAGGCAAAACCAAAGTTAGCAGTAGTTTTTTCATTAATAATGTGATATTATTAGTACGGCAAAATTACTAATAATTTTTGGGCCTATTGACCTGTTTCCAGGGAGTCTATATAATCGAATTATAACAAATCGACGAAGATTTTAAGGAGGGACAGGCAATGAAATTTTTTATTGACACAGCAAATGTAGAGGATATTAAAAAAGCAAATGACATGGGTGTGATCTGTGGAGTTACAACAAATCCATCCCTGATCGCCAAAGAAGGACGTGTATTTGAAGAAGTAATCGCAGAGATTGCATCCATCGTAGACGGACCAATCAGCGGAGAAGTCAAAGCGACAACAGTAGACGCAGAAGGCATGATCAAAGAAGGACGTGAGATTGCAAAGATTCATCCGAACATGGTAGTGAAGATTCCAATGACAGTGGAAGGCCTGAAAGCTTGTAAAGTCCTTTCATCTGAGGGAATCAAGACAAATGTGACTTTGATCTTTTCTGCAAATCAGCACTTCTGGCAGCAAGAGCGGGTGCAACGTATGTATCACCGTTTTTGGGAAGACTGGATGATATCTCGGTAAGAGGAACAGATCTGGTTGCAGAGATCGCTCAGATCTTTGAAGTTGCAGGAATTGATACAGAGATCATTGCCGCAAGCGTAAGAAATCCGATCCACATTACAGACTGTGCACTTGCAGGGCTGATATTGCAACAGTGCCTTACAAGGTAATCGAACAGATGACACATCATCCGTTGACAGACGCCGGAATTGAGAAATTCCAGGCTGATTATAAAGCTGTTTTCGGAGAGTAAAAGCAGGAGGCAATCATGAACAAATTAGAATTGATGAAAACTGCAAATGAAGTCCGCAAAGGGATTGTCACAGCGGTACACAGCGCAAAAGCGGGACATCCGGGCGGATCTTTATCAGCAGCTGACATTTTTACGTATCTCTATTTTGAAGAGATGAATATTGATCCAAAAGAGCCGAAAAAAGCAGACCGTGACAGATTTGTCCTGTCTAAAGGACACACAGCTCCGGGACTGTATTCTGTACTGGCGCAGAGAGGATATTTCCCGGTTGAAGATTTAAAGACACTGCGTCATACAGGATCTTATCTGCAGGGACATCCGGATATGAAGCACATTCCAGGTGTGGATATGTCTTCCGGATCTCTGGGACAGGGAATTTCTGCGGCAGTTGGTATGGCGATTGCAGGAAAACTGGACAACGCAGATTACAGAGTTTATACACTTCTTGGAGACGGAGAGATTCAGGAAGGACAGGTATGGGAAGCAGCGATGCTGGCAGCGCACAAAAAACTGGATAATCTGGTTGTGATCGTAGATAACAACAATCTGCAGATTGACGGTGCGATTGATGAAGTCAACTCCCCATATCCGATTGATAAGAAATTTGAAGCATTCAATTTCCATGTGATCAACATCGACGGAAATGATTTTGATCAGATCGATGCAGCATTCAAAGAGGCAAAGACAGTGAAAGGGTGCCCGACAGCGATCATTGCCAAGACGATCAAAGGAAAAGATGTTTCATTCATGGAAAATCAGGCAGGATGCACGGAAAAGCGCCGAATGATGAAGAATACGCAGTAGCAATGGCAGATTTGGAGAAAGTAGGTGAAGCATTATGTCAGATGTAAAGAAAATAGCAACAAGAGACAGTTACGGAAATGCTTTAGCCGAACTCGGAACTGCACATGAGAATGTAGTTGTACTGGATGCAGACCTTGCGGCAGCTACAAAGACCGGTGTGTTTAAAAAAGCACATCCGGAGAGATTTATCGACTGTGGTATCGCAGAGAGTAATATGATGGGTGTGGCAGCAGGTCTTGCAGCAGCCGGAAAGGTACCATTTGCAAGCTCTTTCGCAATGTTTGCGGCAGGCCGCGCATTTGAGCAAATCAGAAACTCCATTGGATACCCGAAACTGAACGTGAAGATCGGTGCGACACATGCAGGAATCTCTGTAGGAGAAGACGGTGCGACACACCAGTGTAACGAAGATATCGCTCTGATGCGAACAATTCCGGGAATGGTTGTGATCAACCCTTCTGATGATGTAGAAGCAAGAGCAGCAGTAAAAGCGGCTTACGAGCATGTAGGACCTGTTTATATGCGTTTTGGACGTCTGGCGGTTCCGGTAATCAATGACAGAGAAGATTACAAGTTCGAACTCGGAAAAGGTGTTGTGCTGCGCGAAGGAAAAGATCTGACTATCGTGGCAACAGGACTTCCGGTTTCCAACTGTCTGGAAGCTGCAGAGAAGCTTGCAGCAGACGGAATCGATGCGAAAGTGATCAACATCCATACGATCAAACCTCTGGATGAAGAACTGATCGTGGAAGCTGCAAAGGCAACAGGAAAAGTTGTTACAGTGGAAGAGCACTCCGTAATCGGAGGACTTGGAAGTGCAGTATGTGATGTCCTTTCAGAAAAAGCACCGACACAGGTGATGAAGATCGGAATCAATGATACGTACGGTGAGTCCGGACCGGCTTTGGAGCTGATTGCAAAATACGGACTGGATACAGAAAGTATCTATCAGAAGATCAAAGCGTTTGTATAAAATTCAGAAAAGAGAAATCCCCTGCCGGCAGAAACAAATTGTTCTCCGTCAGGGGATTTTTACTTTGGCACTAGATTGTAGCCAAAGTGGAATGTCCATATCGTAGAGACAAGAAACAGTCTCATCAATGCATATCCAAACAGGAATCCTGTAAGGAACCTTCTTATATTTGTGCTTTCGTAAGAAGTGACCATCTGAATCACCCCATCCAGGATCATCGGCAGCATCAGTATTGCAAAGATCCATGGAGACCAGGAAACAAGCGGAAAGGTAAGCGGACATAAAATCATGCCGACCAGTTCTCCGGTACACCTGGCACAGATTGGAAACTGTGTCCCCTTCCAGTAAAAGGAACGGTCACTTCTGCAATGACAGCCAAATATAATAGGAAGCCACTTATAAATCCAAACTCTCATCGAGCCTTAGAATCCCATAGCGGCAAAGCCTACACCAACCACTGCGATCAGTATATAATACAGGATCATCAGGATTACACCGACCAATGCGCCGATACCGGCAGCCTTGGATGTCTTTGGTTTGGTGTCTTTCCATACAAGGAATAAAACAAGACCTACAATCGGGATACAGCAGCCTAACAATCCCCAGAGAAAGCCACCGTTATCCGTGGCTTGTGGAGTCGTGTTTTGAGAAGCTCCGCAGTTTGGACAGGTTGCGGCATTGTCCTCAATCTGATTGCCACAGTTTTTACAAAAAGCCATAGGAAATCCCCCTCTCTTTAATTGGTTGATAGTTACAAATATATACTCTGTAAATGGAATTTTATTGTATATTTATACCATACAATTTTTGTATCGTCTACAAAAAACAGAAAAATGTCCGAAAATATTTTTTGCAGGTAAAGTGCGTGCTATAATAGGGAAAGGAGCTGTCTGTACAGTGAGAATCCGGAGGTGGAAAGACTTGAAATTATGGTATCGAATGATTCGACGTTTGGAAGAAATTTATATAAGAAAGCATAAAGAAGAGTTCCTGTTGAGGAAACAGAAGTGGGATGAAGAATTTTATGAATGTATTCAGGATATTACGAAGCATCCGGTTGTGCTTCGTATGAAACTATATCCGCATCATGGAAATACGAATTGTTATCAGCATTGCCTTCATGTATCTTACTACAATTATGTGTGGTGCCGCTTTTTTCATCTGGATGCAAAATCAGCGGCAAGAGGCGGGATGCTGCATGATCTGTTTCTGTATGACTGGCATACCCATGCAAAAGAGACGGGGCAGCGTTTCCACGGGCTGACACATCCGAAAACAGCCTTAAACCATGCATGTCGTTTATTTCCTCTGAATGATATAGAGAAAGATGTGATCCGGGCGCATATGTGGCCAGTCACATTTTTTAGCATTCCTCACACAAAAGAAGGATGGATCATCACACTGACAGACAAATATTGCGGAGCATTTGAAAGTATGAAAAGAAAATAGAAGAATTTCGGGCAAAAATTTTGTCGAACTTATGTGACATTAACTGATAAAATCGGCCTTTTTCGTGTGCTATTCTCTAAAAGAACCCGGGGGAGCGGACAGGCTTCCGGCAAAAAATTAATTGAATCAAGGAGGATATACAGCATGGAAAGACAGATCCCAAAAAATGTTCGTCAGATTGGAAACGTGAGTGACAGCCCGAAAATTTATGTGGAGGACTATGTAGATACTTTTTTCCTACAGCTTTGTGATAAGGCGAAGGACGGACGATCGGGGCATTTCTCGTAGGAGATATGCAAAAGAGCGAGGATGAGGAATAATGTATACATATATGGTGCGATTCAGATGCACGACTTGAAGCTGGTCGGCAATGAATACGTGATCGATGATGAAACATGGAAAAATGCATATGAGGACTGTAAACAGTATTTTGAAGACGGAGAAATGTTGGGCTGGTTTGTCGCACAGCCCGGAGTAGAACTGGATGCAAAGAGCAACATAGTGAAACTTCATAAAAAATCGTTCCCGAAACAGAATACTGTTTTTGTTATGAAGGATTCCGCAGAGAAGGAAGAATCTTATTTTGTGCATAAACTGAATGATCTGATGGAGATCGGCGGTCGTTATACATATTATGAGAAAAATCCATGTATGCAGAACTATATGATTGCTGCTCGAAGAAAGAATGGGGTGTCTCCCTCGGAAACTGTTGAGGATCGAGCTGCTCAGGACTTTCGGAACATGGTCCGCAGTCGAGGAAGCCGGACGCATCAGAAAAAAAACAACCGTCTGATGTATGTGGCAAGTTCCATACTGATACTGGTGGCAGTTATTATGGGAGTTACGACACTCAATAATTTCGGGAAAATGAAAGCTGTCCAGAAAGTGATGAGTCAGGCGTCGTCAGCGGTCTTACAGGAAAATAATACAGAGGAAGTGCAGCCGGTGAGCGGTGAAGTGACAGAGACATCCAATGAGGGAGACGTGGAAAAACAGGAAGAAACACCACCATCAGAAAAGGATGCATCAGATCCGGAAACAAAACAGGAAGAAGAAAAAGCAGATGATATTGTTCAGGAACAGGAGAGCACAGAAGGAGAAGGTGATTCCTCAGAAGGAGTGTACGTAGTAGAGCAGGGAGATACACTGGCGATCATCAGCAAAAAGGCCTACGGAGATGTTTCGCATGTAGATTCTATCTGTCGGATGAACGGAATTACGGATGGAAATTTGATTTATGTAGGTCAGAAATTGCTATTACCATAAAATAATGCTATAATCGGAAAATAAAACAAAATGATAAGGGGTCGGATATGAAGCAAAAGAAAAATCCGCGGTTTCGATTTTCTGGATCCATAGATATGGAGATCATTCGGAGGCAGGTCAAAAGGCACAGAAGAAGCGTGCTGGGACAGTGGACGATCCGGATCGTCGTGGCAGCCATGATCGTGACAGGAACCTATCTTGTGATTGAAAATCAGACGTATACGTCCGTTGCAACAGCGGACTCACATAAGAAAGATACAGAAGACAGCAACCAGTATATCGCATTTTCAGACGGTGTGATCCGATATAGCAGAGATGGCGTTGTGTTTCTGAATAAAAGGAATAAGGAAAAATGGATTCAGCCCTGTCAGATCCAGAATCCGATAGTGGACGTTAATGAGGATGTGTTTGCAATAGCAGATGTGGGCGGTAATACGATTATGATCTTTCAGAAGAGTGGATTAAAGGGGGAGATTGAGACTACGCTTCCGATTGAAAAGATTTCTGTTTCAAATCAGGGGATTGTAAGCGCAATTCTGAAAAACGAATCTACGCCGCAGATCATTTCCTATGATGCAGTGGGAAATATACTTGTAGAGCATCAGGTGAATCTAAACAGTACCGGATATCCAATCTCACTGGATATGTCGGCGGATGGGGAGAACCTGATGGTATCGTATCTTTCCACAAAAAACGGAACATTGAAGTCCATGGTTGCTTTTTATAATTTTGGAAAAGAAGGTCAGGAAAAAACGGACAACCTGATTTATACAGAAGATTTTGAGCAGACAGTCGTTCCGGATGTGTTTTATATGGACGCGTCACATCCGTTGCGGTTGGTGATAAATCATTTGTGATCTATGAAGGTACAAAGTCCGTGAAAAAGAAAACCGAAGTGAAGCTGAATCAGGAGATACGCAGTGAATTTCACTCGGACAGGTATATCGGGTTTATTCTTACGAATAAAGATAAATCAGGATATGAAGTGCAGCTTTATGATAAAACGGGAAAACAGATAATAAACCGGGAAATAACAGGAGAATATAGTCATGTAAAGATAGCAGGAGATGAGATCATCATGTTCGACGGAACAAAGGGATGTATCATCAGCGACACAGGAATACAGCGATTTAAGGGAGACTGGGGAATAGAAGCACAGGAAGTGATTCCGGCTGCCGGAATTCACAGATACCTGATCGCCGGTGAAGATGAACTGCGGCTTGTTTACCTGACAAATTAGGAGAAAATATGGATAATTGGTTATTGATTATTGTAGGAGTGATATTTTTGATCAGTATCGTGGCAGGCTATGTCAGAGGACTGCTCAAAATCGGAATTTCGTTGCTGGCTACGGTTCTGTCGATCGTGCTGGTTATGTTTCTGGCGCCTTATGTCAGTGATGCGCTTATTAAATGGACACCTGCGGATGAGATGATTGAAGAAAAATGTATGGAGATGTTCATGCCTCAGATTTCTGCAGATACATTGAAAAATGCAGATTTAAGCGGTACTTCACTTGGAGAATTGAATCAGGATCAGCTGGCGGATATCAACAATCTGGACTGGAACCAGTTGGGGATCAACATTCAGGATATTTTGAATATCATTGGAGAGATTCCAAAAGAAGTGCAGATTCAGGAGATTGAAAATGCAGCGTTGCCGGAGTTTTTGAAAAACCGGCTGCTGGAAAACAATAACAGCACAATTTATCAGGAACTGGGAGTTAAGTCATTTCCTGAGTATGCTGCATCGTATATTGCGAGGATGATCCTCAAGGTTGTGGCGTTTCTTGTTACATTTATCCTTGTGTGGATTCTTGTCAGGGCACTGATGGCTGCAGTAGATCTGATCGGCGAGCTTCCGATTCTGGGATTTTTCAATCACCTGGGCGGAGCGGTTGTCGGAGCAGCGGCGGCACTGGTGATTGTCTGGCTCTTGTTTTTGATCATAACATTATTGTATAATAATGCGATTGGACAGTCTTGCTTTGAGATGATTGAGAAAAGCAGTATTCTGACATTTTTGTATGATAACAATATATTGATTACGAAGCTGTTGTCATTTTAAGAGGGATTTTCGATCTTGAAAAGTCGGTTTTGAAGATAAAATATATATTTTACAAAAAATTGAAAAAATCTATTGACAGGTACTGTGCAATATGGTATATTTTAATAGCTGTCGGTGATAACTGAACAGCTTGAACGGGGGATTAGCTCAGTTGGGAGAGCGCCTGCCTTGCAAGCAGGAGGTCACGAGTTCGAATCTCGTATTCTCCATTTACTCAGTGATAAGAGCTGAGACAATTTTATAGTATTCCTCGATAGCTCAGTGGTAGAGCATTCGGCTGTTAACCGAAGGGTCGTTGGTTCGAACCAACTCGGGGAGTTATTAAGTTCCATAGATAGTAATGTCTATGGAATTTTTTGTAGAAAGAATAGAAAAATGAGGACGACGATGGCGTTGTCCTCATTTTTTCTTTCCTATCATCAGATAGGGTTCAAACATAATATAGTAGTTCTGATATTTGGTACAGACTCCATATTTTGAGCGATAATCGGCAATGGCATCGCGAAGCTGTTCTTCTGTTACATCCAGAAATTCAGCAGTTTCGTGATATTCCCGGCATCCATGCTGATAGCATCGATCAAACCACGCAGACCGATCAGCCGTTCATAGGTCACATTCGTGCCTGGCGTTCCTGCTTTGCATTTGCAGGATCGGAGATATCCAGAATATTTCCAACAGAAGTGTAGTGATGACCAAGTTCTTCTGCCAGAATACAGGCTTTTTCTGCAGAGGTCTCCAATTGGTCCGAGAGGGCGATATTTTGATCTACATACAATCCCTTTAAGTTTCCATGAAAAGGAAAGTTCTCATCTACTGATATGTTCTGGCGGCAGCCTCTTCTAACAGTTCTTCATATTTGTTTAGCATAGCCGTTTCTGAATGCTCCTTTATTGTTTTCTTTTTGAACGGATAAATTGAATGTATTTTTCAACATCATCCAACTCAGCCTGCGTAAGGTCAGAGGTATCAAGGTGTGCGGCAATCGTGACAGGTTCGGGTTCATGAGAGAGTGAACTACGTCCGAGAAGATAGTCTGCATCGACCTGGAAGATATCTGCAATTTTATTCAGAATATCAAAATCAGGTTCACGCCGTCCTTGTTCGTACATACTGACTGCACTCTTTGAGATGCCAAGGCGAGTGGCAAGCTCCTGCTGGGATAAGTGTTTATCTGTTCGCAGTGTTTTGAGTATATTGCAAATACAGCCATAACATACACGTCCTTTCTAAGCAGCTTTTTGCTGCACTGGGAAGTTTTTGTAAAAATCAAAACTTTTTATGAATACAATATGATTATACACAAATCGTGGGAAAAAGTAAATAAAAAATCCACAAAATGTGCTTGACAAAAGAACACGAATTGTGTATTGTATAACTACACGAAACGTGCACAAAGAGTGTGAAAAGAAATAGAAAGACCGAATACAGAGAATTTCGGCAGGAGGTAAATATGAGAGATAGAATTTTACGGGAAGTACCGGAAAAGAGAGAGCGTTGTGTCAAACATTTTCAGATGACACAGAAGGGAATGGCGGCAGCTGTATATCCGGCTCCGGTTCATTATGAAGAAGACGGACAGTGGAAAGAAATTGATAACCGTCTGGAACCTGTACAGGAAGACGGGAGAGAAGTTTATCGAAATTTTGCGTCCGCAGTTCGTGTAAGTTTTGCAAAAGAGTCAGATACAAAGGAACTGGTAACGATCGAGAAAGACGGAAAGAAAATCTTATGGGGATTGTCACCTTTTTTACGCACAAAATGTACACGAAACGTGAATTTTAAAAACAAAATTTCTACATTTCGTGTTTTGGAAAAGGAAGATTTCTGGAAAGAAGCAGAAATGTTGGATATGAAAGTGTCTGTTTTAGAAGAGGAAGAGTCAGAAGAGGATGAGATCCGAAAGATGATGTGTGTTCCGCATTTAAACGGAGAAGGTGTGTATGAGGAAATTCTTCCGGGAATTGATCTGCATTACTCAATCCAGGGAGAGCAGCTAAAAGAGAATATTCGACTGAACAGAAAAGAGGCGGCAGAACAGGAATTGAGCTTTCAGCTGATGCATCCTGGAATGGAGCTGCGAAGCGAAGAAGATGGAGGACTTGGGCTGTATGATTCGGAAAATCAGGAGTCAGGAAGGATTTTCAGACTGGTGAAACCGTATATGTATGATGCCGCAGGAAATCAGTCTCTTCAGGTGGAATTTCAAGTAGAAATCGGCACAGAGAGCAGTGTTATCAAAGTTGTGCCGGATCGTGAATGGATGCAGGGCACAGAACGTGTTTATCCAATCGTGATTGATCCAATGACAGAGACGAGTAAAACAAAAGGAAATATTGAAGATACGTATGTTTTCACAGGAGGAAATGTACCGGAGAATCCGGGGAACGTATATGCATATGGATCTTTCGTGGTAGGGCGAAGTGATGAACTTGGAAAAATGAGAGCGCTGCTTCGGTTTCGAGACCTTCCGGATATTGGAAAAGGTTCGATCATTTACGGAGCGACCATGTATATCTGGCAGTTTGAATATTCATCCTACAGCAATCCGGAGCTGCCGCTTCTTGCTTATGAAGTAAAAAACAGCTGGGATGAAAAAAGCGTCCGTTGGGGAAATCAGCCGGCAGTAGATGGTGCAATACTGGATTATAAAAAAGTAAAACAGGTAATCAATGGAAATACAGTTTCGATCACACCGATAGGATTCAATGTGACCAGATTGGTGCGTCAGTGGTATAACACAGGAAAAAACTATGGAATTATGGTGAAATCAAAATATGAAGATGATGAAAATCTGGCAAACCGTGCTTATGCGAGATTCTATGCATCTGACTCACCAAGTATCTCTTCTGAACAGTTTCCAAGCGGTGTGTTTTATTACAGGAATGTGAATGGTCTGGAAGATTATCAGAGTTACCATGAGCAGTCAGCAGGGCGCGCAGGAATCGGTTACACGAATGACTTTACAGGAAATGTTGTCTGGAGTCATCTGGATGTGGCAACGGAGGGCGGTCCGATGACAACAGAAATCCGTCACGTATACAATTCCAGTGAAGCAGATACCTCTTCCCGTATGGGATACGGATGGAGACTCAGCAGCCAACAGGAATTGAAAGAGAGTGGGATCAAAGATTATCCGTATGTGTATATCGATGAAGACGGAACAAAACATTATTTCTATAAAGATACCAATGACGGTAATAAGCTGAAAGATGAGGATGGGCTGGGACTGACGATCACAGTGACGTCAAGTTCTGAACATGACCGTTATCGCACGATGGAAACAAAAGACAAAGTGAAGTATATATTCGGACAGGACGGATTTTTACGATTCATCGAAGATCTGAACGGAAATTCCGTGAAACACCAGTATGGTCCGAATTCAGCGGGAAATTATCTGGGATATATTACAGATGCGTCAGGTGGATTTTTAAATATCATTTATTCAACGGATGAGGGGAAATCAAAGATAACAGCTATTCAGGATACCAAAGGGCGAGAGATTCGATATGGATATGATGCGCAGGGGAATCTGACATCCATTACTTATCCGGATGGAAGTAAGAGCCAGTTTACTTATGATAGTTCTCATAAACTGCTCAGTGTGACCAATCCGGATGGCTATCGTGTAAATTACGAGTACACAAATGATTTCCGGGTACCCCGTGTCAGCAAAGTATCCGAAACGGGACAGAAAAATGCACCGGGTCAGGAATTAAAGATTTCCTATGAAAACGGAAATACTACGATTTTTGAAGAACCTGGATTGGATGGTCAGATGGAACATCCGGGAGATAATAAGAAAACAACGTGGCATTTTGACAATATGGGACGTCCGACAGATGTGCTGGATGCAGATGGATTTGCAAATAATTATTCTTACTATACATCCGGCATGAAAAATCATAAGCTGAGTAAAGATGGTTCTGTTCAGAAAACAGTGTATGGTCTGCTGAGAAATCCAACATTTGATCCGTCTCATGGAGATGGCGGATGGTACACCTGTCGTATGTCAGATGGAAAACGGGGAGCGATCACACATGCAGATGGATATATTGGTACAAAAAGTGCGAAACTGACAAAAACAGAGCTGACATCAGAAGAAGGAATCTGTCAGGATGTGCATCTGTCAGCCGGAACGTATACATTGTCTGCTTATGTAAAAACAGAATCGCTGAACCCGGAAAACCAGGAACAGGGAGCGGTTGTATCCGTAATCCGGGCAGACCGGACCAGAATCATGGGGGAACGCTGTATTGACTATGTGACAGATAAAAACGTGGATGACGGATGGGAGAGACTGGTTCTCACATTCCAGCTTCCGGCAGAAGAAACCATTTCCGTGTTTGTGGGAATGACAAGAGCAAGAGGAACACTTTTGGTAAGTGGTGTTCAGCTGGAAACAGGAAATGTGGCAAATGAACTGAATCTGATCGACAATCCGGGATTTGAACGGTGCACAAATGATGTGCCTGATAATTGGGGATTTCATGCAGCTGCAACCGGGAATAAGAGTATGATCACTGCAGATAAGGGAAGATGTGCAGTACTGAACGGACAAATGGAGCAGCAGCTTCATCTGTCTCAGGCTGTAAATATTTCAGGACAGGAAGGTGATATCTTTAATCTTAGCTGCTGGGTAAATGGATTTGGAATTCCGGATAAGCAATTTTCAGTGGATGCAGCAGTCATTTATACGGATGGTACAGTTAAATGGCATCAATTACAGTGTAATCCCAATATTAAGATGGCAGTTTGTCAGCAACACCTTCAGTACAGACGATCAAAATGAAGGGGCGAAGAAAACATACAAGGCGATCCATGTGTATCTGATGTACCACAATCAGGTGAATCAGGTGTTATTCAAAGGTGTGCAGCTTGTCAGAGATGACGGGGAGAGTTACCAGTATGATGATGACGGGAATCTGATCCATGCAGTGAGTGCAGCGGAAAAAGAGAGTTTTTCATACGACAAAAAAGGAAGTCTGACGAAGCTTGGAAGTATTGACGGAACAGGGTTTGAATATCGATACGATACGAAAAATCATCTGACTCAGGCTGCCAATTCTGAAGGAGTCCGTTATCGATTTACATACAATGACAAAGGACAGCCGATCCAGATGACGGCAGATGGCGGAAAATATCTCGGAGCAGTCATACCGGGCAGAGTGTATTATATCCGGGAAAAATTCCGGAAATTATCTGGATGTCAGAAACAGTGAGACGGCAAACGGAACTGTGGTACAGTTGTGCACGTTCTTTGGATTTGCCGCGCAGAAATGGAAGCTGATCGATGGAAAGGATGGATATTTGCAGTTTGAGCCGCTCTGCAGTCCGGGATATCGTCTGGATCTGAATGGAAAATCGGATGCAGAAGGAGAAAAGATCCAGATTTATGGAAACAACAATACGGATGCCCAGAAATGGAAACTGTATCCAAATGCAGATGGAAGTTTCCAGATTACGAATAAGGCAACGAAAGATAAGAAAGCTCTGACAAATGGACCAAAGAGTACGACAAGCGGACAGCCGGTGCAGAGTTATACACGAAAAGAAGGAAACGAACATCAGGACTGGTATTTTGAACCGGCAGATGAAGGAACTGTCTCAGCAGCTCCGAGATCAGGGGGGATTTATCATATCCGGGTACGTCATTCGGGACAGTATATTGATGTGAAGAATGCTTCGGCCGCAGTGGGAACACAGGCAGTGCAGTTCAACTACAATGGCGGGATGAACCAGCAGTATCGTTTGCTGCCATATGACGGCACGTATTATCAGTTAGAGCCGGTTCACGCACCGGGAAAAGTGCTGGCAAAATCAGGAACCAACGACAGAGGCTTTTCTATTCTTTCTTTGGAGACGGCTATGTCGGGAGCTGCAAATCAGCTGTTCCGATTCGAAGAGGTGTCACCGGGAAATGGATATGCGATCATCTGTAAGGATGGAAACCTGTCTCTGGATGTGATGGATTATTCCCATCAAAAATTGGCAGATATCATTCTGACAGCCCACCAGTCAAACAGCCAGGTCAACAAATGGTGGATCCTGGAAGAGTGCAGTGAGCGCATGGAATCGTCTATGACATACACATCCGATTATAAGCAGCCGAAGACGATCACAGATTCCAGAGGAAATACCGTTCATTATGAATACGATGACAAGAACCGACTTCTGACAAAGCTGACAGATGCAAAAGGAAATGCCACTTCCTATGCATACGATGCCAACACGGATAAGATGACAGAAGTTGTGAGAATGGTGGATGGAAAAGAAGTGAAAGTTTCTTACACCTATGAAAACGAAAAAGTGACATCCATCAGTCACAATGGATTTACGTATGATTATGCGTATGATCCGTTTGGAAATCTGGAATCCGTATCGATTGGAGGAAGAGAACTGGAGCGCACCACGCTTCGAAGCCGGAACGGTCTTGCGGACAGGATTACCTATGCGACAGGGGAAGCCGTTCGAAATGAATACAATCCGGAAGAACAGCTTGCGGCACAGTATCTGATCACCGCAGACGGCAGAGAAGAAAAACTGTTTGAAAATACGTATGACAGCTGTGGAAAAATTGCAAGGCACAAAGATCTTTGCAGTGGAGTGACCAGCACATACCAGTATGACCTGATCGGAAGAATGGTAGGAACAGACCGTTCTGACGGAATGAAACTTCGCAAAGTGTATGATGAGAAAAATCGTGTCAAAGGATATACGTATCAGAAAGATCGAGTTGGACATGAGGTGGAATTCCTTTACGGGGATGTGGAAAAACAGCAGAAACCGGGGCTTGGATATGGAATCAAGATCAACGGTGCCCAGAAGATTGCCTATGAGTATGATGCCCTTGGGCGTGTGATCCGTACCCACAATCACTTCTCCGATATGAATACATCGACTCAGGAGTATACATACGTCTCAGGCAAAGAGGCAGGAGTGACCACGAATCTGGTTGCATCTGTCCGAGAAGGAAACCGTGCAGAATCCTACACCTATGACGCCTGTGGAAATGTGGAAACAATGGTGGAGCGAAGCGCCGATGGCAGCGAAAGAAAAATCCGCTACTACTATGATGCACTGAATCAGCTGGTACGAGAAGACAATCAGAAGCAGAATCAGACCATCTGTTACACCTATGATGTGGGTGGAAATATGGTCAGAAGAGACGAGTACCGTTATACCGAAAATCCGGTGATCACAGAAGCTCCGCGGAAGTCCGATACATTTAAGTATCAGACCGGAGGCTGGAGAGATCAGCTTCGTTTCTACAACGGACAGGCAATTACCTACGATGCCATGGGAAATCCGCTCCAGTATCTGGGGATGCAGATGGAATGGGAAAAAGGACATCAGCTGAGGCACATCACAGGCGCCGGACTGGATATGTACTGCATGTACAATGACAGCGGAAAGAGAATCCGAAAGACGGTCAATGGCGTTACGACAGACTTTTATCTGGATGGTTCGGCCATTCTGATGCAGACGTCCAGTGACGGCAGCAGGATCGATTTCTTCTACGATGACAAGGGTAATGTGTTTGCCATGAAGTATCAGAATGAGATGTATTTCTACCGCAAAAATCTTTTTGGGGATATTCTGGGAATTCTTGACAGTCACGGAACGGAACTTGTAAAATATGAGTATAATTCCTGGGGAAAACTGCTGAATCTGACGGATTACAGTTCGAATGGACTGGGCAGAAGGAATCCATTCCGTTTCAAGGGATACTACTATGACGAAGAACTGGGAATGTACTATCTGAATAGTCGGTATTACGATCCGGAGACGGGAAGAATGTTATCGCCAGATGTTTTAGAAGTGCTAGTTGTAAATGTTGATTCAACAGCGAAAAATTTATATTTATATTGTGACAGCAATCCCATTCAAAGAAAAGATGATGATGGAAAAATATTGCATTGTGTTTTAGTGGGTGCAGCTTCTGCAGCTTTTGGTATGATAACAACAATTGCAACTAACATTGTAACGGACGAAAAATGGAACGATGGCTTGGTAGAAGTAGGTGCTTCAAGTTTTGTTTCTGGGGCATTAAGCGTTAGTGGATTTGGACCATTAGGAAGTGCAGTTGGACAGGCAATAGGTCAAGGGGTAATTGCTGGAATAACAGAAGGATATAGTTTATGGAAAAAGAGTAAAACTGGAGGAATCACAGCTTGGGATGTCACAAATTCAGTAATAAATGTTGGAATATCAATATCAGGAGGAACTCACTATCAGAAGAAGGATAGTATTTATGCAAAAGGAAAGATTAGGCGCATGAGAAATAGGATTCGTGACTATAACAAAGCAAAGGCGGGAGGTAAACGAGGTGTTATTGCAAGAAGAAAAGCAGAGTTAGATAGAGAAACAAAAAAATTAGGAGAGATGGTATATAAGCATTCAAAGCCAGATTGGACGAGCAGTTTGCTAAATGTTGTAAATAATGTCGTTTCAGGAAGTCAACCAGTTGATAAGCCTAAAGGGGGAGGAAAGAGAGTTTTCTATATGAGATGGTAACATGTAAGAAAGGAAATAATATTTATGAAACTTAAGAATATGTATATTGGCTTTGTAATAAAAGATTTTTTGCTTTTTGTGGTATTGAGTTGGACCAGTCAAAGAATTTTTTTCAATGTAATAAATGATGACTCAACAGCAGATGCTATCGCGGGTGTGATAGTTGGGATTGTTATTTTCTGTATGACAATCTACTACTTTTCTCGTTTCCTCTTTTTTGTAATTGATTTATGCGAAGGAATTCAACAGAAACGATTGAGGTATAAAGACACAGTTAATATGGCAAATTTTAAAGCTATTCTATTAAGTGACAGAAGTGAGTTTGTTATGAAAGAACATAAAAATGATAAGTGCTTATGTGGAACTGTCAGGTTACAGGAAGGAAGAAAAGGAGCAGAGAAAAAATATAGGATTATGATATCAGGAGCAGAATTAAGTCAATATATGGACAAACGAATTGCAACCGTTTATTATTTCAAACGCTCTAAAATTGTTAAGAAAATCGTGTTTGATTAAAAAGAAGTAGCTTAAAAGAAATATGGAAAGATGGCAGGATGGAACAGAATATTTGATACAAGGATTCTAAGAATCCTGCTGTCTTATAAGGTGCTATATGAGGATTAAGCATTGTTATTGTAAAAAAATAAGTTTGGTTTATTGAGATTTCTGAATGGATATGAAATTCCTTATCAAGCGGAAGATTTTTTTGAAGTACCAGGGACATCTGTTCAAGTAAGTGATAAAAAATTTATATCAATTATACTTTGCGGAAACATTGCCGATGGAAGCAATTACAAACAAGCCGATCATATCTTGTCCCAAATGTGGAAAAACAATGATAAGAATTCCAAATCCAGTACAGAAGTTGGTGTTGGACAAAAATTATTTGAAAGATCAAACCCATGTCTATAAAACAGGGGATGTGTTGACAGAGCAGAAAATGGGGTATCATACATCTTTTTTCAATATTGTTTCACAAGAATTTTATCAGTATTGCGAAAGATTTGGTATGAATCGGAGTATGGTGTATGAACCGGTGAAGGTGTTGTAAGAAGTTGAAGCTGCTGAATAGTAAATGACAATGATTTCAGGGGAGTGTATATGACAAAACAAGAATTTAAAGAATTTTGCCATGAGGAGTTCACAAAAAGAGGTTTTAAAAAGCGAAGAAATATGTGGTATTTACAGGGAAAAGGTCTTTTGTGTGGGATGTATTTACAAAAATCAATGTCAGAGGCATTTTATGTAGAGTATGATTTTTTCTTCGGAGATTTTTCAAATGTGAAAAAGTATCCGACAACATATGACTCCGATGTATATAGGAGAATAGGTGTTTTGACGAAAGAGGACAAAACGTTGACTGGGTTGATAGACTATGAACTATATACACCCGATGAACTCAGGCCATATTTTGATAAAGCATTTGAAGAGCATATTATGCCAGCGATACATTATGGAAAGTCCTGCATTTTGAAAGAAGCAGACTATTATTATCATCTTTTTGCAGATGATGAATGGGAGGAATTTTTAGAAAAATTAAAAGAAGATTAGGCAAAACACAAAAATGGGTAATGGGTGAGAAGATTGTATTTGACGAAGGAAAACAGAGAGTAAAACAACAAGAAAATGTCGATATACAGAGGAAACTGCCACTTCCGATGTATATTGACGATAGGGGGAATAAAAAATCTGTGATGAATCATTTTTATTATACGATGAAAATCTATATCGGAAGCTATCCATCAGAAATCATTGGACGTGAAATGCTGGAAATTGCAGATGAGATTTCTTCCATTTTAGGCCACTTATAAATGATTTTCTACGCAAAATGGCAAAATTTCGGCATCAGGAAAATCAAGATGTAAGCGCCGGAACAAGGATAAGGTTTTTTATCGATAAACCAGCAGCTATGATCTCTTTTCCAAGAGCCGTTATCAAATATTTATAGGATCCTGGGATTTTTTCAATCAGTCCATGGACTTTCAGACGTTTAAAGATCCTTGTCATGGCAGACGGAGTGATTTTCGGAAGATGCTGGCGGATCTGTTTTCCTTGTATCCCGAATGTCATGTATTCCCCTTTGCTGATGGCTTCCAGTACAGACAGATCACGGGAATCAAAAAAGTTGAATCCGCGATAGGTTCGTTCCTTTTCCTCCGGGAATGACTGACTTCATCCAATTTCTTCCTGCCGCTGCTGTGATCATCAAAGGATGAGATAAATTCAAGATATCTGTAATTCGCAGATTTCAGGATTGTGAATAACTGATATAAGCTGTAAATACTCTTTTTTAAAGGGGCTTTCCGAATATCGGATGTTCCATCCCTATGCTGAACTTCCCGCTCCACACGGAACGTACTGATATCATTGCAGGTGCTTTCAATTCGCAGTACACAGCCAAACTTGTCATACATTTTTATGGACACATCACCCATGTGGTGCTTGATCCTCGTTCCGAGGATGCGCTGATTATAGTTTGTGCCAATCTCTTTGGTACAGTTATAAGTGATTCGCTGTCCAAGGAAAGTGGCGATGTTGTCAGGCTTCACAGTATATATCGCAGTGTGGATGATTTCATCATAGATTGGTGCCAGGTATTCCGGCTTACGGAACATGATATCCGTGGCACATTCGATCTGCTGAACCGTCCAGGTATAACCCAGCCCGAGAGATTCCGGAACGGGACTGTAGCGTCTGG
>ENA-OQIG01000149-OQIG01000149.1-human-gut-metagenome-genome-assembly--contig:-NODE-149-length-39468-cov-4.230777_pt1 | contig 39468 bp, 43 predicted proteins | sample MGYA00242576_ERZ504741 | MGnify/ENA primary metagenome ERZ504741 (study PRJEB26092, sample SAMD00036436) | human gut metagenome | host: Homo sapiens | study: EMG produced TPA metagenomics assembly of... | reverse complement strand
GTTTCCTTAACTGAATTACATTTACAACTTAACCCATCTCTTTGCGAACCGCCGAGTACGTGACCCGTACGCTCGGTGGTGTGAGAGGCGCACTCCGTCAGTTACTGGCGGAGCCGTCTACTCGATTATGCGGTCGGTTTTCATTTTCTCTTCTTTCTCGTTAATTTGTCAAGCAAAGTTACTAAATTTGCAGTCAAGCAATTTCAATTTTTGAATTATGTATTTCAGCAGACCTTGGACTTCTATCTAAGTGATAGGCAGTCCTGAAAATTCCAATCTCTTTTAGGTCAAGACAATTAGTCTATGGGTTTCGTGTACCGACTTTTTTGTAAAGGCGTTACGTTGTCATAGTTGCTCTGTCGGGTAATACTGTCTATTCACTTCTCCACGACAAAAATGATTGAACGTATCAAATCGTTGGGGGAAATGGAGACGAAGCAGAAATGTGTAGTTCAACGGTTCGAGATTATCATTCCCCTCCACCAAAAAATAACGACCCAATATATAGCCTCCGCAAGTTTTACTTGCGGATTTTTTAGTTATCGCAGATTGGACAAAGGTTTCTTTGCTACTTTCTTTGTCCGCCATCATGCTCACTGAAAGAAAGTAGGGCGCTCTCGCCGCCCCGCCACTCAAAAGCGTGTGTAAAGTCCCGTCACCATCGTGAACATTTCCTCCAGCATATCAAAATAGATACCTCGTGTACGGCAATGTCCTTTGTCTTGCACTCAAAGGTCTTTTTGCTGAACGTCCTGCGGTAGAAGCGCATATTGTAGAGGTCTGCCCCTTTCGTCATAGATGATGTCAAGGCGGTTGGCACTTGTTTTGTTCCTTGCAAGGCTCATCCGTAAGCCGTTGCCCATATCTATGAAATCACGGCTACCTGTCATGGCGGTGAAGCGTTTTCCGCCTATCTGCTGTAATATCGTCTTGGCTATCATATCTTTTGTTTTTAGGGTTTTAAGTATTGGCGGTGCGGACACCGCCATCCCGTTCAAAATTCTCGCATTTCGGAAATGGGGGTCTGCCGTTGTAGCCACTCTTTCACACATTCCATATTGTACTCGCTCGTGATGACTGCCGTATGGCTGTCGGTGGCGGTGAAACGTGTGCTTTCGTAATCATCTATCCACCCCTTGAGGGTGTCCGTTCCCCACGCTCCGGTATCGTCAAAGATACCGTCCAATGCCGTGATAGGTTCGCTGAACTTGACTATCAGCGTTTGATAGGTCGTGTTCATAGTCTGTCCTCCTTTCCCTTCTTTGCGTTCAGCCACTTGTCCCGTGCGGCTCGGCACTCGTCCAACGTGGGTTTGACACAAGAGAACAATTCTCTGTCTATGGGGTGGCGGTAGTCGTACTGCACAAGTGTCCGCCTGCGTCTTCCGATACCCGATTGGAAACGCTCGTATTTCTCCGTACCTGCTTCCGCGCAGGTGCTTACTCCGTTGATGGTCATTCGTGTTGTCATAATGTTGCTTTTAGATGGTTAAAAATGTACTGACAGAACTCTGTTCTTCATCACCATTTCGGGGTTGCTTGTGTAGCGTTGGTGCAGGTAGAAATGGTGTGAGCCGAAGCCGTAAAGGAAAAACTTGTCAAGTTCGTGCTTCTCGGCAAACTCCTTTACGCTCTTTCTCAATTCCCCCTCACTCGTTGTGAGAGTGAGGAGGTTCACAAATTCAAGGAACATCGTGGGGATTGCATCATCCCACACACAAATCATACTTTCAATTCTTACTTCCATATCAATGTTGTTTTAGGGGTTATGCTATGCCGCTTTCATCCGCTCACGGATAAGGTTGGCGTTCTTGTTCACAAGGTCTATGATGCGCTCGTGATATTCGGTGTCCTGGTTGTGCTTGCCGTGGCACTGCACCACTTCGAGGGTTCGCAAGTCCACCTCTACGGTTTCAATAATCTCATCGCCAATCCTTGCCGATAGTATGAGGGTGTCGGCTTTCTTGTAGTATCCACTGCCAAACACGCAGATGCCCTGCGTCTTGCCCTCGTTGTAATACTCGTCTATGCTTTCAAGCACCTTGACGATTATTTCCTCGTCCGTGATTACCAAGCCGAAGAATTTGGATTTGTTGGCGATGAAATCCTCCGCATCTTTCTTTCGTTGGAGTTGTCGCTGTTGCTCACGCTCACGCCTTTCAATCTCCCAACGGCGTTGCTCTGCGGCTCTTTCCTTCTCGTGTATGGCTTCAATTTTTCGGGTTGCGTTGTCGTGTGCCGCCATGAAATCTTCGGGACAGATGTTCTTCGGGTTACGGAGGTCTTGACCGAGTTTTTTGAGCATACGCAGATAGTCGCACCACATTGAGAGGTTGTCTATCTGATACTTGTGACGCTTGGCAATCAGATATGATGCCCAACATTCATCGGCAGTACGGGTATTGAAAAGAAAGTGTTTCATGACCTCAATCTCACCGCCTTTCATAAGGGTTTCAATTCTTGGGTCTGAAAGCAAGGCTTTGAAAAGACGCACGGGGGAGATGCCGTGGAAATCGCCCTTGAAGCCGTTACGTCTGAGTTGGGGCAATATCCTCATCTTTGGATATGCACAGCTTCTTGCCACCACATCATCGTATAGGCTGTTGTGCGGTCTTACCTCCATATCGCTGCCTAATGCCCACACATCGCAATAGCAGAAAAGGAAGCCACGGAGCAACGCCATGTCCGTAACCTTGCCGTCGGGTGAAATCCAACGCTGCACGACCTCGTGGCAGTAGAAACGCATCGGTTCGCCTTTCCTGCTCTCGCATCTGACCTGCGCCACGCGGATTACCTGATACCCTTTGCAGGTGGTTATCACGCTGAAATTCTGCGTTTCCTTGTAGATGCGTCTGCGTGTGTCCTGCACTTTGAGTTCGGCATGGCATTTGGGGCAGGTGCAGCCTTCAAGGGTGTCGCATAGTCCGCTGTCGCTGTGCCACTCGTGACCGCAGTCGGAACAGGTGATGTTCCCTTTCTTGGTGCGGTAGCCGATATGCTCAACGCAGTGGCGGTATGCCCAATCTATTTGTGTCGCTGATATGGGGCGAAGGTTGGCGGAAAGTCTTGCCACCTCTTTCTGTATCTTGGTCTTCGGTTTCATAAGCCTAAATCAAATAATGAGGGTTGGGGTTGGTTTTCTTTTCTCGCTGACGGTCTGTGGCGGTTCTGCAACTTGCGGAGTTCCTCCTCTTGGTATTTGCGGACAGCGTTCTGACGTGCCTCCGCCTTTTCCTCTGCCGTGAGTTTCACAACGTGGTTCACAACCACTTGGCAGTCCATCGGTTTGCCCACCTCTATCTCGTTTTCCTCATAGTAGTGGATGGCTTGCCCGAATATTTCTCCGTCCGTGAAACCGTTGCAACCGCTTTTCTGCACATAGTTCAGAATGTGGGTCACGCACTCGTCCATGTTCTTGGCAGGGTTGCGGTACTTCTTTGCAAATAGCGCATCTTCCTCCGCACGCTGTTCCAAGTACATATATATCGTTCTCTTGAAATGGTCTGTTCCTTTCATATCGCTGTCATTTTTAGATTATCTGTTTCAGTATCTCTCTCCAATAGGTCGGCTCTACCTCGCTGAGAAGGAAGTCCATGAAATCCCTCCGTGCGTCCTTGTTCAGTTCGTGGTACAATCTTCGGAAAGTTTCAAAATTGCCGTTGATGTACGTTTCCACCATATACACGAAGATGTTGTCCACCTCGTAATATCTGCACTGCTGCGCTGCCGTCTTGCTGTTTCTTTTTGCCATGTCGGTAAGGGTTAAAGGGTGAATAACCAAAGGATGAAGCCAAAGAAGGCAATGGTGGAAAGGATAGCCACGATTACACCTATCGCCACTCGGAACACTCCGTTTACAATCTCTCTGATGATGCCCCAAAGGATGCCGAACACCCCGAAGGCGGTGCGCATCATCAAGCCGCATATCGCCAACCCGATGTGTTGCGCCATTTGTCTGAAATTTGCCGTTGCCGTCATATCTTCGCTGTTTTTGATTTTTTTGTTTTTAATGCGGATTCAAGAGCTGAGGGAGTTGAGTTTCAAACTATCTTATCTGCTCTCGTTTATTCCGACATTTTTTTTTATGCGTCTTTCTGTCGCATCGGTTCGTTTTCGTTTCGGGTGCTTGAAAAGGTAGGGATTAGGGAATGCAAGGTTTTCGGTCAAAATACTACCCGCAGGGCTGGAGATTTTTACCGAAAACAGGAGGCTTGACCTTGCTTTCCCGTCCAATCCCGGAATTACCTTTGCGCCCAGAACGAAAATGACTGACTGATGCGGCTTACTGAAAGGCGCAAAATGGAGGTAAACGAAAACAGAGGCAGATTGTGTAGAAAAAAACTTCAGGGGAAAATCCGTAAAAAAAAGAATCACCAAAAGGAAAAAGACATCACCGGAAGCGTGAAAAGGGCAAACCACAACAAAGGAAGTATGATTGTTTCCGATCCGACGGAACTTGTTCAGCCGGGTGGCAACAATCATTCTTCCCGGTTTGTCCGGCTGTGTGTGGGCGCCTGTTTCATTCATGGGGCAGGCTGACACACTCTGCATTCACTTTCCGCTTCCGGCAAAAGAGACAGCGAAAAAAGAAAAATCATTTGAAAACCCGTAAAAGCACCTCTTGGCATAGGCGCAAAAGAAAGGGGCATTGCTTCATCTGTCTAAACATCGTTTAGGCGTGAGGCAATGCCCTTTTCTCCAGCTATGCGGTAGTCGGCACACGTTTGTTCCAAACTCGTTTTGGGCAATGGTGTGCGACGGACAATACCGCTTTTACGGAAAATTCTTATGAATGAGGGGATAAAAAACGGGAGTTATATCAAAATCTCGAATTAAATAGCTACTTTTGCATACGAAGAGTTCTTTGAAGGTTACGCAACGCGCAGAAGGATAATGCAGTAGATAACTAACTAAATCGTAACCTATTACTATCAAGAGCAATTAACCTACGCTCATTTCCAATAAATTACACTCTTTTCGTAACTTCTGATAGCAAACATACCAGGATAAATCCACAAATTAAATATCTCTATCTTTAGTAAGGAAAATAAAGAAATCAATACCACCAAAAATAGTGGAACGATAAAAGGCCCCTCTTTTTTGACCGAAGGAGGCCAAACCGTATATATCCTAATATTCTTTTGTATAACAAGAAATAGACACCAATTAGAAATCAAAAACAGAATAAGTATCTCTCTGTAATTTTTCACATTTAGAAAAGTTCTTGCCATTCCTTCTGAGAAAGAAAACAAAGAGTTTAAACCAATATCACGAGGAGTAACGTAACTACCTGCAATAAAATAAATTAAAAAGTAATTAGCTGTTATAAATGTAGGAGAAAACAGTACAGATACAGTGATCTTATTATTTACAACATAAAAAAGGAACACTAAATACTGGAAAAAATAGAAATAAAAGGAATTATACTTTAACCATAATTCGTCTGCAAAAAAACAGAAAACAACAGGAACAGCAATAAACAAATAATTCATCATAATTATCGTTTGTGACCTTTCCAAATGTTTAGAAAGTACTATCATATATCCTTTCCTCCAACTATACTATTAACTACATCAATAGAATAATACAAGTACTTACAATTAAATATAAAAGAGAACATCCAATAAAGCCCCCAATACAACAAAAATAGAGATAATATAATCTCCAAAGAGCTAAAATCAACTAAAATACTTTTTACATAATACGAAATACTAAAAGCTCCTATAATAGAAGCAATAATAGGTAATAAATCCCAAAATTGTGCACTCAAGGACATACGTATTTGTTTTCCACAAAAATAGCACATCACAAGAAGATCAAGTATAGAATAAAATACGACTCCACATAAAAGGATTGTAATATTATATCGAACAGTAAAAATCAGCACAATTATACAAACAACTTTCTTAAACAGTTCAAGATTTAAAATTAAACGACCTTTTCCCTTTATTTTCAATATATTACTATTTATATTAGATAAAGGATATAAAGCTCCAACAATACATAAATATTTAAAATAATCCGATGCAACAATCCATTCAGGGGGTAATAATATTTCAAAAATAGCATTTGAAGTGAGCAATAGGAAAATCATGATTGGTGATATGATAAAAACAGAGACTCCTATTATTTTACAATAATTTTCTTTTAAACGTTCATTTTCATCCTGAATTTGTGATAATATAGGAAAGGTAACTCTTTGAATCACTTCTGTAAGGCTTGTTGAAGGAATTTTTTGAAAACGATCAGCCTGAGAATATAATCCTAATTCCTTTGCATTATAAAACTTTCCAATCACAAGAGCATATATATTGTTAAAAACGCCAGATATAAGGCCAGTAAACAACAAACTCATAGCAAAAGGAAACATGGCTTTTATTGAACTCGTAGAAAAAATTAGTTTCGGCTTCCATTTACTATATATCCATAAAAACAAAGTTCGAAATGAATATAAGGACAAATTTTGTATGACCAAAGCCCAAACATTATGCCAATAACAAGCTATAAGTATAGCTATCCCCCTGATAAAATTGATGATAAAATTGTAATTTTTGACAAAGTTTTAAAATCAATTAATTTATTCAATAAGGTATAATGAATTAACCCTATTGCATTTATAGGAAAGATTAAAAATGCTACTTTTGAAATAGAGTTTAATTCCGGTGCATGATAAAAAGATGCTATTAATCCAGAACAATTATAAAGAATAATATACAATATTCCTCCAAAAATGAGATTAACATAAAAAACAGATGAATAATCGATCTCTTTCTACATTTTTCTTTCGAATTAAAGCTTGCCCAAAACCGCTATCTAATATAATTTGTCCAATCGCCATAAAGACACTGAGCATTCCAATTAAGCCAAAGTCAGAGGGAGATAAAAATCTGGCAATAATAAGAGTTACTATTAATTGAATCAGTAGTGTTGAGAATTTTTCTAAAGAACTCCATATAAATCCTTTTAACGTCTTCCTTTTCAATTCATTCATATAATGCCAATGCCTCCTATAAATGGAAAATACAGTTTAAGATATATCTTAAAACTACTTTTACAGATAGCTCTAAATATTTGCGCCAATAAGAAAAAACAAAATGTATACCACAATCAAATCTGAATATTTTAATATTATCTATAAAGACTGTTCCCCAATAAAAGGAAATTTAAAATTATCCTATATACTTATATATAGATTTTCAATACAAATTTTCCAAATAAAAAGACAAACAATCTGTAAAGTAGTAAAAATTATAAAAATCATTTTTACTACTTCTGCCTATTTATCTATATTTATTAATCTACAGAATATCGCATGAAAATTTCAAAAAAAAGAGCTACAATAATATTACAAAAGTTAGACAAATAAATATTCAATGCATACAATCAATCTTCTATCTCACTACACGGATACCGATTATCTTCCATTGTCTGCAATGTCTCCATCACTTCCAATTCTTCTTCTGAAAGTGCCCTATTTTTCCAGCTATCCATTATTTGATGTGCTTCTTGTGCTAAATCCTCCTCGAATACCTCGCCATAGCAATAAGTCAGCAATTGGCATTTCAATAGAGAAGCGGGAAGATGGTCCAATACGGCAAAAGAGCGATCTAAAATGCTTTGTATCTTAGATTCTTTGTCGCCATCATTGTAAATGGTAGCATTATAGCCCATTAACAGGGACAGACAAATCGCTGCTTCTTCCTCGGATGTGCACCTTTCATAGAGAAAAGGGCTTCGGACAAGCGAAAAACTTCGGTGTTCAGTTGACGGAAATGATCGGTATAGATGGGAGAACCATCCATACCCAAATAAAGCAACTCACGGGCAATGTGTTGCAGATTTTGGACTTGATTCATATAATTTTGAAATTACGAATTACGCTGAAAGAATACGAAGGTAACTTTTAGGTACTTTGACGCTGGCAGAAAGAACTCCGTGAATACGAATCACTACGTAAGTACGGTTGGCAAGGCTGGACAATTCGCCCTCAATGCCACAAAACTCTCCTTTGACGACCTGCACTTTTGTACCAACGGTAAGGGGAAGATCATCAAAAGTTACATTTTCCGGAGCTAAATCCATCACAAACTTGAAATCTTCCATCTGTTTGTTGGGAACGATCAACAAAGTATGGGTATAGAGATCCTTCATATAATAAAGAGGAACATGATCATCCTTCGTGATAGACCAGGCACGGTCTTTCGTGGTCCGGACAAAAATAAGATTCTTGATAACAGGAACTTCTACCCTACGACGACGATATTTCAGTTGACGGATGACAAATTGTGTTGGAAGAAAGTATTCTATTCCAAGCTTTTCTAAAGCATTGCGAACAGAAAACTCCTGATCCTTCTTTGTCCGAGCGGCAAACCAATACTCCTGTTGTTCAGACATTTATTAGTGGATATTAAAAGTCGAGAGGTTACTTTCGGGTGCGCTACGCGGTTTGGACGAGACATCTTTTCCCATTCAAACCGTAAGAATTTCCGAAACTATTTTTAGTGATAAAACGAATGAAATTGTTTCAAAAAACGTTCGTCTTTTGGAACACCTTTTTCAACCTTTTCTAAAAATCATGTTCTTATAGAAAAAACACATATATAAAGATTCTATTTCATGTATATAATACTCTTATAATCAGTATGCTAAAATAGATAAAGAAAGAAAAACTCAATTTATTTATAAAAATATTTTGTTGTTATAAAAATGTGCCTTACCTTTGTGTTTATAAACGAACGTTTTTTGAAACAACCCTCCCCTTTTCTTCCATCTACTTTATATTACGTATCTGTTTGTAGTCCAATAGGTAAGTACCCTAACCTCCTATCACTTACACAAAAAAAATTTCTCCTTACGCACGAGACGACACCTACTTTAGAAAACAGGTTCTTCGTCAAGTTTGGTGGTAAGTTTTCTTTTACTCATGGAATCTAATTCAGTTTTCAGAAGTGCAAGCCCTCGTTTATTGTTGACAAAAAAGCAAGTATCCCGGCTTTCGCCCGAAGTGTCCATTCGTGAGGTGAAGAAGCGAATCTTAGTCTAAACTATCTGAAAATCAACATATTTAAAAAGTAAGATTTCTGTCTTCAAAAGCTTTGTTTTAACACAGAGTTAAAGCTTGTTCTTTGGATATAAATAAGAAGTTCTTTAAATGCAAAAGACTTGTTATTTGCGCACAAGAACCTGACAACCTGTAAAAGGCGTTAACAATGTTAATTGAAGAAAAGTATAAGGATGAAGATACCGGTTCAGACGGCGTAAATTCACTTCTAAAATTTGAGTTATCTTATTCAGCCGGTGTCTGTTTTTTCTTATTAAAGCAAGCAAAAAGGACAATTATCAACTTGGAGATAAAGAATTTACCACCAAATTTGATTTAAATAGGCTATAAATAGTAATATGGAAAAAGTGAAAATCGGAGAAAACTCCAGAAAAGTATGACGAATACTTATACATGCAAGAAAAGTCTCTGTGAAAGAACTTTGCAGCTTGACCTGCCTGAATATAGACGATGTAATGCTTGCTGTCGGATGGTTGGCAAAAGAGAACAGTTCTTTTTATCGAAAAGAAAGCAGATTCTTTTTATGTCAGCGACGGTTCTGAGTATTACTTCTGCTTCGGATAGGACATGCAGATGAAAGAACGAGGGTGTGTCGAAACTCGTATTCACCACAGATTACTCTGTGGTGAGTCATGACACACTCTCGTCGTTCTTTATTCTCCTTTTGCCTTCATCAGTTTCCCGGCTTTGAGGTCAATGTAGTAAAGCATTCCCCGGGCTATCTCCATGCGCCCGATCTCCTTACCCGGAAACTCGGCCAGCACTCCGAGCAGGTCTCCTGTCTCCGGATCATAACGCTGTATTTTCCCACTCTTCTGTACCGACATCAGTAATTCGCCTCCGTAGGCAAGCAGTCCGAGCGGTTGAATATCATCGTACTTAAACACGGCATCGGAAGTGATATGTGTCTCTTCACCGAACACGATCTCCATTTTCGACGGAGTGAACACTTGCACACTCTTGTTGTACCAGTCGGTCAGATACATACGCCCGTCATACTCTGCCATACCATGGATACGGGCCTGATAGTCATATCCGACTCCTTCGGGCACTTTCACCTTTCCGATCCAGGGAACCCGGAACGCAGGTTCGGTAACGGCTTCATAAATCCAATAGCCGCGAATGGTATTTTTATCACGCACCATCAGTCTCTCGCCACACTCACGAAGTCCGTAGCAATGGGTCATGCTATAAATATCGTCTCCCCACTTTCCGTCTGAACGCCCGATGGCATTGACAAACTGAAGGGTGCGACGGTCAAAAATATTAATACGGGAGTTGTACATACCCACAAAGATATAACGGTCAGAAACAGCCATGTCGCCTATCTCGGCATTAAAGGTCTCTTTGACACCTTTCCGTACCCATGAATCGATACGTCCGATCAGTTCGCCTGTCGTCAGGTTCAGCAATAGCACGGAACGGTCGGCGGCATTGGTATTGGCAACAAACAAAGTGTCCCCCTTGACCCGTACGGACCGGGGAGTGAAATTGGCCGGAAGCACTCCGGGAACAACCACTTCGCCGGCATCTGTAAAGGTGGTGTAAACCGGCTCTTGGGGAGAAGTACTGCCCTTATCCGAAGGTTCTTCGTCCTTGGAACAGGATATACACAGGGCAGATATCAATAATAACAGATATAAAAATTTCAAATTCATGCTTGATTGTTTTCTCACCACAGACGACACAGAAAGTTTTCTTCTCTTAAACCGTCATCCGGATATAGAGGAGTGTACAAACCTGCATAATCTGCAGCGAATCGTAATTATTCATTTTTTTAGTCCAGCTCGGATATTTCAACAAACATAACTTTCCCCTGTATCAGCCGGGGAGCATTGGCATTGCGCCCTGCAAGATAGAATGTATCATTATGGAAAAAGAGGCGTCCGGGAGTTCCCAGCCCCACTCCTCCGGCAAAGGATGAATAAGAGCCGAGCTCTTTCCCGGTACGGAGGTCTACTCTCACGATGCGGTTATTTGCGCAGACAACATACATTTCGTTCTGAAAGAATCCCATACTGAGCGGTTTGTTCGGCATGCGGTAAGAGCGCAAAAAGCGTACCGGCTCTCCCTTGACCGCCACGGTGGCGGGATCGATCACCAGGATGCGTGAGGTTTCGTAGTCGGACACATAGATCAAGCCTTCATGCCGCGCAACGGACTCAAGATTAAAACCGTTATTAGAAGACGTACTGTCCGTATTCTGAGCAAAGACAGGAACCTTAAAACGATTTTCAGGCGTACAATCTGAAATCTGCACCACTTTAATCTTCTGTTTGTCACGGATGAACAATTTATCACCAGCCACTTCGGCCGCTTCGCATTGCAACAGAGAACTCGACTGCCATCCGGTACGCCCGATGGTGGTCACATACGAATAATCGTTCCGTCGGAACAGGTCGATCCGGGACGAACGGTTCACCACAAAGATGTAATCGCTGCTGACCGCCACATCCATCACCTGATTGTCGAACTTCTCGTTTTTCTCGTTGTAGGTCCAGCCGGTCAACGAATAAAGCAACTCCCCGGTCGAAGCGCGTACCACCCACACACCGTCAGAACCTTCGGCACGGTTGGCAATGAAAAGAGTATCGCCCGAACGCCGCATTCCCACCGGATTGTAATTTTGGGTCCCCACTCCGACAAAGGCGGCATCCAGCTCTTTATCGAAAGTCAATGTAAGGATGGAGTCAGTCGTGAAACTGAATCCGGGGGCACTATTTTTATCGCATGCGGCAAAGGTGAGCAGCAGGACTGCCAGTACCGTCAGTATATTATGTCTCTTCATCATAGCTCTATGTCGGGATTGTCGCATCATTGATGCCGGGATTATAATCATTGTAACTCTTAAAGGGATTGATGATATAAGGCAGCATGCGGTGCTTCATCATGTAGCGATACACTTTCGGTACTATTTCATCGGGCACCGACCCGTAACACAGGCTGCTAGAATGACCATAGCCCAGACAGTGCCCTAGCTCGTGAATCCAGACATGAAGCACCCAGTTGCAATCGATTGCCACCCGGTTCTGGTAGAAGAATCCGGCCAGATATTCTTCACGCAATCCCAAAGCATTTCCTCCACCGAGCCCGGCGATACCGGAACCGGTAACCACTCCGAACACAAGACTTTGTTTATTGAGAATCGAATTCAGTAGCCCTTCACGGTCGATCTCCTTTCCTGCATCATTGTGAATGCTACCTTTGTAGTTCATCAATGAATCACGAAAAATTTCGGAACTGAACATGACAGCCATATTCACCGCCGATGTGGCATAGTAGCGGGCTGCATTTGCTGTCATGACTCCCCAGTTTCCACTGCCGTACTTTCCCATCTGGATACGGGTTTTCATCTTGATGGTCTTCAGCATATCGAATACGGAGTCGTTGCACGAAAGTAGCAATTCATACTGGTCGGGCGACAGCAGTGCCAGATTATTCACACGGACAGGCTTTCCACTCTTCGAAGCATAGACGACCTCTCCCATTTTCAATGGAGAATCAAGTTTGATGTTATAAAAACCGGGGACTTCCTCAAATTGCATCAATTGGATGGTGTCACGCAAATGGGGCATCGTCAGCCAAAGGGAGACTTCCTTGAAATCGTGCGCCATGCCGTTGAACAGCCGGAGCTTTCCATCCGCCATCGAACATTAAAGGGGTTATTCACATAGAAGGCACGATCGGCGGAAACAATCTCGTCCACGCTTTCGCCATCTTCAAACATCTGTTCTCCCTGATCGAGAAACTCTTGTGCCGTCATCTTCGTCAAAGCAGGCGGAGTGCCAAAAGCATCGAGAATATCGGCTGTATCATCATCCTGACAGGCACACAACGAGAATGCCAGAAGCGAGATACACAGAATTTGCTTTCTGTTCATAGTGTAGGTTTATTCATTTTGAGGGCGCAAAGATAATATAAAAAATATTTTTCCCACAAAAAGATTCTTCCGGATAATCGGAGCGAAACATCGCTAATCGCATACCCGATTACCACACAGGCTTTTGGGCAGAAACGGTTTATAATAAAAAAACGGCCGATCTGCCAAATCCATAAATGATTCTTTGTAAATTTGCACATCGTTATTAGATAAACATTATGAAGAAACTCTTTTTATGGGCACTGTCAGCTTTGTTAACCCTTCCGGCAGCGGCTCAAGACTTCGTCCCCGAAGCCTCGTTTTACGGCGAAAACTACTGGACACCCGACACACTGGGTAACCATCGCGCCATTGTTTCCGTGAACACTCCCGCCTCCGTAGCGGAAGCCTATATCCCCTGGCGCAGACGTGACGCCAATCCCGAACAAAAAGGGATTATTGTGATCAATGTATCTACCGGCAAAGCGGTAGACAATGTACTTCCGGTGGAAATCAACCGTGAATACGGACGCATCCGATTTGACGCAAGCGGAAATGCCGGAGATTATTATGTGTACTACCTCCCTACCACACCTCGGGAGGGCCCTATCCGAAAGTAAACTATCCTCAGCAACCGGATAAGGCGGATCCGCAATGGAAAGCAACCTGTAAAGCCACTCCGGCCGGAAAGGCGGTACAAGCCAAGCTGGTACGTTTCGAATCGCTGGGCAGTTTCAACAGCTTCTATCCGATGGAAATCATCGCCACAGCACAGGAGAAGCAGGCATTGATCGATGCTAACAGCAACAAGCCTTTCCTGCTGTTGCCCGAAGACCGTAAATATCCCATCCGCATGTTCGATGATCTGTCATACCGCCAGGTGACGCAAGGAGCCACAGGCGAGTTTTTCGGTGAAGCGGATCTGAACGAATACTATGTGCTGCAACTGGGACTGTGGGCATTCAAGAATCCGGTGAACGGAGTCAAAGTAACCTTTACCGACCTGAAAGGAAGGAACGAAAGTATACCTGCATCGGCTCTTACGTGTTTCAACACGGAAGGAACCGACTGGCTGGGACGCCCGATACATCCGGAGGTAAACGTCGGTAAAGGCCGTGTACAACCTTTATGGATCGGCATCCAGATGCCGGAACATGCCGGCAGAGGATCTACCGGGGCACGGTCACCGTGAGCGACCTGAGCGGTGCTTCACAGGAAGTGAACATAGCCATTAACCTGTCGGACAACGTACTGGTGGACAAAGGAGACGGAGACTTGTGGCGTTTGTCACGTTTGCGCTGGCTGAATTCACAGTATGCAGTCAATAACCGGCCGGTGAAGCCATTCATTCCGATAAAGGTGGCAGACCGTACAATCAGCGTGCTGGGACGCAGCGTCACTGCCGGCGAACTGGGACTGCCGGCTTCCATCCGGAGTTACTTCACCGAAGAGATGACTTCCATAGGCAAAGAACCCAAAGACATTCTGTCACAACCGATGGAATTTGTCATTCGCCAGAATGGAAAGCCACTGCCCGTCACCATCACTTCACCGCTAAAGTTCGGCAAGAAGGAAGACGGAACGGTAAGCTGGACCGCTACCGGAAAAGCAGGGGCACTGGACATAACAGTACTTGCAAGTATGGAATTCGATGGTTTCATGAATTATCAGATCAAAGTAAAGGCTGCCGAAAATACATCGGTAGACGATATAGCCCTGTTAACTTCCATGCCGGCAACAACGGCCAAATATCGTTTGGGAATGGGTTATGAAGGCTCACTGCGCCCGAAAAGCGACCAATGGAAATGGAATGTGGAGCGGAATCAGGAAGGTTTCTGGTTTGGCGATGTAAACGCCGGCATGCAATGCCTGTTCCGTGCAGAGAACTATCGCCGTCCACTAAACACAAACTTCTACAAAATGCAACCGTTGAACATGCCTCCATCCTGGTTTAACGACGGTAAAGGCGGCATCAGCTATAAAGAGAAAGGAAACCAGGTAGACATCAAGACATACAGTGGCAGCCGTACCCTCCAAAAGGGCGAAGAGCTGAACTTCGACTTCTTGGTACTGGTAACTCCCTTCAAGCCCATCGACACGATGAAGCAATGGACCGACCACTACTACCACGGATACCAGCCTGCCGAGAAACTGAAAGAGGGCGACGCACACGCCTACCAGGCTGTAGACGTTGTGGGAGAAACAGGAGCAAACGTTATCAACCTGCATCACGGCAATGCGGTGAATCCGCATATCAACTATCCTTTCTTCCGCCCTGCTTCATGAAGCAGTACGTAGACGAATCGCATGCCAAAGGATATAAAGTGAAAATATACTATACGGTACGCGAACTGACGAACCATGCACCGGAGCTGTTTGCCCTGAAGAGCCTTGGACACGAAATCTTCTCACCGGGCAAGGGAGGAGCTATGCCTGGCTACAGGAACATCTGGACGGCGACTACATCGGAGCCTGGTTTGTAGATGCTTACAAGGATGCGGCAATCGTGAACACCGGCATTTCACGCTGGCACAACTTCTATGTGGAAGGACTGAACTGGCTGACAAAAAATGTCGGCATCGACGGAGTCTATATCGATGACTTGGCTTTCGATCGTAACACGATGAAACGCATCCGCCGGGTACTGGAAAGTAACCGTCCCGATCCGCGCATCGATGTCCATTCAGCCAATCAGTTCAATCCGGCCGACGGTTACATCAACAGCATATTCCTTTACATGGAGCACATGCCTTACCTGGACCGCCTTTGGTTTGGAGAATACTTTAAATACGAAAAGTCACCGGAATACTGGCTGACAGATGTATCGGGTATCCCCTTCGGCATGATGAGCGAAATGTTGCAGGATGGCGGCAATCCTTATCGGGGCATGCTGTACGGGATGACCGCACGCGAACCAATGGAATCCATCCCCTCACAACTCTGGAAGGTGTGGGATGCATTCGGCATAAAAGACAGCCGCATGATGGGCTATTGGGTATCCTACAATCCAGTGAAGACAGGACGCAATGACATTCTGGCAACCTCGTTTGTGAAAGATGGCAAAGTAATGATTGCCATTGCCAGTTGGGCAAAAAAAGACAGTGATATAAAACTGCAGATAGATTGGGAGAAACTGGGCATTGACGCTGATAAAGCCAGGCTGACGGCTCCTGACATCAAAGGTTTCCAGGAAGGATTCAGCCTGTCGCCAAAAGATAAAATAAAAGTTCCCAAAGACAAAGGATTCATCTTTATTCTGGAATAAAAGTAGATACATGGATGGGGGCGTGCCGAAAATGCTGACCAGGCGGGAAAGTACATCCCGGCACACCTCCATTTTTAAACTGACTCAGTCTAATTTTCGAAGCTAATATATAAAAAAACAGACATATTAGAAGAATCCACAAGATTGACAAAATTCACTTGCAGCCAATGCTACGGCCTCAGGTTCAATTGTAAAAAACAAAATTTTCCGGTATCGGATTTTCTTTCTTTTCCTCGTCATCCTCACGCTGAGAAGCAGTTAACAGTAATACTCCATAGTCCGTGTCATTATCAGTCTATTGTTGTTGATATTATATAAAAAATGTTTTTGATTCTGAGCATAAGTCCACACTGCAAGTCCTGCTCTTTATCATACTTAGATAGATGCCTTAGTAATTCTCAATAATAACATTCCCGAATATATCTTTTTTAATAATTTGCTTTTTCCCATGATTATCTTCGATTATTTTATTACCGAATATATCTGTCTTAATGGTCTTTTTATAACCTTTATTATTTTCAATGACAGTATTTCCAAAGATATCTTTTTTGATGCTTTTCCTATTACCACGATTGTCCTCAATGACAGTATCTCCAAAGATGTCTTTCTTAATGGTTTTCCTATTACCGCAATTGTTCTCAATGACAGTATCTCCAAAAATGTCTTTCTTGATAGTTTTCCTATTACCGCGATTGTCCTCAATGACAGTATCTCCAAAGATATCTTTCTTAATGGTTTTCCTATTACCGTGATTGTCCTCAATGACAGTATCTCCAAAGATGTCTTTCTTGATGGTTTTCTTTCCTTGATTAGTTACCGAATGTCCATGATTATTTCCGATAGAATTTGCACCATAACTTCCTGTTATCCGAGGGATCAGAATAAACTGAACTGTAAATAGAATAAATAAAATCTTTTTCATGATGTTTTTTTAGGTTTGCAACAAAAGTAAAGCAGGAAAATCATACCTGATCTGTGAATTCTATAATTACTTATAGGGAAAAACCTAATTTATATGGATTTAAACGGTAAGAACTTATAAAGTACCCCAATTCGCACATCAAAAATCAAGCATCTATACCACTAAAATCAGTACATATCGGGACATCCACTCCAGAGTGAATACTAAAATAATCTGCAAGTAACGTTTGGCAATAAGAAAACAATCAGCACATGCAAATAGCATAAGCATAAATAGAGTTTTTTTTCTTGGAAAAGCTGAAATAAGAACTGGTACCTATATAGATAAAGTAGATGGTAAAAAGATATTATTTTTTCGGCTCTGCATAAACGATATAACGTGTAGAGTCTTCTTCATCAAGTAACAAGACCGCATTGGTATTATCCGTCACCCATTATAGCACACGGATAAGCATTCGGATATTCTTTTTGCTCAGAAAACAAATCGTTATACAGTCGAAATATCTTTTGTTTATCCTTCTTATCTTCATAAGTAGGTTGTGAATAGAGTAAGCAGAGGTAATTGTAAAGTGAATTGTAGCTATGACTCATGCATAATAAAATAATCCCTCAAAATTTAGGGACGATCCCGAATTCAGATATGATCCTTTACTCCCTTTTCTTTAAGAGGTTCCTGGCTGTTTTTTTTAAAATTTCCCTAATATCATTGATTATCAAGGAAATTAGCAAATACAGTTCTTACATTCGACTAAATTAGTCTTGATTTAAATTATATATCTATTTCTTTAATGCGTTCCAACTGCCTATTTAGAAAGTAGTCAGAATACTTAGTGTACATAAAATCGAATCAACCCTTTCCTGTAATTCAAAATATCAGCATCTTTTGCTGAATATACAGGAATAATATCAGCATTCATCATGACAACACTTTCTATCATGCGAGAAGTTCTTTTATTCCCATCTATAAAAGGTTGCAGCCGTGCAATATTACAATGTAAGAAAACTGCCTTTTCCAATGGATTAGTATAAACGTCTTGCTCATATAATATCTCTCCCAATTTACTTTTTATTTCTTGCAAATCTTTTGGAGGAGCATAATCAGTACCGCTGATCCTAACTGCACGTGTCCTTAAAAAGCCTGATTCCTCATTAGAAACCAAACCTGTGGAAATAGATTGATGAAGTCTGAAAAGAGTACATTCATCTATAATCTCCTTATTTTTCTCTTGATGAATATATTCCAGTTCGGAAATGAATGTATTATATAGATTTTTCAGCATTTTAGCATCTTCATATTTTTTTTCGGAAGTGATGCCGTCCTTAAGCAATGCTTCTGTTTCAACATAGGTATAGGTATTACCCTCTATTCTCCCCGAATAATAGCACCATACAACAGCCAAGTCTTTTATCTCGCTTGAGTAAAGTTCCGACAGTTTAGCCAAAGGGCTTTCAAGAATGAATGTTGCTTTTTGGCATTGTTCCTTATTGAAGATATGTTTCATATATCCTATCTATTGCTTAAAAGAGAGATTTTATTTCTCGATTTCATTATTATGCAAAACTACTAAAAAGTACTTAGATACAGCACACTTCCATTATAAAAGTTCTATTCTTAACACCCACCTCTAAGTTTTTGGCACACGCCACATCCTTGTCTATATAATCAGTAAAAATCTTTCCCCATCTTAACGCATAATAACACACGGCCTTTATATCCGGGAATTGCTTGAACAGAATTCCAGCCCTCCGTTTTTGGCTGTCCGTCCACTTGCCCGGTACCTTGAACAGCAGATACCGGCTTCTAGCCAACAATTGCCTAAGAGTATCCCCGTTGCTAAAGACCTCCGGCTCATAGCTTTCTCTCTTTGCTCTGGCCTCTTTTCCAATCGTGACTATAGGTCTGACCAGTTTCAGGATCTTCCCAACGATGACGTTTGATATGAAGGTATACTGCCTTGCCGCGAATGGGGAAGTCTTGTACTTCTATTTCCGGAAAGAAGCCTTTGGAATAAAGATGTAAATGGGAGTATTTTTCAGGAATCGAAGGCTTTTCCTCAAGGAAGAGGATGAAGCAAGTTGCTCAGGAGACATGATTGACTAAATCAAAGTAAGCGAGTATGCCTGAAGGGAGGAACATAGTCAAGATTTTTACGGTGAGCCCCTTCTAATCCTAAAAAGAAAAAACTCTTGTAACATATACTGAAATTCAGTTAGTTACAAGAGTTTTTTAAGAGGTTCCTGGCGGATTCGAACCGCCGTACACGGTTTTGCAGACCGCTGACTAAGCCACTCATCCAAGGAACCTTGTTTCTCGTTTGCGGTTGCAAAGGTAGTACAAATTTTGAAACTACCAAACTATCTGCAACAATTTTTCTTTGTATTCTTTTTCTTGGACGAGCACTCCTTCTGCTTCTTTTCCATCATATCCTTTAATTCACAGCCACTTGCACAACTCGCACAAGGGTTATCATTTTCCTTCACACGACGAAAAAAAAGATAAATACCATAAAGAATACGGGCTACGCACAATACAATCAGTAGCCCGACTACCCATTCCTGCCAATTCATAAAAACATTCCTCCTATCTGATAGACGGCAAATGAAACAAGCCATGCCAACGCCGTGGTATATCCTGCCGTGAAGATAGCCCACTTCCAACTACCGGATTCCTGCTTGATGGCTACCAACGTGGCAATGCACGGGAAGTAGATTAACACAAACAGCATATAGCTAAATGCCGCAAGCGGTGTAATCGGAATTCGTTCGGCCAAACTGACTACATCGGCATCGGCATCATTTGTATAGAGTACGCCAAGTGTACTTACCACCAATTCTTTGGCACCGACACCGGAGAGCAAACCGATACTCAGCTTCCAGTCGAAGCCCAACGGTTTGAGCACAGGCTCCACTGCCTGACCGATTTGACCAATATAAGAATTTTCCTGCTGTTCTGCCTGGGTAGGATAAGCATCGTGATCGGGATAATACCCCAAGAACCAGATAATGATAGAAGCAATCATGATGATTCCTCCCATCTTTTTGAGGTATTGCGCACCTTTCTCCCATGTATGGCGGAAGATGGATTTCATGGTCGGCATACGATAAGGAGGGAGCTCCATCACAAACGGAGTATCATCCCCTTTGACCAGAAAACGACTGAACAGACGCGCCATGATAACTGCCAATGCAATGCCGATAGCATAAATAGCCAATAGGACCAAGCTACCATTCTTTGGGAAAAAAGCACCGACCAATAACAAATAGATAGGCAAACGGGCACTACATGACATCAATGGATTAACAAGCATGGTAATCAAACGGCTCTTCCGGTTTTCAATAGTACGCGAAGCCATAATAGCAGGTACATTACAACCGAAACCCATAATCAAAGGAATGAACGACTTGCCATGCAACCCCATCTTGTGCATGATCTTATCCATAATAAAAGCTGCACGAGCCATATAGCCCGAATCCTCCATCAAAGAAATACAAAAATATAATATCAGGATATTAGGCAAAAAGACGATAACTCCTCCTACTCCACCAATAATACCATCAATCATCAGATCCTTCAGCGGACCTTCAGACATATTATCCCTGATCAGATTCCCCAGTGCCTCAACGAGCCATTCGATACCCATCATCGGATATTCACCGATCACAAAGGTACCTTCGAACATCAGATACATAAAAAGAAAGAAGATGGGATATCCCCAAATGCGATGGGTTACAATAGAGTCGAGCACCTTGGTTGTCTGTTCCTGCTCCAGGTGGTTATCGGTAAAAGTCTCTTTCAGAGCACCACTGATAAAACCATATTTGGCATCAGTCAAAGCCGACTCACTATCTTCATTCATCGTCTCCTGAATGCGACGGGCTGCTTTATCCCGCTTCTTTTCTACTTCCACAGCATTGGGCAGAGTATGAATAAAACGTTCTATTTCCGGATCATTCTCCAATAACTTGATAGCAAGATAACGAGTAGAATACTTGTGACGGATAAACTCGTTCTTCGAAATCTCCTCTTTCACTGCATCAATGGCTTTCTCCAAATCGGGTCCATGATTGATATGAATATGGCGGAACACTTTACCCACCGGTTCTTTGCCATGGGTATAATCAGCCGGATGTTCACCATGGTCTTTAAAATTGGGTAAGGACTGGTGCCAATCCATAATTTCCTTTGCCACCTCCGGATGTATATGCCTTTTTTATCAATAAAGTCGGCACCTTCATAAAGGTTGATGACTACATGAAAAAGACGGTCCACACCGATATTCCTTTTACAGACAGTAGGCACCATCGGAACTCCGAACAACTTTCCTAACAGGAGATAGTCAAGCGTATTACCACTGGCTTCCAGTTCATCATACATGTTAAGAGCCACTACCATACGTACATTCATATCAATAAGCTGGGTAGTGAGATAGAGGTTACGCTCCAGATTTGAAGAATCAACCACATTGATAATCACATCAGGTGTCTCGTCGATAATATGACGGCGCACATAAATTTCTTCGGGAGTATAGGCAGACAAAGAATAAGTACCCGGCAAATCAACTATTTTGAAGTGATAACCCTGGAAATCAAAATACCCTTCTTTAGCATCTACCGTCACACCACTATAATTACCCACATGTTCGTGAGCACCTGAAGCCAGATTGAAGAGAGACGTTTTACCGCAATTCGGGTTACCGACCAACGCCACATTAATCGTGCGTCGCTTTCCAAGAGCAACCCGTTTCAAGTCTTCCTCCTTCACATCGATATCTTCAGTAAGCCCCTGATGATAAGCAGCCTCCTGTGTTTGTGACTTTGCCTCCTGCTCGCTGATAATCTCAATCATATCAGCCTCCTGTCGTCGCAGAGAGATTTCATAACCCATTATTTTGTATTTGATCGGGTCTTTCAATGGAGCATTAAGCAATACTTCTACGGTTTTACCTTTGATAAAGCCCATCTCCACAATTCGTTTACGGAAGCCACCGTGTCCCAAAACTTTTACAATGACTCCTTTCTCACCTGTTTTTAATTCGGACAATCGCATAGTGTGTGTACCTCAAAATTTTCCGCAAAGATAATTCATAACTTTGGGGCATGCAAATTATTTAGATTGTTTTTAAATAAGGAAGATTTCTTATCATTATTAGCAAAACTATTATCTTTGCAATATGATACAACATAGAGTAGCACAATACATCGAAAAAGAGAAGCTGTTTTGTCTGAATGACAAGGTATTGGTGACATTAAGCGGAGGGGCCGACTCTGTGGCATTGTTACGTCTCTTGCTATCAATGGGGTATACCTGCGAAGCTGCTCACTGCAATTTCCATTTGCGGGATAAAGAATCGGACAGAGACGAAGCTTTTGTGCGCCGATTATGCCATGAATCAGGGGTTCTTTTACACATAGAACATTTCGATACAACCCAATACGCCGCAAAGAAACATATTTCTATTGAGATGGCTGCCCGGGAATTACGTTATGAATGGTTCGAAACGCTTAGGAGACAACGTGAAGCCAGTGTTATCGCAACAGCGCATCATAAAGATGACAGTGTAGAAACCGTATTGTTGAACCTGATTCGCGGTACGGGTATCAACGGATTACTCGGAATTCGTCCACGAAACGGTAACATTGTTCGCCCTTTACTTTGCCTGAGTCGCGAAGAAATAATAGCCTATCTGCAATATATCGACCAAGATTACGTAACGGACAGCACCAATCTTTTGGATGAATATACCCGGAATAAGATTCGTTTAAACTTATTGCCCCTGATGAAAGAGATCAATCCGTCGGTGAAAGAGAGTATCATCCGCACTACCAACTATCTGAATGACGCAGCAACTTTATACAATCAAAGTATAGGGGAGGCGCGTAAACGTATATTGACCCCCGAAGCATCCGGATAGAAGCCTTGCTGCAAGAACCGGTACCCGAAGCCATTTTATTCGAAGTATTACACCCGCTAGGATTCAACACGACCCAAATAGATAATATAAGGCAAACGCTCGACGGACAACCAGGAAAAGTCTTCCTTGGTAAAGGATGGAGAGTCATAAAAGACCGTGACCTGTTATTAATCGAAGAAGATACAACTGCAGAAGAGTCCCAACCACCTTTCCGGTTAGTTATGGAAGAGTACGATTATACTTCTGAATTTATAATTCCAAAAGATAAAAACACGGCTTGCTTCGATGCTGACAAAATAAATAAAACATGGGAGATACGCAAGTGGAAACCAGGAGATGTTTTTATACCTTTCGGAATGACCGGTAAAAAACATGTCAGTGACTACCTGACGGATAAAAAATTCTCTTTGAGTGAAAAAGAAAAGCAATGGATATTATGCTTTGGAGAACAAATAGCCTGGCTGATAGGAGAACGTACGGATAACCGATTTAAGGTAAACGAGAACACAAAGCGGGTAATAATAGTCCGAATCGTTTCCGAACATTCAGATTTTATTGAGGAATAACCTAAAGATACGAAGCATAAATTTGAGGGTGCAAATAGTAAACTCTTTATAGGATAAATTGTATCTTTGTGAATATAAACCTTGAAAATATATGATTGATCTGGCCTGTAGACTTCCGATAGAGATACAGATGTAATAATATCTGCGATTTGACTGACAGATGGAAGATGGTTAAAGCCTGGAGTGAAATTCAGTACAGAGTAAAGAAATATAAATCATTGGTTGACAAAACAATAATAAACTAAACGCTTATTTGCTATGAAAGGAAAAAAGAATCTTTTAATTCTATTCTCCTGTGTTCTTACAGTAATTATCGCAGGACTGTTCGCTTGCACACGCAGCGCAAAAGAAATTATTCCGTCATCGGAATATGCTCCTTATGTCAATGCTTATACAGGTGGAGTCATTTCTCAATCTTCTCCCATACGAATCGAACTGACTCAAGATCAACCAATGGTAGACCTTAACAATGAACTGAAAGACTGTCCGTTCAGTTTTACTCCATCGTTAAAAGGCAAAGCTTATTGGGTGAGTAATAACACCATCGAATTTCTTCCGGAAGAAGGAGAACTAAAGCCGGGCAAGTTATATCAAGGCTCGTTCCAACTAGGCAATTTTGTCGAAGTGGATAACAAATTGAAAGTTTTCGATTTCTCTTTCCGGGTACAGGAAAGTAATTTCACACTGCATACCGCTCCATTGGAAATAGCCTCTTCTTCACCCGATAAGGTAACCGTAAAGGGAGAAATCCGTTTTAGTGATAAAATGACTAAAGAACAAGTTGAAAAAATACTTTCCACTAACGGTACCTCTACAATCACCATAGGATCCACATCTAATCCATTAGAATATAGTTTCATTATCAGTAATATCCAAAGAAAAGAACAGGATTACGATCTTAAAATTACAGCAGACGGGAAACCTGTCGGAATGGACAGGAAACAAAGTGAGTCCATTACGATTCCTGCCAAAGACAGCTTCCGTTTCCTTTCCGCCGAACGTATCAGTCAGCCTGAGAACGGGATACAAATCGTCTTCTCTGATCCGGTTTCTGACACTCAGGATTTAAAAGGTCTAATCGAAATACCCGAGATTCCATCCTATATTTTCCAGATTACGGATAATAAGGTAAATGTTTATTTTGAAGCCGGTCAACTCAGTAAACTGACCCTGAAAATACATGAAGGAGTGAAAAACAATCAAGGCAAAGCATTGGGCGGTTCCCATTCTATCTCTTTCAGCGAACTGAACCTGAAACCTCAAGTCGAAATATCTTCTGCAGGTGCCATCATTCCCGATTCAAAAAATCTTGTAATTCCTTTCCGGGCTGTCAGTCTGTATGCTGTAGACCTACGGGTTATCCGCATTTTTGAGAACAATGTGCTAATGTTTATGCAAAATAACTCACTGTCCTCGGCCAACGAACTAAGACGATCGGGAAGACTGGTTTATAAAAAGACACTGTTTTTGGGTAAAGATCCTTCAAAAGATATCCATAAATGGGAAAACTATTCCATCGACCTGGCAGGCTGATTCATCAGGAACCGGGTGCAATTTATCGTGTTATCCTATCCTTCAAGCAGGAATATTCGGCTTATCCTTGCGGCAGTGGTGAGAATCCGAAAATGCAATTTTCCGAAGAAACCGAATCTCTGACCAAGGTCAAATCTGATATCCTTTCGGAAGAAGATGAAGCCGTCTGGGACAAACCGGAAACATATTATTACTTCAGCGGGAATGAAAATGCCGACTGGAGCCAATATCGATGGGATGAACGGGATAATCCCTGCCATCCGTCCTATTATATGACGTCCGACCGGATAGCAGCTTGTAACGTACTGGCTTCCAACATAGGTATGATCGTAAAACGTAATTCGATGAACAAACTTTGGATAGCCGTAAGCAATATTCTGGACACCAAACCGGTAGAAAAAGCTAAAGTCATTGTCTACAACTTCCAGTTACAGCCTATCGGAGAAGCATTGACAGATGCGGAAGGCTTTGCAATAATAGAAACGAAAGGAACACCTTTTATTGTAGTGGCAGAATCGGAAAAACAGAAAGCTTATGTAAAAGTAGCCGATGGAGAAGAGCAGTCTACCAGTCGTTTTGATGTAGGCGGCAAAGACATCCAAAAAGGCTTGAAAGGATTTGTATACGGTGAAAGAGGTGTATGGCGACCAGGAGACACCTTGCATATCTCGTTTGTTCTGGAGGACCGTAACAAACGTATTCCGGATAAACATCCCGTAACTTTGGAGCTTTACAATCCAAGAGGACAATTTTACAGCAAACAAATTTCAACCAATGGGCTGAATGGTTTCTATGCATTCAAGGTCCCGACACAACCGGAAGATCCCACCGGATTATGGAACGCCTATGTAAAAGTGGGAGGTACCGCTTTCCACAAATCACTCCGTGTAGAGACCATAAAGCCGAACCGTCTGAAAATAAACCTGAAACTGCCCGGAGAGATTCTGAAAGCTGCGGATAAAGAAGTACAAGCACATCTTTCATCAGCTTGGCTGACCGGAGCAACGGCATCGCGTCTGAAAGCAAAAGTCGAAATGTCTCTGTCGAAAGTCAATACACAATTCAAGAACTACGAGACATACATCTTTAATAATCCGGCAACAGAATTCACATCAATAAGAACCGATATTTTCAACGGTACCCTGGATGAAAATGGTAATACCGGGTTCATGCTGAAACTTCCGACCTCTGAGAATGCTCCGGGAATGCTTCGTGCCAATATCACGACTCAGGTATTCGAACCGGGCGGAGATGCCAGTATCCAGACTCTGTCAGTTCCCTACTCTCCTTTCCCGTCATACGTGGGTATCAATCTGAACCAGCCACAAGGCAGATATATCGAAACAGACAAAGAGCATATTTTTGATATCGTAACGGTCAACTCCGACGGAAAGCCGGTAAATCGTTCCGGTCTGGAATACAAAATATACCGCATCAGTTGGAGTTGGTGGTGGGAAAACGACAACGAATCATTCGAAACATACATCAACAGCAGTTCCATCACCCCCGTAACTACGGGAAGACTCAACACAACAGGCGGCAAAGGACAATTCAGTTTCAAAGTGAATTATCCGGATTGGGGACGCTATTTGGTTTACGTCAAAGACCGTGAAAGCGGACATGCTACAGGAGGTACCATCTACGTGGACTGGCCTGACTGGCGAGGGCGTTCTAATAAGAGTGACCCGAGTGGCATCAAAATGTTATCTTTTTCCATTGACAAAGACTCTTACGAACCGGGAGAAACCGTAACAGCCATATTACCGGCATCTGCCGGTGGAAGGGCCCTGGTTACACTCGAAAACGGTTCGTCTGTAATTCAACGGGAATGGATCGAGGTATCAGGGAAAGAAGACACTAAATATCAATTTAAGGTAACCCCTGAAATGGCTCCGAATGTTTATCTCCATATCAGCTTGCTACAGCCCCATGCACAGACGGTGAACGATCTTCCTATCCGGATGTACGGCATTATGCCGGTATTCGTGACCGACAAGCAAACCGTTCTTGAACCGCAAATCAAGATGCCGGAAGTACTTCGTCCCGAACAGGCATTCAACCTTACCATAAACGAGAAGCATGGCAGGCCGATGACATATACACTTGCCATTGTAGATGACGGTCTATTAGACTTGACCAATTTCAAGACACCGGATCCCTGGAATAATTTTTATGCCCGCGAAGCATTGGGAATCCGTACGTGGGATATGTACGACGATGTATTAGGAGCCACGGCAGGAAGCTATGGATCAATGTTCAGCACAGGTGGTGACGAGACACTGAAGCCATCGGACCAAAAAGCGAATCGCTTCAAACCTGTTGTGAAATTTATCGGTCCTTTCAGTATCGGTAAGGGGAAAAGCCGTACGCACCAAATCACTTTACCCATGTATGTAGGTTCTGTCCGTGCTATGATAGTAGCAGGTCAGGACGGAGCATACGGAAATGCCGAAAAGACAGTTCCGGTACGTACCCCTTTGATGATTCTTTCAACATTGCCACGAGTTTTGAGCACCAATGAAGAGATTGAAGTACCAGTCAACGTATTTGCATTGGAAAACAATGTAAAGAACGTCAACGTATCCATACAAGCTTCCGGTGCAGGAATACAAGTGACAGGTAACAAGCAACAAACGCTTACCTTCACTCAAACGGGTGACCGCCTGATCTTTTTCAAGTTAAAGACAGGTACGAAAACCGGAAAAGCCACCATTCATCTTACTGCCAACGGAAACGGACAAAACACCAAAGAGACCATTGAGATAGAGGTTCGTAATCCGAATCCGGTGGTCACCCTGCGTGAAAGCCAATGGGTGGAAACCGGAAAGAGCGAAGAACTCAATTATCAGTTAAGCAGTGGCTCGGAAGGAAACAGTATACAGCTCGAAGTCTCACGTATTCCGTCTGTCGACATCAGCCGCCGTTTTGACTTTCTCTACAATTATCAGCACAACTGTACGGAACAATTAACCTCTAAAGCTCTTCCTTTGCTATTTATCAGCCAGTTCAAAACAGTAGACAACGAAGAATCGGAAAAGATAAAAGTCAATGTACAGGAAGCTATCCGTCAGCTATACGGACGCCAGCTACCGAACGGAGGTTTCGTTTATTGGCCGGAAATGCCTCGGCAGACGAGTGGATCACCTCCTATGCCGGTATGTTCCTGATACTGGCACAAGAAAAGGGTTATGCAGTAAACAGTAATGTACTGAACAAATGAAACGTTTCCAACGGGCAGCAGCCCAAAACTGGCAACCCGTTGCCCAAGAACAGAGCTGGTGGTATTGGCAGGCAGATTTCCAGCAGGCCTTCCGCCTCTATACATTGGCCATGGCCGGAGCACCAGAACATGGAGCAATGAACCGCATGAAAGAACTGCCTACACTTTCGCAACAAGCCAAATGGCGTTTGGCAGCCGCTTATGCACTCAACGGTAAAGAAAAAGCAGCCGGCGAACTGGTATTCAGTGCAAAAACGACTGTAGAACCTATTCATCGAATAATTATGTATATGGTTCATCCGACCGGGACGAAGCAATGATACTTGAAACGCTATTGCTAATGAATCGTCAGCGCGAAGCCATGGAACAAGCTAAAATCGTTTCACATAATCTGACAAGAGAGACGTGGTTCAGTACACAGTCCACCGCTTTCTCACTGATGGCAATGGGACGTCTGGCAGAAAAGTTGTCCGGCACATTGGATTTCAGTTGGACACTGAACGGAAAACAGCAACCGGCAGTAAAATCAGCAAAAGCAGTATACGAGACACCTATTTCCACTTCATCACGTGAAGGAAAGGTAATTCTGAAAAACAATGGAAAAGGAGCTTTGAATGCAGACCTGATCACACGGACCCAATTACTGAACGACACACTGCCTCCGATAGCCAATAACCTGCGGATAAGTGTAAAGTACGTTGATAATAACGGTTCACCGATAGATACGCATTCTCTGCATCAAGGGACAGATTTTATGGCAGTGGTAACTGTTGCCAATACCAGCGGTACAACCGATTATACAAATCTGGCATTAACACACATCATCTGCCGGATGGGAGATTTTCAATGAACGAATGACAGGACAGATTAGCACTTCTGCTCCTTATAGCTATCAGGATATCCGCGATGACCGGATACTGACTTACTTTAATTTGCAACAGGGACAAGCCAAAACATTTACCGTCCGGTTGCAGGCAACGTATTCCGGTGACTTTGTCATGCCGGCCATCCAGTGTGAAGCGATGTATGATGCCAATGTACAGGCAAGGACACAGGCAGGCAGAACTAAAGTTGTCAGACAAAGCATCGAATAAGAAAACTGATGAATCAGATTCTTAAGCCACACAATCTTCCCCCCTCCTTTCAAGGGAGGGGGTGGAAGATAAGTATCAAAAGTTGGTGGAAACCTGCCCTTTTCCTCCTTCTTGTCCTGTATATATTTTGCCTTCCCAGCCAATTATTCACCTCCCCTTACTCTACCGTCGTAACAGACCGGAACGGTGAACTTCTCGGTGCCCGTATCGCCACGGATGGACAATGGCGTTTTCCCCCGCGCGACAATATTCCCGAGAAAGTTGCCACTTGCCTGATTGAATTCGAGGATCGCCAGTTCTACCATCATTGGGGAGTCAATCCTTTGGCAATAGGCAGAGCCGTAGTTCAAAACCTCAAGCACAAACGTATCGTCAGCGGAGGAAGTACCCTTACCATGCAGACCATTCGGTTGGCTCGGAACAAGCCGCGTACATTCAAGGAAAAGCTGATTGAAATGGTGTGGGCCACCCGTTTGGAATTTCGTAAATCTAAGAAAGAGATACTGTCACTTTACATTTCACATGCCCCCTTCGGAGGAAACGTAGTAGGACTGGATGCGGCCGCCTGGCGATACTTCGGACACTCGGCTGAAGAACTATCATGGCAGAATCGGCCATGTTGGCTGTACTCCCCAACTCACCCGCCATGATCCATCTTTCGAAAAGTCGGCAAGCACTCCTCGATAAACGGAACCGACTATTGACACACCTGCATAAAAAAGGAATTCTGGATACTTCAACATATGAACTGGCCATCAGTGAACCACTTCCGCAGGAACCTTTACCTCTTCCACACATAGCGCCTCACCTGACAGACTATTTCTATCAAACCCGAAATGGAAAATACTCCGTATCGACCATCGACAGAGGTATACAGACTCAAATTGAAGTTTGGTAGAACGATGGAACAGTGAATTCAAACGGAGTGACATCCGTAATCTGGCGATTCTTGTGATTGACATCCGGACGAATCAGGCGATAGCTATTGTGGCAATGTACATTTCGACAAAGAGCAGAGCGGCAACCAAGTAGATGTCATCCGGTCGCCACGGAGCACCGGCAGCATTCTCAAGCCTTTTCTTTATTATGCCATGCTACAAGAAGGAGAAATTCTCCCAAATACTTTGTTGCCGGACATTCCCGTCAACATCAATGGGTTCACTCCACAAAATTTTAATCTGCAATTTGAAGGAGCCGTACCGGCCTCGGAAGCCATTGCACGCTCTCTTAACATACCTTCGGTAACAATGCTGCAACGTTACGGGGTACCTAAGTTCCACAGTTTCCTGAAACAAATCGGACTGACTACCTGAACCGTCCCTCAAGCCATTACGGACTTTCTCTGATTCTGGGAGGTGCAGAAGCCACGTTATGGGATATCACTTCGGCCTATGCCAACATGGGACGCAGCCTCAACCGGTTACCTCAATTCCCGTGTACACTCCTCCTGTCGGATTCCATCTCCGTTCATCGCCCATCGTTTCAATCCGGAGCCGTCTGGCAGACTTTTGATGCAATAAAAGAAGTGAACCGACCGGAAGAAATAGACTGGCGTACCATTCCTTCCATGCAAACCATTGCCTGGAAAACCGGTACCAGTTATGGTTTCCGGGATGCCTGGGCAGTGGGTGTAACTCCTAAATATGCAGTGGGTGTATGGGTAGGGAATGCTACGGGTGAGGGAAAACCCGGGTTGGTTGGTGCCCGTACGGCAGGCCCTGTCCTGTTCGATGTATTCAACCTGCTCCCTTCTTCTCCCTGGTTCGAACGTCCTCAGGGCGAACTGGTTGAAGCAGAAATTTGTCGGCAGTCCGGCCATCTGAAAGGACGATTCTGTGAAGAAACAGATACTTTGCTGATCCTTCCGGCAGGTCTCAAAACAGAAGCTTGCCTTATCATCACCCGGTCACCTTATCGGCAAATGAACGGTTCCGAATATACGAGAATTGTGCCAATAGCGAACCGGTTGTCCGCCGTAACTGGTTTACCCTTCCTCCCGTATGGGAATGGTATTATAAGCAACATCACCCGGAATATCGTCCTCTCCCTCCCTTTAAATCAGGATGTGGAGAAGACCGATTCCAACCGATGCAATTTATTTATCCGCCAATGGGAGCCCGTATCCATCTGCCAAACAGATGGATGGCAGCAAAGGGCAGTTGACTGTCGAACTGGTTCACAGTCATCCGAATACAACCATCTACTGGCATCTGGACGAGACATACCTGACGCAAACGCAGGACTTCCACAAACTTTCTCTCCGTCCGTCCCCCGGCAAACACTCCCTGACGGCAGTGGATGACGAGGGAAATACAATTTCGACAACGTTCTTTGTGGAATAGCCTCTAAAATGATAACTTTGTGCCATGAAACAGATTTTGAAAGAAAACGGCGGACTACCGGCTTCGATTCTTTGGACACTTGCTATTGTTGCAGGTATATCGGTAGCCAATCTGTACTATAACCAGCCTTTACTGAACATGATCCGCCATGAATTGGGTGTTTCGGAGTTCGAAACAAACCTGATTGCCATGGTAACGCAGATCGGATATGCCCTCGGACTATTGTTTATCGTCCCCTTAGGCGATTTATATCAGCGAAAGCGGATCATTCTCACCAGCTTCTCCATATTAATCGTTTCGTTGCTGGTGATCGCGATGGCCCCCAACATCCACGTCATCCTGTGTGCCTCGCTCCTCACCGGCATCTGTTCGGTGATGCCACAGATATTCATCCCGATAGCTTCCCAGTTCTCACGTCCGGAAAACAAAGGGAGAAATGTAGGAATCGTCGTATCGGGACTACTGACCGGCATTTTGGCCTCACGTGTAGTCAGCGGGTTTATAGGAGAACTGTTTGGTTGGCGTGAGATGTATTACATCGCTGCCGGCATGATGTTGATATGTGGTATGGTAGTCATGCGGGTATTACCGGACATACGCCCGAACTTTCAGGGCAAATACAGCGACTTAATGAAGTCTTTGCTTTCACTGCTGAAGCAGTATCCCGAGCTCCGCATCTTTTCAGTCCGCGCCGCACTTGCTTTCGGTTCATTTCTAGCCATGTGGTCATGTCTGGCATTTAAAATGGGAAGTGCCCCCTTCTACGCTGACAGCCACATCATCGGTATGTTAGGATTGTGCGGCATTGCCGGCGCCTTATCAGCCTCTCTTGTAGGTAAGTATGTACGGAAAGTGGGAGTCAGACGATTCAATTTCATCGGATGCGGACTGATCTTATCAGCTTGGTTGCTTCTCTTTATCGGAGAGAACTCCTATTGGGGAATCGTTGCCGGTATCATCATCATCGATATCGGCATGCAATGTATCCAATTGAGCAATCAGACCCGTATCTTCGAACTCTGTCCGAGTGCTTCGAACCGCATTAATACTATTTTTATGACAACTTACTTCATAGGAGCCTCCACCGGGACATTTCTGGCAGGAACTTTCTGGCAGGCATTCGGTTGGCATGGAGTCATAGGCACAGGAGTGGCCTTGACTACCGGCTCACTGCTGATACTTTTTTTTCAAAACGATAATCCGAATAGTAACAAAAGTTGTTATATAAATCATGAAGTACGGAGTAAACAGACAAGTGTTATTAATCACAGCCGGCATCGTCTGGATAGTGGCGGGAGCAATATTCTCCGGATTGGTATTGTCACCTGGCTTAATGACTCACAATATTGGCTTTTTAAGGTAGGCGAAGCCACAGTTGTTTTCCTGCTCTTTTTTGTCCTTGTCTTCCGAAAGCTCTACTACAAACACACTCGCCGGATTGAGCAAAAGAAAAAAGAGAAAAATTGCCCCTTTTCTTTCTTCGATGCAAAGGGATGGATCGTCATGTGTTTCATGATAGCAATGGGAATCACCATCCGGACATTACACCTGTTGCCCGACACTTTCATTTCGGTATTTTACACCGGACTCTCACTGGCACTTATGTTCACAGGCACATTATTTATACGCTACTGGTGGCGCAGAAGACCACATACTTAGTACCCATGCAAGAGCTCTCTCCGCTCGTTTTTCACAGAGGTCGCCCCCAGAACAGCAGGGAAAGCCGAAGGGAATAAAAGACCTAATGCCCCATAGACTACCCTCCTATAGAGAAAGCTCAAATATCAGTTAGTATTTCCGGACAGTTATTAAACTCCATACCGCCAATTACCACGTATTTCTGAACGGCTGAAATCAACAGGCTCTCAGAAAAAAGGAGCATTGCCTATTCTTAATGTGGCTAAAGAACTTTTAAATATCCCGACTCAACTTCATGAAATAAATGACATTTGCGCCATTTATTGTATCTTTGCAAAATTAAAAGTGATGAAGATGGACTTGAAGAAAGAAGTGAAGGAAGAGTTTATCCGTTTCCAACGAAATGAGAAAACCGAAAGTATCGTATACGAACGACTGGCCTCTATTGAAAAAGACGAATCGAACCGCAAAGTATTACGTCTGATCTCAGCAGAAGAAAAAGCGCACTATGCCACACTGAAGAAATATACGGAAACCGACGTTGCACCAGACAAGTTGCGTATAGCCAAATATTACTGGCTGGCAAGAATCCTGGGTATTACATTTGCCATTAAACTGATGGAGTCAAGTGAAGAGAATGCACATCATGATTATGCCAAATATACAGATTATCCGGACCTCCGGCAATTGGCCAATGAAGAAGAAGTTCATGAACAGAAATTAATCGGTCTGATCAATGAAGAACGACTTGAATATATGGGTTCGGTAGTGCTCGGTCTGAATGATGCTTTGGTGGAATTTACCGGGGCATTGGCGGGATTCACTCTGGCCTTGAGTGACTCCAGGCTGATAGCCTGACGGGAAGCATCACGGGGATTGCCGCAGCTTTATCAATGGCTTCTTCCGAATATCTCTCGACCAAATCGGAAGGAGGAGAAACGAAACATCCCATAAAGGCCGCCATCTATACGGGTATTGCTTATATCATCACGGTAGTGGCGCTGGTTGCTCCCTTCATATTGATCGAAAACGTACTGATAGCTTTGGGAGTAATGCTGGCCATGGCTTTGGTAATCATTGCATTATTTAATTATTACTATTCGGTAGCACGCGGAGAAAGTTTCCGCAAAAGATTCACCGAGATGGCAGTACTTAGTTTCAGCGTAGCCGGCATTAGCTTTCTGATAGGCTATGCACTGAAAACATTTACAGGAATAGACGCTTAAACATAAAAAAGGAAAAGAAGAATCATGAAAAAAGCCCCCTCACCTCTTGTCTCTCTGATCCCTCTGGTCGTATTGGTTATCATGCTGTTTGCCACCATACGTACCTTTGGCAGCGATGCACTCAGCGGAGGTAGCCAAGTGTCCCTGCTGACTACAACAGCCGTTTGCATACTGATCGGTATGGGATTCTACAAAATAGGCTGGAAAGACTTTGAACTGGCTATCACAAACAACATTACAGGCGTATCTACCGCCCTAATCATTCTGCTGATTATCGGCGCATTGAGCGGTGCATGGATGATAAGCGGTGTGGTCCCCACATTGATTTATTACGGAGTGCAAATCATACATCCCAGTTTTTTCCTGACCTCTACCTGCATTATCTGTGCCTTGGTATCGGTTATGACCGGAAGCTCCTGGACTACGATTGCTACCATCGGAATCGCTTTAATGGGCATTGGCAAGGCACAGGGATTCGAAGAAGGCTGGATAGCCGGAGCCATTATTTCGGGCGCATACTTCGGAGATAAAATCTCTCCATTATCGGATACGACAATATTAGCAGCCTCAGTTACCGATACTCCCCTCTTCAGACATATCCGCTATATGTTGATAACTACCGTACCTTCACTAATCATTACCTTGGTTATCTTTACAGTAGCCGGATTGTCACACAATGCCGGAAGCACAGAACATATAGCCGAATTCTCGGCCGCACTGGCAGGAAAGTTCCACATTACACCATGGCTGCTGATTGTACCGGTAGTTACAGGTGTACTGATTGCTCGGCGGGTACCTTCCGTCATCACCTTATTTCTGTCGGCGGCACTGGCAGGGGCATTCGCCGTATTCTTCCAACCCGACCTGTTACAGGAAATATCCGGTTTGCAAAATTCCGAAGGCACACAGTCCATCTTCAAAGGACTGATGATGACTCTTTATGGAGGGACCAGTCTACAGACAAGCAATGAAGCACTCACCGAACTGGTGGCTACCCGGGGTATGGCAGGCATGATGAATACAGTATGGCTTATTATCTGTGCGATGTGTTTCGGCGGGGCTATGACTGCCGGCGGCATGTTAGGAAGTATCACTTCCGTATTTGTCCGCTTCATGAAAATACAGTCAGCATGGTGGCCTCTACGGTTTGCTCTGGTATTTTCCTGAACCTCGCCACAGCCGATCAGTATATTAGCATTATCCTGACCGGAAACATGTTCCGGGATATTTATGAAAAGAAAGGTTATGAAAGCTGTTTGCTCAGTCGAACCACGGAAGATTCTGTTACAGTGACCTCTGTATTAATACCATGGAACACCTGCGGAATGACGCAAGCCACGATACTGAGTGTTCCTACACTGGTTTATCTTCCCTATTGCTTCTTCAACATTATCAGTCCGTTAATGAGCATTACGATTGCTGCCATCGGATATAAAATTGTGAGACGCAAGTGAACAATCTGAAAAGGGAGTTGTTCTTGGAATAAACGAACAACAGTTTTAAACCTAAACAAAAAAAAGTTATGAAAAAGTTTATTGCATTAGTAGCATTAGTATTAGTAAGTGCATCGACTTTAATGTATGCACAAGAGTCACAGAGAGACATACGCCGCGCTGACCGTAAAGCACAAAGAGACGCAGAAAGAGCCAGACTGAAAGCTGAGGAACAAGCTGCCGACCAAGTGGCCTATCAGCAAGCCGTACAGGCTATCAAAGACAAACAGTTTGTACTGGAAGCCGATCAGGTAATCTTCAAACGCGGCCAGACAGCTTTCGTATCGTCCAACACTAACTTTGTAATGTTGAACGGACAGAGAGCAACCGTACAGGTAGCGTTCAATACTCCGTATCCCGGCCCTAACGGAATTGGCGGTGTAACAGTGGACGGAACCACTTCGGATGTAAAAGTGACTACCGACAAACGAGGCAATGTGAACTGCAACTTCAGCGTACAAGGTATCGGTATCTCGGCACAAGTCTTTATCACATTGACAAATGGAGGCAACAACGCCACTGTGACCATTAATCCGAACTTCAACTCCAATACATTAACGTTGAGCGGCAACCTTGTTCCGCTGAACCAGTCGGATGTATTTAAAGGCCGTTCATGGTAATAAGAGTGACGAGACTCTATTTAAGCTCGTAACTAATTCACATAACTCCGCTGCAAATCGCACAAAAAGTGTACATTTGCAACGGAGTTTTTTTATGGATAGATTATGAGAGAATATATCATCGCAGATAATCAGGACATCACGAAAGCAGGAATGATGTTTCTGTTAAGCAAGCAAAAAGAGGTAAGCTTGTTGCTGGAAGCCGACAATAAGATGGAGTTGGTCCAGTTGTTGCGCATTCATCCGCAAGCGGTGGTTATTTTAGACTATACACTATTTGATTTTTCCGGTGCAGATGAATTGATCATCCTTCAGGAACGATTCAAAGAATCAGACTGGTTATTGTTTTCGGATGAATTGAGCATCGGATTTCTGAGGCAGGTATTGTTCAGCAGCAATGCTTTCGGAGTCGTGCTGAAAGACAACTCCAAGGAAGAGATAATGTCGGCCCTGCAATGCGCATCACGAAAAGAGCGCTTTATCTGCAATCATGTAAGCAATCTGTTATTATCGGGAAGTGGAAATGTAAACACAGCTTCAGCCGTGCACACTTTCGTACCGCAGGAAGACCGTCTGCTCACACCGACGGAAAAAATAATCTTAAAAGAAATAGCTTCCGGCAAAACGACCAAAGAGATAGCGGCAGAGAAGCATCTGAGTTTTCATACCATCAACAGTCACCGAAAAATATATTCCGCAAACTGGGAGTGAACAATGTGCACGAGGCTACCAAATATGCCATGCGGGCAGGCATTGTGGATCTGGCGGAATATTATATCTAAAGCAGAAGAGCGTACCGGAAATCAACCCAAATACACCGATTCATACAGACCTCGAGCAGCGACCGATTATTAAGCCGCATCTCTGTATAAACCGGTGTCATCTGAAGGAGCTTTCGTTATATTCTTATCCTATTTCTCCACTCCCGAAACAAACCCGGGATTCGGCGTCATAAATCACGCCAAACTGTCCCGGTGCAATTCCCTGTAATTTTTCGGAAGAAATAATCCGGTATCCCTCTTCGTCATGTAGCAAACGGCCTTTGATAAACTCAGGTGTATGCCGGATCTTAAATGTTACTTCCTCCTCGCCTGTCGAGCCTTCCCACGGGTTATCTGTAATAAAATTGAAGTCTTTCATCCTGAATTCATAACCATACTGCTGCTCGGCATCATAACCGTGGGAGACGTAAATAATGTTATCCTGAATATCCTTCTTCACAACGAACCAGGGTCCTCCTCCCAATCCCAATCCTTTTCGCTGGCCAATGGTATGAAACCAATAGCCGCGATGAGTACCAATCTTCTTACCTGTTTCAAATTCGATCACCGCCCCCTCTTTTTCTCCCAGAAAGCGACGGACAAAATCGTTATAATTTATCTTGCCCAAAAAGCAAATTCCCTGACTGTCCTTCCGACGGGCACTGGGCAATCCGGCCTGCAACGCTATCTCACGCACTTCATGCTTCATCAGCCCACCTATCGGAAACAACAATTTCGAAACCTGCAAATAGTCAATCTGGGCCAGGAAATCAGTCTGATCTTTTATCGGGTCCTTGGCTGTACCCAGCCAGGTTTTCCCGCCTAGTTGCAAGGTCGTAGCATAATGTCCGGTTGCCGTAAGATCGAAATCTTTTCCGACCTGCTGCTCGAAACAGCCAAACTTAATCAGCTTGTTACACATCACATCCGGATTCGGAGTCTGCCCCTTCCGTATCTTTTCTATGGCATAAGCAGCCACATTATCCCAGTATTCCCGATGTAAATCGACAACCTCCAGTGCCAAACCGTAGCGTCGGGCTATGGCAGTAGACAGTTCTATATCCTCTTCGGCAGAACAGTCCATGTATTCCGCCCCATCCATACCTATTTTGATGTAAAACAGTGTAGGCTTGTAGCCCTGCTCACAAAGCAGATGTACAACAACCGAACTGTCCACTCCTCCCGATAATAATGCTGCTATATCCATTTTTTTAAATTTTCTCTAATGCCTGACGTAAGTCATCAATAATGTCCTCAATATGCTCCGTGCCTATCGAAAGTCTGACCGTTCCGGGTTTAATCCCCTGTTCCTCCAGCTCCTGCGCATTCAGCTGCGAGTGTGTGGTAGTGGCCGATGAATCACCAGCGACTTCACATCGGCCACATTGGCCAGCAAAGAGAATATCTGCAGACTATCGATAAACTTCTGCGCTTCCTCCGTTCCTCCCTTTACCTCGAAAGTGAAGATAGAACCTGCCCCGCCAGGAAAATAACGTTGATAGATGGCATGATCCGGATGACCGGGCAATGATGGATGATTAACAGCCGCTACCTTCGGATGGTTCACCAGAAAATCAATAACCTTCAAAGCATTGGCCACATGCCGTTCTACACGCAAAGACAAAGTCTCCAACCCTTGCAGCAAGATAAAAGCATTGAACGGGCTGATGGCAGCACCCGTATCGCGCAGCAACACGGCACGTATACGGACAATGTAGCAGCAGCCCCGGCAGCATCGACAAACCGTACCCCATGATAACTTGCATCCGGCTCGGTCAGTTGCGGGAATTTACCGGAAGCAACCCAGTCAAATTTACCGGAATCGACAATAACTCCTCCAACGAACTGCCGTGTCCGCCAATGAAATTTTGTGGCAGAATGTACACAATGATCCTGCCCCGTGCTCAATGGGATCGGATAAGGTAAGGCGTACGAAGTACTAATCCATAATCCAGCAG
>ENA-OQIG01000148-OQIG01000148.1-human-gut-metagenome-genome-assembly--contig:-NODE-148-length-39500-cov-4.380235_pt1 | contig 39500 bp, 47 predicted proteins | sample MGYA00242576_ERZ504741 | MGnify/ENA primary metagenome ERZ504741 (study PRJEB26092, sample SAMD00036436) | human gut metagenome | host: Homo sapiens | study: EMG produced TPA metagenomics assembly of... | reverse complement strand
TGAGGCTGCCATCGCTGCTATTGGTGAAAATGAGAGCGATATTGTGGCTGCTGAGGGTGCTACACACTAAGCAAAGCAACAAAAGCTCCCCGCCCAAAATCATTGGGTTGGGAGCTTTTTACTATTCTTCTACTGTTCATGCATTCATATGACCATATGCAGCCGACATGCCTGCTTGTCCGCTTCTGTTATTTATCCAGGCCAACATCCATACTACCGGAACGGAAGCCTTCCAGATCCATGGTAATATAAACAAAACCAAGATTCTTTAATGTCTTTACAATCTCATCTCCATGCTCTAACAGTTTTCCAAATGAAGTCTTATCTGCTTCAATACGCACTACATTTCCATGAAGACGCAGGCGCACATTTCCGCCTAACAGCTCTCTTAAATAACCTTCGCCTACTTCGATCTGCTTCATTACATCATAGTCGATGGGAGTGTTATACGGCAGTCTGGTTGCATACATGGGGTTGAAGGGCGGGATGCTACGGAAATGCCCACTCTTTTGCCATGGCCTTTACCTCTGCCTTGGTAATGTGCAGTTCTGCCAATGGACTGACGATTCCCAGCTCTTTTAATGCCTGGATGCCCGGGCGGTATACATGGTGGTCATCTTCATTGGTTCCATCCATAACAGTCTCTGCACCAAGCTTTTTGCCATTTCCTTTAAATTTACAAACAGATGCTTTTTGCACAGATAACACCGGTTCACCGGGTTCATTCGGATGGCTTCCTGTTCCAGTTCATTTACATGGATCACTTTGTGGACACCGCCCAGTTCTGCTGCCACGCGGTTTGCAATCTCCAGATCACAGGATGGATGCAGTCGGCTGTCAAAGGTAACTGCATAAACCTTGCTGCCATCCTTCGTAGCTGCCTTTACTGCTGCCTTTAAGATCAGGCTGCTGTCCACACCGCCGGAAAAAGCCACGCAAAGGTCTTTGCCGCCAGCTGTGTACTTTCCCATCAGTGCTTCTAACTGTTCCAGTCTTTCTTTTACTGAATAATTCTGTCCTTCCATCGTTCCGGTCTCCTTTACTGTATGTCTTGTAATGAATGTTTGTCTTCCCCGGTTATCTGTTTTTGCTGCGCCCCTGTTTGTATCTCCTGTTAGCAGTTTTCATTTGCATGTAGCGTTTTCATCTGATACTGTTGGTTGATAACTTTATAACTGCTCTTTCGCCGCTTTTGCTGCTGCCTGGTAAACCGTGTTAAAATCAGCCTTTTCCTGTTTATCACATAATGCAGAAACACTGTCATATTCCGGATAGCAGTAATTCTTTCCCTTATAGCTGCAAACCTTTACATCCGCTGTTCCATAGGCTGTTTCCACCTGGATCTTTCTGCGGTCTAAGGCAGTGCGCTCTGCCGGGAAACGACGGATGCCAATGGATGTGGTATGGGTAAAGATAATGTCTTCCATAACCTCACGGTTGCTTTCACGGCATAATACAGAAAGCATATAAGCCGGGCGGTTCTTCTTCATATAGATTGGTGTATACCATACGTCATTTGCTCCGGCCTTTAACAGCAGGTTCATGGTATATCCCAGTGCTTCTCCTATGCAGTCATCTAAATTGGTCTCTAACAGCTCTAAGCCGTCTGTTTTTTCTTCTTCCTCTTCCTCAATGAGCATGGCACGAAGGATGTTTGCATGGTCAAAATCCTTATTTCCGGCACCAATACCGATCTTTACGATGCGATAGTTCTTTGGCATGGAAGCACCGGTGCTCAGTGCTGCTGCGATCGCCGCGCCGGTAGGTGTGACCATTTCTCCCGGTGTTTCTGTAAAGCGCAACTTCAGGCCATATGCCTGTGCAATATTCGCTGTAGCCGGTACAGGAACTGGCAAGGTGCCATGCTGGCATCTTACATAGCCCTGACCTTCTGCAAGTGGGGAAACAATGACTTTCTCAATGCCTAAGTTATCCAGGCAGACTGCAGTACTGATAATATCAACGATAGAGTCGATGGCGCCTACTTCATGGAAATGTACCTGATCAATTGGAAGGCCATGTGCCTTTGACTCAGCCTCTGCCACAATTTCAAAAATACGTCTTGCCAGCTGTTTTACTTTATCGGAAGACTGCAGGCGGTCAATAATGGTGTAAATGTCGTAGAGGTTGCGGTGGGTGTGTGGGTGCATGTGATCGTGGGTATGGCCGTGGTCATGAGTATGCTCGTGATCGTGGTCATGATCTCCATGATCGTGAGTATGCTCGTGATCATGGTCATGGCAATGCTCATGTACATGCTCTTCATATTCCAGATGCACATCAAAATCATATGCCTTGATGCCGCATTTCTCCGTCGTTCCAAAATGCAGATGATAGCCGTCTACTCCCAGACTTGCCAGTGCATCTTCCAGTACCTTTCTGTCTGCTCCCAGATCAAGAAGCGCTCCTACGGTCATATCACCGCTTATTCCTGAATTACACTCCAGATATAATGTTTTTTTCATTATTTTCTTCACCGCCATTCTGTTTATTTGTGTTGCAATATATCCGGCTCCATAGCCGTTATCAATATTTACTACCGAAATTCCATTTGCGCAGGAATTGATCATGGTCAGAAGAGCCGACAGACCATGGAAACTGGCTCCATATCCTACAGATGTAGGTACTGCGATCACCGGTGCGTCTGCCAGACCTGCGATCACCGTTCCAAGAGCCCCTTCCATTCCTGCTACCGCAATAATGCAGTTTGCCTTGCAGATACGCTCTCTCTGGCTTAACAGCCTGTGGATCCCAGCAACTCCCACATCATAGATGCGGTCTACCTTTGTTCCGAAATACTCCGCTGTCTGGGCTGCCTCCTCTGCCACCGGGATATCTGCTGTGCCGCCGGTACATACTGCCACACAGCCTACAAGCTCCTTATCCGGCTTTTCCACCTTTACAATGCGGGAAATAGGATCATAGACTGCTGCCGGTACCAGAGAACGGATCAGCTCATACTGGGCCTGACTGGCTCTGGTTCCAAGAACTTCCCCGTCTCTTTCATAAAATTTCAGGAATATCTCTTTTAAGTACGGATCCGGTTTTCCCTGGCAGAAAATAGTTTCGCCAAAACCGGAACGCAGTTTCCTGTGATGGTCCAGCTTTGCATAGCCCAGATCCTCATAAGGCAGATCTTTAAGCTTCGCCTCTGCCTCTGCAATATCCAGCTGGCCCGCTTTTACCTGTTCCAGCATCTTATGCACATCCATGCTTCATGCTCCTCCTTTTATCCACAATTATTCTATTAGAAATCCACCGGCACCGGCAAAACACTCTGTCGATATCCGGATCTGTATACTTTTTAATATCTGCCGACAGCAGGATTTTAATATAGGTCCTGCAACTACTCTACAACTGGATCCGTCCTGTACAGATTCGCTGAAGCAGCGGCTCTGAATGGCTTACCACTAAAAGTCCGATCTCCCGGCTCCGTACTTCCTCCAGCAGAAAATTCCATATCTGGCTCTGTGTGATCAGATCCAGCATGGCTGTGATCTCATCTGCCAGCAAAAAACTGGTTTTTTCACCTAATGCCCTTGCAATACAGAACCTTTGAAGTTCTCCTCCGGAAAGTTCCCCAGGATACCGCTCCATCCATTCCTTCTCGATCCCAAGACCATGGATCAAGCGTTCATCTAATACGCCGCCTTCTTCCAGAACTGTTTTCATCTTTCGTCTGGGATTGACTGCCTCCTGTGGATGCTGCCAGATCAGCTGTACCGGACAGTAACCTTTATATTCCGAAAGTGGCTTTCCGTCCAGTAAAACCTGGCCTTCATCTGGCTGTTCATAACCGGCCAGTATTTTACAGAACGTAGTCTTGCCAAAACCACTGGGTGCCGCAAGCCCCAACCGGTCACTGCTGTCAAGGCTTACAGATACATGGTTTAATATCTGTCTGTTTCCTTTATGATAGCGGAAAGACAGGTCTTTTGCTTCTAATCTCATAAGCTGACGCCTTCCTTTCCCCATGCATTGTATTCACCGGACCTTTGTCCCGACGCCATCTGCTCTGACGTTATTTGCTCTGACGTCATTTGTCCCTTTAATCCCGCTGGTCCCGATAATATTCCAGGTAAGATCTCATTTTCATCTCCCGGACAGATACAGCGCACCAGTCCCCCCTGATAGGGCACATAGGAAACTTCTTTGCTGCATTCGGTCTTATATTTGGGGCATCTGGGGCCATAGGGACAACCCTCAGGAAGATCTCTTACATAAGGCTGGATCCCCGGTTCCGGGGCAAATCCATGCTCCGGCATTGCCCGAAACAGCGCCCTGGTGTACGGATGGCGCAAAGCCGCCTCCCGGTTAAAATCCACGGTATCCGCTTCTTCCACAGCCGTTCCCGCATAGAAAACAACGATCTTATCTGCTGTTTTTAACGCCAGCTCCAGATCATGGGTGATCAGAAGCACTCCTGCCCCCTGATCTGCGATCTCACGGAAATGGGACAGCACCCGCAGGGCCGCTTCCATGTGAAGCCCAGGCGTAGGTTCATCTGCGATCACCAGCTGGGGCTGTTCCACCACCGCTGTTCCGATCAGCACCCGCCTTGCCATTCCGCCGGAAAGTTCAAAAGGATACATATGATCCACTTCTTTATCAAGCCATACCGGGCCAGTGCCTTCCGGCTTTTTTCCAAACTGATCCGTTCTTTCCCGCCTGCTACCTGCTCTCCCACTTCATCAATGGTCCAGATAAGAAACACTCTGGGAACCAGGACGATCTCATGGCCCCGCAGCTTTTTGATCCGCTTTGAGGTCAATTGCTCGCCTTTATAATAAATATCTCCCCACATTTTCCATTATAAGGCAGAACCCCCATGACTGCATGGGCTAAAAGGCTTTTTCCGGAGCCGCTGGAACCAACCACAGCTACCATTCTCCCCGTGAAACACTGAGACTCAGATCACGGATCACAGGCAGTGTTTTTCTTGAAAACCAGCCGTCATATTGGGTAAATGTAACGGATAAATGTTTGATGCGAAGAAGTTCTTCTCTTTCAAACTTTTTCTGTTTTCCTGTTTTTTCAGATTTTTCTGTTTTCTCATACATCTTTATGTTTTCCATCTGCATCGGCGCCTCCTTTCCACCTTTTTCCCGCACTTTCCTGCGTTCTCTTTTTATGCTTTTCCTGCGTTTTTCTTCATGATCATCTTTTAACAGCATCTATCTTTTGCTTTTTATACTCATTTTCCCTACTCATGTGCCTGGACGGATCCAAAAGACTGTTTAACGTATCACCGATCACATGAAATAACATGACTACCAGCACCAATAGTATTCCCGGGAACAGCGCCAGCCACCATTTTCCCATAGTCAGATATTTCATGCTTTCAGAAAGGATCACACCGATAGCCGGCTGCTCCGGTGATAGTCCAAAACCTAAAAATGTAATGCTTGCTTCGTGGAGTATAGCATGTGGAAACATAAGTACCATTCCCACTAATACCTGTGGCAACAGATGGGGCATCATATGCTTGACACCTATCTGCCATGGACTCATACCCATTTTTTCAGCGATCTTTATAAAATGGCTTTCCTTTAATTGGAGCACTTCCCCGCGGATCAATCGTGCTAAAGAAGTCCAGTGGGTCAGGATAATGCCTGTTGCCACGCCTTTTAAACCTTTTCCCAATGCAAAAGAGATCAGGATAAGAAGCAGAATATGGGGTATTCCCATGACCAGGTCAATAAAACCACTGATCAGGCTGTCTGCCCATTTTCCGCCTGCCGCACAGGCAAGTCCCATTCCCACTGCGATCAGGGAGCTGAAGGCAGATGTAATCAGGCCAATGCGTATACTTAAGGACAAACCTGTAAGGGTACGCACAAACATATCCCGGCCCATCCAGTCTGTTCCAAAAGGATATTGTATACAGGGTGCTATATTTTTCCTGGTAAAATCCGTAGTCAGTGCCTGTTCCTTCAGACAGACGCCTGCAACCAGCACTGCCCCGATCACTAATACCGCCAGTGCCATAAGCGCCGTCATAAGCACACGCCTGCTGCTTATCCCCTCTGTCCGTTTCAAATACTTCTTCAAATTATCATTACCTTTCATCCCCATTTTCAAGGTTTTGCGATTTTATTTTGCGCCTCTTCTCATTCTGGGGTCTATGATCTCATATAAAATATCAGCAATAAAATTGCCTGCAAACACCATCGCTGCACTGATCATGGTAATTCCCATAAGCAGCGGAATATCACTGCCAAGACCTGCGCTTACTGCCGCCTGTCCCAGTCCCGGATAGGAAAATACCTGTTCCACCAGAACGGAGCCGCCGAAGATCTCGCTGATCGAAGCAAACTGCAGGGTCAGGGCCGGAAGGATCATGTTGCGGAGCCCATGTCTTAAAACAATGGAACTCATGCTTTCCCCTCTGGTTCTTGCAAAAAGCACATAATCACTTTCCATAACCTGGATCATTTTCTCCCTGGTATGGAGGGTGATATTGGAAATGCCTGTAAGACTTAAAGCCGCTGCCGGCAATATACCATGACGGATGCGGTCTGCTATAGAAACGGTGGCTGCATCTGCGCCTATGGGAACGCTTAAACCTACGGGAAGGACTTTTAACCACACTGCAAACACCATAAGAAGCACCAGAGCCACCCAGAAGGCCGGTGTACTGGCTGTAACCAGTGCATAGGCGGAGATCACACGGTCTGTGAGACTTCCCTTTCTTGCCCCCGCTGTCATCCCAAGGATCACACCGGTAACTCCGGATAAGATCCACGCAGCCGCCATCAGCCATACAGAACTGGCGAAACGGACCTGGATCACTTTTGCCACAGGCTGATGATATAAAAGGGAAATTCCCATATTTCCCCGGATAAAGTCCCCAGCCCACGCAAGATAGCGTTTTAACGGCGGGATTCCTTCGCCCCAGTAAAGGCGGAGACGCTCGATTTGCTCCGGGCTCATGGAACCCATAGCCGCCTGACCTACGTTAGTCTGCAGCGGGTCCAGAGGTGCCATGGAAACCAAGGCAAAAGCCGCAATACTGACGAAGAAGAGAAGGATCAGCATCCGTATGAAATTTTTACTGATAAATATAGCCTGCTTTTTCAAACTTATCTGCTCCTAACTATTTTCCGTAAACATCCGGCTTTTTTCCACAATAACTGTTTTCCACAATATCTCTACTCCCAGGTCCACTGATCCACATTATTTACAATTGACCAGCCATGTCCATGTGGATGAAGCTTCTGATCAGCTACATGGAGACCCTTTCTGGACCAGTAGAGATGATCAATGTTTACCAGCCAGATCCATGGGATATCTCCCTCCTGGGTCACACCGTTTTCTCCATCCACTGTGCTTTTTTCCAAAGATCATAGGATCTTCCAGAGACGGGCTTGCAAGGGCCTGATCCATATATTCGTCCACTTTTTCGTTGGAATATGGGGAATACTCTGCAAAGGAACTGTTCTGGCTGTATGGTAAATATTGTAAAATTCCATTGGGGTGTGGGCGCCCCAGCCCCACATAAGAGGAGTGGACTGGGCTCTGTCATAGGCTGTATCCCAGCCTACACCTTCAATGGATACCTGGATACCAAGTTCTTTCAACTGGTTGGCTGTATCCGCTGCCAGCGCCTGACGGACAGAGTCGCTTGCAGGATACATTAATGTAAATCCGGCCTGAACGCCGTCTTTTTCGCGGATGCCATCTTTTCCTTCTGTCCATCCAGCTTCTTCTAACAATGTTTTTGCAGCTTCCGGGTCATAGGAAGTTTCAGAAGCCTCATTGTACCATGCATTTTATCACAGACACTGTAAGCAGGGCTGCCGTATCCATTTAACACATGTTGGATCATTTCTTCCCTGTCGATGCCTAAGTTAATGGCTCTGCGCACCCTTACGTCACTGGTAAAATCATTTCCTGCTGCCACACCATCTGCGGTCACTGCGCCGGAAGGAACAGCCGGAAGGTTAAATCCACGGTTATCTACTGTTTTAAACGCCAGCAGATCATAGCCATCCACCGTCAGGTCAGAATAGGAAGCCGCTGTGTATGCAAGATCTGCCTGTCCAGCCTGAACTGCTGCAAAAGCCGCATCTTCTTCCATAAATAAAACGGTCACATGCTTCATTTTCGGCGCTTCCCCATAATAATCCGGATTTGCCTCAAAGATCACCTGCTGTCCCTTATCCCACTGTTTCATAATATAACGGCCGGAACCAATAGGGTTCTGTCCATAATCAGGGCCATAGGCATGTTCCGGAAGGATACCTGTGATCGCCATGGTGTATGGCCAGATAGAATAAGGCCGTTTCATATGGAATACTACGGTAGTATCATCTGTGGCCTCTGCCTCGTCCAGCATGGTAAAATCATTTACTGTACTGTTATCACGAAGCGTATTATAGGTAAACGCCACATCCTCTGCTGTCAGCGCTTCCCCGTCTGTAAACTTCACATCCGACCGGATGGTCACTGTCCAGGTCATGCCATCCTCAGAGGTCTCCATATCTGTAGCCAGGTCATATCCAATGGTCAGATCTTTATTTGTCACAGTCAATGTACTCTGGATCAGCGGTTCATGAACATGTTCCCCTGCGCCCCAGCCATAAACCGGGTCAAAACCTGCCTCTGGTTCTGAGGATGGACCCATGACTACGATAACAGAGTCTTTTTCTGCATCCTCCGTCTGCGCCTGTGCCAGCTGGTCCGTCTGCCCATTTGCGTTCTCTGTCTGCTGACCAGAAGCACTGTTGCCTCTTCCGCAGCCTGCAAGGCCTGCTGCCACCAGGATTGCCATCATTGCCAATAAAAAACTTTTACGGCTCTTTTTCATATTTTTCGTTCTCCTCTAAAATATCTGAATTTGATCAATACTTCATTCGGTACCTTCTCAATAAACAAAACAAGAAGGTATGAACTGCCCCTTCCTATGGCATTCACACCTTCCTGGTATGGTTATCTTTCAAAATTCTGTTTTTATAAATCCTGTTTTTTATCTTATGATCTTTCTTGTTACACTCCCGTTCATCAGGAGAACCACCGGCTTCTGTCGGAAACTGTATAGAATTGTAACACCTAAGCAGTTGTTCGTCAACCGATTGCAGCCTTTTTAAGTGTTACTTATTGAAACACTCCTGCTGTCCATGTATTGCATGTACAATAATAAACCGTTTACAATGTCCCCGCCTGAAATCTTACATACGTCCTGTCATCAAAACTTTTATTACCTGGTTTCAGTCCCTTGGTAGACTCATATAATCTGCAGCACTGGGGATCTTCCTTTAAAAGTCTGTCCAGATCCTGTTCTGACTGCTGTAAGGTCGGCCTTAACAGCGGATATCCGTCGCTTGCCAATATGATTTCATGTTTCCCTTCCGAAAGATGGATCACTTTTATTAATTCATCCGGTATCTCTTCTCCGTTCAGCACGGAATACCCATAAGAAGTTCCAACTTTATTAGCAAAGGCTGTAGCATTTACGATCCAGGTTCCACTTTTGCTCTGGCCTCACTGGCAGGTACCTGCAATGCCATCAGCAGACTGCGAAACTGACTTAAGATCACATCACTTCTCTTAGGCTGCAGATATTCCCGGCCATCCACCATTGCCTGACAATCCCCGATCATCCATATTTCATGTAAATATTCCGAATAAATAACTGCTGCCGCCTGCAAACCCTTTGAACGGATGTCATAAGGGAAGTCCACTTTCTCATAGAAATCATGAAACTTCTGATTGCACCGTTTAATAAATGTCTGGCAGTCTTCCGTTCCTTTCAACTCTCTCACTGCCTGCCTGCAAGTTCTGCTGCCAGTCTTCCTGTAGACTTTCCTTCATAGGTAAAATTAGACTTTGGTGTCACTCCATCGATCACTGCAATGAAATCCGGCATGATCACCAGAATGTCTTCACTTAAGCGCCCTGGGGATTTTCCTTCTGTTTTGGACTCGATGATTTTCATAAAATCTTCTCCTGAAATTAATACTAAATTATTAAAATCCTTCTTTTTCTCCTCTTTTCCTACATAATAGACTTATGAATATCTTGCAAAGAATCTTTACTGACTATTTATGAGGAAATCAAATATACCCTCCATCCCAGAGATTCTGAGATGGAAAATATCGATAAAATGCTGAATTGTGGCGATCCTTCTTTTGGCGGTGCATGTATGTCTGCACCACTTGCCACAACATGAAATTTGTTCCCTTCCGCTGCAAAAGCCGCTTCTGCCTACTTGCGGTGTGAAGTATTCCCAGGAACGCTCTACCAGTATGGCCTTTAAGCTTGTTAACTGCACACATCGTCATTGTGTTTTCACAATCGATGAGGAACTTCGTCATTTCTTCCTGGAAGACCGTTCTCTTTTAAACTGCCTTTTTCGTGCTGTTCAAAGCGTCATCCTTCACATGTTTAATAAGATAAATAAGTCTCAAAACTTTGTTCCTGGTTTTATTTGTGTGCTTCACACTTTCGGTCGCCCTCTTGAATGGAATCCACATATTCACTGTATTCTTTCGGAAAGCGGTATTCACAAATCGAAACACCGCTTCAGTTTGCCATGCCCGCCTTTGTGCGGGCTCTTTTTATCAAGAGTTCGACGGAAGTCGAACTTTCCTATTGTAGTACAAAAAAACCCTGCGTGATTTCTCACGCAGAGTCTCAAAATACTTACATATTTTAATCAAATATTATTCGCATACATATGGCATGAGTGCGATGTGGCGAGCGCGCTTGATAGCTACAGTTAAAGCTCTCTGATGCTTTGCGCAGTTGCCAGTGATACGACGAGGAAGGATTTTACCTCTCTCAGATACGTATCTCTTTAATTTGTTAGTGTCCTTGTAATCGATAACGCCGTTCTTATCGCCACAGAAAACGCAAACTTTTTTTCTTCTGCGCATTCCGCCTGGTCTTCTCATCTTAGCGCCCTCTGGTCTGTCTGTTTTATTAAATGCCATTGGTGTTGTCCTCCTTTATTATTAACCATGGAACATGTCCGGCATAATAGAGCCTAGTTGAACGGAAGTCCTTCGTCTTCAACTCCGTCCGGAATGTTCATAAACCCATCACCAATCGCGCTGGTAGGAGCCGGTCTCTGAGATGGAGCTGACTGTCCATAGCCGCTCATATCAGATGCCGCACCCTTACTGTCTGCGAATTCCTGGTCATCAAGGATGACCTCGGTGGTGTATACACGCTGACCGTCTTTATTTACATAGCTGCCTGTCTGGAGCCTTCCGGAAACCAGTACACGCATGCCCTGACGGAAATACTTCTCTGCAAACTCACCTGCGCGGTCAAATGCTACACAGTTGATAAAATCTGCAGTCTGGTCATTTCCATCCTGACCTCTGCGGCCTCTTCTGTCCACTGCAAGAGTGTATCTGGCGATTGCCATAGAACGCTCTCCCTGTGAATATCTTACTTCCGGATCTCTTGTTAATCTGCCCATTAAGATAACTCTGTTCATACGGTCACACTTCCTTTTTTAACTCCGTTTTCACGGTCTGGGTATTCTTATGCCTCAACCTTAACGCATAAGTATCTGATCACTGGTTCCATAATACGAACGTGAGCTTCTACTTCGTTAGGGCATACAGAATCGGACTCAAACTGGATGAAGTAGTAGTATGCTTCATGAGACTTCTGGATCTCATAAGCAAGTCTCTTCTTACCCCACTCATCTACGTTGGTCACAGTGCCACCGAAACGGGTGATGTAACCTTTTACCTTTTCGATTGCTGCTGCACGCTCTTCGTCTTCAAGCTTCACATTCAGAACAACGGTTAATTCGTACTTGTTCATCTTGTTTTACCTCCTTGTGGTCTCTGGCCCCTGCTTTCAGTTTCAGGAGCAAGGATTTTATATGTCACGAATAGTTATTCTAGCAAAGAAAGCCTTTAAATGCAAGACCTTTTTGCAATTTTTTCAAGACTTTTTAAGGACTTTTTTGCGATAACGGCCGCCATTTGTCAACGGCACATACTTAATTTTTATTATTCGCAAACATTACCGCATATTCAATAGAATTTCTGAGGCTTAATTCACTTGCTGTACCGGTTCCGGCCTGGTCAAATGCAGTTCCGTGGTCTACGGATACGCGGATGATCGGCAGTCCTAAAGTGATATTTACACCTGCCACTGCATCCCATGCTTTCTTTTCATGGTTGTATACAAAACCTACTACCTTTAACGGGATATGGCCCTGGTCGTGATACATGGCAACTACGATGTCATACCAGCCGCCTCTTGCTTTGGAGAATACAGTATCAGGCGGTACAGGTCCGTCTGCATTGATGCCTTCTGCCTTTGCTGCCTCAATTGCAGGGATGATCTCATCGATCTCTTCTCTTCCAAACAGGCCGTGCTCACCACTGTGTGGGTTCAGGCTGCTACGCCGATCTTTGGCTCCTTGATGCCAGATCCTTGCATGCCTTGTCTGCAATACGGATCACGTCTAATACTCTCTGCTTCTTTACACGGTCGCAGGCTTCACGCAGGGAAACATGGGTGGAAACATGGACTACTCGCAGATTTTCATGTGCCAGCATCATGGTATAGTTCTTGGTGCCGGTCATATCTGCGTAGATCTCTGTATGTCCGGAATAATGATGTCCTGCCAGGTTTACAGCTTCTTTATTAAAAGCATTGGTAACAGTAGCATCTACCTTCTTATCCATTGCCAGTTCAATAACCTTTGTTACGTATTTAAAAGCGGCATCTCCGCACATAGCGGAAACTTCCCCTCTTTTTAACTGTGCCATGTCAACCAGACCCATATCCAGCACATCAATGGTTCCATATTCATATTTTGCTTCAGAAACATCCTTAATGGCATGGATCTTCATTTCTGTATGTCCTACAATAGGAAGTGCTGCTTCCATTACGCAGGCATCCCCTACTACTACCGGGTTACACAGGTCATATAAGGACTTGTCTGCAAATGCTTTTACAGTAATCTCCGGTCCGATACTGGCCGGATCTCCCATGGTAATACCTACGATCTTCTTTTCGCTCATATCTGCCTCCTGAAAAATGGAATAATAAAATTTTCTGTATTCAATATACCATACTTTATTGAAAATAGTATGTCATATGCTTAGATTTCCTACTCAGACACGCCCGCTGACGCAGGCGGTCGGCATTTCTGTAACAAACAGGACCGGATGCTTCCACCCGGTCCCACTTATCTTACAGCCAAACCAGCTGTACTTATTCTTTTATTATCTATTTACTTATTTTGCTGCTCTGCGCTTATCCTCAAGCTTATGGAGCCATGATACAAGGATCGGGCAGCAGATAGCGGTTACGATGATAGCTGCTGTGATCTGAGCAGTTGCTGCTTCAGATACTGCCAGTAAAGTTGCATCTACAGCTGCTACAGATGCAGGAGTTGCTGCTGCGTTTCCTGCTGTTGTACCAATAGCACCACCAACTTCCGGATGATCCATTCTTAACAGCTTGTATACAAGGTATCCAACCAGACCTGTAATAAGAGTACAGCCAACACCTAAAAGGATTCCAGGGCCACCTGCCTTGATCAGGTTCATGATGTTTAAGCCAGCGCCCAGAGGGAATGCGAAGAACGGGATCAGCATAGAAGCACCTGGTTCGCAGAACTTACGGATGTCTTCATCTAAGTTACCCATGATACAACCAACGATTACAGGAATGATACAGCCTACAAGTACGGACATTGGGATCTTTGCAACACCAGCAGCACCTAAAGCTACCATGGTGAAGAAAGGACCATCGTTGATAGAAAGGATAGAAACAGCACCTACGTCTGTTGCATCACCGTACTCACCAGCTAATGCTGCGTACAGACCACCATTGGAGTTTGCCAGGCACCTACGATCGCCAGTGTGGACAGTCCCAGGAAACCTGCTTCGCCAAACAGCTTACCACAGATCAGACCAATGATAATACCAACACCAACTTTGACAGCGGTAATTACAACGCCTTTATAAACGGTAACGCCTGCTTTTTTGAAGTTGATAGTTGTTGCATTACAGAAAATGAACACTGCCAGGATCGGCATTGCACCTGATTTCCAAAGGTATGTAGTAAATGTACCATCAAACATGGTCCAGATCGTACCGCCAAAAAATGTATTAATAATTGCACCTAACAGCAACGGAACTACCATTAAACCACCAGGAATTTTTTTCACGCTTTTCAGAATGTTCATTCTAGTATCCCCCTTATGTTAAATTATATTTTTTATTTTGCAGCGATCAGTCTTAAAACGTTATCTACTGTATAAGCCAGGTTCTCCTTGCTGTGATGACGGCTTATGGAGAAGTCCTGAGGCAAACGGTTGATAGGGAATACGGCAGTTACACCATTTCGTATGCCTTATCGATCTCTGCATCATCTGCACCGCCTACAACAGCGATCACATTTTTATCCTGTTTCTTTGCACGCTCTGCAATACCGATCACAACTTTGCCGCGAAGGCTCTGGGAATCCAGCTTTCCTTCACCGGTGATAATATAATCAGCATCACTGATCATTTCGTCAAACTTTACAGTGTCCAGAACCGTCTGATACCCATCTGCAGACGGGAGCCAAAGAAAGCGATCATGCCTGCGCCCATAGCGCCTGCTGCGCCGGTTCCCGGAACTTCACTGATGTCTTTGCCAATTGCTTCTGTAATAGCACGGCTTAAATTCTTGATACCTTCATCCAGCTCCAGTACCATTGCCTCATCAGCGCCCTTCTGCGGTCCGAAGATGTGAGATGCGCCGGTTGGTCCGTACATTGGGTTATCAATATCACACATGGTAACGATCTCAACTTTATTTAAGATCTCTGCCTTGCCGCTTAAGTCGATCTTACAGATATCTGCGGTGGTTCCGCCGGTTGGAACGAATTCCTTTCCGTCTCTGTCATAGAATTTAACGCCAACTGCTGCTGCTGCACCGCAACCACCGTCATTAGTACTGGATCCGCCCAGTCCTACGATGATCTTTTCTACGCCGCTTTCAGCTGCTGCTAAGATCAGCTGTCCAACGCCATATGTAGTGGTCTTTCTTGGGTCCTTGCGGTCTTCTACTAATGGAAGTCCTGCGCAGGAAGCCATTTCAATGACTGCTGTCTTGCCTTCGTTGATCAGACCGTAGTAGGAGTCCATATCTTCAAAATATGGGTTTTTAACCTTTACAGTTACCTTGCTGCCGCCTAAAGCGGTAATAAATGCATCTACAGAGCCTTCGCCGCCGTCTGCTACAGGAACGCAGGCTGTTTCAGCTCCAGGAAAATGTTTTTCTACTTTTTCCTTTGCAATCTCGCAGATCTGCTCAGAACTTAAGGTTCCCTTAAATGAATCAGGAATGAGAACAAATTTCATGTCTGTCTTTCTCCTTTTTCTTTATATGTTCTCTCGGAATCTTTCTGTACCTGATCTTGCGAGAAAGACTCCGGGAGTACATTTATTTCATCTGTCTGGAAACACACCAGAAAGCCTGCTTCCAGACAATTCAGAGTTCAAAGTTGATCAATTACTCTCTGACGATAACAGATACACCATCCGGGATAACAGTTACCTTGTAGTCATCCTTCTTAACGATGGCTTTTGCCTTCTCCAAAGCTTCTTCCATGCTGTGTGCAGGAACCATATGCAGGTCTTCTACTAACTGGTCATCGCAGGAAGATACAAATACTACAGTTGCCTTTAACAGCAGTCTTGCAAAGATCTGGGACTGCCACTGGTCGATAATGGTCTCTTCCGGTTTTCTGTCAAGGAAGGTCTTCATCATACGGTTCAGATCCTTCTCATCACGGAAAGTCTCATGGAAGTATTTTCCGCCGTGTCCATCAGCTGCCTTGGAAAGCATGATGATAACGCCGCCTTCCTTTACAGTTGCCTCAGCTGCGGTCATACCCTTTACAGACTGATAAATGTTCTGGTCCAGAGGATATCCGCCGTTGGTGGAGATAACGATATCTGCCGGAATTGCATCTACCTGGCACTTGGAAGCTAAGAACTCACGTCCAACTCTGTGAGCCAGATCACAGTCACCAGCTACTGCAAAAATAGGATCATGTGCTGCATCAATAACTACATTTACGATGAATCCAGTCTTGCTGCTCTTGCTGCATACAGCATATCATTGTGGATCGGGTTTCCTTCAACAACACCGGTACGTGCATGAGGATCATTAATAAATCCGGAGTTGTGGTTGTACATAACAGTCTCACGGCTTGCAACACCAGGAAGAATACTCTTTCTGCCGCCGGAGAAACCTGCGAAGAAGTGTGGCTCAATAAAGCCTTCTGCTACTAACAGGTCTGCTTCTGCTGCCAGACGGTTAATGATCAGATTGCCGCCGGATGGAAGCTTGCCAAGGTATACCAGGTTGTCCTTGTCATCGCAATCATGAACTACGATCTTCTCATTTGCCATGATCTCAGGACCAAATTTTGCTGCCAGCTCTTCTTTGGTAGTTGTTCTGTGAAGACCGGTTGAAATAAGAATGGTAATATCAGCATCAGGATTGCCCTTACGGATCTCAGCTAAGATCAGAGGCATCATGATGTGGCTTGGAACAGGTCTTGTATGGTCAGAAGAAATAACAACTACCTTTTTCTTTCCAACTGCCATATCGCACAGTCTTGGAGTTCCGATTGGATGCTCCAAAGCATCCTGAACCAGCTCTGCCCCGCTCTTTGGCGCCTTGTAGCTGTGAAGTTCAGATAACAGCACACCTGCCAGATGCTCATCCTCGATCTTTGCTGTTAATTTTTCTTTTCCATAAGGTAATAAAAATTCTTTCATCTCTGCTTCCTCCTGTTTTAAATGAATGATTGGATCGTTAAGTTTTAAGTTGTTTTTATGCTTCTTTGATCTTACGCAATGCAAATGCAGCTGCATCATCAGCTCCAAAAGCACCTGCCTTTGTTACCAGTTTCATTCCTTCGTACTTTCCGCCTTTTACCCGGACTAACGGGATACCTACGCGGATCTCGGAAAGGATCTCGGAACCGTCTGCTTCAATGTTCATCAGCATTCCAAGGGCTGTATCGCCGCCTGTAAGGAATACGCCGGAAACTTTTGCCTGTTCCAGGATCTCCATTGCCAGACGGCCAACTATGGAACGTACCTTATCACCGGTCTCTACAGGCCAAGTCCTAACGCCTCACCAGCTTCAAAGGAAAGTTCCAGTTCGCTTCTGTCATAGGCTGTATTAGTAAGAAGAATGGTATCTTTACCTGCCTTTAAAGAATCTACCACTTCTTTCAGATAAGACTCTGTATCCTCTTTTCCGGACAGAATATCATGCATAGGAAGCTTTACCATTTTAATCCCGGCTTCTTCGCAGTATTTCATCTGCCGGTTAGTCACAGTGCTTACACTTGCAACCACTCCCAGGGCCGGAAGAGACGGACGTTCCAGTTCCATCAGGTTATCTGCCAGACCTGCGGTACCAATATAAAGTACCTTCTTTCCTGTCTTTGCAACTGCCTTTAAAACTTTCTTTAAGTCATCATTGCAGTCTGCATCGCATACATAAATGCGGCCTTCTGTAAAGTCAAGATCATCACTTCTCACATCCGGAAGTCTCTTTAAAATGACCTTTTCTTCATAATATCTTCCCAGCATCCGTACCAGATTATCTTCTACTACCGGGTTCTTAGGGTCGCTGGCAAGCTCCGTGCGGCAGATCTCTACGCCGTTTAAACACTGCACCCCATCTACAGTCGTTCTCTTTAAATCCGGAAGAGCCGGTGCAAAGATCATTAATTCCGGTTTGAAATGTTCATCTACTGCCTTGATCTCTGCTGCAATATTTCCTCTCATGGTGGAATCAACTTTTTTGATCACATAGCGGAAGCTGTCAAAATCCACATCTTCCAGCGCATGGGACACTATCTCATATGCATGATCAGGATGAACTGTTCTGGACTCTGTATCAATGACAATGGATCTGTCTGCACCCATCGGCTTTCCGCAAAACAGCACTTCTGTTGGAAAACCTCTTCTGCGCAGCTGGACTCCGGTATCATTGGCTCCGGTAAAATCATCTGCAATGATCAGGTATCTTTCTTCCAACCATTTCACCGCCTTTCTAATTGTTCATTTTTGAAACATTTTTGTGAGAGTTCATATTTTTTTTAGATTTTTTTCTCATTCGTTTTATATTCTACACGCTTTTGTCTTTCTATTTCAATGAATTTATTGTATAATATGTTTAAATTTGTAACATTTATAAATGTGAGGTGACTTAAATGATAAAAAAATCCGTATACTGGGAATTGCTCCCTATAAAGGACTTGCCACTCTTATGAAACAATGTGCCCTGCAATACCCTGAGATCGAATTTACCGCCTATGCAGGAAGCATGGAACAGGGACTTGCCCTTGCAAAACGCTACAGCGAACATTATGACGTTATCATCTCCCGCGCAAACACAGCCAAGATGATCTCCCAGTCTGTGCATATCCCGGTCATCGATATTGGTATTGGCTATTATGATGTACTGCGCTGTATTAAAATGGCCCAGAATACCGGGACCAAATTTGCCCTTTTAGGCTTTCAGTCTTTGACTGTCATCGCAAAAAACCTCTGCGATCTTCTCCAGATCCATGTAGATATTTTCTCCTTCTCCGTAGATAACTGGAAAGGCTCCGGCGATCTTCTGGACCGTATGAAGGAACAGGGCTATAAAACTGTAGTCTGCGATATGATCCCTTATGACCATGCAAAAATGATCGGACTTACGCCTATCCTTCTTACCTCCAGCGCAGAAAGCGTAAAACAGGCCATGGAAAATGCCATTGGCACCTGGCAGCAGTACCAGAAGCTGTGCAATTCCAATGCATGATGCAGTCCCTGATCCGCAGCAGCTCCAACCAGTATCTGATCCTGGATCTGGAAGGCCGCTGCCATTATTCCACAATCAATGATGAAAAAGAGGAAGAATTTATCCAGAGCCTGCAAAAAGAGCTTGGAAAATGCCGCACTTCCTCCAGGCGTTCTTTCTTTGTCACACTGGGAAACCAGCTGTATTCCGTCCGCTCCAGCCTGGCTGAGGAAGGGGATTTCCCTTATATCATCTTCCGCATCATGTTATCCAAGATCCCTTTAAGCCACTCTAAATACGGCATCACCATTATGGATAAAGAACAGGCATTACAAAGCTTTATTGAAAGCTTTTACAGCAATACAGAACTATCCCGCAGCGCTGCCGCTGCCATGGATCAGTCAGGTTCTTCTTCAGTCCCTCTTATGATCACCGGAGAGATCGGTACAGGCAAAGACCGTGTAGCTTATCTCCACTATGCAAAGAGCCAGTTTAATGATGAACCGCTTTACGTTGTAAACTGTTCCATGTTAAATGATAAAACCTGGAATTTCCTGATCAATCATTACAACTCTCCTTTTACAGACAACGGAAATACCATTTACATCTCCAATCTGGGCGTTTTGTCCCACCCGCGGCAGAAACAGCTGTTATCTATCATACTGGACACCAACCTGCATATCCGCAACCGTCTGATCTTTTCCTGCACCCAGGCAAAGGACGGTCATATGCCCCATGCTGCATTGGAGTATACCAATATGCTTGGATGTGTGCCTCTTCCTATCAAGCCTTTACGGGAACAGAAAAATGACATTGTTCCTTCAGCCGCTCTTTATATTGATACGTTGAACCAGAATCTGGGCCGCCAGGTGGTAGGACTGGAAGACGGTGCCGCAAAGCTTCTTATGGAATATGACTATCCATGTAACCGCACCCAGTTTAAACGTATATTAAAAAAAGCAGTACTGGAAACCAGCACTGCCTATATATCCCGTGATACCATTGAAAAAATATTAAAAGAAGAATCTGCCTTTTTCCCGGATGACCATGAAGCGCATATGATAACACATTCCAAAGCAGCCACCGAAAAAGAAGGCTTTTCCCTGAACTTAGAACAGCCTCTTGACCGCATCAACCAGGACATTGTCCAGCATGTTTTAAACAGCTGCAATGGAAACCAGACAGCTGCAGCAAAGAAGCTGGGAATCAGCCGGACCACTTTGTGGCGCTATATCAACCGGTGATCTCGTCTTTTTTCTTTAACCCTTTTGTATTCTTCTCCACCAGTCTGCGGGCTACCATGATCTGGTGCCCGCAGCCGGTACATTTTAAGCGGAAATCCGCTCCTACTCTTAAGATCTCCCATTCACTGCTTCCGCATGGATGGGGCTTTTTTAATTTTACGATATCTCCTACTTCGTAGTTTAAACGTTCTCCTGGCATAGTTCTATTTCTCCTTGGATCTTCCTGATCCATTGTCATTTCCAACAACTGTTCCCAAAACCTTTCCGATGCTGTCAGAAATCACCAGATCTGCCTGGGAGTCCCTGGATGTTACGCTTTTATTGATCAGAACCAGCTTGTTGCCTCTGTAATAGTCAATAAGACCGGCTGCCGGATAGACCACAAGGGACGTACCTCCGATAATAAGCATGTCCGCGTTGCGGATATAATCAATGGACTTCTGGATAGTCCGGTCATCCAGTCCTTCCTCATAAAGGACTACATCCGGCTTGATACGGCCGCCGCAGGTGCAGGTAGGAACGCCTTCGCTGTTTCTCACATAGTCCAGATCATAAAACTGGCCGCAGCGGGTGCAATAATTTCTGTGTACAGAACCGTGAAGTTCCAGAACCTCTTTGCTTCCTGCCATCTGATGAAGGCCGTCAATGTTCTGGGTGATCACAGCCTTTAATTTTCCTTCCTGTTCCAGTTTTGCGAGGGCTTTGTGGGCTGCATTTGGCTTTGCATCCGGAAACAGCATACGGTCTTTATAGAAGCGGTAGAACTCTTCCGGATTTTGTATGTAAAAGCTGTGACTGATGATCTGCTCCGGCGGGTACTTATATTTCTGATTATACAGTCCGTCCACACTGCGGAAATCCGGTATGCCGCTTTCCGTAGAAACACCGGCTCCGCCAAAGAATACGATGTTGTCGCTTTCATTGATCCAGTCTTTTAACTGCTGCCATTTTTCATCCATATGCGTTTCCTCCTACACAACCTCGTCCAAAAATACCCCTTGCAGTGTCCTCACATATTCTGTCCAGAACGGTGGCATCACACCTAATGTCTCTTCCAGCGTCTTGTACCCAAAGATCCACTGTGCCAACTCGTCAATGTTGATCTCCAACACTTCGCTGGAAGATGGGATCTGTTCTGCCTCATCTGCCTCTGTCTGCAGCCCCAGTCCCTTCATCCGTTCCAGAGTACTTCCATTTTTTCCCAGTTTCCACAACCAGCATCCTTCATTTTCCGAAATAATCGGATCTTTTATGGAAAGAACTGCCTGAAATTTATCTCCTGGCGCGTTTTCATTTAATCCAATGACTTCTAACAATGATCTTACATCTGTGATCCGGACCATGATCGCCGGGTGCATATCTGAAGGCTTTATTTCCGATATGCTGTAATAAAACCGCTCTTCTCTTTTTCCAAGTCCCCACCAGGCTTCCAAAGCATGAAGTTTTCCGTCTTTTTCATACAGCCCCGTCACTTCTCCTGCTTCACTTTCCAGCTCTTTTTTAAGAAGTTCCATATAAGCCCTGTCTCTCACTGCATAGACTTCATAACGTTTCTCAAGCCAGTTATTCAGCCAGTGAGCCAGCTCTTCTGACTTTTCCGCCAGATCTACAGGAACCTTTTCCAGATCTTTTTCCGGTTCATCCTCAGGCTTCCATACCGGCTGGTCATAGATAAAAGCAAACTGAAATGGCCGGTAGATAGCCTCTGCAGCAGGCATCAGGAAGCAGAACGGCTTTTTCTCCTGATTTAAGTCCCGGAGCATTTGATTAAGGACCTGGCGCATATACCTTTATGGCGCTGGTGGGCAGCTGTGGCTACACCAACGATATAAGGCAGTTCCCATTTTTTTCCATTTACAGAAATGGTATAGGGATTTAAGTGAGCCATGGTCAGAAGTTTTCCTCCTTCTATGGCAAGCACTTTACTGCCGGGAAGTTTTTCGGAAAAATAGTAATCTGCAAAGCTTTTTGAGTCTTCCGGAAATGCCTCTTCCCATAAGGGCCTGCATTTTCCATATTCACTTTTCTCTAAATATCGTACCATATCCGCCTCTTTCTGCCCAGTATCACAGCCTCATTTAATGGAATATTTCATCCTCATTTTCATGATCTTAGTATTTCTTCTTAACCGAATATTTTCTTGCAAAATCCACCGGATAATAGCTCATCTTCGCCTTGCGCAGTCCCGGCATACCTACATCATCTTCTCTGTTTACCAGGGCTACATCCGGGAATTCATGAACTAAAAACTGCTGATTGATAAACTGATACAGACCGTTGATCTCCGGATCAGCCTTTTCAATATGGATCACTGCCATATTTTCCCGCTCATTTAAGCTTCCTACTGTAAATGCCTTCAATTCCCCGTCAATGTAAACGCCTGCCATCGGCACATTGAAAGCAGAGCAGTTCTTTAAAATATCATGGATACCGGCTACCTCGTAATCCAGGGAGATCTCATTTTCATAAGACTCTACTTTCTGCTGTCTCCATTTTTCCATAAACTGCCATACTTCCTGACGGTCGGAGCAGCAGATCCTGCGGTATTCATATCTGCCTTCATAGGTCTTTAAAAAGCCGTTTAAGCGGTTTTTCTTCTTATGAAGCTTCTTTCCAGCCAGTGTACGCATGGCATTTCCATCATAAAGATAATCTTTCAGATCATCTAATTCTGTTACTTCAAACTTTTCCGGATCCAGGTTCAGATATTCTACAGCTTCTGCATCAGCCAGAGAAATATAGAAAGGTTTATGGAGTACATTGTCAAAATAATCTACCATCTGATAGAAGAAATATGGAAGATCTTCTTCCTTGCAAAGAGGCATGGCGCTTGAAAGTATGCCATCTTTTTCCATAAGCCATAAAACTGCCTTGTCTTCGCTGACTGCACATTCTACCTTGTAGTAATCTTTCCATAAAAAGAGTCCAGGAATACGCTGTCACAGGTCCTGTTGGGCCTGAGACCATAAAAAGGGCGCAGCCTGGACATATCTTCAGCCTCTACAGGCCTAAAATTCAAATCCATTTCGTACCTCATTTCTTTTTTCGTTTGCGCACATCAGATTATACCATATTTCCTATCTATCTTACATTACTTTTTTCTCCATAGCACAGGCGGTCCACCTACACTCCCACCTCTTTCACCAGAAGCAGCCTCTGCCCCGTTTTTACCTGTTCACCTGGAAGTTCATTGGTGGTAACGATATTTTCCACTGTAGTATGAAATTTTTTTGCAATATCCCAAAGAGAGTCTTTCTCCTGAACAATATATCCGACGATCCCGGGAAGTTCCTGTAACTGTTTCAGATCCAGTGGTTCTTCCTTTATTCCGGTTATCACCGTTTCCTGTACCGGTTCCAGGATCATAAAGTCCAGGGCTGCCACACCTTTTACTTCCACCGTATCTGCTCCCGTCATTACAGCTGTCAGCTGATCTACTCCTGCATCCAGCTGATAAATACTCTTTTTGGTAATACCTGCTGCCTGGGCGCTGCATTTAAAAGGGATCTGCCTGGAAACAGACTGGATTGGGGCACTGTCATCACTGGTGAGATAGAGAATGGTCACATCCAGGATTCCTTCTATATCCAAACTGTTTTCTTCCGGTTCGATCTCATCTAACTGTACCATTCCCTGGGTATGGCAGATCTGAAGGATCCGCTCCTGCTGCCCCAGATGTATTTTCTCCCCAATCCTCGGTCTGCATACATTTCTTGCGATCAGCCGGTCATATCCCATCTCATTTTTCTCCGGCGTGATCTGACAGCTGTTAGAATAAATATCTTTTAACAGCATTTCTTCTTTTTCTTCATACAGCCGGATATCCAGATCTAAGACTACATCCAGATCCAGTTCCCGCATCTGCCGTCCGGATCCGGTTTCGCCTCCACTTCTCCATGAGCCAGGCGCAAAGATACCATGGGGATCTGTCCTTCATGTGCCTGGGCTATCTCTATATCACCTGAAAATGGGATCACCTCTTCCATCCACTGCACCGGCATATTTTCTTCTTCTGTTTCATAGATCACAAATAATGTAAGCTGTCCTTCCAGGTGCAGGCGGCCATCTAACGGCTTTACAGACTGGCTGCTTATGGAAATATCCTTCCACAATAGATTTTCTATATCTGGTCTTCCCCCTGTAAGGACCGTATTTTCCCGTATACGGTAAGTGTCTTTACGGTGAAGAGCCAGTATAACAGGAGAAATGCTTCCCATTTTCACTTCCGGGGGCATTTCTTCTGTCTGACTTGAAAAACTTCCGGCTGTTCCCGTCTCCTTCAGGTCCGAAGCTGCCATCTGGGATGTTTCTCCCTCTGTATGGATCTCCACCGTGATCACAGCTTTTACCCCCAGCTTCCTGGAATTGATCATATCTGTTTTCATGTCTTCCAGGATCCAGTTTAAACCTGTATGATCTCCTTCTGCCAGTCCCGGAACATTAACAGTCTCTTCAAAAGGAATGTTTCCTCCTAATGTTTCCAGTCCCCCATTTTCTTTTCTGTAAAGGACCTGAAATTCCAGTTTTCCTTTTACTGTGATCTTCTCCTCCTGGGTCTTTACATTTTCCCCCTGGATATGAGCCTGCTCCAGTATGACCTGTTCCATATCTTCCAGTGTATCAGGAACAATAAAATCTTCGTCCAGAGTGATCTGGGTCACTGCATTTCCTTTCCACCGGTTCATATGTATCTGCTTCTTTATTAATTCCATAAAAAACACCTGCCGTTCTCATAGTCTTTTACGAAAGTCTATGCGGACAACAGGTGTTTTATAACTTTACTGCTTATTTAACTTTTCTTTTAACTGGCGTATCTCCTCTTCCATCTGGAGCATACGCTCTTTCATTATTTCATATTCTTCCAGTGTCATGGTCTCTTTCCGCTTTGGAAGTGTAACACCATCTTTTTTTACAGGTCTTGCAGGAATTCCCACTGCTGTTACATTATCTTCCAGTGGTTTTAAAAGAACTGCATTGGCAGCAATGGAGCAGTTGTCGCCTACTTCAAAGGCTCCTAATATCTTGCTCCGGCACCTACCATTACATTATTTCCAAGAGTAGGATGACGTTTGCCTTTCTGGGTACCAACACCGCCTAATGTAACGCCCTGATAAATCGTACAGTTATCACCTACAACAGCGGTTTCACCGATGACCACGCCGGAACCATGGTCAATCAGGATCCCATGTCCTAACTGCGCTCCCGGATGGATCTCGATCAGAGTGAAAAACCTGGCGATCTGTGAGATCAGTCTGGCAATAAAGAACATTTTATGCTTATAAAACCAGTGGGCAAAACGATGCCAGATCAGAGCATGTATCCCCTGATACAAAAGTAAAACTTCCAAAGCACTTCTTGCTGCCGGGTCACGTTCCTGTACTGCTTTGATGTCTAACCAAATGTCTTTAAATATCATAATACGGCTCCCTCATGGTGTATTCGCAATGCGTCACTCATGGACACGCACTGACGTGCTCTACTGTCTGCTTACGCAGACGGTCCATTCGTTAATGGCCCAAACAAAACAAATGTCTGCTGCGCAGCCGCTTGTTTTGCTTTAGGGCTCATTATATCATATGTTATTTTTCAAAAAAAGAGCGCATTTTTATTTTTCATGCATTTTTATTGAAACACAACCGGCAGATCCAGTAATTCCGTTTTCACCACAATATATGGACTGGAGCTCTCAACGCCTTTATCCTCTCCATTTTCAGGTCCTTTTAATTCCGTTGCTATTACAACAGAATTTCCCGTCAGATATAGCTCATTCACACAGATGCTGTATCCGCCGCCTTCCTGGGGCCCATATCCAACAGCTATGTACAGATTTTCATCTGTTGTATAGGTCATTTTAAAGGGTGCTGATGTTTTCTGTTTGATCAGCGTCTGCAGCTCCTGAGGAAGTTCGCTGTCGGAAACAGGTGTGATCGTGAGATCCCGCACTTTTTCCTCTTTTTTACCCAGAATGCTGCAGCCGGATAAAAGCAGGCAAAGTGCCACGATCCCGACGCAGACTGTACATAATAAACGCTTTCCGTTTTTCATCAAAAAAATCTCCCGGATATACTGTTACAACAATATATCCAGGAGATTTCATTTCTATGTTTGTCTGTTTGATATTTATTAGCAGATCTTTCTGATCCAGCCTTCTGGAGCTTCGATACGGCCCATCTGGATACCGGTTAAAGTATCATACAGCTTCTTGATCACTGGTCCCATCTCGTCCATACCGCTTGGGAAGCAGATCTCTTTGCCATGGTCTACAACCTTGCCTACTGGGGAGATAACTGCTGCAGTACCGCAAAGTCCGCACTCAGCGAAGTCACCTAACTCAGACAGCTTAACAGGTCTCTGGGTAACCTTTAATCCAAGGTAGTGCTCTGCAACGTATACCAGAGAACGTCTTGTGATAGAAGGAAGGATAGAGTCAGACTTTGGAGTAACAACTTCGCCGTCCTTGGTTACGAACAGGAAGTTTGCACCACCGGTCTCTTCTACATAAGTTCTGGTTGCCGGATCCAGGAACATGTTCTCATCAAATCCATTTGCATGTGCTACTTCATGTGCATGAAGGCTCATTGCATAGTTCAGACCAGCCTTTACATGGCCTGTTCCGTGAGGTGCTGCACGGTCGAAGTCACTGACACAGATGGTGATCGGCTTAGCGCCGCCCTTGAAGTATGGTCCAACTGGTGTAACGAACATTCTGAACTGATATTCGTGGGATGGCTTAACACCGATTACAGGACCTGAAGCAAACATATATGGACGGATGTATAAGGTTGCGCCGCTTCCGTAAGGTGGAACCCATGCTGCGTTTGCCTTAACAACCTGATCCAATGCGTCTAAGAATTTCTCCTTAGGGAATACTGGCATTTCCAGTCTGGATGCGGAGTCCATCATACGCTCTGCGTTCATGTCAGGACGGAAAGTAACGATGCTGCCGTCTTCTGTTGTGTAAGCCTTTAAGCCCTCGAAACATTCCTGGCAGTACTGTAAGATACCTGCGCACTCGTTAATAGTAACATTGGAGTCAGCGGTCAGAGTTCCCTCATCCCATGCTCCGTCTTTATAGTTTGATACATAACGCATATCAGTTGGCATGTAGCTGAAACCGATATTTGCCCAGTCAAGATTTTTCTTTTCCACGATCTTGTATCCTCCGTTTCTTAATTCTTCTTACTGATTTTCATCATTTTAAATATGTACTTACCTTGTTGCTCATTATAGTCTCATTATTTCTGAAAATCAATGAAAATTTGTTTCATCTGCTATGCAATTCATGCATATCTGGTATAACCGCGGGCTTTAACAGCTGCCCCGGCTATATACTCTGGTTATTTTCCAGCGCCTTCTCCTGCAAAATATTCTTTTGTCAGTTTCACCACTGTTCCGGAAAGAAGGAACAGGGCGATCAGGTTGGGGATCGCCATAAGACCGTTAAATGTCTCTGCAATATTCCACATCAGACCCAGATCTGCAGTAGCCCCTAAAATAGCCACCAGTGAATATGCTACCATAAACGGCTTAATGACTTTTTCTGAGAATAAAAATTCAATACATCTTGCGCCGTAAAGTCCCCAGCCCAGAATGGTAGAGAATGCGAAACAGCACATGGCAACTGCAGTAAAGACAGATACCCAGTTTCCATAAACAGAAATAAATCCCTGAATAGTCAGCTCTGCGCCTGCTGCCTGTCCGTAACCTACCGGTACCTGACTGCAAAGGATAACAAGAGCTGTTAATGTACAGATCACAATGGTATCTGTAAATACTTCAAAAATACCGAACATTCCCTGCTTTACCGGTTTTCTGGTATCTGCACATGCATGGGCGATAGAGCCGGTACCAAGACCTGCCTCATTGGAGAAGATACCTCTGGAAACGCCTTTTTTCATACTCATAAACAGGCTTCCCACTGCTCCGCCTGTTACAGCTGCAGGTTTAAAAGCACCTTCAAAAATGGCCTGGATCACAGATGGAAGTGCCTGGATCCTAAAGAGGATGATACCTACAGATAACACAATATAAAGGAGCGCCATAAAAGGAACCAGCTTCTCTGTTACCTGACCAATACGCTTTACACCGCCTAACAGGATCAGAGCTACCAAAGCGGCAATGATGATACCCTGGATCAGGTTGGAAGTCTTTACTGCCCCTTCTGAGATCAGTCCACAGCTTAAGAGAGCAGAGTTCACAGCCGTTGTGATCGTATTGACCTGGGTTGCATTTCCTGTACCAAATACAGTAAGCACACCGAAAGCGGAAAACAGGACAGCTAAAAACTGCCAGTTCTTTCCAAGTCCATTTTTAATATAGTACATAGGACCGCCTACCAGATCCCCTTCTTTGTTTGTCTCACGGTAGTAGACAGCCAGAGTTACCTCTGCAAATTTGGTACACATACCAAGAACGGCAGAAACCCACATCCAGAACACAGCGCCTGGTCCTCCAATGGCAATGGCTCCTGCTACACCGGCAATATTTCCTGTTCCAACTGTGGCCGCCAGAGCCGTACACACCGCCTGAAATGGTGTCAGCGCTCCGTCAGAAGCATTTCTCTTGCGGAACATCCTTCCGATGGTAGTCTGGATGGCATAGGAGAACTTGCGGATCTGCAAAAAACCGGTACGGCAGCTTAAATAAAAGCCAACGCCGATGATGCAGACCATTGCAGGAACACCCCAGATAAAATCATTCACAACCTGGTTAATCGTTTCAATGGTGCTGAGCATGGATAAATCCTCATCTTTCTAAATCAAAACTGATCAAAAATTAAAACTTGATTTCTTTTCCTTCCAGACGCCACTGTCTGAATTCTGCAGATGCAGAAAGAAGCAGGTCGGAAGAAGAGTTTAATGCTGTTTCTACAGAGTCCTGGATCACGCCGATGATAAAGCCGATACCTACGATCTGCATGGCAATGTCATTGGAAATACCGAAAAGTGAGCATGCCATAGGGATCAGAAGCAGGGAACCTCCTGCTACACCAGATGCGCCGCAGGCAGATAAAGTTGCCAGGATACTTAAGATAATGGCACTTGGGATATCAACTGCGATACCTAAGGTGTGGGCTGCAGCCAGTGTCATGACTGTGATAGTGATCGCTGCACCGTCCATGTTGATGGTTGCTCCCAGTGGAATGGTAACAGAATATGTATCCTTATCCAGTCCCATTTCTGCGCAGGCTTCCATATTAATAGGAATGTTTGCAGCAGAACTGCGGGTAAAGAATGCAGTAATGGCACTCTTTTTTAAGCACTTGAAGATCAGCGGATATGGGTTCTTACGGATGCACCAGAATACCAGGATCGGATTGGTGACAAAGTAGATAAACAGCATAGAACCTAAAAGCACTGCTAACAGTTTACCATATTCTGTGAAAGTTGAAAGTCCATTTACAGAAACGGTATTGTATACAAGACCCATAATACCAAATGGAGCACACTGGATGATCCAGGTTACGGTCTTTGAAAGAGCTGCGGAAATGTCATTTAATGACTGCTTGGTGGTATCAGATGCCTTACGAAGTGCGATACCGATAAGAACGGCCCATACAAGGATGCCGATGTAGTTTGCAGATACTAAAGACTGTACCGGGTTTGTTACCACATTCATAAGAAGTGTTCTTAATACTTCTGCTACACCCTGAGGTGCTGCCATATCAGTTGCCGCATCCACCAGTGTCAGTGTTACAGGAAATGCACTGCTTGCAGTAACTGCTACGATAGATGCAAGGAAGGTACTGAACATATACATAATAATAACTGTACGGATGACGCCTCCGTGGCTTTTTCCTGCGTAGCACAGAGAACTGATAACTAAGAAAAATACTAACAACGGCGCAATAGCTTTTAACGCGCCAACAAATACATCACCTAAAATGGCGATCCCGCCTTCGGACGGAACAAACATTCCTAATAAAGCACCGATCACAAGACCAGCCACAATCCTCTGCACCAGGCTGATGCCGGTCCAGGCCTGAACTATCTTCTTCATACTCTTTTCCTATTCCCTTCTATTTGGTAAAGTGTTAAAAATACGCAACGGAAAGTATTATACACAATATGTCTGTAAAATACAAATGTTTTTTTCTAGCGGACACTTTTAGATGATTGTACACGAACCTGCATAAATTTCCCATTGTCCTAATATGATGTAAAAAACGTTCTCAAGGGGATAACCCATGAAAGATTATATTGAAGAACGAGCTGTCGCCATTGCCAATTACATCATAGATCACAACGCTACTGTCCGGCAGACAGCAAAACGCTTTGGGATCAGTAAGAGCACAGTGCACAAGGACTGCACGGAGAGACTGATCTCCATCAATCCGGTTCTCGCCGCCCAGACAAGAGTGGTCCTGGATCTGAACAAATCCGAGCGTCATATCCGGGGTGGGATGGCTACAAAGGAGAAATATCAATACCAGCATCGACTTGCCATCTGCAGTCGGGAAGAGAAGTAACGTTTATTTTTGTAATAAGATAGGGTTCAGCCATCTGCCGCCTGCAGGACCTCTTTCAGCGTATCTTTAAATGCAAGAGCCGCTTTGGAATGGTATCTGCCAGGCGGCAGTGCTATTCCCAGATCAATAAAAGCACTTTCTGCACCCAGAGATAAAAACTCTGCATTTCTGAAATAATGTCTGGAACTGTAATAGGTAAATGCAAGTCCCAGTCCTGCTGCTCCCATAGCTGCTGACATAAGGGCTGACAGCTTGTGATTGCTGGCAATCGGTTGTATTCCATTCTTATTAAATATCTGCCTTGCTTCCCGGCCCAGGATCGTATCATAATCGCTGAGAAGATATTCATAGGAAAGTGTATCTTTTAAATTCACATACTGTGGTATCCTGGAGTCCGGATTATCCTCATTATTTCTTGCAAACTCCATGACCGGGTAGGTATGGCTGGTAATAAGGCATATCTCATCTTTCAAGACCCACTCTATATTCAGTCTGGGATCTGCCTCAGACATAACTAAAAGGCAATATCGATCTCGCCGGACAACAGCTGCTGCTCTAATACCATGGAATTTTGCTCCACGATCTCCACTTTCACATCCGGATGCTCCAGGCGGAATGCATTTAACACTGGTGGAAGAAGATAAGAACCTCTGAAACTGCTGACCCCCATGATCACACGACCGCTTTTTAACTGTTTCATATCTTTGATCTCGTTTTGTACAGACCGGTATTCTGCCAGTGTCTTATATGCATACTGGAGCATCAGTTCCCCTTCCTGGGTCAGACGCACTCCCCGGGAAGTACGGATAAACAGCTTACTCCCTACATTATTTTCCAATATGCTTAAAAACTGACTGAGGCTGGACTGGGCCATAAACAGCCGCTCTGCCGCTTTTGAAATACTCTTTTCTTCTGCTATGGCAATAAAATAATCCAGTTCTTTCATTTCCATGATCTGTATTTCCCCCTTTGTTTCGCTGATCCCTGCTGACCAATCTGTGTTTTCTTTATAGCTATCGGTTTTTCCGATATATATTATAGCATATTTTGTATTTTTTCGTTGGCAAAAGTAGATTATTATAATTACATAAGCGATAGAAACAGATCAATAAAATATTCTCTCAAATTGGAGGTTTATTATGGGAAAGATTTCCATGAAAGGTGTGTGCGATATGCACGTACATACAAATCCAGACTTAAGGCTGCGTGCTTATGATGACTTTGAACTGGCAGATGCAGCAGTCAGAGTCGGCGCCAGAGCCATTGTCATCAAAACTCATCTGGGCTTTACAGTAAACCGTGCTTATCTCACCAATCAGTACGTGAAAAAAGTATACGGTGAAAATACCGGTTTCACCATGTACGGCGGCGTTGTTATGAACAAGGTCATCGGCGGTATCAACCCGGAAGCCGTAGAAAAAGGCTTAAAGCTGGGTGCAAAAGAGATCTGGCTTCCTACCCAGTCTGCAAAACGCCATTTAGAGAAAATGGGCCAGGATCCGGCTAAAGGCATCGAATTAATGCGGGATGGAAGGTAGTTCCAGAACTTGTGGATGTATTTAAACTGATCCGTGACTATGACGTAGTCCTTGGAACAGCCCATGTTTCCCCAGAAGAAGCATTTGTAGTGGTAGAAGCTGCAAAAGATGCCGGCGTTAAAAAGATCGTTATCACTCATCCGGAATGGTGGGTAGTGGATATGAGCATAGATGACCAGATCCGCCTGGTAAAAGATTATGACGTGATCCTGGAACGGTGTTACGCACAGAATATGGCGGCGGTGCTTACAAGAGCAATCTCCCAGACAATCTGGAGCTTATTAAGGCCGTTGGTTATGAACACGTTATGGTAGATACAGACGGCGGACAGACTGAAAATCCGCACTGGGAGCTGGCTTTAGAGGAATATATGCAATATCTGGCTGATCATGGTATCCCGGAAGAACATATTTACCACATGACAAAAACAATTCCTTACAAGCTTCTTGGAATTGAATAAGAAGCTTGCTGAATAAAAGCTTCAGTAAAATATAACATATATCAGGAGGGGAACATATGTTAAGTATCATTATTATTCTTTCAATCGCACTGGCGATTTTTCTTGGATACAGGACCAAGATCAACACCGGTCTTTTCTGCATCGTATTTGCCTACATCATTGGCTGTTTTGTTATGGGATTAAAACCAAAACAGGTCATCGCTTTCTGGCCTACAAACACCATGTTTGTTATCTTGTCCGTTTCGTTATTTTATAATTTTGCTGCTATCAACGGAACTCTGGAGAAAATGTCCGGCGCCCTGTTATACGCCTGTCGCAATTTTCCGGGATTGCTTCCTTATGCACTGTTTGCAGTAGCTGTCATCCTTTCTGTTATGGGTGCTACTTATTTTACAGTTCTTGCATTCCTGGCTCCTATCACCCTGGTGATCTGCGATGAGTCCAGAATGGACAAATTAACCGGTGCTGTTGCCATTAACTGTGGTGCCTTAGCAGGTGGCAATTTTCCAACTTCCAATCTTGGGGTCGTTTTCCGCGGTCTGGCTGATACAGCCTATGAGGCTTCTCCTGATATCGCAGCCGTAGATTCCTTCAATATGGAAATGAAGATCTTTATCTTTGCTATCATCTTCTCCCTGATCCTCATTACCATTTTCCGCTTTGGTTTTAAGGAAAACAGAAATATTGGAAAAGGCGTTACTTTTAAAAAACCTGAAGCTTTTACAAAAGATCAGAAGACCACTCTCACTTTAATGTTAGCATGATGGCTGTAGTTCTGATCTTCCCACTGTTAAACATCCTTATGTCAGGAAATACTGCTGTTAAATATATCAGTGGAAAAGTAGATGTCGGTCTGGTTGCCATTATCTTTACTGTGATCGCCCTTTTATTAAAACTGGCTCCACAGAAAGAAGCCATTGCAAAAGTTCCGTGGAATACCATTATCATGATCGCAGGTGCCGGTATGCTGATCGCTGTTGCAGTAGAAGCCGGAACCATTGAAGCACTTTCTACCTGGATCGGTTCCAATGTACCAAAGCCTCTGGTTCCTATTGCTTTCTGCCTGGTAGGTGCCACCATGAGTTTCTTCAGTTCCACTACAGGAGTGGTTGCTCCGGCATTGTTCCCGCTGATCCCGAATCTGGCTGCTTCTGTAGGTTTAAGCGCGCCGGTATTATTTGCCTGCACGATCCTTGGTGCCCAGTCCAGCGCTATCAGTCCATTTTCTTCCGGCGGTTCCCTGATCCTTGGTTCCACCCCGAAAGAGGAAGAACGCAATGAGCTGTTTAACCGTCTTCTCATGGTAGCTGTTCCCATCAGCGTGATCACCTGCACTATTTATAACTTTGTGATTGCTATGGTTCTGTAAATATAATCGTGTTTCATTCAAACGGGTTTTCTGTCTTTCTTTGCAGAAGACCCGTTTTTATGTATAATGGATACAGAGTACATAAACAAAAACGGAGGAACCTCCCATGGCAAAAAAATCCACCCGCAACACCAGAGGCCGCATTGTAAGCGCAGCCTGGAAGCTATTTTATGAGCAGGGCTATGAAGATACGACAGTAGAAGAGATCATCGAGCTTTCCGGCACTTCCAAAGGCTCTTTTTACCACTATTTTGACGGCAAGATGCCCTTCTTTCTACTTTAAGCTCTCTTTTGATGAGAAATATGAGGAACTTACCGGACTTCTGACACCAGAAATGACTGCTATGGAACAGCTGCTGTTTTTAAACAGGGAACTTTTTCATATGATCGAGGACAGCATTTCCCTGGACCTGTTAGCAAGGCTTTATTCTACCCAGCTGACTACCAATGGGGAAAAACATCTGTTAGACCACAACCGGATTTACTATAAACTGCTGCGAAAGATCATCGCCAAAGGTCAGGCTGAAGGCCAGTTAAGCAGCCGTTCCAATGTAAATGAAATGGTAAAGCTGTATGCTCTCTGCGAACGGGCCCTTCTTTATGACTGGTGTCTTTGTGCAGGCGAATATGCCTGACGGAATACAGCGCAAAGGTCCTTCCGGGTTTTTTAAGCAGCTTTCTTCCTTAAAAATGTACAACCTGCTGTGGATATTATTTTAATTCTTATTTTTTGTATATGTTTTATTTATTATAATCGTACAGTTATTTTTTCTATATAAACACTGGGTTTTTGTCACATTTCATTAATATTCGTACAGTATTTATTCTATACTTCATTCTGTATTGTAGTCTATTTTTATGTATGTTATAATCGTCCTCAATATTATGTTCTCCCGAAATCATTCTGCGCATGAAAGACTAGGAGATCATTATTTCGAGGAGGAATAAGATTATGATTTCAGGACAGGCTGGTATCCTGGCAGCCATTGTGATCTATCTGCTTGCAATGGTGTATGTAGGATTTTATTTCAGCAAGAAAGGCAGCGGTGATTCCGCAGATGATTTCTATTTAGGCGGCAGAAAGCTTGGTCCCTTTGTAACAGCTATGAGTGCGGAAGCCTCTGATATGAGCAGCTGGCTGTTGATGGGTCTGCCAGGCGTTGCTTATCTCACCGGTATTGCAGACGCAGCTGGACGCCATCGGCCTTGGCATTGGTACTTATTTAAACTGGCTGATCGTAGCACAGCGTCTGCGCCGTTACTCGATCGTATGCAATGCCATCACCATTCCGGACTTCTTCTCCCGTCGTTTTAAAGATGACAAAAATATCCTGATGTGCATTTCCGCCATCATCATCCTTGTTTTCTTTATTCCTTATACTGCTTCCGGATTTAAAGCCATCGGAACCTTATTCTCCAGCCTTTTCGGTACCGATTATCACATTGCAATGATCGTTGGTGCAGTTGTTATCGTAGGTTATACCGTTATGGGCGGCTTCATGGCAGTTTCCACTACAGACCTGATCCAGAGCGTGGTTATGTCCATTTCCCTGGTCGTCATCGTATTTTATGGCATCCATATGGCCGGTGGCTGGAGCGAAGTTGTAAACAACGCTACTTCTCTAGCCGGTTACCTCTCCATAACCCAGCTTCATGACAGGGCAACTGCTTCTGCTGCACCTTACGGCCTGCTTTCTATTGTATCTACCGTAGCATGGGGCCTTGGCTACTTCGGTATGCCTCATATCCTCCTTCGTTTCATGGCTATCGAAGAGGAGAAAAAACTGGTACTTTCCCGCCGGATCGCAACTGTATGGGTACTGATCTCCATGTGCGTTGCCATTCTTATCGGTATCATCGGATATGGCGCTTCTGTAGCAGGTTCTATCCCAATGTTTACCACCAGCTCCCAGTCTGAGACTGTTATCATCCAGTTTGCACATCTTCTTGGACAGAATGGTTTCTTACTGTCACTGGTCGCAGGCGTTGTACTTGCAGGTATCCTGGCATGTACCATGTCAACTGCTGATTCCCAGCTTTTAACTGCTGCTTCCGGTGTATCCCAGAACCTGCTCCAGGACTTTTTAAAGATCAAAATGAGCACTGCCGCTTCCATGAATGCAGCCCGTCTTACGGTTATGGGAATTGCCATTGTAGCCGTTTTCCTGGCATGGAACCCGGACAGCTCTGTATTCACCATCGTATCCTTTGCATGGGCCGGTTTTGGAGCATCCTTCGGACCGCTGGTGCTGTTCGCCCTCTTCTGGCGCCGTACCAATATGCAGGGCGCACTGGCCGGTATGCTTACAGGCGGCGTTATGGTCTTTGTATGGAAGTATCTGGTACGCCCATTAGGCGGAAACTTCAATATTTATGAACTGCTTCCTGCATTTGTCCTTTCCTGCCTTGCTATTGTCATTGTTTCCCTTCTTACAAAGGAGCCTTCAAAAGAAATTTATGATGAATTTGATTCTGTTGGAAAATAAATCTTAAGCTATAAATCAAAGCTTCTTTATATAATAAATCTTCTCTTGACAAATCTTCTTATGTGTCATACCTTAGATTGGTATTAATGATAATTTTTATCAACAAAATTACCCCTGGTATATCCTTTTCTATAATATACCAGGGACAAAGGAGCCTAGTATGACACTTCGCGATCTACCCATTGGAAAAACTGCAACGATTTTGTCTGTTGGCGGAGAAGGAGCTTTGCGCCAGCACTTTTTAGACATGGGCCTTATCCCCAAAGGAGAGGTGACCATGGTGAAATATGCCCCTATGGGCGACCCTATGGAGCTGCGCATCCACAGCTATGAGCTGACCTTGCGCCTTGCAGATGCAGAAAAAATAGAAATTACAGATGTAAGGGACGGCGTTCTTCCCCGCCCCCAGAATCCGGACTTAAGCACCATTGAACAGTCCAAGCCTCATCCAGGCCTTGGTGAAGGCGGAAAATACCATATTAAAGCAACGGAAAATCCACTGCCGGATACAGAGCTGCTTACCTTTGCCCTTGCAGGAAACCAGAATTGCGGCAAGACCACACTGTTTAACCAGCTTACCGGTTCCAACCAGCATGTAGGTAACTTCCCTGGCGTTACCGTAGACCGGAAAGACGGTATGATCCGCGGAAAGAGCAATACCCTTGTAACAGACCTTCCTGGTATCTACTCCATGTCCCCTTATTCCAGTGAAGAGCTGGTAACCCGAAACTTTCTTTTAGATGAGCATCCAAAGGGCATCATCAACATTGTAGATGCCACCAACATTGAGCGAAACCTGTATCTGACCATGCAGTTAATGGAACTGGATATCCCTATGGTCCTTGCATTAAATATGATGGATGAAGTGCGGGATAACGGCGGTTCTATTATGGTCAACCAGATGGAGGAAATGCTTGGTATCCCGGTCATTCCTATTTCTGCTGCCAAAAATGAGGGCATCGACGAGCTGGTAGAACATGCCATCCACGTTGCCAAATATCAGGAACCTCCAAGAACCATGGACCTTTGTGATGTAAATGATGACGGCGGTGCTGTCCATCGTTGTCTTCACGCCATTATGCACCTGATTGAGGACCATGCAAAAGCCGCCGGTATCCCACTGCGTTTTGCTGCCTCCAAGCTGGCGGAGGGAGATTCCCTTATTATAAACAGCTTGAACCTGGATGAGAACGAGAAACAGACCTTAGAGCATATCATTACCCAGATGGAAGCAGAGCGCGGCCTGGACCGTGCAGCAGCCATTGCACATATGCGCTTTGATTTTATTGCAAAAACCTGTGATGCTTCCGTTATCAAGCCAAGAGAAAGCAAGGAACATCTGCGCAGCGTGAAAATGGATAAGATACTTACCGGAAAATATACCGCTATACCCTGTTTTGCAGGTATTATGGGACTGGTATTCTACCTTACCTTCGGCGTGATCGGAAGTTTCTTATCTGACCTCCTTGACAGCTGCATTTCCGCTCTTTCCACGCTGGTAGACCATTTCCTGATCCTTTGGAATGTAAACCCGGTGATCCATTCCCTTGTTATGGACGGTATTTTCAACGGTGTGGGAAGTGTATTAAGCTTCCTGCCGATCATTGTTACACTGTTCTTCTTCCTGTCTTTGCTGGAAGACAGCGGATATATGGCAAGAGTAGCCTTTGTTATGGATAAGCTGCTGCGAAAGATCGGTCTTTCCGGCCGCAGCATCGTGCCTATGCTTATCGGCTTTGGCTGTACCGTTCCGGGCGTTATGGCAAGCCGTACTCTTCCATCGGAACGTGACCGTAAAATGACCATTTTGCTGACCCCGTTTATGAGCTGTTCCGCAAAGCTGCCTATCTACGCCTTTTTTACCGCAGCATTCTTCCCGGAGCATGGCACCCTTGTGATGATAGCCCTGTATTTTGGCGGTATTATCATGGGTATTTTAATGGCACTTATTTTACGTGGAACTTTATTTAACGGAGAAGCTGTTCCTTTTGTTATGGAGCTGCCAAATTACCGTATGCCAGGTGCCAAAAACGTTGGTCTGCTGTTATGGGATAAGGCAAAGGATTTCCTTCAGAGAGCCTTTACCGTTATCTTCATGGCAACCCTTGCTATCTGGTTCTTACAGACCTTCAGCCTGCGTTTAAACATTGTTACAGACTCTAAGGACAGTATCCTTGCTATGATCTCCGGCTGATCGCCCCATTAATGCATCCAATGGGACTGGGAGACTGGCGGATCGCCACTGCCCTTATTACAGGATTTTTAGCAAAGGAAAGCGTTGTTTCCACGCTGTCTATCCTCTTTGGAAAAACCAGCACACTGGTATCCAGTATGACTTCTCTGTCCGCTGCCAGCCTGTTAGTTTTCTGTCTGCTGTATACACCATGTGTGGCTGCCATTGCTTCTATTAAGAGAGAGCTGGGTGGAAAATGGGCACTGACCGTTGTGATCTTACAGTGTGTGGTTGCATGGATCGCAGCTTATATTGTTTATCTGATCGGAGGATTTTTCTTTTAAATATATTTTGGTCCGGCTTACCGGATCATCTCATTCACTGCACAAAAAGCAGCCGCTCTGCCGGTTCCATTTATAGGGCCTGCAGCAGAGTGGCTGCTTTTTATATGCATATATATGTTTTTCCTGGACTGTTAACGAAGGTTCAGCCTGCGTTTATGATAATTTCTTATATAATAAGTTTCCTACACTCTGGATCACCTGCACAAAGATGATCAGCACAATACTGGTACTTATCAGATACGGCATTTTATAGGCCTGGTATCCATAACGGATGGCCACATCGCCCAGACCGCCGGCACCAATGGCACCGCCCATTGCGCTGTAACCGATCAGGCTGATCATAGTCAGTGTGATACCGGAAAGGATAGCCGGAAGAGCTTCTTTTAAGTATACGCGGAAGATGATCTGCAGGTCTCCTGCGCCGAAAGAACGGGCTGCTTCGATGAGACCATGGTCTACACTGCGAAGAGCAGACTCAATCACTCTGGCTACAAAAGGAATGGCAGAAATGGTTAAAGGCACTAAAGCTGCCTTTGTACCAATGGCCTTTCCTGCGATCATACGGGTAAACGGGATAACAATAACCATTAAAATGATAAATGGGAAGCTGCGGAATACATTTACAAGGATATCCAG
>ENA-OQIG01000147-OQIG01000147.1-human-gut-metagenome-genome-assembly--contig:-NODE-147-length-39714-cov-3.961604_pt1 | contig 39714 bp, 39 predicted proteins | sample MGYA00242576_ERZ504741 | MGnify/ENA primary metagenome ERZ504741 (study PRJEB26092, sample SAMD00036436) | human gut metagenome | host: Homo sapiens | study: EMG produced TPA metagenomics assembly of... | reverse complement strand
GAAAAAAGAATAAAAGAATATGGGACTTACACTTGAAACAGTAGTATTCTACTTTCTGGCAGTGTTCATCATTGCCATGTCCATACTGACAGTGACCACGCAGCGTATCGTGCGTTCGGCCACTTACCTGCTGTTCGTGCTTTTCGGCACAGCAGGTATCTACTTTCTGTTAGGATACACTTTCCTCGGATCGGTACAGATCATGGTCTATGCCGGAGGTATCGTGGTGCTCTATGTATTCTCCATCCTGCTGACGAGTGGAGAAGGCGACCGGGCCGCTCACCTGAAACGGAGTAAATTCCTGGCAGGGCTTGTCACTACGATTATAGGTGCAATCCTGGTGCTCTTCATTACACTGACACACAAATTTGTGCCGACAAGCGATCCGGAACCTGTAGAAATCAGTATCAAGACCATCGGACATGCTTTGTTAAGCAGTGGTAAATATGGATATGTATTGCCTTTTGAAGCAGTCAGCATTCTGTTGCTGGCCTGTATCGTGGGCGGATTATTAATTGCACGTAAAAGATAGGACGATATGATGATACACATGGAATATTACCTGGTGGTTTCTACCATCATGATGTTTGCGGGAATATACGGGTTCTTCACCCGCCGCAACACACTTGCTATCCTCATCTCTGTAGAACTGATGCTGAATGCTACAGATATCAACTTTGCCGTATTTAACCGTTTCCTTTTTCCCGGAGAGCTCGAAGGGTATTTCTTTGCCCTGTTCTCCATTGCCATCTCGGCAGCGGAAACGGCTATCGCTATCGCCATCATGATTAATATTTACCGGAATATACGTAGTATTCAGGTAAAGAATCTGGATGAATTAAAGTGGTAAATACGTCATTATGATCATAGAAATAATAACTAAATTATGGAATATACAATTCTGATCCTTCTTCTCCCTTCCTCTCCTTCCTGGCATTAGGGATAGGAGGCAAGTGGATGAGCCACCGAACAGCGGGCACCATAGGCACGCTGGTATTGGCAGCAGTGACAGTACTCTCGTACGTCACGGCCGTACATTACTTCTCGGCACCCCGTCTGGCAGACGGAACGTTTGCCACACTCATTCCTTATAACTTTGAATGGCTTCCGTTCACGGAAACACTAACGTTCAACCTGGGCATTTTGCTCGACCCCATCTCGGTGATGATGCTGATCGTAATTTCTACAGTCAGCCTGATGGTACATATCTACTCTTTCGGCTATATGAAAGGCGAACGGGGATTCCAGCGCTACTACGCATTCTTATCCTTATTCACCATGTCTATGCTCGGACTGGTAGTGGCAACCAACATTTTCCAGATGTACTTATTCTGGGAGTTGGTAGGTGTATCTTCTTACCTCCTGATCGGTTTCTACTATACCCGTCCGGCTGCTATTGCCGCCAGTAAAAAAGCATTCATCGTGACTCGCTTTGCCGACCTGGGCTTCCTGATCGGTATCCTGATATACGGATACTACGGAGGTACTTTCGGATTTACTCCCGACACAGTTTCAATGTTGAGCGGTGGCGCCGGTATGTTGCCTCTGGCACTCGGGCTGATGTTTGTCGGCGGTGCCGGCAAGAGTGCCATGTTCCCGCTGCATATCTGGTTACCGGACGCCATGGAAGGTCCGACTCCCGTCAGTGCACTGATTCATGCCGCTACCATGGTAGTAGCCGGCGTTTACCTGGTGGCACGCATGTTCCCGCTTTTCATCGAATATGCTCCGGACGTACTCCACCTGATTGGCTGGGTAGGTGCTTTCACCGCCTTTTATGCTGCCAGCGTGGCTTGCGTGCAGAGTGACATCAAGCGTGTACTTGCTTTCTCGACCATCTCACAAATCGGATTTATGATCGTGGCACTGGGTGTTTGTACCTCTTCCGATCCGCATCACGGAGGGTTGGGATACATGGCCGGCATGTTCCACCTTTTCACACACGCCATGTTCAAGGCCTTGCTCTTCCTGGGTGCAGGCAGCATTATCCACGCCGTTCACTCCAACGAGATGTCGGCTATGGGAGGATTACGCAAATACATGCCGATCACGCATATCACCTTCCTGATAGCTTGTCTCGCCATTGCAGGTATTCCTCCGTTCTCGGGTTTCTTCTCCAAAGATGAAATTCTGGCAGCTTGCTTCCAGTATAGCCCGACGATGGGTTGGGTGATGACCGTCATCGCAGCTATGACCGCCTTTTATATGTTCCGTCTCTACTACGGCATCTTCTGGGGTGGCACAGCACCGGGACAAAAGTCGACAAGCGATGGTACAAGCCACGTACATACTCCCCACGAATCTCCCCTGACCATGACTGTTCCGTTAATCTTCCTGGCCGCCGTCACTTGCGTGGCCGGTTTCATTCCTTTCGGACATTTCATCAGCTCCAACGGTGAATCGTATACCATCCATCTTGAGACATCAGTAGCCGTCACAAGTGTAGTGATTGCTGTGGCGTCCATCGTCCTGGCCACTTGCATGTACCTGCGTCAGCAGCAACCTCTGGCAGATAAACTTGCCAAACGTTTTGCCGGACTGCACCGTGCAGCCTATCATCGTTTCTACATCGACGAGGTGTATCAGTTCATCACACACCGGATTATCTTCCGTTGCATCTCTACACCGATCGCCTGGTTCGACCGCCACGTGGTAGACGGATTCTTCAACTTCATAGCCTGGGGTACCCATGCTACAAGCGATGAGATACGGGGATTGCAAAGCGGACGTGTACAGCAATACGCTTATGTATTCCTGCTCGGAGCGCTGATACTTATCTTAATATTAATCTTATAAAGCACAAAAGATATGAACTTTTTATCCTTATTCGTACTCATTCCTCTGCTGATGCTTGGCGGGTTATACCTTGCCAAAAGCATTAAGGCCATCCGCGGAGTGATGGTAGCGGGAAGTACGGCGTTGCTGATCCTGAGTGTTGTGCTGACGTTCCTTTATTTGGGCGAGCGCCAGGCAGGAGCTACAGCCGAGATGTTGTTCCGTGCCGATACGGTATGGTATGCACCGCTTCACATAGCCTACTCGGTGGGAGTAGACGGAATATCGGTAGCGATGCTGCTGCTTAGCGCTGTCATCGTGTTCACCGGCACCTTTGCTCCTGGAAGTTGCAGCCGCTGACAAAAGAATATTTCCTGTGGTTCACCCTCCTGTCGATGGGAGTATTCGGTTTCTTTATCTCCATCGACTTATTCACCATGTTCATGTTCTACGAAATCGCATTGATACCGATGTACTTACTCATCGGCGTATGGGGTTCGGGACGCAAAGAATATGCAGCCATGAAGCTGACCCTGATGCTAATGGGTGGTTCGGCATTCTTGCTGATCGGTATTCTGGGTATCTTCTTCGGTGCCGGCGGAACAACCATGAACATTCTTGAAATAGCTCAACTGCATAACATTCCGTTTGCGCAGCAATGCATCTGGTTTCCGCTCACTTTCCTGGGATTCGGTGTGCTGGGAGCACTCTTTCCCTTCCATACCTGGAGTCCTGACGGTCATGCCTCGGCACCGACTGCTGTCTCTATGCTGCATGCCGGCGTATTGATGAAGCTCGGAGGCTACGGTTGTTTCCGCATCGCCATGTACCTGATGCCGGAAGCTGCAAACGAACTGGCTGGATCTTCCTGATCCTGACAGGTATCTCCGTTGTATACGGTGCTTTCAGTGCTTGCGTACAGACAGACCTGAAGTACATCAACGCATACTCTTCCGTAAGCCACTGCGGCCTTGTGCTCTTCGCTATCCTGATGATGAACCAGACAGCAGCTACCGGAGCGGTGCTTCAGATGCTCAGCCACGGATTAATGACAGCTCTGTTCTTCGCCCTCATCGGTATGATATACGGACGTACCCATACCCGTGACGTACGCGAGCTGAACGGACTGATGAAAGTGATGCCGTTTCTCAGTGTCTGCTATGTGATTGCCGGACTTGCCAACCTGGGTCTTCCGGGACTTAGCGGCTTCGTAGCGAGATGACTATCTTCGTCGGTTCATTCCAGAACTTCGATGTATTCCATCGTACACTGACCATCATCGCTTGCTCGTCCATCGTGATCACGGCAGTCTATATCCTCCGACTGGTAGGTAAGATTCTATATGGAACGTGTACCAACAAACATCATCTGGCACTGACGGATGCAACCTGGGACGAGCGCTTTGCCGTCATCTGTCTCATCATTTGTGTCGCCGGACTGGGTATGGCTCCTTTCTGGGTCAGCCACATGATTGGCGAGAGTGTATTGCCCGTTGTTTCACACTTAATACCCTAAAAGAAGATGGATTATTCACAATTTCTATATATGAAAGAGGAGCTGTCACTGATAGCAGTTATCCTCATCCTGTTTGTTGTCGACCTGTTTACCTGTCCGGACCAAAAAGGTGCCACTCCTAAGGTGAACGTCAGGTCGCTCACCTTGCCGGCTGTGATCCTGATGACCCTCCACACCGTAATCAACCTCTTTCCCGGAACTCCGGCAGAGGCTTTCGGCGGAATGTATCAGTACACACCGATGCAAACCATCATCAAGGCAGTGCTCAACGTAGGTACCATCATCGTGCTACTGATGGCCCATGAATGGTTGAAACGCGAAGACACCCGCATCAAGCAGGGAGAGTTCTATGTACTGACACTCTCTACCCTGCTGGGTATGTACTTTATGATTTCTGCGGGACATTTCCTGATGTTCTTCATCGGATTGGAAATGGCAAGTATCCCGATGGCCGCACTGGTGGCATTCGATAAATATCGTCATCACTCCGCAGAAGCAGGTGCCAAGTACATCCTGACCGCACTGTTCTCAAGTGCATTGCTGCTATTCGGTCTTTCAATGATATACGGTACGTCCGGTACGCTCTATTTCAATGACCTCCCCGGACACATCACAGGCAATATGCTTCAGATTATGGCATTCGTGTTCTTTTTTGCCGGCATGGGATTCAAAATCTCATTGGTTCCTTTCCACCTCTGGACAGCCGACGTATACGAAGGAGCGCCTACAGCCGTAACCTCTTATTTAAGTGTGATTTCCAAAGGATCGGCAGCTTTCGTGCTGATGACCATCCTGATGAAAGTGTTCGCACCGATGGTGGCACAATGGCAGGAAGTGTTGTTCTGGGTAACCATTGCTTCCATCACCATTGCCAACCTCTTTGCTATCCGCCAACAGAACCTGAAACGTTTCATGGCATTCTCCGCTATCTCCCAGGCGGGATACATCATGCTGGGTGTCATCGGAGGCAGTGAAATGGGAATGACTGCCCTGGTTTATTATGTACTGGTTTATCTGGCAGCAAACTTAGGCGTATTTGCAGTCATCTCAATTGTGGAACAACGTAGCAACAAAGTGGAGATAGACGACTATAACGGACTGTACAAGACCAATCCCAAACTGGCTTTTATCATGACCCTTGCCCTGTTCTCACTGGCCGGTATCCCTCCGTTTGCGGGTTTCTTCTCAAAGTTCTTCATTTTCATGGCTGCATTCAACAGCGGATTCCATCTATTGGTATTCATTGCCCTGATCAATACAGTCGTATCGCTTTACTACTACTTGCTGATTGTAAAGGCCATGTATATCAATCCCAATGAAGAACCGATCCCCACTTTCCGCAGTGATAACTACACCAAAGTGAGTCTCGTACTTTGTACTTTGGGTATCATAGCTCTGGGTATTGCAAGTTGCATCTATCAGGGAATTGACAAGTTCTCATTCGGAATGGGAATGTAAAGATCAACGGTAAACGATCAGCTATAAACAACAAACGGTGAACAGGCATACAATATAGTATGTGTTGTTCACGTTTGTTGTTTATAGCCGGACCGTCTATCAATCGTTAACGATTGACTGTTCGCTGTTAATATAGGGAATGGTGAACCAGAAACGGGACCCTTTCCCTTCTTCCGAGTCCACTCCTATGACGCCGCCCAGCTGCTCCACAATACTTTTACAGATGGAGAGTCCGAGCCCGGTTCCGTGGATAAAGCTGTTCAGCTTCACAAAGCGTTCAAAGATATGCGTCAGTTGCTCTTTAGAGATTCCGATTCCCGTGTCGCTTACATAAAACTCCACACCCTCTTCCTTCTTTTCATATCCCACATGGATGCTGCCCGAGGAGGTAAACTTCAGGGCATTGTTCACGAAATTGGAGATGACCTGATGCAACCGGTTCCGATCACTTATCACAGTGCAATCCGAAGGATGCGGATCGAATACTAATTCAACTCCCTGGGGAACCTTTATCTGAGAGCTGCGAACGATATCTTCACAAAGCATATTCACATCCGTCTCCCCGTAGGTGAACTCAAACGTACCGGCCTCAATCTTCGATAAGTCCAGAATGTCCGAGATCAGCTGCAGCAGCAAGTCATTATTCTCTTGTACGATCTTGATGTATTCGCAGCGTTCCTCCATGTCTTCCGTATCGACCAAGAGGCCCGAGAAACCGACAATCGCATTGAGTGGTGTACGTATCTCGTGACTCATATTCGCCAGGAAAGCGCTCTTCAGCCGATCCATGGTTTCCGCTTTCTCTTTCGCCTCGATAAGCATGGCTTCCGTCTCCTTCAGTTCCGTAATATCATAATTAATGCCGATAATCTCCACCTCCCCATGCTCCGGTTCAAACTTGGTCACTACCACATTCATCCGTACCCAGTTCCACTCGTTGGTAGCGCCGGGTTTCAGGATACGCATTTCGCTACGGAAGTCCTTCTCTTCACCCGCCAATACCTTCTCGTAAAAGTCAAAGACCTTCTGCCGGTCTTCAGGATGCATCTTATCATAAACGCCCACAACGGATGAAAGCGGAATATCCTCCGTCTCACCCATATTCTTAAACCACTGTTTGATGGCATAGCCACGTTTACTCAGCAGGTTCAGTTTGGCATAACCTACTTTTGCATAGTCCGATATCAAAAGGAAGAAGTTCTCAAAATCACGGATACGGTTAATGGCATCGATACGCTCCGTATTATCGATGTTGATCAGCACATAGCCGTTGAAGTTCCCTTGGCTGTCAAAGAGTTTACTGACCTTTGTATACAGCTCGATTATATTACTTTTATCGGAATGGTAGTAATCGGAAGCCTTATTAAAAGAGTAGTTCAGTCTGAAATCGACCAGGTCTTCGTTCCGTACCCGTTCTCTGATTTCAAGAGGCACATTCGGATTCTCAAAGAAGTTGACTCCCATTACATCGGCTTTATCTTTTACACCAAAGGTTTCCATATCCCAGTTGTTCAAGTCGAGCAAATTGCCATCCTTATCGTAAATCTCCACTCCGCGGGAATATTGGCAAAGATATTCTTGAAAAGCTTCTCACTGCGATCTAAAGCCCTATGGGCACGAATCGTCTCGGTAGAGTCCAGAAACAGAGCGACCACCTCGTCCTTTTCCGGAGAATACACGATGCAATGGGAACTGCGCTGGGTGCGATGGAAGTAGACATCAGTCTCTTTGTGCACACTGCCCTCCATCACATCGAGAAGATAATCCACCTTGGCCTTAAAGTCCGCATGCAACTCGCTGGCAAGGTATCCCACGTAATCGGAAAGAGACATTCCTATGAGTTCCGAACTCAAATCATTGGCATCGGCTATCCGGTAATCACAAGGTAGTCCGGCAGCATCCCGGACCATAGTCATACGTATATACCCATCGGCATGAAGCGGAACAGATTACGCAAAAAAGAACGTTCGCGCACAGCTTCGTCTTTCGCTTTACGCAGCTCGATACAGATGCTGATGATATTGGCAAGAGACGATAACCATTGGAAGTCTTCATTATTCCAGTTGCGATAATTCTTCACCAGATCGATCCCCATATACCCCCATACATGTTCGCCGGCTATCAGCGGAGTGATCATCAGTGACTTGATGTTCTGGCGGCTCAGGATCGCATATTCCGCTTTTGCATGTTTCGGAAGCTGTCCAATGAATCCAGTATCACCGGTTTACCCGACAGGGTCTGCTGCCTCCACCAAGGTAAACTGTCAGTCGGGATACGTTGCAGGCTATCGATCTCCGGCAACACTCCTTCGGCCACCACCTCGTAGGTACAGTCTGATAGCGGTAATATTCATCATATTCAAAGATATACACGCGTCCTCCATGAAAAAGATCGAGGATATCCTTCAATATCTCCATGATACAGAGGTCCACACTATCATCTTTGAGAAAGCGTAAGAGTGAATGGGAAATGGAGTTCTGCCTGTACAGCAAGTCGTTGACACGCTCCAGAACCCGCTCGGAAGTATCATTGGGAGCTTCTACCCGCTGCATGATACCGAATGAAACGACTCCCCTGCCCGGTATTTCTTCACGCTCCCCCAAACGGGTGTGCAACCACACGATTCCCTCTTTGGAGTGAATAGGGAAAGTCTGTTCATAAAACTCCCTATGGATGGAAGCATTGAACTCCCGGACTATCTGTTCCTGATAATCCTCACGCACCCGTTTCCTGAAGTCCGTAAAAGATATGGTATTTCCTTCAAGTCCCAATAAATCGCAGAGGTATTCTGAGCATACATAATGCCCGGCTGTGAAATCAGCTTCCCACCATCCGAGTTGCGCCATGGACGCCATTTGCCGAAATCGTTCAATATCGTTATCCATAAAAGTAGTTTACAGGAGTATATGTTTGTTTGCTGTTAGTACGCAAATTTAGGAAATTATCCATTCACACCAAGAGAATGGATTAAATATTTGTGGCAAGCAGACGCTGAGAGCAGCACTGCAAAAAGGTACACAGGAATGTAACACAGATGTTAACGAATCGTATAGGGCATGTATCACCCCCGTAACCTGAATCGTGCAACTTTGCACCGACAGAAAAACGTAGATAAAAAGACATGAAACAACAAATCGGGAGACTTCTCTCCACTCTTCTTCTCGCAACATTTTCCTTAGGAATCACAGCAGGGGTCATCCAGGGAACCATCATTGATAAACAGACCAAAGAACCCCTGACCGGAGCTACCGTACAGATTGCCGGAACCACGACCGGAACCGTAGCCGATGTAGAAGGTAACTACACACTGACGCTAAGCAACGGCACCTATACCATTGAAGTGAAATATATAGGATATAAAACACTCCGGATGAATGAAGTGAAAGTGAAAGCCAATGCGACACTGAACTTTGAACTGGAAGTAGACGCGCAAACGCTGGACGCCGTCACCGTAGTGGCCCGGAAAAACCTGGAAGGCGAAAAGGCTTTACTGCAAGAGAGACAGAAAGCAACGCTTGCCATCGAAAACATGGGAGCCAAAGAGATGACCCTGAAAGGTATATCGAACGTACAGGACGGAGTCAAGAAAATAACCGGTATCTCCATTGCAAGCGCCGGACAACTGATAGTACGCGGACTGGGTGACCGGTACAGCACGACCACCCTGAACGGTTTGCCCATCGCCTCGCCCAACCCGGACAACAAGTTGATTCCGCTCGACCTCTTCCCGGCCTCTACCGTAAAGAACATCACCGTCAGTAAAGTATATGCCGCCGGAGCCTTTGCCGACTATTCGGGCGCACATATCGACATCAGCACCAAGGAGAACACGGGAAGTGACTTTTTCTCCATCGGCTTCAACGTGGGCGGACGCTTCAACACTGTCGGAAAAGATTTCTATTATAGCGACCGGAAAGGCGGACTCTTCAGTACGGGAAACCTCAGGAATAAAGACCGGATTCTGGCTATGGGTAAAAGCGAGTTCCGCAATTACGCCCGCAACAATGACCCGTTCGGCACAAACTTCGCTATCAGCAAGCACCGTTCACTACCCGAATTCGTGGTAACCTGGGAGGAGGCAAGAGCTGGACACTCCCCAACGGAAACCGTCTGAGCGTGCTTGCCTCGGTAGGTGTCAGCAACGAAAACCAAATCTTGAAAGACGCCTACGTGACCACTATGACCGCTCAGGGCACACACCTCGACAAGTTCAATTATGACAGTTATTCCAGCGCACTGAAAATAGCCGGATTGGGCAACATCGGCTACTCGTTCCGGCAGGCGGACCACATCAACTTCACCGTGTTCTATGCACGCAATGCCATCAACGATTACATGTCCCGCGAGGGGATCGATGCCGAAAAGAACAACATCACATCGAGCAACAGCGTTTTCCATGCCTACTCACTACTGAACAACCAGTTGCTGGGACACCACGAACTGACTTCTCAGTGGGATGTAAACTGGAGCGCTTCGTACGGACTGACCAACAGTGACGAACCGGATCGCCGGCAGGTGGTCTTCTTCCGTAACGAAGGCAGCGATAAGCTGAACCTCTTTAAACTCAACCAGACTACCAACCGCTACTTCGGAGAACTGCAAGAGAAAGAGATTGTAGGAGATCTGCGCACCTCGTACAAATGGGGAGATGCGAACCTGATTCGTGTGGGAGGTACTTACAAAAGCAAAAAACGCGACTTTGAAAGCGTGAACTTCTACTACGATATCAATGCTTTGAACGCTGACGTCACCAACATTTATGATACCAACGGATATCTGAATCAGGAAAACATAGCCAACGGGACGATAAAAGCCAACATCGATGCACAGCCCCGTTACAACTACTACGCCGGAATGGATGTGTGGGCAGGGTTTGCAGAAATAGAGTACTACCCGATGGAATCTCTGCTGGTCAACGTGGGACTGCGCTACGAGCAGGCCAAACAATGGGTACGCTATTGGACGGACGGCGGACAGGAGAAGAAAACGAACCTGGACAAAGGCGACTTCTTCCCGGCACTGAACCTGAAGTACAGCCTGAACGAAACCAACAGCCTGCGCCTCTCCGTATCACGCACTGTCACCCGCCCTTCATTTATCGAAATGGCTCCGTTCCTCTACCAGGAATCTTACGGAAGTGCTATATCCGCGGTAACAACGAACTGAAGAACGCTTATAATTATAACATCGACCTGCGCTATGATTTCTTTCCGAAACGCAACAACGGGGACATGTTCTCTGTCACGGGTTATTTCAAGAAACTGAAATCGCCGATTGAACAGACTCAGGAGTCTTCGGGCGGCACAGTGATCCGCTCTTTCCGCAACGCCGAAGACGGAATAGCCACAGGAGTGGAAATAGAATTCCGCAAAGAACTGTTCAAGAACTTCCGTATCGGAGCCAACGGTTCGTACATGTACACAAACGTCGTATTGCCCGAAGGCGGGGTATATACCGACTCGGAACGCGCTCTGCAAGGAGCCTCTCCGTTCCTGATCAATGCAGATCTCAGCTACACTCCTCAACTGAGAGGAGAAAGCGACCTGACACTGGCACTGGTTTACAATGTGCAAGGCCCGCGCATCGAGACAGTAGGTATCTACGGAACAGGTAACATCAAGCAACAGACCCTGCACACGATGGACTTCATAGCAAGCTATGCCATCAACAAACACCTGAGCCTGCGCCTGCAGATGAAAGACTTGCTGAACAGTACCATCCGCTTCAAACAGGAGCTGCCGGCAACGGGACAAAAGGTGGAAGTAGAATCATTCCGTCCGGGAACCAGTGCAGAAATAGGAGTCTCGTACAGATTCTAAGGCTCGCCACAGGGTCACACAGAATATTTATATGAATAATCAAACAGATAGTATAAACCTAAAACAGTATGAATATGAAAACGAATTATCTAAAACTCAACTCTTGGGCCGTAGCAGCTGATGGGAATGTGTTCACTTGCAGCTTGTAGTGACGACAACAGCGGCGAAGGCGGCGGAAACGGCGACAGCGAAGAGGTGATCGCCAACAACGGAACACTGAAAGGAAGCGTAGACGGGTCGAAAACCGTCATCCTGACCAAAGGCTACAACTTCTCCCTCGACGGAGAATATATCGTCAAAGCCGGTTCTACCTGAAGATCGGCGAAGGTGTGACAATCAGCGCCAAAAGCGAATGATGCCACCATCGACTACATCCTCGTGGAACAGGGAGCCAAGATCGAAGCGGTAGGTACTGCCTCCGCACCGATTGTCATGACTGCCGATACCAAAGAACCGGGAGCGTGGGGCGGCATCCACATTTGCGGCAAAGCCCCGATCAATATCGGATCGACCGGTAAATCGGAAGTCGGAGATGCCGCTTACGGTGGTTCCGATCCGGCGGACAACTCAGGTATCTTGAAGTACATTCGCCTGGAATACGCCGGATACAAGTTCACTACGGAAAAGGAGTGTAACGGCTTCACCTTCTATGGTGTAGGAAACGGTACGACCCTCGAATACCTCGAAGCATACAAAGGTACCGACGACGGCTTCGAATGGTTCGGAGGTACGGTCAATGCCCAATATCTGGTATCGGTGAGCAACAGCGACGATTCATTCGACTGGACAGAGGGATGGAGCGGAAAAGGGCAATTCTTTGTCGCCTACCAGGAAGATCCCGCCACTTTGGGATATACATGCGATTGCCTGATCGAGGCCGACAACTATGACAAGAATATGGATGCCGCTCCGATCTCATGCCCGACACTGGCCAACCTGACACTGATAGGCGCCAACAACGACGAAGGCAAAAGAGGCATCCGCCTGCGTGCCGGAACTCAGGCCAAGATCTACAATGCACTCGTTACAGGCAAGGCCAACAACCTGACTACCGAAACAGAACAGACCGAGAAATTCCTGATCGACGGTCCTTCGGTACTGAACTACATGCTATCGCGGGAGATATCAAGCAAGCGGTGACGGCGGTTACTCTTCTGCCTGTTCACAGCCGAAGGCAATCACAATGCCATCAACCAGACTTTGAGCTTCAGCAATATCTTTATCGGAACACAGGACGGAGGAGCCGACCTGTCAGCAGACAGCTTCTTTGAAAAAGCGGCTTATAAAGGTGCAGTGAAAGCAGACAATGAATGGACCAAAGGTTGGACCAAGTTATAAATCACGTATACACTCACAGAATGAAGCACCGGACAGTCCTGCTGGTCCGGTGCTTTACCTGTTTTTCAAACTATGGACAGATACAGACTAAAGATCATCGCATTGACAGCACTGGTGTGCCTGACCGGCAGCAGCTGTACGGACGACGAGAACAACGGACAGGGCAATAACATTATTTATGGTGAGAATATCATCGGAAACGGAGAACAGACCTTCGAGATAAAAGATCATCAATACCTGAAACGGGGCACTTACCTGATGAAGGGATGGTGTTACGTCACTTACGGTTCGACGCTGACCATTGAAGCGGGCACCGTTATCAAAGGAGACAAGGAAACCCGCGCCGCCCTGATTGTAGAACCGGGCGGGAAACTGATTGCCAGGGGAACGGTAGATGCTCCCATCGTATTCACCTCCGAAATGCCCGCCGGGAAACGGAAACCGGGTGACTGGGGAGGATTGATTTTATGTGGTTATGCCCGGAACAATGAAGACATCATGCAGATAGAGGGAGGCCCGCGTACCATGCACGGAGGTCCGAACAACGCGGATAATTCGGGCGTCCTGAGCTACGTCCGTGTAGAGTTTGCGGGATATCCGTTCAAGAAAAACCAGGAGATCAATGGCATCACCTTCGGTTCGGTAGGAAACGGCACGCAAATAGACCACCTGCAAGTATCGTATGCCAACGACGATGCCTTCGAATGGTTCGGCGGAACGGTTCATGCGGAATATCTGGTGGCCTATCACTGCTGGGACGACGATTTCGACATAGACAACGGCTATAGTGCACATGCCGGCATCTGTTAGGCATCCGCCATCCGCGAATAGCGGACATCACAGGTTCTCATGCCTTCGAATGCAGCAATAATGGCACGAACACTCCTGCGACACCTACCACAGCCGCCACCTTTGAAGATGTCACGATCTATGGCCCTGCCTCAGGGGATGCCTCGTTCGTAAATCATCCCGACTTTATCAATGGCGGCGCCTCCGGCCAGAGAATGAAAGCATGCTCGGGCTATTCGGCGCGGCACTGTATATGGGCAACAATACATCGGTGACTTTCCGGAACTGCCGGATCAGCGGATATCCGTCGGACATGGAGGGCACACCGGCCTCAGCGGATAACGTAGTATTCAGCGAAAGGGAAGAAACCGGTTATCCGGAGTGGACCCAAGGATGGTGTAACTTCAACCCGCAAGAGACAGAGTATTGAATTCACCACAGAGTCTTATTCATTGCCGCTTAACAGAGCGGTTTTGACATTCTGTCCAAATGATATTTCAATCCTCTCAGATTGCTTTCTTTCGGCCCGAGGGAAAGGTACTCTGCGAAAAACGCCTCCTATGGCAATCCGGCATGATTGCTTTCGTAGGCCAAACAAGCCAAAGACAAACAAAACCGCACTACTTTCCAGAGGACAGGCAACCGATAGACAGTGATACCCCTCTAAACACAACTTTTTATCACTTCCGCTTTGTTCATCTCAGAGTAGTAACCGGAAAGATTCCGTCCACTTTTGAGCCTCCGATCGGAAACAATAGGAGTAATCCGGAAAAACATTAGGAGATATTTCGAAAAGAAGTAAGCATTTCCGGGAAACGCTTACTTCTTTCGGAGCAAATGCTTGCTTCTTTTCTCCGAAACTCCGGCCTATTCTCATCAATCCCGGCTTTCGGAGCCCCGGACTTGGCTTTCCGGAGCAGAAAGTCCTTTTGTCGGGCTTTTCTTCTCCCAGACGGACCTGAAAAAGAAATGCGCTGTTTGTCAAACAGCGCATTTCATATCTTTTTGAAAGAAGAATCGAATATAATCTATCAGAATGATTCATAAGAGGAGTTACTGTTAGCGACGATCGCTATACACTCCATCTCGATCAGCCAAGCAGGCCGGCATACAGCAGCAACAACAAACTGTATCGGTGTATCAGGAAAGCGTTTGGCAAACAAAGCGCGCACAACCGGATAATCCGAAGCGTCCCGCAGATAAACAATCATCTGCGCCACATCCTCAAAACCGGCTTTGCCCTCTTCGAGCAACTTCTCTACATTTTCCCACATCCGCCGGGTCTGTTCCCGGACATCACCTACATGAACCACTTCACCGCGATGATCGATACTCGCCGTACCGCTGATAAAGAGATGACGACGGTCGCCATACTCCACGGAAGTTCCCCGTTCGAAAGTCACTCCATACAAGCTGTCGGGCTGAGATGAGACAGCGCATGCAGGTAAGTCACCTGTCCCGGCTGCAATCCTTTTACCGCATAGGCATCAAACAGCACATGTATCTTCGGATCGGCATGCGTCCCTCTATGCCGGTACTGGCTATATAATGGTCGATTCGGTCAGTCCCTGCCCCAGAAAGTTTTCACGGCGTGCCTTGACAATGCCGGCATAATTCACATCCACGTTCTGCACAAAGATCCAGGTACGGATGCAATCGGAAGCCAGCGTACAGCCTTTTACTACCAGATCGGCTTCATAAGATTTCAACAAGGTTTTCATCTGCCGTTCCGATTTGCCGCAAGACACACCCGCACCGGCTGTCCAGTAATGCTTGTAAGCGGCATTCGGTTCGGAGGTCAGATAGACCCACAAAGCAATCTTACTTCCATCCAACGGGGGCTGTTGCACGACAGAGACAGCGCACGACGGCTCTTTCTGCAAGACAACCTGCAAAGCCTCCCACTGATTGGCGGCATCACTCAGGAAGTAACGGCAAAACACGGGTACCATTCCCCTGATTTTCACCTTCCTGCTCAGTATCCTATGGTATGCTTTACGAATGGCCGTCAGCTGCTCTTCATAACTCCCCGCTTCCGGATCGACATGAAACATCAAATGCGCCTCTCTCGTTCCTCCCTCACCCCAAAAGGAATATTCAACAGTAGTCCTTAAATACTCTATTCTATGTTTTCTGTATTCCATATTCTTACTCATCTTTTATTTCACTTTAACTCGCTCCTTCGACATCAGCCCTTTGGCCATCTCCCGCTTGTCCCATTGCACCGGAGCAGACACAAACTCGGGAACATTATACGAATAGATCAACTGATCGTAGAACGTATACGGATCTTGCTGAGGCAGCAGGAAAGGTTTCCCTATACGCCCTTGTCCGTCCACCGAGGAGATATAAAGGCGGGTGTACAACCCGTCACCTCTCCGGCTGCTGAACACAAACCAATGTGAATTGCTGCTCCAGTTGTGATAGCTTTCCGTGTCGTCACTGTTCACTTCCTCCAAGTTGCGATAGGTTCCGGTCTTCAAGTCCAGCAGCCAGAGATCGGCCTCTTTGTGCCAGATGGAGAAGTTCCCATAATCGGAAAGCGTGAACATCAGGTATTTTCCATCGAACGAAGGTTTGGGGAAAGAGATACTTTTGTCCAGCGTGCGGGCTGAGATCAACGTATCGATCCGGTCACCGAACGTTCCGTCTTCGGGATGGAAAGCAATGCTGCACAAGCTGTATTTCACGTCTTTGTATCGGACAGGCATCTCTTTCTGCTCGGCCGAACAGAAATAAAGCGTTCGTCCGTCGGGCGAGAATGCCGGAAAAGTTTCAAACGAAGCCGTACTCAGCAAAGGAGTAGTCAGTATCCGATGGGACCGGGGATGATAAACCACCACATCCGAAGCCTGGTCGAATACCTCTATCGGCTTCTTTCCTCCCAGATGAAAGGCCTGATTGGTTTTGTTCACCGAATAAGCGATGTATTCGCCCGAAGGATGCCAGTACGGATAGACACAGGCCGACAATTGCCCGTCGGCTTTGGTATCGAGAAATTCCAACCGATCTCCTGTGTCGATTACAGTGGCTCCATGCCCGCCTCTTACATGTACGCTCGACGGTGTGGGCTCCGTCCGGTTGAAAGCATGGCAATTGATGCAGGCGGCCGTCACCTGCGTATTCTCAAATAAAGGAGTCTGGCGGAATGTTGAAAGTTCACGTTCGTAGATCCCCATCTTGCTGTACACTTCATATCCGGGTGCGAGCAAACGGTATACCAACGTAATCGATCGGGAAAGGACTGACATATATCGGAAACGGACGATACTCTTTCCACTTCTTCCCCTGGCGGACAGAGACTTTCACCTCGATGCTGTCTCCCTTATTACTTTCAAGAAGTTCGTGCCATTGCTTGGCGGGAATGTCTACCAATCTTCCATTCAGCCGTACAGGCTTTCCTTTCGTACCGGCAATCACGACATCAACCGCCTCTACCCCATCGTCCGTCACCCGGAAGTTAAGCGGGGCAATGGTAGAGGGAATGGTAACCCCGACATAATCGGGAAATATCGATGGCAATGTATCCACCCTGGCAGGGGATGTCACCTTCTCTTGACAAGCTGCAAACAAGAAGAGCAGCCCTATCATGCTAAAACAGTATTTTATCTTTTCCATCTTATCTAAAGTCTGCATAAAACCAATATGTATCTCCGAATCGGGCAGACAATGCATCTGCCGAACGGTAGATGTGAAAATCTGCGCGTATTCTCTCAATCTATTCTCTGTCTGCGGGTCTATCTTCCAGGGAATTGTATCTGTTGCAGTGTGTTTGCTCATAAGCCAATAGAACAACAACGCTTCCTGATAGCCCTTGGGAACGGAAGAATATCCCAGATCGGCTCCCAAAGGATAATAATGCACAAAACGTCCCACATCCTTCTTCAAGAGTGTACAAGCCATCAAATACTCATACGCCATCCGGTTGCGGGGATTTGCATGAAGCAGGAACTCCAATGTCATCTCCGGCAGGTCAGGGTTAAAGAAGAAATCGGTTCGCGGAGTAAGCTCCTCAATCTCCCGTATTCCGGATGTGCATTGACCCGGTCTTCATCATTCAGGCAAGCCAGAGTTTCAGTAGCCCAATCTTTATAAAAGAGGGTATGCTGCAAGATACGCAGATACTTCCGGGCCACTTCGTACCTGCCATTAATCAAATTGGTCTCAGCAAGCCTTTTAAAACAACGCACACTCTTCCGGTAATCCGGAACGGCCTCCATAGCCTCGAAGACAAACTGCTGCGCCACATTGACCAATCCCAGGTAATAATAAGGTTCACCGGCTACCAAAGGAATGGTGAAGTCGTTGACAAATGACATCAGTAGTCCTTCCTTCCCCCGCTGGTAAAAACTAAACATACGTTCCGGCAGCTGCCCTTTCATTGCTAAAGCCAAATTGAGACAAGAAACCGACATCGGTGTATCGGGTGCTTTCTTTTCCGCCATCGCAATCACTTCATCCCATTCTTGCATGCGCACATGATAATCATACCCCATCACTTCCTCTTTATTCAACCCGATACCGTATTTGCCATACAGATTCAAAACAAACAACATCAGGATAAATTGCAGAACCCATGCTCCCGAGTAGTATCTCCAAGTCATCTTCTCGGGCAAACGAGCTACCAATAACGGTACCAGAATCACAGCCAGCCAGGCTATCACCTGCATTTGTGGAAAGACTAATGGAAAACGATAACTTCCGATCGCCCACAACAGGCGGTCGGCCGGATATGGAAATACAGCCCAGGATATCCAATAGGTCACTCCGGCAATTCCCAATGTACCTCCCACCAGAATCCACCAAGGCAGACGCCTACCGGCAAACCGGCAAAACTCAGTTATCCATATCAATGGAATGAAAAGCCATGCACATCCTCCCGCCAGCAGATAAAGCAGCGGAATGCCGACTCCCCAATAAATCAGGCGTATCCGCCTATTCTCAATAAATGTATATCCGATGAGTGCTCCCAGCACCATTCCCACAGAGATGGCTCCGGAAAGAAGAAAATTTTCGTCGCAGAACAGAATAAAGAAACATAAAGAAGGTAGCAGAGTAAGCGGATACCATGCCGGGTGTCCGCCCAGGCGGTTTGCAATCCAAACCATCAACTGTGAATACCCCCTATTGCACCGGTCAAGATAGCGGCTCCCGCCCACGAATAATAATAGAATTGGGTGAGAAAGCCTCCCAGATAGTCCGCCATTCCCCCGGGATGGGATACTTGTTCGACAAAATAGTCGGATGTAAAGAGAAACATCTGGAACTGTTCCTGATAATGCAGATGGTAGGAGTAGTATACTCCGAAGAAAATGAAGACACCTGCTCCCAATAAGATGGACAAAAGCAGGTTTATTCTTTTGACGTGCTTGTTTTTCATATTCGGTAAATTGTGCCCAAAAGTACAAAAAGTTTGGAAAACAATCTAACGAAACAGGAAACAATACAGTTATTCGCCCAACAGCTCGATGCACATACGTCCGTTATGATAAGGACATTTCCAGAAGCCGGCCTTATCATCATCCCGGTTCAGGCTACCGTCGGCACGAAGGCTCCAGAACCATTCGCCATGCACATCGTCAGTCAAATGCCGTTTAATAAACTCCCAGCAGTCGATGGAATGTTGCAAAGCCCCGCGATCACCGAAATATCGGAACAGGTTATAGTATCCGACTACGGTTTCGGCTTGTACCCACCAATGGTAGTCGCCGTCGATGTGTCCGGTAGTGAGATTCTTTTCATATATCATTCCTCCGTCGGAAGTAAGTCCTTCGGATGCAGCCGCAGCTATCTTCTTTACAACAGGTTCTATCTCCGCAATGAGTCCGGCGTCTCCCAATACCCGGGCGGCTTCATGCAACAACCATGAGGCTTCGATATCATGTCCATAAGAGACGACCGGGTATTTGCTTTGCCAGTCGTTATCGAAAAAGAGTTGTAAATGGGATGTGTCCTTATCCAGTATCTTCTCTGTAAAAAGTCCTATCAGGTTGTAGAGCTGACGTTCCAGCCGTGCATCTTTCCAGACCCGGTACAGGTTGGTGTAAGGTTCGAGGATATGCAGATGGGTATTCATGGTCTTGCGTTCATTCGCATCTTTCTCGCTGAGGCGCATATCGGCTATTTCGTTCCATTCACGGGTAAGCGCTTCACAATAACCGTTCTTCAGCCCATCAAAGCTGTGGGACTCTATATCATTGAATAAACGGACGGCATACATCAATGCTTCCGGATCTCCGGTAGCCCGATGGAACTCGCTCAGTCCGTAAATGGCAAAGCCGATGGCATAAATCTGTTTCTTGGTATCCAGCGGCTCACCTCTATAATTGAGTGACCAGTAGACCCCTCCGAACTCGGAATCATAAAAGTGGTCGATAAGGTATCGTTTGGCACGGTTTGCCATCTCTTTGTACTCCTCTCTACCCAGCAGACGATAGGCAGCAGAATAGGTCCATAAAATACGCGCATTCAGAATAGCCCCTTTATCGGCCCGGGGCATTAATTCCTCCTGTCCGGTGATGCGTCCGTAAAATCCACCGTTCTCCTGATCTACCATCCGTTCCATCCAGTAAGGAAGAATACGGGTAGTAAGCTCTTTCTGCATTTCTTGTTTAAGAATCTCGTCCATATGATGTCTGAATTATGATTGAATAGCCTTTCTTCTCTTCTCCAACTCTGAAGTCACCTCTCTCATCTTCTTCTCCGACAGCGGATACATACTGATAAAAACGACGGAACAGAACTGTTCCGACAGCGGGCAACCAGCTGAGAAACATCTTAATCCCATGAATAGCCTCTACACTCTGCACTTCGTTGGCACGAAAGCCGAAGTAAGCCAACAACCAACCGGTCAGTGCACTTCCGATAGCCCAACCGAACTTCTGGCTCATGGACGAAGACGAAAAGATCAGACCTGTAGCCGGTTGCCGGTCTTCAGTTCCGAATAGTCAGCACAGTCGGCGTACATGGACCAGAGCAAAGGGAAAATACTTCCGGCACAGATACTGATCAGCACCTGAAAAACAAAAATCAGGGTGATGTCTCCTTTCCCAAACCAATAAAAGATAACGGAAAGGAGAGTAGCCAGACTCATGGCTCCCATGTATGTGTTTTTTTGCCAATACGGTTACTGACCGGAGCTGCAAGAATCACTCCCACAATATTGGCAGCCTGTCCCACTGCCAGATAAAGGCCGCTCAGCACAAAAGAAACGCCAAAGAAGGAAACCGTGGAGTAATCCTCTTCCACAACAAAGTACTTGAAGTAATAAACCGTAGCTCCGTCACGAATAGAATTGAATACCAAAGCTGCCACTCCGGCTCCGAGCAGAATCCACCACGGACGGTTGTGAAGCAAATCTTTCAAATCGTCTTTCAGGGAGTTTTGTACTTCCCTGATCGGTTTTACCCGTTCACGTGTCAAGGCGAAACAAAGATAAAACAGAGCCGCACACATCACAGCAATCACCACCACACTCAACATCCATCCCCGTTGCTCGTCTTCTGCACCACCAAACAGGTTGACCATCGGCATGAAGAGCAGCAAAGCAATAAAACTGCCGATATAGGCAAAAGTCATACGGTAAGTGGACAGGGTATTCCGTTCTTTCGGGTCAGGACTCATCACTCCCAGCAGTGAAGCATAAGGCACATTGATAGCCGAATATACCATCATCATCAAAGAATAGGTGATGTAGGCATAGACCAGTTTTCCGGTATCATTCAACTCCGGAGTGGTGAAAGTAAAAATACCAATCAGTGCAAAAGGAACGGCAAGATACAGCAGATAAGGACGAAATTTCCCCCAGCGGTCTGTGTGCGATCGGCAATCACTCCCACGATCGGATCGAAAGCCGAATCCCATACCCGGGTAATCAGAAACATGGTTCCTACCACGGCAGCAGGCAAGCCGAATACATCGGTATAAAAAATCATCAGATAGGACCCGAACAGTTTCCAGAACATGGACGAAGCCATATCGCCCAGTCCGTAACCGATCTTCTCTTTCAGTGTAATCATGGCAGTCATTCTATTCTTGGTTTTCTTATTTCATCAATCTCAGATTTCGTTCAATCAGGTTTTTCAGTATCTCTACCGAAGCTGAGGAAGAAAAGCCGTCCTGAGGAGTGTGCAGGCAGTAATCCACCAACCGTTCGATAGTTGAGGTAGCTACATGCATACGGGTGTCCGACGAAGCATAGTAGATAAATACTTTTCCGTCATCGTCGACTATCCAACCATTCGAAAAAAGCACATTCGACACATCCCCAATGCGCTCTTCTCCTACCGGAGCCATAAAGTACCCCGCCGGAGAAGCTATCAGCCGGGTGGGATCATCCAACGATGTCATATACATATACAATACATACCTGAGCCCGGCAGCACAATTGCGTACTCCGTGTGCCAGATGAAGCCATCCCTGAGGAGTCTTGATAGGATGCGGCCCTTCACCGTTCTTCACCTCCTTGATGGTATGATAATATCGTTTGTCGATGATCTTCTCTTCTCCAACCTCGGCATGGGTTATATCGTCAATCAATGCCCATCCGATACCACCTCCGCTACCGGTATCGATAAATCCGTCTTGCGGACGGGTATAAAGTGCATACTTCCATCCACAAACTCGGGGTGCAGCACCACATTACGTTGCTGACTCTTTGTTTTCAGATCCGGCAGACGTTCCCAATTTTTCAGGTCTTTGGTACGGGCAATGCCGGCAGTGGCTGTAGCTGACGATAAATCACCTATGGGAGCATTGTCATCGTGCCGTTCGGCACAAAAGATGCCATATATCCACCCATCTTCATGGGCAGTGAGACGCATATCGTATACATTGGTTGCAGGAACCACATCTTCGGGTAAGGTCACCGGATACTCCCAGAAGCGGAAATTATCAATACCGTTCGGGCTTTCGGCAACAGCAAAAAAAGATTTGCGGTCTGCTCCCTCCACTCTCACCAACATCAGGTACTTCCCATCCCACTTAATGGCTCCGGCATTCAACGTCGCATTCATACCGATACGTTCCATCAAAAAAGGATTCGTCTCCTCGTTCAGGTCGTATCGCCAGAAGACAGGAGTATGCGCTGCAGTCAGTACAGGGTAACGGTAACGCGTAATCACTCCGTTTCCCTCTTCTACCGGTTCATTCTTATGCATCAGCAGTGCTTCATGCCCGGCAAGCAATTTAGCAACTTTATCATTAAACAGACTCATAATGGACAGTGTTTTTATCGTTATTTATTTGATTTTCTATTTATAAAGGTTCTTCACGTCCGACACAAACAGAGTTTTCGGTTCACGGTAGAACTTCACAAAGTCATCGGCGGACACCTGTCCGGGATAAGGAGCATAATAGTGGTTTACCCTTTCACGTGCATTGCGCCACACCAACACATAACTGATAGGATACTTGCTGATTACCGGATAGAGAGTCTGTGTCCACCAGACAGAATCGGGAATAGCCTCGAAACCGGTTTCGGTAATGGCTATAGGCTTATCGTGCGCCTTACCTACTTCAGTCAGGATAGCAAGCGACTTATCCAATTGCTCCATATATTGTGTCCGGTCGAACTGATAGGTGTCAAAGCCCACCAGATCGATGATATCATCTCCCGGATAACGCTCCAGATAAGCAGTCGAATCTTTGGGTTCCGATCCCGGTGAATAAGCATAAAGCAGGTTCTTTACTCCCCGGGCATGCATACGATCATGCGTCATCCGCCAAAGAGCCTTATACTGGTCGGCCGTGCAAAGATTTTGTCCCCACCAGAACCAACTGCCGGTATGCTCGTGCCAGGGACGGAAAATAACCGGTATTTTTGTACCTTCTTCCGTCTCCAAAGTATTCATAAAGGCTGCAACAGCATCGAGCCAACTTATAAATTTCGCATGATGTACACCACCGGGCAGTATGGAAGCTACAACCGTCGTATCACTCACATCCCACGCATCTTTACCGGTCAAGGGGTTATCGAGATGCCAGCTAAAAGAAACCACTCCTCCCCTTTTATATTGATTAATCGTCTCCTGACGTATTTTGCGAAACGGCACGTTATCCAGACTTTTCTCTCTTTCCAGTTCAATGTGGCCCAGATCAAACGACATGACAGCCAGATAATCACCACACACACTTTTCACGTCACTGCGATCTTCGTCACCTTCCCAGCCGACACCGTAAAGCGGATCGTCATGATGACCAAACATAATCCCCTGTGTGGGAACCTTCCGTAGATTATTCAGTAAATTCACTGTTTCCGCCGTTCGCAGAGTGTCGACAGTCGAATCCGCTCCTGTTTTCTTTCCGGAAGGTGAACAAGCACCCAATCCTGCCAATAGCAGTGCACCTGTAGCTAATATCTTTATTCTCTTTATCATAATTCGTTTATTTAACGATGAATACTATGCAAAAGTACGAGGGTTCCCCCTTGAAAACAAGTACAATATTATCCAATACTGGTATTATCATTCACCTACCCTTATTGTACTTCTCTACAGCCAGATAAAAGGCTGAATATTGTCAAAAGGTACTTCGGCGGAGTATCGCAACCGGTGGATATAATAAAGTTAGCGTATTCTCCGGTACAGGTCAGAAGTTCTTCTGTCCGTGCAAAAACATCTTCAGGCGTCAGTACCCTGAACACTCCTACAGGGTCCAGATTACCCATCACCCATACATCCGAAGGGCATTCCCGGAGAGCAGTTATCATATCCGCTTTATTTCCGAAATGATACCCTTTAGCACCGGTAGCCAGCATAGCAGCAGTGCAATGTCCGGTGTTACCGCAATTATGCAGAATAACTGCAAACGAATCATCCTGGACAGCATCGATAATACGTTTCACATAGACCGAAGAATAGCGTTGACAATCTTCATTCGAAAGAAGTCCGGCAGCCGGTTCCGCCATAATAACACCGGCCACTCCGGTCTCTTTGATAGCCAGACAATAACGGAGAATGAATTCCGTGCATTTCTCCAGTAAAAGCAGAACAGTATCGGGCTCGGTATAGATAGCATCATAATTTCCGTCATATCGTATAGACGACCTGCCAGAGAATAGGGACCGATACAACCGGCCAGCACGGGCTTGTCTATTCCTTCTGCTGCCAGGCGGTCGGCCAGCAAATACTGAGGCATGCGTCCCGATTCGACCGAAGGAATCTGCAAAGCCTCAACATCTGCATATCCAGTGAGCAAACGTCCGCAAACACTGGGTACTTCATTGGGGGACATACTAAGTCGAGCTCCAAAAGCTTCTGCTTCCACGGTAAGATCCATAATAGTGGTACAAGCCGCCGATTGCGGAAAACATTCGTTCAAGACACGGATAGCGTGATAATGAATTTCACCGTTCGTTACGGCATCCAATACCCGTTTCCCTAACAATTCAATACCCGGATGGGTCATAATGGGGATGGCTACCCGTTTTCCTGATACTAATTTATCTTTTATATATAGTGATAGTTCCATAACATTCTATCTGTTTAGTTTATTTCTGTTTTTATAGCAATCGGCTTTGCCGCATAGTTCGCATCCATATTTCCGTTTGACAATACATGGACCATAAGCAATAATACCACTGACCGATTTAATAGGCGACATCAGCGAAGAATCACTCAATCGGACCCCGCAGGGAAATTCAGGCAAGCAGCTGAAAAGCAACTGCTGTTGCGTGACGTGCCATCCGCAATAACCGGGACTGTAAGGATGACTGACTCCGTATCCCAAAGGAAACATTCGGGATTCCACTTTCCGGCATACTTCACGGACAACTGCTTCAGCAATTGCCGAACCGTAAGCATCCAGAAGAAATTCGCGTAAGATGTCTCCCTGACTGCTATCCTATGCTGAAAAGCCTCAAACTCGTACCCCGCAGTAGCAACAAAGAGTACATAGCCCGCAGCATCTTTAAGATAAGGAGTTATAACAGATCCTGTTTTCAGAGAAATACCGTTTACTCCCACCTCACAAGTACCGGCCGGCTCGGCATCGAACAGAGCATACAGAAAGCGGGGTGTACAAATTCCGGCAATCTCTGTTTCCAATGCATCAGATATTGCCTGTATCTCCGCATCAGGCACGTAACCGGCTCCCATTGAAAGATTAATATCCTCCGGATCGAGTCTCAACGAAGTGAAAGGCAGACACTCTTCAACAATATGGGAATTCACCAGTGGCATATTCAACAGGCGTTTATCAACTTCTTGGCCATTATTACGGCTGCATTGGCATTACTGGTATAGGCATCGGCACCGATAGATTTGGCAAAGGCATCGCTGACAGGTGCTCCTCCTACCATTACTTTTACTTTTCCCCTCAACCCGGAGGTTTCAAGGGCATCGATCACTTCCTTCATGTAATTCATGGTAGTGGTGAGCAGTGCGGACATGCAAATAATATCTGCCTTATTTTCCAATGCCGCAGAAATGAATTTATCACTCGATACATCCACTCCCAGATTGATGACTTCAAACCCACATCCTTCAAACATCGAAGCAACCAAGTTTTTACCTATATCATGCAAATCCCCTTTTACCGTACCAATCACAATCCGACCGATATACGAATTGACCTGCCCTTGCATCAGTGGTTTGAGTATATCGAGGGCACCACGCATGGCACGGGCACTCATCAAGAGGTTCGGAACAAACACTTGTCCCGATTCAAAACGTGCTCCAATGGCTTCCATGGCTTTAATCATATATTCATTAATGATTTCCTGGGGTGCTGCTCCTCCGGCAACAGCTTCCTGGGTAACACTGACTGCCTGTTCCAATTTACCGGCCAAAATGGCTTCATATAATTCATTGAGGTTGTTCATAGCTTTTATCATTTATAAGATTAATAATATATAGATACTCTTTCTTAAAGATTACCTAACATAAATTTATTGTACAGCGAGATGATTTTACGATTTGCCAACCGATCTATCAGGGGACTTTAAGAGAATTTCAAAGCCATCTGATGATCAATACAGGCAAAACATGGTAGGAATAGTATTTTCTGAAAATTATCAAGAGATATCCTTTAGAGCATCGAACATCGCAACTACATTGTCTACCGGAACATTGGCCTGAACATTATGGACAGCATTGAAAACAAAACCTCCGTCACGGCCCAATATCTCACACTGCCCCATTACATGGCGACGTATCTCATCGGGAGTACCGAAAGGCAGTATCTTTTGCGTATCTACCCCACCGCCCCAAAAGGTCAATTGACTGCCGAATTCCTCTTTCAATCTTCTGGAATCCATGTCTTTGGCATTAATCTGAACCGGATTGATAATATCAAATCCGGCTTCGATCAATCCGGGTAGAATCGGGATAATAGCTCCACAGGAATGCTTAAAGATTTTCCAGGTAGTATGTTGATGTATCCAATCATTCATCCGTCGATAGTGTGGTAACCAAAGCTCACGGAAGGTATCTATAGAGCAAAACTGTGATTCCTGGGAACCGAAATCGGTCCCACATGTCAACACCACATCTATCTTATCTCCTAATGCAGCCCAGAGTTTTTCATAATTGGCAATGGCAATGTCGATCTCTTTCTCAAATACCTGATGCAAATAGTCCTGCCGCATAGCAGTAGACATATACCATTCTACCACACTACGAATCCCCTTGGGCTGCTTCAATCCCATACCGGGAACAAAAGCAACATCCCCCAGAGCCGTTCCCCCGAAACTGGCAACAACAGCTCTGCCGGTCTGATATGCTTGTCTGCCTCAGCACAGTAATAAGCCAGATCATTCTCTGTCAATAGCCCGAACTCTTCTACATTGTCTTCCGGGTCCAAACGATCTTCTTCAATGGGCTGCTGACGCTCAATAGCATTAATGAAATAACATCCTTTGGGCATCACGGCACTGGGGGGATAATTTTGATCCCCACCGGCATACACATATACATCTCCCCGCATATCAGGAGTTAAATCCATTGCTTCAGGCACCAACACCCCGTTGCCCCCAAGGGGTCGTCTGTTCGTGCATACGAGTCGTATCCAAATCGAAGATATCTTTGGGTCCACCTATACCTATACAGTCTACTCCGATCTTTTCGGCTAGTTCCGCATCTATCTCTCCTAACATCTGAAAAGCATCTACAATCTTCACCGGACGGGGTGCCAGTCCATAATAGTTTCTTAGCGCTTCCACAATACGGCAATGGATACCCGTGACTGCTGTAGACCCGAAATCAACCGGTATACTACCTGCATTCTGATGATTGAGTGCACAACGCACTTTATCTCTTGATCTGTTCATGACGTTTACATTTTAAAAGTATATTTTCGGTTTATCTCAAATGCTTGTCGCAGGCAATATCCTCGGAAGAGCCTCCCACCATTATTGTAAAGCGTCCCGGTTCGACCACCCATTCCCCCTCTTGCATATACAGAGCCAATGACTTCTTATCAAGAGTAAAAGTTACTTCTCGGGATTCACCAGCCTTCAGGTGAATACGGCTGAACGCCCGTAACTGCTTGGCAGGAGTCGTAAAACTGCTTACGTCATCCCGGAAATAGAGTTGTGCCACTTCATCACCATCTGCAGTACCCTGATTTTGTATGGTTACTGTTACATCTACCCGGCAATCATCACTTCCTTCAGTTACCTGCACTTTCATATCCGTATAGGAAAAAGTTGTATAACTAAGACCATAACCGAAAGGATAACGAGGAGTACCCGGTTCTTCAACATATCGGCTACGATTTCCTTTCCGTCTTGTATTGTAGTATACCGGCAACTGACCGACCGAACGTGGCACAGAAAGAGTGAGACGTCCTGCGGGATTGTAATCACCGAAAAGCACATCGGCCACAGCATTCCCTCCCTGCATGCCCGGATACCAGGCATCCACAATTGCCTCTGCCTCTTGAATAGCTCCCTCCATCAATAACGGACGCCCTTTAATCAATACCAATACCACCGGTTTACCCAACCTGGAGATTTCTTCCAACAACTCCAGTTGTCTTCCCATAAGATGAAGTGTGGCTCGATCATAGCCTTCGCCACTTTCCATATCACTGATCTGATTTATAGTGACTTTTGCCGCACCGGTTTCTTCATATTCCGAGGAAAAATCCCGGGCACTCGATCCTCCCATTACCATTACTACGGCATCGGCATTACGGGCTGTTTCTATAGCATCTTTAAATCCGGTACGGGAAGAATCACGCACTGCACACCCCTTGGCATACAGCACACGAGTTTCTTTAGAGACCTTCTGTCGAATTCCATCCAAGACTGTCACTACAGTCCCATCGGCTTGAGGAGCAGTATAGTCTCCAAGTATATTATACACATTATCGGCATTGGGACCTATAACAGCAAGGGTACGAATATCCTTCTTCAACGGCAACAGCTTGTCCTTATTCTTAAGCAGAACGATTGACTGACGGGCTACTTCACGAGCCAGTCCGGTATGTTCGGAAGAGGCAACAAGTTGTACTGCCTGCTTTTCATCTACAAATGGATCATCAAACAATCCCATTTGGAATTTGAGAGATAAAATGCGACGTACCGCCTTATCTATCGTTGCTACAGCAACATCCCCTCTTTTGACCGCAGCAACCAACTGCTCAGCATAGACATTCGTTCCCAAATCACTATCCACTCCGGCATTCACGGCTTTATGGCCGCCTCATAGTCATTGCCGGCAACACCATGTTCCCGTAATCCTCCGACAGCATACAAATCGGACACGACAAAACCTTTGAATTGCCAACGATCTTTCAGGATATCCGTTAACAAATAACGACTTCCGGTACATGGATTTCCGTCTATTTCATTGTATGAACTCATCACAGACAATGCCCCGGCACCTACCGCCTCACGAAAAGGAGGAAAGATAGCCTCTTCCAGTTCGCGCTCGCCTATATGGGCAGTACCTCCGTTATGTCCGCCTTCCGTCCAGCCATACGAAGCAAAATGTTTGAGGGTCGCTATCACGCTTTTACCGTCGTTTAATGTCTCTCCCTGAAAACCACGTACCAGAGCAGTTCCCATCACCCCATTCAGATAAGGATCTTCTCCATAAGTTTCCTCTACACGCGACCAACGCGGATCACGGGCCAAGTCGAGTACCGGTCCATAGCCGATGTGTGCTCCCTGAGCACTTGCTTCAATAGCAATGACACGTCCCATCTGCCGGATCAGTTCCGGATTCCAGGTACTTGCCTGACCGATGGAAGTCGGAAATACTGTTGTACCAATCGCCATGTGGCCATGCGGACATTCTTCCGCCAGAAACAGCGGAATACCCAAACGGCTATGTTCTATGACGTAAGATTGAAGACGATTGGACGCTCGGGCAGCCAGCGAAGGATTGAGTCCGGTATGCAACGTACGTTGCGTCCACGGATCAGCCCGCATAAAACCCCAGAGCGATCCGATATGGTACTCTCCGATTTCTTTCTCCAACTGAGGGGTCAGGCGGATGTCCTCTCCCACCCGTTCGTACATGGGCCACCCCAATGAAGTAAGCATCTGTCCTACCTTTTCCTCCAAAGTCATCTGTGACAAAAGATGCTCCACACGATACTCCACAGGAGCAGAAGGGTTTTCATAAGTGTCCATCCGCCCATTCTTATTCAGGTCATAAAAATGCAAGCGCGTCACTTTGTCTTTTTTCTTCCCGAATGTGTTTTTAGCCCGAACCGGAAAAATAAAAAACACACTCAACATCAAAAAGCATATTAATTTCATTTTCATTGTTTCTGAATTATCTGGTTAATATCACTTACCGCCTCCTTTATCATATTTATCGTCGAATCTGTTGCATAAACCGAATTCAGCCCTTGTTCCTCCTGCCCGGGATCTCCCATATAGTCATCTCCCCTTTGCCAAAAGAGATGTTGAGGTTCCGCAAATCCACCCCATGCCCAGAAGTTACATCCTTGGAAAACACCCTTTTCGGCAGCATGCTTTTCGACGATATCAAACACAGCTCTGTAATACCGGTCCCGCTGAACAGTGGAAGTATTCGAAGTAAACTTCACACTGTCTCTCGGTAAACCAAACTCTTCAAGTACCAGCGGCTTGTTTATCTTAAAAGCTTCCTGCACATGCATATCGATATAAGAGCAGGTGTTTTCTATTGCCTGCCCGATGGTACCCGGAATATCTTTCTTATCGATCCATCCCCAATTATTCGGCCAAATATGAATCGTAGTATAATCAACATTCGCATCGGCATGGATAGAAGTCCAAAGTGACAAATCCCCCTCACAACCGGCCATTCCTTCCGATCCAATAGAAACCAAATGGTTAGAATCCATAGATTTAATAAGAGCAGCGCAATCGGCAATCCAGGCTGCAAAACTCTTTTTATTGTCCTCACCGAACGGACGGGGTTCATTACCTATCTGCCAAGACATAATTGCAGGATCTTCACTATATTTTTTTCCAGTATACCGATTGACACGATTTACAACGTGAGTAATATGATTCCGGAACAAATGGTGTGCTTTTTCCGACTTAGCATATTGTGCCACATAATTCGAAAAAGCATCCCATCCGGCTACATTCGGCATAGGCACTTCACCATGTCCCGCCCAATAAAGATACTGGGAATATCCGCCCGACCACTCCCAGCTGTTATTCAGGAAAAGTACGGCATACATATCCCGTTTATCCAACTCCGACAGGAAGAAATCGAGCCCGTCAAAAATAGTATCATTATACACACCGGCTTCCACCTGAAGTGCAGGCTCAGCTTTCGTCGGAATCCCATCTTTTCCGTCTGCTCCAACAAGAACACGCAAATTGTTAATACCAAGAGCCTTCAAATAATCCAGTTCACGAAGTAATCTCTCCCGGTTACCTCCCTGTCCCTGTGACCCCAAAATAGCTCCATACCAAAAATTAGTTCCTATATAATAATAGGGTTTTCCATTCACCGTCAGACGTCCGTTTGACACACGGACAAAGGGATCAGGAGAAACCTGAGGAGAAGTGCACGCCCCAAGCACAATCAACAAGGTTAATAGGATAGTCGATAGGATTTTCATAATCATCAGATATTTTATTTATAAGATTCTTTCCACCCTGAAAGTGATATTGCAAAGATAGGCGTTGGATGGATGTATACCTAATACTATCTTAGCATTCCATGATATTATTTATAAGCAGGTTCAGTGCCAAGTATAAAAATTAGGAATTTCATCAGCGAAGAGCACCAAAGTGTCCCTCTTAAACCGACAAAAATCGGCTGCTGCCGGATGTCCTTTATAAGGAGAAAACCCCGACCAAGTGCATACATAATTCAAGGCTACCCCTTCCGAACGCAGAATAGATAACAATTGTGTATACCACAATGAATCACGTGTCTGTGTACCTGTCTCAGTAATGGCAGAAAGTTTTCCATGCTTTTGCGCATATTGTGTAAGGATACGGGCTTTCAGAACTACCAGGGAGGTATCTCCCCCATCCGGACGAAAATCCCAATAATTATCCATACCTACAACATCTACATATTTGTCTCCCGGATAACGTTCCAGATATTCGGCCTCAGTAGTGAAACCACAGTCCGGAGAAAATGCATATAAAAAGTTATGCACCTCTAAAGAATCTCTGAGATAAGTGACTGTAAACCGATACAATTTTTTAAATTCTTCAACCGAACAATGATTTTTTCCCCACCAAAACCAATTACCATCAAACTCATGCCAAGGACGGAATATGATCGGAATCAACTCTCCGTCATCGCCCTTTGCATTGTGTGCAAAATCAGCAATGATCTTCAAATCGGCTTTGAAGGTAGCATGATAAGAACCTCCCGGCAAGATATGACGAACCACTTGTGTTGTATCATAAAAATTTCCTCCGGTCACCGGATTATAATAATGCCAACAGAACGTAATAACATTTCCCCGATTATATGCAACATGGAATTTTTCCTGTATGTAATTCAATTCTTTTGTTTCCCAACTGCGAGGATTCGTAAAATGAAGGAAATCAAAACTAGCCAAAGCAGGATAAGCCCCGTCACATCATACGCATCACATCGGTTTGCCTCATCCCTCCAGCGTGTACTATCCGAATCGAACCCATCCATTTCATAATTATGTTGTCCATAAACCACCCGTTTTCCGGTCAGTTGCCGCAAGTTATAGAACAATGCCGCCGTATGTTCAGTTGCTCTCGTATCAACCAACATCAATCTGGTTTCTGTCAAGAGGTTCCTTCGCGAAGATATGCAAGACAGGATGCATACTACAATAACAATATATATTCCAATTCTTTTCATTAATAATCTATTTGAATGATTTCTGATGCCTCACTTTCATGATCCCAAAAGGATACGGAAGTCACGCAATAATAATAAGTTCCTTTCAGAGAAGTCCCGTCGAAATCAAATCCATTATCGGCAAAACTTTGTGTATTTCCCGCTACAAACGTCACAAACGTATCTGCTCCGATTTTAAAATCAGGAGTTCTGCTACGATAGATGCGATACATTTCCACATTTGGCACACGACTCCAAAACATACGTTTACCACAAATTGGTTTTATCATCGGAACTTCGGGTTTATCATCTCCCGGTACCTCAGTTACTACCACCGTATGATTCCGAGCCGGAGCCGAACCCGGATAGCAAAATACATTGTCAGAATCTGAAACCGAAATGTAGTATTCTATTCCCTGACGCGTAATCTCAGAAGCGGGTAAGGTTAATGTGAAGACACCTCTGGTCCGGTGCTTAAATGGTATTTTTTTCCACACTTTCTCTCCTGTTCTCCGATAGTGAATATCCCGGATACAAATTCCGGTAACCGATTTTCAACGACTGAAAACCGAATGTGCAACGGAGTTCCCTCCATTATTGAAGTCAACGGGGAATTAATCACAATAACCGGAGCTTCCCGGTCAGCACTCCCGGCCAGACAATCGGCAGGTATTCCCAAAGGCTTTTATGCCCTTCAATATCCACTGCATATACCGTATACGAAGCTGCTCCATGAAACTTATCCTGATAACAATTCACATCAGACGCCAATGTATCAATCTCTTCTCCATTACGACAAACCACGAAGGAACTTACTGCCGGCTCTTCATTACGCCAACTAATCTGTGCTCCCTCAAGAGTACCTTTAGCTATAATATGCGAAGGAGCCTGTACCCGTTGCTGTTTACGTAGCTGGTTGATCTTCTCTACATAGTTCTGTTTCACAAATCGATTCTGAGTACTCATAATGTTTCCATAGGAAGAAATATCTTCAATACGATACAAAAAGCTACGCGCCCATTCATCCATTTTCCCCGGTAAATCATTCCATTGATAATTTTCAAAATCAGTATTCAAAGCTATATGGCATGCTGCTCCATGAATACGTGCTCGTAATCGGGAGAGACGCAATTGTTGAAGTACATCCGAAGTAACGGCCATACAACTATCAATTGTTTTCAGCTGTTTATCAGCTAATTTCCCAGCTTTGGCTATTACATTAAAAGGTTGAAAACGAACATAAAGCGTATGAACACCTTTTAACCCTTTCACCGGAACGGTCAATGATTTCCAGGATTGCCAACCTTCCGTGTTCTTTACTTCAAACCGAGCGATAACAGGTCCTCCCAATCGATCCAGATAAACAGTAGCAACACCACCCGAAGATGCAGAAGCAATCCGTATGGACATTCGTTCGGGACTATTACTAAAATCAACTGCCGGATACTGCAACCAGTCATCAGCCATAATATATCCCACGCACTCTCCTCCTTCATCACAAGGAGCATTTTTTGTACCTTTTTTCTCTGCATATCCGGTGGCCTTTATCTCCACATCCTTTCCATTCTTTCCCCAAAAAGTCATCGAATAAAGATTCATCAACGGATAAGTATGTACCATCTGATTAAATCCGGGTGTTTCCTGACACTCACCGAAATCGGTAGCAAAAGGTTCGTTTTGATCGATAATGTCAGTAATGGCATCCACTGCATTTTCTCCATAATTGGCAAGTGCAAAATCCCGATACACTTTCTCCGAAGAGTCCAGCACTTCATGATTATACCAAGGAGCCTTACTGATGTACCACATCTTTGGAGAAATAGCATCCGCCAATCTCCATGTCAGCGCATAAAATCCGTTCATATTGGCAGAAGCATCTCCAAAGGCCCGGATTGTTTCCGAAAGATCTACATTATAAGGATAGTAATACTCAGAACTGTTAAAATCACGTTCCAGCCAGGGACATCCCCAGTATTCACGATTTCCATAAACACTTCCCGGCTCAAAAGCGGCCGAATAGTAAGATATAGGGGCACAAATGACATCTTCAGGCAGACTATTCACCGATTCCGCAGTTAGCCCCCAGCCCGATACAGCTATACGGGTAAAAGGCGACTTCCGCTTCATCTCTTCATAAAATCCATCAAAGACTCTTCGCCAACAGGCATAAAAAGCCTCATTTTTCTGACCTTCGGATTGAAAACAAAGCAGATAGTCCAATTCCGGATACTCACGAGCTATTTCTGCGACCTGTACCTTTATCAAGTCTTTGTTATCCGGTTCAGACTGATATTCCGGCAAAACGACATCAATATCTAACCCTAAACCTATTTTTACACCACGTAAGTGTGCATAGGCAATCACCTTACGGAATATAGTTGCTCCTTTCTCTTTGATCTGACCATTCGTCAACGTTTCATTATGCAAGCCATAGTCTGCCCCAAAATCATAATCATCATAAACTTCAGATGCCCCGAAAAGATATTCGTTGATATTCCATCCGGGACAGCCCCATCCGTGTCCTGTCTTTATGGTAGGCATCCATCCACGCGATAAATGCCCTTTGTATTCAAAATTATGAAACAGTTCATTATGTCCGCAAAACCCGTTATAGTTATGAATCATAATGAAGTTCATACGCATCCGTGCTGCCTGATCTATGATGTAACGCCAATCATCCCAAGAATAAATGGTAGCCGATTGCGGAAAATTAGTCCAGGGAAGGAATCCACGGATAGCCACTGTCGGAGTTCGTTCATCTTGAATCAACGGTATTCTCGTCTGAACCTCTTTCTTATCAGGATATACATCTCCATTCATATAGAAACGCATTCCTAAGTGATCTTCCAGCAACCCATATACACCATAAAGCAATCCATTGGCATCAACACCTGCAATGACAACCAATTCCCTGCCTTTTTCTTTTACTGTCCGAATGACATATCCCTGCTCTCCCGGCATGGACTTCAGAGGTAATACTCCTTTGTCTCTCCAAGACTTCACTAACGGATGATCCAGTCTTGTCAGAACAAATTCCGTTTTCCTGTCCGGTACTTCTTCATGATCGATGGACAACAAGCGTCCGGACAGCTGATAATAATACCGCTGAAGTTCTACCGCCGCATATTCTTCAATCGGCGTAGCAGAAGCTGTTAACAAAATCTGTGCTTTGACAGCCGATGCTGCCATCCCCAAAATTAAGATAGCCAGCAGGTGATATGCCATTCGTTTCATTTTTCTTTTATTTTATTTTCCAGATAAATTTTAAGATCATTATATTCGCGCCACACACGTTGATTCAAAGAGCTAAGTACTCCCAATTCTCCACGAGAATGAACACGTTCCATATAAGTATCAAACATTTCTTTAACAGGGGCTGAAACTAACAGCCGATATGCGTCCATATACTCCTGCGAACCATTTATTTTCTCACCTTGCACTTCCTTCTTTTTTAAGATAAAAGCAGGCATCATAGCCCGATCTACCTCACCCAACAACAGTTCAAAACGGAACATTGCTATGAAACGTTTCAGATTCTCCCGTTTCTCTCCTCTTAACTTTTTCAATAACGATTCTCCCGAAGACACCAACTCTTGTCGTATTCGCACATTATTTTCATCTAATAATCCCCATTCCGGAGTATATGCATAAAATTCCGGTGACGGTACATTCCATTGAATCTGTTCACGATCCATTCTGGCAAGTAAAGGAGTCATTTCTTTTGCGGCTTCTTCCCCAAATTCCTCTGTCAGATATCGGTCATACAATTGATCTACACTCTCGTCAGCACCCTTATCCGAAGCAAAACGGGCAAACGTTCGAAAATTAAAACGGGGTTCCTCTGTACGCCAGTGAATAGCAATTACTCCGTCCAGATTTTGTTCGGCAGCAAGCTTTACCTGTTCACGCATCATATTGACTCTCGGCTGAAAATGCCAGAGTTGATGATCCCCCTCCAACCAGGGTACAGCCCAAACACTACGGTTTCGGGCAATCTCTTCCAAGAAATCAGGTTGCGGACTTTTTCCTAAATCCGGATTAAGGCAACTGAAAATAATATCTTGTGGTAAGGCCCTATCCAGTCCTTTCAATAAAGAAGGCAACTGATGTCCCCCTCCCCAACCACCAAGGATTAACTTTGCACGAGAGCCTTTTGATTTCAAATGTTTATAAGTCAATTTCATGTATTCCAATGCCCATACCCCGACAAAACGAGCCGATGAATCGGCAGCCTCTTTAAAGAGTGCCTGATTCTCTTGATAAGCCCGGGCAAAGGGTTTATCTCTAAGTGCTTTCTGAACATCGACACCCATAAATGAATGTTCATTCAGCCACATCCAGATATAATCGATATCCGGATAAGTGTTTAGGATATCATCAATTGCCGCATAATGTATCTCGGCAGCTATCTGACTTTTCGGATTGGGGATCATATTCGATTCACCTGCCCAATAAAAACAATCTCCGGCTACATTCAAAGAAAAATATTCGGAAGGGATCACTCCAAATTCAAATCCCATAGCCATTCGGATTCCCCGTTCATGTGCCATCTTCAGAACATCCCTCATCAAGACTGAGCTTTTTCATAATGTTCCCGAGAAGAATGTGATGTTATCGAACCATTATTGCCAAAAGCTTCTGCACCAACAGGCAATTGAAATATCTTTCCCGTATCAAAAGCAAAGTCTTTCACAGCCATCGGAAGATATCCCAACGGGCTGTCATCGAATTATCAAAACAAGCTTGCGGAAGAATATTTTTATATTCTATTTTTATCATAGGTTCCACATAGGTGGCATAGCGTTCTCCACCACCAGTATAATTATGAAAACCAATAAAATTGATACCATTCTTCCGGCATTCATCCAGATAAATCCGGTAATCCGACAGATTCCAGGAAGTAGGTCCCGATAGAAAATTATGCCAGGGCAACACTCCCCTGATATTAAATTTGTCTTGTGCCTGGATTTCCAGGCAGATAAACAAAGCAATAAACAGATATTGAATTTTTCGCATTATCATTTTTGTTAGATTTATATTGCAAGCTGAGTTAAAAAGAGGGATAGTTCCATAAAAACTTCCCTCTTTTACCAACTCTACCCTACATCAAGCAGATTATAATCTGCTTTTTGCTAAGCACACCTTAATCTTTGGGAACGATACGAAAATTATCAAAACAGATATCCGTATCTTCCGCCCAACTATTACCCATAATCTGCAGGACTCCATCATTAGGAATATCTCCTTTCCACATCTCTCCCAGATCAATAGAAACGGTTTTCCATTCTCCATTTGTATTCAGAGCAAGTCCCGATGCAAAAGGCTCCCAATCGTAATTGATCTGTGAAAAATAGAAACGAATCTGCCTTTTAGTCAATGGCTTGATTGTATTTACTTCAAACTTCAGCAAATATTTATTTTGATCGGCAATAACCTCCGGAGAATATTCGACAGCACACTGTGCAATAGTAGTCACCTCGTTCCAGTCCCAATCGTTCGCATCCCCTTTATTGATCTTGAAACGGGAGAAGTATCCACTGTACGGAGCAGGCACAGGACCATCTATCACATATTTACTACCTCCCCAACCGGTAAACGGATCAAAGTCACACAGCATGTTACCTTTTTCCATATATTTACCTGGAACCGTTACCTCTCCACAAACCGGACTGACTAATTTAATTTTTGATCCCATTACAGCATCTTCCGGCAATACAAAACTCAAGCTGTTGCCCGTTGATTTTGTAATTTTCACTTCTTTACCACCAAAGAACAGTTGTCCCGATTCGGTCGTTATCTCATAAAGATCGAAATAATCGCCGACTACTTTCATTGTATCACCGGCCGGTGTAAATTCATTGAACATTCCATTCACTTCCAATTCGGGGATAAACACTGATATCGGAGCTGTCACTGTAGAATTTCCACTCCCTAAAGTTATCAGATTATTTATTTCCCCCGGAATCACTCTTGGAATCGGAAAAGTAATTTCTCCGGAAGTGATGTATGCGTCTTTCAAATCAACCTGCACATCATTCACCAGAATTGAATTAACAGCATTCAGTCCTGTACCTTGCACTATGATGTACTGTGCAAGATTAGCCTGATCAATGCCCTGCTCACGGTCAAGTACGGTAGATACCCTTGTAACCGCCAAAGGAGCATATTCCACTTCATCGTCCTCACATGATGCAAAAAGCCCACAGCCCAGCATCACCCACACGAATAAAATATATCTAAATGTTTTCATTGCATCTTCAATTTTAAATGTTACGAATGTATTCATTACCATCCCGGATTATTAGAATCAATCTTATCATTAGAGTTCACTTCACTGGTAGGTATCGGATAAAGAAGATTTCGTTCCAAACGACGTTTAGTCACATTATGCTCATCCATATCGATGGCATTCATCACATCCAGATAGATACCCCAACGGAAAAGATCATAACGGCGGTCAGCTTCATAGGCCAATTCGCGGGCACGCTCTTCCAGTACAGCCGAACGGAATTCATCCTGATTCATTCCGGAGAACGGAGTGGCATGTGCACGCGTACGAATGCGGTTCACCTGATTATAGGCCTCAGCGTCCGGCCCACCATTCAATTCATTGACAGCCTCAGCATAAATCAACATGATATCCGGCAAACGGAGTAACGGAAAGTGAAAATCACTGTTTTTTTGTTTCCGGTCTGTAACAAAAGTAAATTTTGTCAACTTCGCCAATGTCCACCCCTGACCTTCATGATAGACTTCCGTACCATCAAAAGCATTGCCCTGACTGTCATATA